>Ga0255756_1004393_pt1:5000-13739 | contig 13739 bp, 8 predicted proteins | sample 011ome_20_FD_179956 | JGI IMG/M metagenome (GOLD analysis project Ga0255756, IMG submission 179956) | Coastal salt marsh microbial communities from the Groves Creek Marsh, Skidaway Island, Georgia - 011509CT metaG (version 2) | ecosystem: Environmental > Aquatic > Marine > Intertidal...
CGCCATAGGCAAGTGCCCCCAGCACGATAAATTGGATCACCGCAAACCGGTATGATTTCGTTTCGCGCGCCACGACCGCAAAGGTGCTCGCGCACTGCATGGCAAAGGCATAAAAAAGTAAGAGGGATACCCCCACGGCCAGGGTAAAATAGGGTTGTCCTGTGCGCGGATTGACCTCGCGGGCCATTTGGGCACGAATGGTCGTGTTGTCTTCATCGTCGACACTGTAGAGCGTAGCCATCGTTCCAACGAACACCTCCCGGGCAACGAAAGAACTTACCACCGCCACGCTCACCTTCCAATCAAAGCCCAATGGGGCCATGACCGGTTCAATGGCCTTTCCGGCATACCCGATGTAGCTCTCCTCTATCGGAAGGGGTGCGCGTTCCTGGGTAAAGTCCGGAGTTCGGTTCGGGCCAAAACTTGCCAAAAACCACAGAATGATTGAAATGGCCAAGATGATCTTACCCGCTTCCGTGACAAAGCTCTTGGTGCGGTTCCAGACCGCCGTCAGTACGTTCCGCCCTTGCGGCCAACGGTAGGGAGGCATTTCCAAGAGGAAGGCCGGGGTTTTCTTGGCTGGCATCCACCGGTGAAGGAGAGCCGAACCCGCGAGCGCCGCCACAAATCCGAGGGCATAGAGCCCGAGGAGCACCACCCCCCGGAGATTCATGCCCATCCAGGCCGAATTGGGGATCACTAAACCGATCAGCAGGGCATATACAGGAAGTCGGGCAGAGCAAGTAATTAAGGGTGTCACCGCGATAGCCAGAAAGCGCTCACGGCTATTTTCCATATTTCGGGTCGACATGATGGCCGGGATGGCGCAGGCAGTTCCCGAGACCATGGGCACGACAGACTTGCCACTGAGCCCGAAGGGGCGCATGAATCGGTCCATGATGAATACCACGCGCGCCATGTAGCCACTTTCCTCCAAAAGCGAAATAAACGCAAAAAGCAAGGCAATTTGCGGGATGAACATCAGAACCCCTGCGATGCCTGGCACCACGCCATGACTGAGCAGGTGCGCCAAAAATCCACTCGGCAAATGGTCGGTTAGCCAGGTGGACAATGCCGCAAGTTGGTCGTCAATGAAGTTCATGGGCGCCTCCGATCCGTAAAAAAGACCTTGGAAGAGCAAGAAAAGCAGACCAAAAAGGATCACGGAGCCCCAAATCGGATGGACCACGACGCGATCCAATCGGGCTGTCCAACGACGGTCTTTAACCGGATCCGCGACAAAGAAGGCACGGAGCCATTGGTTCACCTGCCGGTAGCGTTGTATCGCCTCATCCGTTCTGGCTCGTGGAGGGGGCTGCTGGAGTCGGTCAGACTTTCCAACCTGTGCTTCTTTCAAGCCCCACAACCAAGCCCGGTATGGAAGGGCCATGGATTGGTCTTCTTGAACTTGGGCAAGCCAACGCAAATGCAAACCGCCTGGCTGGAAGAAGGGCAATTTCCCCGAAGGTTCGGCCCGAAGAACCGCCTCGCGCAGCGCATCAAGCCCCTCCCCGGTGCGGGTGTTGACCAAGATGACCGCACAACCCAAGGTGGCTGCCAACTCCTCCGTTTTCAATTCCATGCCCCGGCGCTCCATTTCGTCCCGCATAGTGACCGCCAAGACAGCCGGCAGTCCCAAGTCCAAAACTTGGCTAAAAACGAAAAGGCATGTTTTCAAATTGGTGCCATCGGCCAAACCGATTACCCGGTCAATGCGCTCCTCAGGGGCCTCTTGAAGCAAGGCCTCCATGACCACTTCTTCATCCGTGGAGGAGGCATGCAAGGAATACACCCCAGGTAGGTCAATGACTTCCGCCAGAACTCCGGGCGCCCATTTGGCCAATCCCGTGGTGCGCTCCATCGTGATGCCTGGATAGTTGCCCACTTTCTGATTTAGGCCCGTCAGACGATTGAATAGCGAGGATTTTCCCGTATTCGGTCGGCCAACGAGGGCAATTCGGAGCGCTTTTTTATCGGGCATCAGGAGATGTAATCGGAATCAATTTGGCCAAATCGCGGCGCATCGAGATCAGCGTGCCCTGTACGCGAAAGCACATGGGGTCTTGAAACGGAGCGGCAAACACCAACTCAATTTCCTCACCAGGCATGCAGCCCATCTCAAACAGCTTCACCGGGAGGCTGTCCGGGGTCTGTAGCACAATAGCGCGCTGACCGAGGGGCAAATCTGAGAGGAACATGGGGTGGGCAGTCTGGACTAGTTATTTAGAATCAATCTACGCAGCAAATTTCGGGTAAAAAAAGGGCCCAGCGGCCCTTTTATTTCTGAAATGCGATAGAGAATTAGAGCATCATCGTCACGGGGGACTCCAAGAACGCTTTCACGCTGTTCAAAAAGGCCGAACCTGTCGCGCCATCCACCACTCGGTGGTCGCAGCTCAGGGTCAACTTCATGATGTTCCCGGGAACTACTTGGCCGTTTTTCACGACGGGGACCGATTGGATCCCTCCGACTGCCAAAATGCAGCTATCCGGGGGATTCACAATGGCCGTGAATTGGTCGATGCCAAACATGCCCAAATTCGAAATGGTAAAGGTGTTGCCCTCCCAATCTGCAGGCTGCAGTTTCTTGGTTTTCGCGCGCTGGGCAAAATCCTTGACTTCGGCCGAGATTTGGGTCAAACTCTTGGCGTCCGCATGGCGTACGACCGGCACAAGCAATCCGTCTTCCACCGCGACCGCGACGCCCACGTGGACATCATAGTTGGTGCGGATGACATCGCCCAACCAGGCACTGTTGACCGCCGGATGCTTTTTCAAGCCTTTCGCCACGGCCTTCACGACCAAGTCATTGAAGGAAATTTTGTGGTCCCCGCTTGCATTCAAGGCCTGACGCGCTTCGATGGCTGCGTCCATATCTACGGACATGGTCAAGTAGAAGTGTGGCGCCGTGAATTTGCTTTCGCTCAAACGCTTGGCGATGGTTTTCCGCATCTGTGAGATGGGGGTGTCTTGGTAGCCCGAAGAAGGGTAGCTCACCGCAGTCGGGGCAGCCGATGAGGCCACCGCAGGGGTGGAGGCGGCCGTTTCAATGTCACGCTTGACAATGCGGCCTCCTTCCCCACTGCCTGTCACAGCGCGTAGATCCACTCCTTTTTCCGCCGCTAGACTCTTCGCGAGTGGAGAGGCTTTAACCCGGCTATCCTCGGCAGGAGCCGGGGCTGCGACGGGAGCTGGTGATGGGGCAGGGGCCGGAGCAGGCTCTGCCGGAGCAGGAGCAGCGGCGGGCGCTGGGGCCGCAGCAGGGGCCGCAGGCGCACCAGAAAGCAGCGCGGAAATATCCTCGCCTTTGGCGCCAATCACGGCAAGAATCGTATCGACGGGAGAGGTTTCGCCTTCCCCAACGCCAATATGGAGCAAGGTGCCCTCTTGGCCGGGAAAGGCCTCAAAGTCCATGGTCGCTTTATCCGTTTCGATTTCGGCCAAAAGCGTTCCTTCGGTGATTGCATCGCCCACTTTCACGTGCCACTTTGCGACGACCCCTTCGGTCATCGTGTCGCTCAAGCGAGGCATATTAATTACGATTGCCATGACTTATTCCTTGATGAATGGATAATCTGATTGAACGTAGATGTCTTGCCAAAGTTCATGCGCTTCCGGGAAGGGAGAATCCTCTCCAAACTGGACGCATTCGGCCACCAAGGCTTTGACACGCGTTTCGATTTCTTCAAAATCTTTCTCTGCCGCCCACTTCTTCTTCGTCAAAACATTGCGAGCGATCAGAATGGGGTCCACTTTCTGGTATTCGGCCACTTCGTCTTTGGTACGGTAATGCTGAGCGTCCGACATGGAGTGTCCCTTGTACCGGTAGGTGCGAATCTCTAAGAAGGTCGGGCCGCCACCGGAGCGCGCGCGATCAATCGCCTCTTGCATGGCTTCATACACCACGGCGGGATCCATGCCGTCCACAGCTTGGCAAGGCATTTCATAGCCCAAGCCCAATTTCCAAATTTCGGTGTGGTTCGCGGTGCGCTCCACGCTGGTGCCCATCGCGTAGCCGTTGTTTTCGCAGACGAAGACAACGGGTAAATTCCAAAGCATGGCCAAGTTAAATGTCTCGTGCAAGGAGCCTTGACGCACCGCACCATCGCCCATGTAGGTCAACGTGACGTGCGCATCGCCCTTGTATTTGTCCGCAAATGCTAAACCAGCACCCAAGGGGATTTGGCCGCCGACAATGCCGTGTCCGCCGTAGAAGTGGTGCTCTTTGGAGAACATGTGCATCGATCCCCCCTTACCGCGGGATGTGCCGGTCACTTTGCCCATCAATTCGGCCATGATGCGGCGTGGATCCACCCCCAAACCGATCGGCTGGACGTGGTTACGGTAGGCCGTAATCATTTTATCTCCGGGTTCCATCGCCAACAGCGCGCCGGCGAGAACCGCCTCTTGCCCGTTGTACAAGTGAAGAAATCCACGGATTTTCTGTTGGATGTACAGGGCCGCGGCCATGTCTTCAAACTTTCGCCAGAAGAGCATGTCCTCATACCACTTCAAATAGACGTCTTTGGTCAGTTTTTTCTTTGCCATGATGCGCGTTTAAGCGGGGTCAAAAATAGTGCTTAGCGCCCGAACATGGGCGCTAGGGTAATTTTTACACTAAGGAGCTCAATCTAAGAGTTGATTCAAGTCCACTATCGCACTGAAGCGAATCGTGTTCTCGAGAGGGGATCGAACCGTTTGGTCCGCGGGAAAGAGGTAGGCAAAGTCCAAGCCCAAAAGGCTGTAGCGCAGGCCAAAGCCCATCGTGAAGAAGCGGCGATTGCCTTTCAGGGCGTCTTCATGTTGGTAGCCCCCGCGAACTGCAAATTTGTTGTCATACCAGTACTCTACCCCAGCATTGTACATGAATTCACGCATCAGTTCTCTGCTTCCATCCGGTTTCGCCGCCGGATCCCAGCTTTGAAGGATGCCTTGAATGACCGGAACGTTGTCGTCCTTGCCTGCAATGATTTCATAGCGATCGCCATCGCCATCTGCATCCAACAGGTCCCGAACGGGCTGGGTGGGAACCAATAATTTGTTGACATCAAAAAGTACAACCACCCGGTTGTAGCGGTCCAAAATCCAATTGTAGCCCACTCCCAATTTGAGGTTTGTGGGGATGAAGTCCGCATCGCCCGATTCGGTGTATTTCACTTTGGCACCGATGTTTGAAATGTTGAGCCCCCCCAACCATTGGCCCTTTTGGCCGTCGGGCAGGTTGAGTTCTTCCCCTTGGTAATAAAAGGAGACATCCGTTGCGACGGTTTGGCCGGGCTTGGTTTGGAGGCTGCCCACCACCTGGCCTTGGGTCAAATCCGATAAGGCATAGCGCAGACCTACTCCCGCGGACCAGTTTTCGGAAAGTTTGAGGGCGTACGCCACGTCCAAAGCCATCTCGTAAGGGCGGTACGTGCCCTGCTCATCGCCTTGCTCATTGCGGAAGGTGATGTCCCCCAAAGAGAAATACCGAAGGCTCGCACCTACTCCTGAACGATCGCCCAAGCCCATGGCCACGTTGGCAAACATGAGTTCGACGTCAGGCACCAAGCGGCGCAGCCATGGAGTGTAGGACAGCCCCCCTTGCATGGTGCCGGCCCCCATAAAGGCGAGTTTGGCAGGATTCCAAAATAGCGCATTGGCATCGGGCGATGCCGCTACGCCCGCATTGGCCATCCCACCCATTCGGGCGTCCGGACCAATGTTGAGCATGGGCAGGGCCGATGTCACGACATTCAAATTATCTCCAAACGCGGTGGTCTGGGCCGAAGCCGCCACTCCCGCGGTGAGTGCAATCGAAAAAAGTACTGGACGAATAAAACGCTTCATAAGAGGCACAAATATAGGTTTAGTGGAGGAGGATTACGCGTTCCGCCGCATGCAGGGTTTGGCCGTCGAGAATACGGCGTACTCTAACCCTGGCTACATACCAACCCGCCGGCAGGAGATGCCCTTGGCCATCGGTTCCATCCCAAGAGGCGGCTTGCAGAACAGCCGAAGAGGCTTGACCTCGCCACTGGTCTTCAAACACCCGTTGGCCATCGGGACTGTGAATAGTCCACTCTACCTCCAAGCTATCCCCTTCCGCATTGTGCTCGACATCCAAATAGAAGGGACCGGTGCCGGGATTGGGGTAGATGCGCATGGCACCGAGCTGAAGTTGGTCGCGGGAAATCACTACGAACTCAACGCTGCCCTCCGAAACATTATTGTAGCTGTCCCAAGCTCGAACCGAAAAAGTATGCAGACCATCCGTTAAATCTTCAAATGGCCAAGTCGCCTCCCCACGTTGGTAGGTGCCTGGATTGGCGCTGTAGCGGCTGTTTAGGGAGAAGGACGCATTCCAATCGCCATCGAGGGCCCCAGTGAGGTCGTGTCCAATCCCATTGCCCACCGCATTGATGCCGTTTTCGTCAAAGAGGCGCACCAGTCCTAGCGGGCTAGGCCCGGTGATGCCGCCCGAAACAAAATTGGTGTCGCCCATGTAGACCTCCACGGTCGGGCCCGTCACATCGACCGGAGCGTCGGGGTCAATGCCTCCAATCCATACGCGGAAATCACTGCCTGAGGCATCCGTGGAATCCGCTTGGGCATAGAAGGAGAACTTGCCTTGTCCCACTTGCAAGGCAATGTCTAAGGGCATTACCCATTCGGCCACAAACTGTCCGGATTGGGCGTATACCTTGCCCCGGTAGGCCGCATTCGCCCATTCCCCAAATGAAATGAAGGGGCCTTCGTTGTCATTTTTCAGGGTGCTTCGCTGGACCTTTTTGTCATAGAGCACGACGTCCATCGGCCCATTAAAGTCTGTTCGAAGGAGGCCGGTAGCCCCATCTTGGACGTGGCCGCGGATGCGCACCCGCGACAGGGCTTGAAGCGTATCGCTCTCCGACGCTAGGGTACTGGGCACCAAGGGGCGTGCGTTGAGGCTATCCAAAACGACTTCATGCTCCGGAATATTGAGACGCAATGCGGGATCGCCGAGCAGAGAGAACCGCAATTTGTCGGCTGAAGTGGTGCCATTTTTCGCACTGCGGAGGATTTGGCCGAACGTTCGGTACTGCCCGCCCTCTTTCTCAAAAATGACACGGAAAATGGAGTCGTTCAGGGTCGCCGCCCCATCCACGTAGACCACTCTGGTGGTGCTGAGCAATGCAATGGCTCCGCCCTCGGGGTTGAGAAGTAGGTGTTCCCCCGCCGAGGTTCGCAACGGATCATCCAAGCGGCTAAACTCGCAGGTGACGGTCACAAAAAGGGGCAGTTTCGCCCCGTTGGAGAAGGTTTTGGTGTCGTTGAGCTGGAGAATGTTCTCGCTGGCCCAGCCCACCTCGCCCCCATGGCCCACATAGGCCGTAACCAAATTGCCCGCATTGATCGATTGAATCAACTCCGTGCGCAACCTCGGATAGCTCTGGCTCGCACTGCTCGACTGTTGCTCATAGCTGTCGGCATACATCTTGTCGATGTCCAAAAAGGGATAGGTCGTATCAATGCGGTCTGCGATGATGTTCGGGATGCTCGTCAAAACCGCTTCCCACCCTTTGTCGACGTCGTCCGAGACGAAGAGGACCTTTTTTCGCCAGTTCCCCAGGGATTTTTGTGGGTTCGAATAGGCCATGATCTTGTCGACAACCCCTTTGGCTTCTTCCACAGTGTTCACAGGAATTCGGCCAATGCCTAAGTCCAAACCTTTCGCCCGAAGATTGTTGCCCTCATCGGCATCCATGAAGCCGTAAAAGTCATCTGTACTGAAGGAGGAATAAAGGGAAAAGCTGCTGTAGCTCTGGTAGATGGGCACATGGTTTGTGTTTGGCTCTAAGACTCCCCGGTAATCGTAGGAGGCATCGCCAAAAAGGAGCAAATATTTTGGGCGATCCACGGCCGAATCTGCCGTATTCCACAGATGGCGCAGGTAGTCTTTGATGGCGGTTATATCCTGAACGCCCGTCGAGAATTCGTTGTAAATCGTTTGCACATCGACCGCTTTGACGCGCAAGCCCCGGTCGGCATGGAAATCAGCCAATCGCTGGGCCTGTGGCAGCAAGAAGGCCGGGGCCACGATGACATAATCCAAGGGGCCCGATTGACGCAAATTTTGCAGGGCGACTTTGCCGAGCAAGACGGGCTTTGGCGCCGACGTTTCAAATACGGCCACGGTCTGGGCTTGCATGCCGTCCAAACGCAAGCCCCAATGCGCCGAACCATTCGCCGAGAAGCCCAGCGGTGTAATTCGGTGGGGCTGGAGCGGATTGCTCACATTCCATGCTTGGCCATTTGCGGTCAGTCCTCCTGTAACCTGAGATAGGTTGGCCTGGAGGACCGCGGTATCCATGGGTGCGAAATGCCAGACTTGTGGCGTCTGGCGCCACGTGAAGGGGGCATCGGCATGCACGTTTACGTAGTCCAGCCATGCCGCGGCACTGGGGTTGATGTCTCGATTGAAGGTCAAGGTCACGTCCCCCCACGATGGGCTCACCGCGCTTTGAAATTGTGTGAATGCGGCTTCGTCCACGTAGTCCGCGCCGGAGGAGGCCGCTATGGATCCAAAGGAGAGCTCGCCGATTGGCCCTTGGGCACTACTGAGCTCGAGCTTGGTGCCAGAAATGGTGGAGCGGCCGACGCCGCGCGCTCGGAACAAGGCCGTGCTTTGCGCATCCAAGGCGTCCAAGCCCAAATTCACTTGCCGCGTCAGGGTGTAGTCAAAATGTTCCCCAAACCACTGTCGGCCACTGCCCACTA
>Ga0255756_1004406_pt1 | contig 13710 bp, 8 predicted proteins | sample 011ome_20_FD_179956 | JGI IMG/M metagenome (GOLD analysis project Ga0255756, IMG submission 179956) | Coastal salt marsh microbial communities from the Groves Creek Marsh, Skidaway Island, Georgia - 011509CT metaG (version 2) | ecosystem: Environmental > Aquatic > Marine > Intertidal zone > Salt...
TCCTGCCCTGCCCCTGCTGTTAACCGGACTCCTTGCTGCAACGCCAGTCCTCGCACAGGGTCCCCAGGCGAACACACCCGATTACACACCGCAGCAGACGTTGCCCGGGGAGTTCATCATTGATCCCCCCACCCTGCAGAACCTTGGCTTCGAATGGTTTATCCAGGGCGATGAAAATCGAAATGCCAGTGTCAGTGTGGCCTATCGTGAGCAGGGAGAACGGCAGTGGAATGACGCATTGCCGCTGCTACGCATGGGCGGTGAGCGTATTTACAGCGAGTCCCGGGTCGACCTTGAAGTGCCATCCATGTTTGCCGGCAGCATCCTGGACCTGGAACCTGATACGGCCTACGAGGTCAATTTCATCCTGAGTGATCCTGATGGTGTGGTTGGCCCTGCGACCAAAACCATGGTGGTGCGTACACGTCCGGAACCCGTGCCTTTTGCCGGTGGCCGCGTCTTCCACGTCTATCCCCATGGTTTTGAAGGCGAGAAGATGGAGCCTGCCTTTGAAGGACTCATGTGTGCCTACAGTTTCTGGTGCTCCGGTACTGACTGGGCCACCTCGGGGCGTCCCCGTGTCCGTCCCGGTGACACCATCCTTGTGCACGCCGGTGAGTACAAGTACAACCGCTACGAATACACCAACAATGCCTCGGTGAATCGCACCGTTCCGCTGGATGGCACCTACTACCTGACTGCGGATGGCACGGAAGACATGCCCATTGCCATCAAGGCCGCCGGCGATGGCGAGGTGATTTTTGATGGCGCAGGCAACTTTGCCCTGTTCGATGTCAGGGCGGCGGACTATACCTATTTTGAAGGTATCACCTTCCGTAATGCCGAATATGCCATCCTGGCCGGTACCCAGTTCATCGCCGGCGCCAGGGGGCTGACAGTCAAGAATTCCCGTTTCGAGGACGTCGGCGCCGGCATCTTCACCAACTATTCCGGCTCCAGCAATTTCTATATCGCGGACAATTATTTCTTTGGCCGCAACGATCCTGACCACATGATCGGCTGGGCCGGTGATGCACTATGGGCTCGCTTCGATGGAGTAGACGGCCAGATATTCCCGCCGGCCATGGCCTCCTACGTGGCCGTCAAACTGTACGGCCCGGGACATGTCGTGGCCTACAACTACATCACCGATTTCCATGACGGTATCAACGTGGAAACCTATGGCGCTCCGGACGGCTCGGTAGCCTCAGGCCCCGGCATTATCGAGGGCCCCCATTACCCGCCACGCCAGTACTGGGACCGGCGCCCCGTGGCCATCGACTTCTACAACAACTACATCACCAACAGTCACGACAATCCCATTGAAGCCGACGGCAGCATGCACAACATCCGTGTCCTGCGGAACATGCTGATCAATCATCCCTCCCACGCCCTGTGCAACCAGCCGGCGCTGGGCGGCCCGGTCTACTGGATTCGCAATATCGCCTACAACCTGCCGGGTGGCTCCACGCGCCTGACCGGGGGCTCTGCCGGCGTGCTGTTCTACAACAACACTATCCTGTCAGAAACCACGGGTGACACGCAGAACTCCCATTGGCGCAACAACATCATCCTGGGCCAGAATTCAGGCGGGTTTTTTGGTGGGGGTGAACCGGTGCTGTTTGGTATTACGACCAACACCAATTACACCTCAAGTGACTACAACGGGTTTGGCCCGTTCCCCGGTGCCAGTGTGAACTTTGCCTGGAACTCGCCACCACTGGATGTCATGGCTGACTATCCGGGACCAAACAGGTCTCCCGACCTGGTCGAGCGTGAGTTCAACACCCTTGCTGACTACAGTGCCGCCACCGGCCAGGACACGCACAGTGTGATGCTCGACTACGGAAGCTTTGGCAATGTACCGATGCTGAATGCACGCGACTATGACAACGTACAGAACATCTATGCAGCGGAAGATTTTGATTTCTCCCTGGTGCGCAACTCGCCGGCTGTTGATGCCGGCATGGAACTGCCCAATGTCACTGACGGTTTCAATGGCCGTGCGCCTGATCTCGGCGCCCTGGAACGTGGCGAAGACATGCCGCACTACGGGCCAAGAAACCAATAACTTCGCGAGGATACTCGACCTTGAAGGGAGTCCGGTTTAAGCTTTCCCTTTAAGGGAAAACCCATAACAACAATAACCAGTAAGAAGATTTCATGGAAAAGCGCTTTGTCCTGGCCCTGGATCAGGGTACGACCAGCTCGCGGGCCATCCTTTTTGACCATGCAGGCAATATTCATCAAGTCGCCCAGCGGGAATTCAAACAGTATTTTCCCAGGGACGGCTGGGTGGAACACGATGCCCACGAGATCTGGCAAAGCCAGTTCCTGGTGCTTGCCGAAGCGCTGGCCGCCGGTGGCTCAGACGGTGGTGATATCGCCGCCATCGGCATTACCAACCAGCGTGAAACCACCGTGGTCTGGGATCGCGAGACCGGCAAGCCGATCTGCAATGCCATTGTCTGGCAGGACCGACGCACCGCCGATTATTGCGAACAACTCCGCGCCGAAGGCCTGGTCGACACCATTCGGGACAAGACCGGACTGGTCATCGACAGTTATTTTTCCGGGACCAAGCTGAAATGGATCCTGGATAACGTGCCGGATGCCCGGGAAAAAGCTGAACAGGGCAAGCTGGCATTCGGGACCGTTGATTCCTGGCTGGTGTGGAATCTCACCGGTGGCCGTGTGCATGTCACTGATGCCAGCAATGCCTCTCGTACCTTGCTGTACAACATTCGAACGCAGTGCTGGGACCAGGAGCTGCTGCAGTTGATGAATATTCCCGAATCCCTGCTTCCCGAGGTCAGGTCTTCCAGCGAAGTCTATGCCACCGCCTCATTGCCAGGCGTAAAACATCCCATCCCGATTGCCGGCATCGCCGGCGATCAGCAGGCAGCCCTGTTCGGCCAGATGTGCCTGCAGCCGGGCATGCTGAAAAACACTTACGGCACCGGCTCCTTCATCATGTTCAACACGGGTGACCAACCGGTCCAGTCTGCCAACAACCTGCTGACTACAGTCGCCTGGGACATGAACGGCAAATTCACCTTTGCGCTGGAAGGGTCGATCTTCATCGCCGGTGCGATTGTGCAGTGGCTTCGCGATGGCCTGGGCATCATCAAGACATCTGCGGATGTGGAACGCCTGGCCCTGACCGAGCCCGATAATGGCAGCGTCTACCTGGTACCGGCTTTTTCAGGACTGGGAGCGCCACACTGGGACCCTCATGCCCGCGGCTCCCTGTTCGGACTGACCCGGGGAACCACGGCCGGTCATATTGCCAGGGCGGCCCTCGAAGGCATCGCCTTCCAGGTCAGTGATGTGCTGACCGCCATGGCGGCGGATTCCGGGATCCCCATTGCCGAGTTGCGGGTAGACGGCGGCGCCACGGTCAATGACACCCTGATGCAGTTCCAGGCGGATATTCTGCAGATTCCCATCGTGCGCCCGAAAGTGTCGGAAACCACGGCCTTGGGCGCTGCCTACCTGGCCGGACTGGCCACCGGCTTCTGGCCGGACACAAACGCTGTCAGTCAACAATGGCAGGAAGACAAGCGCTTTGAGCCAAGCATGACGGTTGATGAGGCGGCTGAGCGCCTGAACAAATGGCAGAAAGCCGTAGACAAATCAAAAGCCTGGGCCGACTGAAACGGACCGATATTAACTAATTAGAAGCCGGCTGACCGGCGGGGGAATTGTATGCAGGCATTTGCGGGTGAAGTGTTGGGAACATTCCTGCTTATCGTGCTGGGTGCCGGCGTGGTGGCCAACGTAGTGCTCAACAAGACCTATGGGCAGAACAGCGGCTACATCGTCATCACCTGGGGCTGGGGCATCGGGGTATTTGTGGCGGTCTTTGTCACTGCCAACATCAGCGGTGCCCATATCAATCCGGCGGTCACACTTGGCCTGGCCATCGCCGGTAAATTTTCCTGGGCACTGGTTCCACTCTACATGATCGCGCAATTACTGGGCGCTTTCCTGGGCGCTGTCAGCGTCTGGTTTCATTACCGTGACCATTTTGACCAGACCGACGATGTCGCCACCAAGCTGGGTGTATTCAGTACCGCGCCTGCCATCAGGAATGTGGCTAACAATATTTATTCCGAAGTCTTTGGCACCTTCATTCTCGTGCTTGGGGTGTTGCACCTGGCCGAACCGGATGTCGGCCTGGGAGCCATCAGTGCGTTACCTGTTGCCTTGCTCGTCTTTGGCATCGGGATGTCACTGGGTGGTACTACCGGGTATGCAATCAATCCGGCACGTGACCTCGGGCCACGTCTTGCCCATATGCTGCTGCCCATCAAGGGCAAGGGAAGCAGCGACTGGCACTATGCCTGGATTCCCGTGGTAGCACCCCTGGCAGGTGCCACCATCGCCGCGCTGGTCTATCGCTGGCTGCCATTCTGACAAAGCTGGATCAACCAACCATCAACACATCGCGTAATGCAGGGTGAAAGAGCCCCCCTGTGAACCTGGTCGTGCTCGCGCTGATCGCTATGACAACTGTGCGCCAAAGACGCAAAACTCTCCTGGCAGACGCCTAACAAATATGGGCGCCCTGCACCGCCAGGTACAGTGAATACAGGGACTGGCTGCCGGTCATGAACAGGCGGTTGCGTTTCTGTCCACCAAAACAGACATTGGCACATACTTCAGGCAGGCGGATCATGCCGATCTGGTCCCCTTCCGGCGACATCACCTGCACACCCGGTGCGGCGCCGGACCAGATATTGCCCAGGGCATCACAGCGCATACCATCCGGAGCCGAACGGCCGCCACTCGGTGCCACCGTGCGACCCAGGGTGCGACCGTTTCGCAGACGGGTGCCGTCCACGTCAAAGGCGCGGGTTTCACCACGGTCGGCCACGTACAGCAGGGAATAGTCTGGTGAGAAGCACAGGCCGTTGGGCATGGTGGCATCGTCGGTGACCCTGGTGATGCGACCGTTGTCGCCATCGACCCGGTAGATACTCGGCGGGATTTCCGATTCTGCCGGATTGCCTTCATAGGGTGTGCTGATACCGAAAATGGGATCGGTGAACCAGATACTGCCGTCCGGGTGCACCACGATATCATTCGGTGAATTCAGGGGTTTGCCCTCAAAGCTGTCGGCAATCACAGTGACCGTGCCGTCAGGCTCATAGCGGACAACGCGGCGGCCGCCATGTTCGCAGGACAACTGGCGCCCCTGGAAATCAAAGGTGTTGCCATTGCTGTTACCGGACGGTTTGCGAAACACGGTGACCTGGTTGTCATCTTCCAGCCAGCGCATCTGTGCGTTGTTGGGAATATCACTCCACACCATGTACTTGCCCACACCATTCCAGGCTGGCCCTTCGGCCCACAAGGTGCCGGTATACAGGCGCTGGATGGGGGCATTGAACTGCACCAGGCGACGGAAGCGCGGATCCAGGGCAATGACATCGGGATCGGGATAGCGCAGCGGGTTGTTACCGGACCAGTCACGCGGCGTGGCCTGCGGGGAAATATCATCCAGGCTTGGCATGGGTCCGCCAGGTTGGGCCAGCAGACTCCTGGAGGCAAAAGGCAAGACGGTAGCACTCGCCATGGCCGCCAGGATCTTGCGACGACCATTGCCTGGTCTGGTAGTTGTTGTGTTATTGGAATTTTTCATCAGGCCTGTCCTCCGGTTACTGCTGCATCAGCAACGATGTCATTGTCTTCTTTGACCGGTGTCGGTGTATCACCACCGGTTGGCTTGTCGCGCCAGATGGAAGCCAGCGTGGCGCCAGTGATATTCATCAGGGAACCGAACACGGTGGGCACAAGACCCACGGTCGCCATCTTGCCCATTTCCTGGGCAAGACCAGTGGCCAGTCCGGCATTCTGCAGACCCACTTCAAAGGAAATGGTGCGGCAGGATTTTTCATCCAGCCCCATCAGTTTGCAGCTCCAGTAACCCAGCAGGAAACCGGTAATGTTGTGAATCAGGCTGATCAGGATGAGCAGCAGGCCGATTTCCAGCAGGTTGTCGCGACCACCGGCTGTCATGATCATCAGGATCAGTACGATGCCGGCCATGGAGATTTTCGGCATCAGGCGATCAAGCCATTCGGTCTTCCCATGCAGGAAATGGTTGAAGACCAGGCCCGCCACGATGGGAATGATGGTGATTTCGATGATGCTCCACATCATGCCCCAGGTATCGATGGGAATGTACTGTCCGGCCAGCCAACGCATGTAAAACGGTGTCATGAAAGGCGCCAGCAAGGTGGCCACCGTGGTCAGGGTTACCGACAGGGCCAGGTTGGCCTTGCCAATATAAGCCATGACATTGGAGGCCAGTCCGCTGGGTGAGGCGCCGATCAGGATAATGCCCGCCGCCACTTCGGGTTCGAGATTGAAACCCAGTGCCAGCCCCGCGCCGACAAACGGCATGATGGTGAACTGGCAGGCCAGGCCGATAAACACCGCTTTCGGGGATTTCACGATACCGACAAAGTCACCGGCACTCATGGCAGTACCCATGCCGAACATGATGATCTGCAACAGCGGCACGATGAGGGCGCTCATGGCGAAACCACCCAGGTTGACGAAGGGGGCCGGGTAGCACATGACAAAGGTCACGGCGGTGAAAATGATCAGGCTGAAGGACAGTCCCTTGAGTTTTTCACTGCCGCGCACGCCAAAAGCCGCCAGGCCGAAGCCCAGGGTCAATGTCCAACCCGCCAGGGTCGGGTTGACGGCAAAGAGAATGAGGGAAAGGACAAGGACCGCAACCGACAGGCGCAGGGCAAGCTTGTACATGGCGCTGGATTCGTTGCTCATCGCCATTACCACTGCATGTAGGAGCCGTCGGGACGGCGGTTCATCAACATGCCCATGCGGTATTCGTCGTATTCATCGATCAGCGTCAGTTCATCAAGGTCCACCGTCACACCCAGGCCCGGCCGGTCATTGGGCCAGAACTTGCCGTCGCGGAAGTCGTACATGTCCGGCAGGTGCGGATAGGTGCGGCTGCCATCGCCAAGCATTTCCATCAGCGCCACTGATGATGTCGCCGTCAGGCAATGCACCAGCGCGGCTTCGGCTATAGGGCCGGTGAAATGGGGAATCAGGCCAATGTAATGGGTCTCCGCGAGCGCGATGATTTTCATGTACTCGGTGATGCCACCGGTGTTGGGCAACTGGCAGCGCACGTAATCCACCAGTTCCTTTTCAATCAGGGTGTTGACGTCCCACTTGTAGCCGAACTGCTCTCCTACCGCGATGGGCACACGCACACGGTCGCGCAGCCTCTCATAGGAATCGGTGCCTTCACTGCGCAGCAGGTCCTCACAGAAATACGGGTGCAGTGGCTCGATCAGGGTGGCCAGGTTGATGGCGTCCGCCATGTCGAACTCGGTATGAAAATCCAGGGCCCAGTGGCCGTCACCCACGGCGCCATGAAGTTCCAGGGCATCCTCGTGCATGCGGCGCACCAGTTCAAAACGGTCAACAACACGCTGGCGCGGGTTGTCGGTGGCATGGCGGTACACACGGATGCCGGCGTCGATGCAGGCCTTGGCGCGGTCGCCGAGCGGACTGCCGAAGCCGCCACCCGGAAAGGCGGTGGCATAGCATTCAACATGGTCGCGCGCCTTGCCGCCCAGGAGTTGCCATACCGGCACATCCAGTGCTTTCGCCTTGATGTCCCACAAAGCGAGGTCGAGTGCGCCTATCGAATGCAGTTTTTCGCGGCCGGCGGTGTAGTGCATGCCGCGCATCATCGCCTGCCAGTGATCTTCGGTACGGAAGGGGTCCAGGCCAATCAGCATGCTGGCACATTCGTTCATGGTGGTCGGCTCACCGCCCTCACCAAAACCGATCAGTCCGTTTTCAGTTTCAACCATGACCACCCGTGATGACTGGTTCACCATCGGCTGCCCCGGGCGACCCTGTGAATCGCCTCCGTGACTGAAGTAACGGATGACCTTGATGCGGTCTTCATCCAGCCCAAGCACGTCTGCTGATAAAGGTGCCCACAGGCCGGCGCCCGCCGCCCCCATGCCAATGCCCTTGAGGAGTTTGCGCCGATCCGGTGATTTCATTATTGCCCCCTTCTTCATGCAACTACATGAAGGAAAATTTTGAATTGGTGAATTATTGTTATTCTTGCCTGATCAGAGGCTCCCTATGCCCCGAAAAGATTAAACAGGTTTCTTTTACAAAAGGATATTCATATTATCCGGTGCCTGAAGTTCATAAAAGAGACTTACAAGTAAATCATCATATGATTAAATAGATCAACACTAATCAAAAAAAGGGCTGTGTCCAGCCTGGTTTTCAGGTCAGCCCGGCAGATGGCTTCAGCCACGAACCGGGTCACCTTGATTTCCAGTTGACCAGGACCCAACACAATAAAACGGGGGAACGACCCATGAATCACACCACCACATTCGCCGGCACCTGCCGGCAACTAATATGCGCCGCGCTGTTCTGCCTGGCCGGCACCTCCGCCCTGGCAGCCGAGGGCGAATACTTCAACACGGTGAAAGCCAAGCTGGAAAATGGCGAGCAGGTTGTTGGCGGCACTGTCAGCACAGCCGACCTGAATATCTACTGCGCCATGGCCAACGCCGGTTTCGACTTCCTGTGGATCGAAATGCAGCATAGTCCCCTGACCTACCAGGAAGTGGCCACCATGATCCGCGCCTGCCCCGGACCCGCCATTCCCTTCATTCGCGTTCCCACTGACAGTGAAGGCGACATCCAGAAAGCCGTGGATATCGGTGCCCTGGGTGTGATCGTGCCGATGGTGGATACCGTGGAAAAAATCCAGAACGCCATCACCTACGCCAAGTTCCCGCCCGTCGGCAAACGCAGCCAGGGTGGCGGCCAGTATGGCACGCTCTGGGGTCGGGAATATCGCCAGAAAGCCAACGACAACATCATGATTGTCGCCATGATCGAGAACCCGGCCGGTATCGCCATTGCCGACCAGATTGCCGGTCTTGAGCATGTCGACGTGGTATTTGCTGCCAGCTCCGACATCGGCAGTTTCACCGGCCTGCGCCAGGGAAACCCGGAATACGAAGCCCTGATCACCAGAATCAAGGACGCCACCCTAGCCGCCGGCAAATACCTTGCGGGTCCTTCCGCATGGAAAGGCACCCGTGACGGTTACACCTTTTTCCAGGGACCACCGGAATCCATGCTGATTCGCAGTGGAGCCCGCCTGGCCCTGGAAGGTCAGGCCAGTCCGGAACTGCCCAGAGGGGTTGCCCCCATTGAAGGCCTGGAAGACTGATCACGAATACTCCGCATCAAATCCAGAACAAGAAAAAGGGCTGCCAGCAAATGCTGACAGCCCTTTTTTTTCGAACGTTTACAGCTTGTTGCCTAGAAATCCATTCTGGCCCTGATGCCCCAGACTTCAGGATCACCATAAAGCACTGAAGCACCGGAAGTTCCTTCAATGAAAGTTTCGTTAGTCACGTTGGTACCATAAATCTGGACATCCCAGTTTTCATACACATACGTTAACGTGAAATTCATAACATCCCTTTCTTCAGCCGTGAAATAGGTGTCACCCGGCTGCTGAATGATCGAGGTATTCGCCATGTCAGAATGGTTAAAGCTCACTGCTGGCGTTATTGACGCGCCATTGCTTAACCCAAAGCTGTAGTCTGCACCCAGGGTCCAGGTCCACTCCGGTGAGAAGAGCCCGTTGGCACCATTCAGGGTGAGCTGATACGGCGTATAGTCGAAGCAGAAATCACCGGTACAGCCTTGCGCTGTATTGCCAGGCCATGGCGCACCCGGTCCCGGAGGGGCAATCGGTAAAGCACGGGTATCGATGGTCTGGATGGAACCCAGCTTGGAATCCGTGTAGCCGAACGAACCATTCAGTGCCAGGTTGCCCACAAAGAAACGGAAGGTGCCTTCAAAGCCTTCGATACTGGAAGCGCCTGCATTTCTGACAGCGGTTGTTGATTCCGTAACGCCCGTGACGAACGAGGACAACTGCATGTCGGTATAGTCCATGTTGAAGTAACCCAACTCGGCATACAGCCTCCCATCAAGTACCGTGCCTTTCCAGCCAAACTCGAAATCATCAACCACTTCTTCGGTGACCGGTGGTGCACCAAATGTCACTGACTGGCCTGATTTGTAACCGCGTGCTGAAAAGATATAGAAGAAATGGTTGTCCCAGGGTTCCCAGTTCAGCCCTACTTTGTAGGTCATAATATCGTCCTTCCAGACCAGCGGAGGAGAAGTGGGATAATTCAAATCACCTGCATTTGGAGTACAGTAAAAGGTGGAACCATTAATCTGTCCCGGGCAAAGTTCCGTGGCAGCGGCGAACGGACCGAAATTAAGCAACTGCTGGACTCTAGGTACTTCCAGTTGTCGCAGCTGAACGTTGTCATCCTTGTTCAGTCGTGCTTCTACGGTCAGTTCCAGGTCGTCGGTGACGTCGTAATTCAACTGCACGTAATAACCAGTGTGTTTTACGTCATCGTCAGAGGTCCAGTACAATCGGGTCTGGGATTCACCACTTGTGGGACAGGGAGTCCATGAACTGTCGTACTGCCAGCCACAATCAGGATTATCCAGGGCAATGTTCAGGGACAGGTCAGTATGGCGATCACTGTGATAAGCACCCAGCAGCCATCTCAAACGCTGGTCATCGGGAGAGATAATATTGAACTCCTGGGACCAGGTCCTCATGTCAGGACCACCAAGATGCCAGCCAGTAACGTCCTGGAAGGCCGCGCTATCGCCGGCTTCCGCTTGCTTGCGATCCATTTCAATATTACTGGTGAGTGAGCGCAGGCGAATACCACTATCCAGTTCGTAGTTAATTTCGAGGGATTGACGCACATTTTTCTGGATGCGCCAGTTTTCATAACGTCGGTCGATGACAAAGGGATCCAGGGGATCATAGATTGCACCGCCAGCCCCGGGGGTGCCGCCATACCAGACATCATTGACCATGAAGCCGGTACCCGGTGCAGGACCCTGAGATCGGTCACCATAGCTTGTGACTTTGAGGGAAGGAGTGCTTGGATCCCCATCATCATCCCAGAAACCGGTATAGGGCCGCGGATTGGGTTGCTGGGGTATGCCATTGGCTTCCAGGTGAGTGTATTCCAATTTTCCGTAAACACTCAGTTTGGCATTGGGTTCCCATAACAGGGATAACCTGTAGTTCTGGTCTACCTGATCACCTGGGGTGTTGACTTTACCACCAGTTGATTGTGCGCCCGACACATTGTGGTAAAAGCTGTCGCGAGTATCACCCATGAAAGCAATACGCCCTGCCAGTGTGTCTGTGATGGGAAGGTTCATTGCACCCTGAACCTTGCGAGTGGCATAGGTTCCCGCTTGTGCCTCGACAAATCCACTCACTTCCCCACTGAAATCAGGACGGGCGGAATTGATCAGAATGGCGCCACCGGCAGCCGACTGCCCGACGAAAGTGGCTTGTGGTCCACGCAGAACCTGGACGTTCTCGATATCAAAAAAGCCGCTGGCCAGGGACATTTCTTCCCCTTGCGTCGCACCATCAAAAAAGACCGGTACACCCACCTGCTCGCTGGGGCCACCCGTTGACGGGTTGCCTACGCCGCGGATGTTGGCCTGGACATAGGAGCCGTTCTGGAAAAACTGCATATTCGGTACAGCATTCTGCAGGTCAACGATGTCCTTAATCTGGTTATCCGCAATAAACTCGTCAGTGAGCACTTCCATGGAAATGGCGGTAGTGTCCTCTGTGGTTGTACGGCGTTCGGTAGTAATGACGATCTCCTCAAGTTGCCGATCCTGCCCTACGGCAACGCCCGAATAGGATGCAAGTGCAGACAAAATTGAAGTGGCCAGTACAGTAGATACTGGTACTGGCCTTTTATTAGGTAGGTATTTCATTAGTCTTCCCCTGTATTTGAAATGCTATTACATGGTTATATTTTTAATATCTCACTTCTTTGTTAGATCTTCCTGGTTATTGTTTTACTACTTACTGCAACAATTCTTTTTCAGGGTTTTTCAGCACCCTTTTGTTTTGTCATGTCCGGCACCTTCCATTTTCACCAGTGCACAGCCAGGCCGTGCACATCATGAAGACACACATATATATGGCGTGAATAAAGGAAAGGGATTTTGGAAAAATCGGAAAAATACGGGAGACAAGGCACAGATCTTGTGCAAAATTCCTGCTGAAACATTGCAGGCATATAGCCACTCCCCTTTTTATAGTTATTCTTATAGTTATTTTTTATTTAATTGTTATTGGGTTTAACTGCCTGGGCAAACCCTGTATATGCGTTTCGGTTAACAACCGAAATGGCATTTGGTTAACAATAATATATGACTTCAAAAGTCTTTAAAAGTGATTATGCAGGAAAAGTGTAAAAAATAAGCAGGCCGGTTTTTGGGGATATTACCGGTTAGCTAGTGGATGAAGTTCGGGGTGTGACGATGACTCTGATACAACTACGATAATTTTCGGGACAAGTGCCGGAAAGATGGACCCGGGGCTCAGTCAGTCTCGTACTCTTCCAATGCGTTGCGCCAGTTATATTCAACACAATTGTATTCCAGCAATTGTGAATCAGAAACGCGCTGCATCCACACCGTGACAGATTGCGGGGTGTCATACATCACGGGATCAGTGACTGTAATCCGGTTTTCCAGGACCAGTTCATCGGCTGGCAAGTCTGCGGCCTGGGGCAACATATCCACCAGTTCGGCAGCCGGCCGCAATGAAATACGCTCTTCAATACTCACCTGGTCACTGTGCACCCATTTGTCCACTTCCCAGGCTTTGACCTGCCCGGTTTCCACGAGCAATACATCACGCCCCTGCTGTGTTTGCCATTGCCCGATGGCGTAACCGTTGCGGGTCACCGGGTAGTCCTCGGGTATGGGACGACCATCCATATAGACACGGCGCACTTCGGACTGGAATTCGGAAATCAGGGTAATGCGATTTTCAGTCTGGATGATATCCAGCGGATAACCGGCTATACCAAACATGGATTCCGGCATGCCCGAGTTGACACAGAAAGCACCGCGCTCAGGTGCCTGCTGTGAATAGCTGTTCTGGAATTCATTCACGATGGCACGGCCCTGTGCTGATAAATCGGGATCGGCCGGTGCACCGAACATACCGCCGGGACGGTTATGGGCAAGCAGTACCCAGACTCCGGTCAGGTCCGTCTCGGCCAGCACAACTGCAGGGATGGTTCCACTCAACGCCAGTACTGTGATCAAACGAAACAGTACTACACGGAACAAAAAAGCCACAAATGAATAACATCGACGGACAACTACTGGCATGAAAACAATCACTCCTGCACGGAATTGGTAACGTGGCGATTATTACTGCTGTGCAGATGAATTGAAAGACTCAATCGGCAGCCAGTTCAGACAGGTATTCTGCATCAGTCACCAGCGGTCCGAATTCACCGCCGTTGTCCCCATCGAAGCGCCACACGGCGATATGGGTCATGGCCTGTTCCGTGGTGGCGCCGTGCCAGTGAAACACGTTGGGCGGCGTCCACACCACGTCACCGGCACGCACGAGCACTTTGCTTTCACCCCGCGCCTGGACCCAGCCCACCCCCTGCGTGATATACAGGTACTGGCCAAAAGGATGAGTGTGCCAGGATGTGCGCGCGCCTGGCTCGAAGCGGATTTCGGCACCGGTGAGAGAACTCTCGTCATTGTGGAGGAACAGGATCTCGGTGATGC
>Ga0255756_1004407_pt1 | contig 13709 bp, 16 predicted proteins | sample 011ome_20_FD_179956 | JGI IMG/M metagenome (GOLD analysis project Ga0255756, IMG submission 179956) | Coastal salt marsh microbial communities from the Groves Creek Marsh, Skidaway Island, Georgia - 011509CT metaG (version 2) | ecosystem: Environmental > Aquatic > Marine > Intertidal zone > Salt...
AGATTACGAGAATCTTTCTAAAGCGTACGAATTTGTGTTTTTGGAATCGATACCGGTATTAGACGTCGCCATTCTCGGTGAAGACGTCGTCCGGCGCTTCGTGATGGTCATCGACGCTTTATACGCGAACAAAACGAAGCTTTACTGTTCATCGCCATCGACGAAGAGCATAGCCGATTTGTTCCCGCAATCATCATCAACACCGTCGCGCGAAAACTCTTCCTCCTCAACAGCAACGGCAACGACAACGTTCGTATCCAAAACAGGAGGCGCCTCCGGGCGAAACGCGACCATGCTTTCCGAAAATATCGAATGGTCCGCCACCGGTTTAACCAAAGCCTCCCTAGCTGCGTTGTCCTCGGGGAGTTTCACGGACAAATCCAAGCCGAGATGCCAGTCGCGTTTGTACGAGATGAAAACCGAGGCGTACAAAAGAGACCGCCCGGCGTAGTACTAGTAGTAATAGTAGTAATAGTAGTAATAGTAATAGTAGTAGTAGTACGCGAGAAGAGCCAACAACAACACACACAAATCGTGCGTGATGGTGATAGAAAAAAAAAGGGAGTTGGCGGCAAAGGGTTTGTCGTCGCGCGTGTATTATTGAGCGAAAAGCTGCCTCTTTCCTGCTTAGAAAAGATGACGTGGAATCGCTCGGATTTTCTCCACAAAATCACTCTCGTTTTTTATCAGAACTCCACACACACGTACACATGTTTGCCGTTACCACGACTCCCACTTCGCTTTCATCCTCCGCGACGAGAAGCTTGAAGAATAACAAGTCGTCGTCTCTTTCGAAGCGCGCGAAGTGTTCCTCGATTGTTGTTTCTTCTTCTTCTTCTTCTTCTTCTTCTTCTTCTAAGATGGATGAGAAATTCGATCGCCGGGAAATGTTAAAGAACGCGTTGGTCGCCTCGGTTGGCGTCGTCGCGGCGACTCCGATGCCGGTACGTTCGTTCGTTCGTTTGGTTTTACCGATGATCAGTCGCGTTTTTATGTGCTTCGTTGTCTTTCGTCTCGATCATCAAAAGGCGGAGAAGGAAACCCGACGCGAAAGCGCGTTTGTGGGTTTGATCTCTCACTTTTCTCTCTCGTCTCGCGCACTCGAAAGGTGAAGTGAGAAAACGGAGCAAAAATGTACTGACGAAACGTTTTTTTTTTATCTAATCTAACGACCACCAGGCGCTCGCGTTGTTCGGTATCGGCGAAAAGTCGGACGCGAAGTACGAAGAGGACACCAAGGAAGTCATCAACCAAGTTCGCGAAGTTTTGGACTTTCCGATGGGCGCCGACGGGAGAGAACAGTCCATCGAAAAGACGAGAGCGTTGACGAACGAGTGGGTCGCGAGGTACAGAAGATCTGGGGATTATTCCGGCAGACCGTCGTATGGTCTCACGTATTCCGCGTTGAACGCGGTGTCTGGGCACTTTAATAACTTCGGGACGAAATATCCGTTTCCGGCGAAGAGAAAGGATCGAGTTTTTGAGGAGTTGACGAGTGCGGAAACCCAAATTTCCCGAGGTCGCTAAATAGAGAGAGAGAGAGAGAGAGAGAGAGAGAGATTTATATATTATTATAGAAATGAGATGAAGAAAGAGGGAAGAGAGGTTCTTTGCATTTGCGCTTATAACAACATGTAGCATGTGTTTTATTATTCATTATACCATCTATGCGTGTCATTGTTAAAACCTGACGCTTACGCCACCTGTCTTTCGAACCTTTTTCGATGTGCGTTGCGCGCGAAACTGTCCTCGTACCGCTCTCCTATTTTTAATCGTTGGCTTTTTCAGCCAGTTTTTGCTCTAAATGTTCGCACGCACCCGTCACAAACCCTTTCAAATCGTTCATGAATAACTCGCAATCTTCTTTCAGCGCTTTCCTCTCGTTCTCGTCTTCCACTTCCTTCGGTTCCTTCGCTTTCGCGTCGCGAATCTCAAACTCGTCGTCGGCGATAGTTTCGATGCTAATTTCCGGCACCGTGAACGTCCCGTCTACCTCAACGTAACCATCATCGTAATCAAAATCTTCGCCTTTCGTGTACGTCGCTTTTATCTCAAATTCCGTCGTTTCCAAATCTAATCCGTGTTTCATTTTTCCTCTCGACAAGACTATCGAACAGTTCCCAGTGAGCTTTTTCACACTCAACAACAAGAATCTTCTCCTCCATCCACCTCGAACCTCCTTCGATTTGATGTGCTCTTTTTCGCTCGCGAACCATAACTCATCTTTACACTGTCTCCTCAAAATTTCGTTCAACGTCGTTTCTGCCCACGATAAGTACGAGCGCTCCTCGAACGTTTGCGCCGCGTTCCATTTGCTTCCTTTCACTTTCTGGCTTTCTTCCTCCAATCTCAGAGACTCCTCCCGAGTGAGTTGTTTGTTGTTGTTGTTGTTGTTGTCGTTGCCGCCTCCTCCGTCTCCTCCTCCGGGGACGTTGTCCCACCAGTAATGGTAGCCTTTCTTGCTGTTGCATTCAAGGCCGGACATGTTTTCTCGAGTGCGTCAAAGTGGCGTTTTATACGTACTCGAAGAGAAAAATTCTTCTTTTTGCTTAAATATCTAAATATACATACGAGTATTCTACGCTCTAATCCTACTAAAGCCCGGTGCGTTGCCTTAACCGTTCCCGCGCGTTCCCAACCGAGGAAGCCGCGAAGTTTCCCCACGGCCCTCGTCCGAAACCTCTCGTGCTCGTGTTGTGTCTGCTCTCTATCGGCGGTAAGTGCTCGAAACTGGAGTGCTCCGCGTGTATCGGTTCTCGATGTTCGCATTTCTTATCCCAACACGTTTCACATAAGATGTAATTTTTGTCCACGCATTGAGAACATTTGAAGGAGTATTGGCCTTTCGGAGCGAGCGGGTCGGTCGTCCATAATCGTCGAGCGCCGGATTCGATTTCGTTTTGGCAGTGGCTACATTTTTTGTTCGGCGCGAGGTGGCGTCGGTTCACGCCGGAATCGGTCTCCGACTCTTTCGCCAGGCGAACGTGAGCATCTCTCGCTTTAATCGCCGGCTCTAATCTTTGCAGCAAGACTCGGCACTTTGTCAACAACTTTGCGTTCACTTCTGGTTTCTGCGTGTCCATCGTTAACTCCACCGCGTCCGCGGTTTCCGTAAAACCGCACGCCAACAAACACTCTCGCGCGAATCTCTTCGACCACACTTTCTCTACAAACGACCCCCCAGATTTCTTCGTCAATTTTCTGTACTTCCCTTCGTTCGGCTGTTCGCTGATATTCCTCAAAATCTTATACAAAACGTCTCTCGCGTCCACCCACTCCTTGCACTCGCGAGCGCTTTCGCACCGCGTCAAATACCGCAAAGGCTTCAAAATCAGCAAAATCTCTTCTCTGGTCACCCCGTCTCTCTCAAACAAGTCCACGTCTAATTGCAACTGAAACGTTTGAAACTGCTCCGGTTCCGTCCATCTAGTCTCGTTCGTCTCTCTATTTACGTAATACGCCCGGCCTCTCGTTCGTGCGTCTGCTTCGTCGTCCGAACAGAAATATTGTTCCCAATTGGACATGTTCCGTTTCTTCTTTTATCAATTCGGCAACAGAGGCGCTTTCTTCTTCCTCTTCCTCCCGAACAAAGAGGCGCACGGATTGCAGCAGTAGCAGTATAAACTCGTAAAGCACAAGGAGAGGAAAATCGGGTACCAAAACGCCAGGAGGAATGCAATCGAGAGTTTCATCGTTTGTTTGGTGCACGTTTTTGTGTGAATTTTCACTCCTTTTTCCTCGTTTGAATTTAAGGATAGACCACACAATTATACACAAACTTCTTCATTAAAGAGTTCGAATGTACATCAGCGCATCATCATCTCTGCTTCCGATATCGACGACGAACACCAAAACTCGGATTTTATCCAGCGCGTTCGCGACGTCTTCTTGTTCGGGAAGGAGGCGTTTTAGTGGGAATAAAAATGTACCGAAATCGAATTTCCGGGACGACCCCCGAGGCTCGAAGGCTCCTCGAAGATGTTTTCCGACGAGCGCGAGCGCGTCGTCGTCGTCGTCTCAGGATTCGACGATGACGCCGATTCAACTGCAAGACGTGGCGAGGAAACAGTTCGAGAACCGAGAGCGAAGTCGAGCGCAAATGGTACGTCATCCTCGTTTACTTTTTCTTTCTTCTCGGTGTGTTTGACCGAGAGAGGGTGTTTGGGAAAATTGTCTGACTCAGCACGAAAATTCTTCTTTTTTAGGTGGAACGGCGGTTACAAGCGTTTCGATCGGGAACTTTCGAACCGCCGAGACGAGAGAAAACGCCGTTTAATAAACCAACGCCGCATTTTTTTAGCGCAGGAGTGATGACGCCGAGAAGAACGGCGTTTTTGGAGTTTGAACGGTTGGAGACGTGTTGATGAGTCTCTCTTCTCTTTCTTTCTTCTCGCCGGAGGGAAGCCGAACGAACCGGAAGCCGAGCGAAAACGAAAATGTTGTACCAATACAGGAGTATATATTATTATTATTATTATTTAATGCACAGAATGCGACGATGTACGTTATGTGAGGAGCGTGTGTGTGTGTGTGTGTCAGTTTTAGATGCGAGCTTATAAAAAGCATCGAGGCGCGCTTTGAACGCGTCGTTGAATCATTTTTAATAGAGAAATCTAAAATACAAATACAAAAGCTAAAAAGAACTACTCAACCCCCCTCTCTGCTACTTCTATCTCGGCCCTAAATACGTCACCTTTCTCACGAACTCCTCCGTGGTATCTTTTGCTCCGACCCCGGTCCCTCTCGGCGTCTTCCTCTCCAAAAGTTGATCCGGTCTCGGCACGAACGTTTGCGAACTCAATCGGCCTTTCGTCACTCTCACTTTCGTCCCGTCGTCTAAATAGCTCGATTGAATCCGAACTCTCCCTCCGGTATTCGGATCGACTAAGCTCACGTTCGAGTAATGTATCGGTTGTTCGACCGATAAAATCTGTCCCGGTGGATTCGGCTCCCCAGGTTGCGGTTGCGGCTTCACGTGTTTCTTCACCAAGTTTAACCCTCCCACGATCAGTTTGTTTTCTTTCCTGAACACTTTCGTGACTTGGCCAATCTGGCCTTTATCTTTCCCCGAGGTGACGATCACTCGATCGCCGGTGAAGATTTTCCACTTGTTGATGAGTTTGTTCGAGCACGCCTTGACGTGTTTGGTGACGTGTTTCGCCGAGCGGCGGAACGCGGAGGCGGAGGACGACGCGGACATGATGATGTTTTACTCCCCCAAAAATCAAAGCAGGGCTGAAATGTAACGATGATGATGAGAGAGAGCTCCTTTCACGAATAAACCGCCAAACTTTTGCGACGACAAAGACACAGTGAACGAAAACCGAACTCACGCGCTCGCTTTTTCTCAAACGCAAGAGCGCGTATCCGTTTCCCTCTCTCTTTCCGATGTACTATTCTTCTTCGTATTTATAGAGAATTTAATGAGGAAATGTCTTCATTTTTTCCCCAACACAAAGAGAAAAGGAGTGAAGGAGCGAGCGCGCTTCGTCGTCTTCTTTTGAGAACGATGGAGGCAGAGGAGGAGGATGAAGGAGAAGAGGAGCGCGAAAGAGGGGTAAAGTCGGAAATGGTGGTGGTTTCGCCGCCGTTTGCCGCGTCGGAGGACTCTTCTTCCAAATCGCGAGAAGAACAACAACAACAACAACAACAACGAGAGGAGACAAAGCCGTTCGAGCGGATCGAGTGGCCTCGACCGAACAAAACGAAACAACCCGGGGATATTTTATTCTGGCCGAGGACGGACCAACCGATAGCGTACACGCACTGGGCGGTATACATTGGTCGGAGGAAACCGATGGGGAATAAATTCGTGGAAAATGAAAGTTTTCCCGAGGCGGTGGTGCACTTGTGGGGCGCAGCGGACGCGAAGGATCGATCGATGTCCAAGGACGCGGCGGTGATTTACAGCGAATTGAGCGAGGTGAATTGCGAGAAGGATGCGCCGAGACCTTTTTGTGGGAATTATAAGTACGATTCGTTGTATACGCCGATGCGACCGAGTCAGATTTTGCATCGAACGTTTGTCGCTTTGGAGCATAAGTTTTACGAAAACGAATTCGGAGGGTACTCGGTGACTCTGAATAATTGCGAGCATTTCGCGACGTGGGCCAGGTACGGGTTTCAGCACTCGAGTCAGGTTGGGGACGTGTTGACGACTGGGTTGAGCGCGTTGGGGACGTTCATGATGGGCCCTCCGGGATTAGCGTTGGGGTACATCGCGGGCAACTTGGTCCAAGACGAAACCAGGAAAGCGAGGAGGCACAAGAATAACCAATTAGACGAGGCTATTAGATCCAGTTATCGGAACGAAAAGAAACAGATGAAACCAGGAATGACAGCGGAGGACAAAGAAGGAGAATCCTCGACGATATACGAAATTCTCGACGAAGAAGCCACTCACGACTTTTCGGACGAGAAAGAAGTCGACTGGACAGTTGACTGCCTCCTAGATTACGTGGAAACGTCAAACGTTCAATTTAGCCAAGAGAAACACGATAAATACGAGCAACACGATAAACACAGGGACGACAACCGGCCGTTTCGTGTGTCTCTGAAAGCCGCGGATGAAAACTCGGCGTTGTACAAGGACCGAAAATCCTCAGCCGGCCAAACGAACATCATCGACGTAGATTCGCGAGGTGAAGTCCGACTCGGCGGCAAAGCGCAACCCAAACCGGAGACCGACTTGAAAGAACTCGCCAAAGACTTGGGTAAAATAGGAAAAGAAGTAGGTAAAGGCATGCTCAGCATGCTCGGCTGGGTCGCCCACGAAGCGCTCGAAGGGGCCAAGAAGAGACAAGAAGCGAGAGTAAAGAGAGAAAAAGAGGCGTTGGAAAAGTTGGAAAAATTAAAAGTCCAATCTTCTTCTTCTGCTCCTGCTGCTCCATCGAATACTGCAAACGACGAGAATAACCAACCGTCTGCTTCCAACAGTAACGAAGACCGTTTTTGATGTTGTCGTTGTAAAAATACTATCATCGCACGCGCTGTAAATAAATTACTACCCAAACTGGCAAACGCTCTAATTTTCACTCGTGCACAAAAAAAAGGGGAAAGAAAATTCTTCATTGCAAACACCTCTTCTTTTCGCGCGGCGAGTACTACTACTACATGCCTACCAAAGAGTACCGCATTCCAAAAAGGATCGAGAACGAGAATACCATGTCTGCGACATTAAACGATACGAACGGGGAGGACCCGAACCCGCGCACGGCGACGAAAATGCCCGCGCAAATCAAAAGTAAATTTGGTTTTTCCCGGAGCAACAAAACTATTCCCCAACCGAAATCGAATATCGTCGGTGGAGGAGGACAACAACAACAACAACAACAAAGGCAGCACTTTCAAGACATATCGAATAACAGCGGCGATAGTAACGGTGAGCATTTGAACAATTCGTCGAGAGGGTCGATGATGAAACATACGACGAATGGGTTGCCGAGAGATCCGAGGATTCGACGCCAGGACGGGTCCATATCGGGTGGGATTTTGTACGAAACTGGAGGACGAAAAGTGAACACCTCGAATACGAATACGACTCGCGGGGGTCACAATATTCGAGCACCGTCGGGGCCAGAAGACGAGGACGAGCCGTTTGAATTCGCACACACGTTAGACGAGGAAGAGATGCGGCAGAGAACGCCGGTTGGGGCAACGTATCGCAACACGCATCCGATGTTCGCGAACGGGTTCGGGAACCAACGCGAACAACCGTACGCGCCGAGCAGCCGCGACGGGTCGAATAGCACGATGGCGACGTCTTCGTTTGTAGTACCGGAAGTGCTCTATTGGAAGGATCCGGCGAGGACAACGTTGCACTTTTTCGGTGGGTTTGTCCTCATGGGCACGTTTTATGCGTTGTCCGCGGCGAAGGCGTCGGTGTTTTCGCACTTGGCGTACGCGATGTCCTTAGTGGTGATGGGGAAGTACGTCTTTGCCATTGCGTTCCCGAATGCGGCTAAAGGGATAACGATGAACCCAGAAAAGATGGCAATCAGAGCGAGGAATATGTGTTATAAATTCAACGCCTTCACGGAGAGGCACGAACGGTTTTTCGCGGGTAGAGATAACAAGGCGACGTTGGGCGCGTTTCTCGCGTTGCAAATGGTGAAATGTGTCGGCGGAGCGTTGTCCACGAGACAACTGTTGTTTTTGGCGTACATAGGAGCGTTCACGATGCCGTGCGCTTGGGAGAAACAAAAAGTATTCGTGTACGAGATGTATTGTAAAGTACAAATGGCGATGCAGGAGAAGTGGGCGGAGTTTTCGCCGAGAACGAAAGTGACGAGCGGGGTGTGCGGATCGGTGATGGTGTTCAAATTGGCGAGCGCGCAGACGAGAGTGAACGCGGTATTTTTAGCGCTCGTGTGTTATAGGATTATTAAGGAGCAACAGAGTTTGCGATTGCACGTGCAGCGGATGGAAGATGTAGTCGTAGGAAGCGTGCGGAGGATGAGCCGCTCGTTCGTGGACATGGTATCGCCAGTGCCGAAGCGATTCGGCGCGCGCAGTTAAAAAACAATGTTCTCTCAACTTATCCCAAATATACTCGGTACCTGGGTACTACTATTACTACTATTACTAAACCTAAAATAATATATTGTCACCATCATCGTTTCAATCTTCAAATGCTTTCAGCGCTTCTTTATTTTCATCGCAAAAAGTATTATCGAGAGGAGGATGGGAATTTGGCATATGGTCGGGGATTCGCAAATACATATTGAGCTGCGCCGCGATTTCGTTTAAGCATCGTCTCGCATAAAACGTCTTATACGGGGGAGGCAAAGTGTTTAACATCGCGCCGAGTTCACTCGCTTTTTGCATGGCGTCTTTTCCCTTGACGGGGTCTTTGTTCCCGTACACATCTTTTCCGTCGTAGTCTATATCTACTCTGTTATAAAACACGTTCACGGCAACCGACGGTTCGTTCGTCTCGCTCGGGAGCGACGTGACTCTGTGGAACCAAAGTGCCGGTATGTACAAAGCATCTCCAGGTTCGAGCGTACACACGTGTGCGCGCTCCAATCTAATAGCATCAAAGAGCCTGTAATTATACTCCAACTCTTCGTCGCAGCTGATCTCGTTTATAATTTTTTCGTCGAAGTTTTCATAGCCGCGCATATATTTTAATCTCGCGGACGAGCCCTCGACGTTCAACCACGGTTCACATTCTGGCGCGTACAAGATGACGCGTTTCCTACCGCTCAACTGGTGTAAGATATTGTCTCGAGTATCGAAATGCATCCACAGCGTTGTCCCTGGCGAACTAACGCGCAGAACAGAACTGTGCGTTACAACCGTACCATTACTATTAACATCACTATTATTCCGCGCCGCCGCGTAAAAGCGCTCGACCATTCTCCGCGTCTCGCGACATCTTCCATGAAACGTTGGAGTATCAAACGGATTGCGCTTTGTTTCTGGATCTTGGAAATCGGTCAGAACGTTCGCCGCTTTTTTCGGACCGTTCGTGTGACGCGTGTATAACTTCTCTCCTTTTCGTATTCTTCGAATCATCTCTCGCCAGGGCATTTTCTGAAACGTAAAATTTCTCGGCGTGTTTGGTTTCCTGTGCCCGGCGAGATCGACGTGTGTTGCGCTGGGGTCGTCGATCACGTGCACTTCCACGATCAAATCTTTAAGAAACTCCTCGCTGTTTGTATTTTCCACCGTAATACTCTCGTCCATATACGTTTTATCCGAGAACATCTTATACGGCTCGCCGCCAACGCGTGGATACAAATCTAGGGGATTCTCCGAAAGCGAAATCTCGGGAACATTCACGCTTCTCTTTTTCAATTCCGGCGGCCATAAGCAACAATTAACCCTTTCACATGCATCGTCACGTCTTCTTCTTCTCGAGTACTTCCCCGGAGGACACGCCCGTTGTTCAACACCACCACCCGTCGTATTCGTCGTCGTCGTTGTTTTTCGTTGCGGCATATTTCACACTCGCACACCTCTTTTCGATATCTTTTTTGAGGAGGAGGAGGAGGCGAATTTTTTTTTTTTAAAAAACGAGACCAAAGAAGAAAAAAAAAAGAACTGACATCTCCACAAAAAAGCTTTGAGAGTTTCTTCGAAAAGCGCTCTGTGTACGCGCGAAAAGAAGAGGCGTAAGAAAGAAGAACATAAAGAACGAGATAGTATCGCGAGCATTCTTTTCTCGTCGTCGCGTTCTCTTTCTCTCTCTCTCTCTCTCTTCTGCTTTTGTGAACGTTGCACGACACACATTCATTTTCCCGGGTAAAATTTCAAATTTTAAAAAGAGAACGAAACATGTACGAAACGCCAAAGAATAACATCAACGACGATGATAATGAAGACAAAGAACCGAACGATCTGCGCGCGAGACGCACACAAACGACGACACTTGATGACGCTCGTGCGGAAGGAAAGATCTTCTTAATGAGGGACGAAAAAACCTCCCCGGAAGAACACGAATCCGCAGCGATTTTGTTCGAGCTGATGTCCGGCGCTGCGAGGGTGGTTTCCCAAGAAGGAGAAAAGAGGAAAAAGAGGAAGAAGCGCGGGAACGCGACGAACAACAACGCGATGATGAACAAAAACGCAAGTAAGATGATGAAAAAGACTTTGATGACTCCAATGGTGACGAATACGATGAAGACGACGAAGCGGAGATTATCGGCGAAGTTCGCGGATGTTGAGGAGACTCGCGCCAGAGACGCCGCTTCCGCCGAGAAAGAGAAGAGGAAGAAGCGAGAACCGAAGAAAGAAGAAACGACGAATGCATCGATGATGAAACGAGAGAAGCAAGGACAACTTCAGCAACGGAACATGTTTATGAATGATTTCGTTTGTAAACAGTTGGAGGCGGACGCGAGCGTGCCGAAAAGCTGGGTCGCGTTCGCGCGAGCGACGGCGCGAGGCGAAGACGCGGCGGTGATAGAAGCGTCGACGTGTTTAGACGACGCCGAGGACGAGTTTAAATATTTTAAAAGTAGACGGAAAACAACAGCGACGACGACGACGAGTAGCAAAAAGAAGAAGAACAACGAAAACGAGGACGAGGACGAGGACGAGGAGAACGAAGCGGGCGTAGAAGACCAGAATGGCGTCTTTATCGACGCCGCGTGTAGAAGAGCGCGATATTCAAAAGGCGTGACGAAACTGAGCGCGGATTTGATTCGACAGAACCCTTCCGCGGCGTGGTTGGAATGCATCGCGGCGGATGCGCACGATCGCGCACGACAAATCTGGCGTACTAAGAAGAGATGCGAAAAAATGCGCAAGCAAAGCATCGCTGCCATGTTCAGAGGCAAAACGATGAACGACGCCTCGGCGCAAAGCAATCGAGAAGCGGCGGTGGAGGATGTGAGCGCCATAGCGCTCGCGAACATCTGCGCAAACTGGGAACTTGGATTGGCCAAAGAGATAGAACTGTATTGCGACCAGCTAGAAAATGTGGAACTGATTAGCGAGAAAGCGATTGCGGAGAGCACCACCCCGTCATCATCTGAAGAAAGAACATTCTCGATGGAGCAGTTTGAACGCTCAGACGACCCCGAACACCAAAAGGCGAAGCGGCTCGCGACGAAGCTTCGCACGCACTCAGAAAAGGTAGCGGCGCTGTGGAGACACAACGCCAAAGGTAGAAATGCTTTTTAATATGTATTATGTTTATATTCATTATATTTGTTGTATTACTCGCGTGTTTACTGGCTAACTCAGCAAACCCGCAAAACTGCTCGGTCCGGTTTCCACGTTTCGCTTCGGAAGACACGCAGCCACCATCGCGGCATCTTTGCTCTCGCCACCACCACCGAAGATGACTTGTGCAAATCCATTCATCGTGGATTCTCCGCACGGACGCGATGCGTCGTCTTCTTTACCGATACCGGCAAAGATGGAGTCGAATCCTGCGAGTCCTTGCGGAAGTAAGGAATTGGGAAAATCACCGGTGGAGGTGTTTTCCTTCTCGCCGTCTGGTTTCATCCACATTGAAATTGGCATGTCATTGTCGTCGTTGTTCTCTAAATCGGATTCTCCACCGTACTCCTCTTCCTCTTCTTCTTCTTCCGGCTCTTCTTCGGCTTCGAGCATCGGTTTACGGTTGCGTCTTTCGCGATTGCCGCCGTTGAGTTCGGCTTGCAATTTCAACGCCAACATCGAATCCGTCTCTGGTTTGATCTCTTTTGGCACCGGCTTTTTTGCAAACTTGCTGCTAGTATCTATTTTGCGCTTCTTTTCCTGACTGGAGGGTTTTATCGTCTCGAGCGGTTGTTCTTGTTCGTTGCCGTTCACGAACGCTCCGACGTCAAACGCCGACATGGTAAATTCCGGCGGCGGTAACGGCGTTCGCGTCCTTTCGTCAAACACGGTCGAAAAGTCAAACTTGTTGTTATTATTGTTCGCGCTATCTCTGTTCGCTATCATCTGTTCCTTTATCGCCATTTTTGTTCTATACGTGTAATCTTTTCTCTTCTTGTCCCCGCTTCCATCCGGCGGCGGCAACGGCGCGAATCTCCAACTGTATTTGATTTCAAACGTCTCCGGATACCCTCGCATCTCGTACGCTTTCACCGCGGTCATGTCGCCGATAATCTGCTTATCCCAAACAACGCACGGTTCTAAGTTCACCGAATTATCCCCTCGCATATTCGGACGCATGGTGAACATGAACGCTTTATTCCTCAATCCGTTCTCGTTTCCCGTTTTCCTCTTCTCCTCCTCTCTCGCTTCTCGTTCCAAAAGTGCAGCCGCCTCTTTCCATTTTTCGCTGAAATGGTCGCAAATATCCCCCAACTTTTTCCTCAACCGAAAGGTCAAATCTACGATTGGATTTTGTCTCGTCGATTTGATCGTATTCGATATCAGCTCTGAATCTGGCGTAAATCGAATGGTTATTTTCTTCTTCCCGTCGTCGCAGTGTTGAATCGCTTTCGCTTGGTCCATGTTGATCGCCAAGGAAGGTGACGTTCGAAAAGGTTCCGTCGTCGTCGTCGTCGTCGTCGTCGTCGTTTCCAACGCTCTTTTGTGCTTCGCGTCTCCCGCGACGACTCGCTTCGGCGTCTTCATCTCCTCGTTGTTGTTGTTGTTCGTTCTCATCTTGTCTCCTACAACATGATCTCCTAAAGTCTTCTTCATCTTCGGCCGTCCCACCGGCGCTTTCCCGCTCTTCTCGACCACTTTCCTCCTCTCCTTCTCCATCAACTCCGCCAAGAAAATCGCGTTCCTTTTCACCTCCTCCGGTGAAAAACCATCACTCGTATCCGGAGGATAGTGTTTCGAGGACATGAACGCGAACCAGGCTTTCCAAGAGGACGCTCGATCTTCCTCGTTCGATTTGTCAATTTTTTTAAACTTTTTCTCCGAGTTGAGTAATTGCGTTCGAGAGAGGAGATTGTTGATGCGAGGGAAGATGTAATCTTGGTCCTCGTTTCGCCACATGTCTCGTTTTTTGTTGCTCGGAGACATTCTTTCTCTCTCGGAGGCTAAATGCACACGAAAACGCGTTTCCTGGGAAGGCTAAAGGTCGCTGCTTTTGCTGATGTGATGCACGCGCGTATTAAAAGCGAGAGTGAGTACAAATGGAAGAAAATCTCGAGATTTCAAAATCGAAATTCTTTCTCTCTCTCTCTCTCTCTCCGAAAAGAAAAAGGAACGCAGAAACTCTCTCTCTCTCTTTTCCCTCTCTCTCTCTCTTTACGTTTGAAGTTTCTCTCTTTCGTCCAAAGAAGGTGCGT
>Ga0255756_1004413_pt1 | contig 13698 bp, 3 predicted proteins | sample 011ome_20_FD_179956 | JGI IMG/M metagenome (GOLD analysis project Ga0255756, IMG submission 179956) | Coastal salt marsh microbial communities from the Groves Creek Marsh, Skidaway Island, Georgia - 011509CT metaG (version 2) | ecosystem: Environmental > Aquatic > Marine > Intertidal zone > Salt...
TCGACCACGCGAGCTGCGGAAGCGCGTCGAACCAAAGCCGCCGCAGACTCAACAGAGTCGATGAGTTCGCGTTGGACTCCGCTCACCTCTGTCACGCCATCCTTGTGAACGATGGAGTGTTTGTCGCTGTGCGAACTTCCTGGCTTGAGCAAATCGCGCACTTGTTCGTTATAAATTTCGACGTACGAAGCGTGCATGGTGTAGGACCAACCCTTGTGCGCATTCTTCTGCGACGCCTCGACAATTTTAGCGACCGAGCGAGGGATTATACCCCGCATGTCACCGTTACCGTCACCGAGCATGGTATGCGTCTTACCCGAGCCGGTTTGCCCGTAGGAGAATAAGCATACTTTGTAACCGTCGAGCGCAGACTGCACCAGTTGCGAAACTTCCTCGAAAATTTCTTCTTGCTTGGCGCTCGGATCAAACACGCGATCAAACTCGAACGCGGCATCTTCTTTGCCCTCGACGCGTTTCAAATTCAATGAGCTCCCGTCAGGGGCACACTTAACTGCCGCTTCGTTCTCCGTCGGGCGCACTCGGCAGAACACGCGCACGTTGCCACGCAGCTCTTGAATCTGGTTGTGCAACGCACGTCGCATTGATTCGGCTTCGAGGGCTTGCTCTTCAAGCTCGTTAATACGTGATTGCCGTTCGTCGAGCTGTCGCTGCAATTGCTCGGATTCTTGCACCAGACGTCTCGCAGCGTCGACTTCACGTGTTTGCTCAACCAATCGCGCTTCGAGAGCCTTATTCTGCTCGTTGCCCTCCGTGTCCTTGCGCATAGATTCAGCCTCCTTGAGTGCGCTAAGTTCAGACTTGAGTTCGGTGCGTTCGCGCTCGAGCGCCTTTTGCGCGGCCATGAGCGATTCGATAGTGGTTTTGTGAACCGTCGAGTTATCCTTGAGCTCTTTCTGAAGGCGCTCAACTTCCTTTTGCTCGCTCTCGAGTTGCGCCACAACACCAGCGATTCGAGCTTCGTGGCCCATGACAGCCTCCTCGCTCGCCTTCAAGCGCTCTTGTGCCGCTACAATATCAGCCATGCTAGCTTCGTTCGCGGCCTCCATATCGTGCTTCGCCTTCTCGAGGTCGGCAAGTTGCTGAGCGATAGATTCCTTCTCCTTCAAAGCGTCTTGCACGCGGGCTTCAACGTCTCCCTTGGCTTGCTCGATTTCGCTGAGCTTGACTTCAAGCGCATCTCGCTCGCCAACAAGCACATCACGCTCGGCTTCCATGGCCTTCAAACGCGTTTCGAGTTTATTCATCTTCTTTTCGTGCTTTGCGGCAGAGGTTTCCGATTCCTCAGCGAGCGACTTTTGCGCCTTTTCGAGCTCGGCGAGCTGCTTCGTCAGAGTAGCCTTCTCGCTCATCAAAGCATCCTTCTCGCTCGTCAGGGATTTTTGTTCTTTAGTGACGCTCTTGAGTTGCGCTTGAAGTTCGGTGACGGCTTCAGTTTCCTTGGCCAACTTTGCATTCGCCTTTTCGACTTGCGTTTCCTTCTCCGCAGAGAGCTTCTCGATCTTAGCTTCAGCCTTTTGCAGCCGATCTTGTTCAGCCGCGAGGTTGGCAGTGATTTCTTTTATGCGCTCTTCTGCGGTCGACTGTGCACCTGAGACTTGCTCCGCTAATTTAGCTTCAAGTTCTAGTTGCGCTCGCTTATGCTTCTCAGCGAGACGTGCAGCCTTGTCCTCCGCCGTCTTCTGAACCGCAGCCAATTCCTCAGCCGCGCCTTGAATCTCATCGTCGAGTTCTTTTTGAAGTGCTTCGAGAGAATCGTTTGCGTCGGCGAGTTGCTTTTGGAGTTCGGCCACATCTGCAGACGATGCAGCGGTGGTTTTTTCCAATTCCTTCTCCGCCTTCTTCAAACTCTTCTCAAACTCAGCCGCGCGCTCCTCCGCCGCGGCAAGCTTTTCATTCGCCGTATTGACGCGCTCTTCGGCCTTTTCACGAGTAGATTGAATCTTCTTTTCTGCTTTTTCTTGAGCAGCCATGGTAGCGGCTTCTGCGCGACGTCGTTCTTCCGCAACGGCTTCTCGGTGACGATCTTCTGCCTGCTGTAAATCAAGACGCGCTTGCTTCTGCACTTCTTGCAAAGTCGCTGATCCGTTCGCGAGTTGATCACGCCTATCAGCTTCCATACTCGCCAGTTCTTCGCGCACTTGCTTCAACTCGCCCATCATGAGAGTTTGTTGCTCGATGAGACTCTTTGACTGCGCCTTGGCATCCGCCAAATCAGACTCGGCTCGCTTGACATCCTTCTCCGCACGCTTCAGCTCAGAAGCCTTGGTAGCCTTTTCGCTCTCGAGCGAAGCCTTGATTTGAGTTAGGCTTTCACTCGTAGACTTGTGTTCATCCTTCAACGAAAGAAGGTCTTCGTTGCGTGCCTTGAGTTCAGCGCTCGTCGCCGCGAACTCGGCCTTGAGCTCCGAGTACGAAGATTTCATTTCAGCGAGCTTGGCTTCCAAATCTTCAACTTGTGCGCTAGTGCTCGAGTTTTCACCATTCAGAGCCGCGATATCACTTTCAAGTTTTTCGATCTTTGCGTTTCTCTTCGCGAGCATATTTTCTTGCTTGGTCAAAGCCTTTTTGGTTTCCTTCGCTTCTGATCTCAACTGTGTGATGGTGTCCTTGGCGCTGATTTCGTCCGCCGACGCCTTTGCTCGCAACTCGTTCAGTTCCGCCTCAACCGAGTTCAACTTCGATTGCAACTCTTCGGCGGAGCTTCCAAACTGTTCGGCTTCGCGTGCGGCCGCCTCTTCAGCCATATTTACCTGCACGCGCAACGACTCACACTCTGAGTTTGCCTCGCGAAGGCTGTCTTCGAGTTGAGCGCGCGCTGCCGTCGCCCGCGCTCGCTCAGCTTCGAGCTCACTCGTCTGCTTGCGAAGTTGTCCTTCAAGCGCGCGACGCTCCGCCGCGAAGGTGAGCTCGGCTTGCTCAGCTTCAGCCTTGAGCTGCTTGACGTCTCGTTCGAGTTTACTATTCGCCTCCTTGGCGACGCTTTCGCGAGTCGAAGATTCGGTGTACGAAGACTCAAGCTTGGCGTACTTGCTCGCAGCATTCTCGAGTTCCCTAGATTTCTTTTCCAAATCTTTCTCGAGCGACGCCAACGCCACCTTAGCCGCGCTCATCTCTTCCATCAGCGTCCCTTCGGCGCGCTCGCGCTCGTTCATCAGCTCGGCTTCCTTTTCGTTCGCCTCGCTCTTCAACGTCTTCACCTGCGCTCGAAGCGTTTTCGCTTCCGCCTCTGCCGTCGATGCGCACGTCTTCAAAGCGTCCACTTGAGCGGATAAAGCCTCGTAAGATTGTCGCTCGTTCGACTCATAGCGATCCAACTCCTTCGAGAAGTTTGTCCCATTCTGAAACACGTGTCGCAGGCAATCCTTCGACGCCTTCACAGCCGCCGTCAACTCCTCGATGCGATTCTTGTAATCGTGCTGACGAGCCTTCGGTCTAAAGTTAATCGCTCGTTCACACTTCTCGATGAAGTCTTCGTTCTCGTAATACTCGCGATACAGGCTCGACACTCCGCTCGACGTCGGTTTAGCCTGGGCGCCGACCGCCGCGCTCACCGTCGGCGCCGCACTCATCACCATCGGCGCCGCGCTCACCACCGGCGCCGCGCTCGCCACCGCGACATCATCTGTCTTCACGCTTTCTTTCCTCGCCGCATCCAAGCGCGCGCGCATCGACTTCAAATCTCTCGATATCCCCGCGACGCCGTTCGCCGCCCCCGCGCCGTTCGCGCCCATCTTGTGTCCCGGCGCGATCGCCTCCGTCGGCGCGTCCCCGCCGAGCTCGCCGCCGTTCGACGCGTCCACGAGGACGCCCCGCGCGCGCGTCGCCGCCAGCGCCTCGGTCGCGTCGTCGCTCGCGTCGACGGCGTTCGCTCCGTCGTTTAGAGACGAACCGACATTCGTCGTTCCCCCGCCACGTTTCGCGCGCGTCACCGTCGCCGGCGTGGCGTGCGTCGCCGCGCGCGTCGCGCGCGTCGGTACGTTTTCTTTCACTTCGTCCGACATCGTCCCTGTCGACGTGCGCCGCGGCGTCGCGCGCGGTCGACGCGCGTCGATGAATGTCGATGCCGTTGGGCCGGCGCGCCGATGTGATTTCGGATGTCGCGATGCGATTCGCGAATGGTTTGTTTTACAAGCGGCGAACGGATCGATTCGTCTAATTCTTCTTCCCTCGCCCGCCGCGCCCGCCTCGACCGGCGCTGCGATTGCGCTGGCGGTTGCTCTGCGGTCGGCGGCCGCCGGGAGTGCGACCGCCCGAGGCGCGACCGCGCGAGCGACGGTCGGCGCCGGGGGCGTCGCGCGCGGATTTTGATTTGCCCGCGGGCGAGTCGTCGGCTTCGGCGGTGGATGGATCGTCGACGAGCAGCTGCTCGACGAAATCATCGACGTCTTCGAGTTCGCCTTCTTCGGCGTCGTCGTCGCCGTCATTATCGTCGTCGTCGTCCCCGTCATCGTCATCGGCGGCGGCGGCGGCCTCGACTTCGACGACTGGCGTCTCGGCGACCGGTGCTTCGGCGACGGGCGCGGGAGTACTATCGGCGTCAGTTTTGCGCGTCTTCGTCGGCGCTTCATCTGTTTGCGCGACATCTACATCGTCGACTTTACGTTTCGTGCCCAAAGAGGCGGCGGCTTTCTTTTCGTCGAGCTCTTTGCGGAGCGCGTCCATTTGCGCTTGAAGTCTTTGCTTCTCCGCCGCGGCGTCGTCGGGCGCCTTCTTCGCCTCGGTTTTGACCGCGAACGGCACCGGAGCCGCCGGTGGCTTTGTAGTTGGGACAAAATCCTTCGCTTTTGACGCCAACTCGGCGAGTGGTGTGGTGGCTTGCGTCAGCGGCGCGCTCTGTTGAGTCTTCACGCCCGCAAGTTTCGCCTCGAGCGCAGAGCGCAGCTGGTCGGCGAGCTTGAGTTTTTCGCGCGCACCATCGAGTTCTTTCTGAAGAGACGCGCATTTCTCCGACGCGACTGTTCGATCATTAAGCGCGGCAGCGAGTTCCTGCTCTTTCACCTTGAGCATATCTTCCGTCTCTCGAAGTTTCTTCGCGGCTTCCATCGCCTCCGCCTGCATCTTCTGAGCCATGACCTTGAATCGATCCGACGTGGGCGTGGGTGGTGCGGCAGCAGTTTCCCCTTCTTCAGCGTCTTCGGCTTCTTCTTGTTTGGACACGGGTTCGGTTGGAGCTGAAACGGTCTTCGCGACTTCTTCTTCGAGCTTCTTAATGTTTTCGCGCAATTTTTCGACTTCAGCCGTCGTCTCGCCCAAAGCCTTCTCGGCGCGCTCCGCCTTTTCCGTTGCCGATTTCACCTTTTCATTCGCCGCATCGAGTTCTTTCTTCGCGGTAGCAAGCTGTGCGACAACATCAGACTCGTCTTTTTTCTGCGAAATCGCAGCCTTTGTCGCCGCTTCGAGCTCGGCGAGGCGCTCGCTTTGCTCCTTTTGCTTCTTCTGCCACTCGGGAAGGGCGATCTTGTCTGGATTGTACACGCGAATGTGCTTCATGCTTATAGCCAACTGCGACTTAGCCTTCTCCGCGCGAGCGCTTTCAGCCTTGAGCTCCGCCTGCGCTTCGGCGAGCGCCTCTTCCATCTGCGATTTGCTTTGTCCTTGCTCATCGGTTTCGACGTCGCCATATTTGCCGACGAGGAGCGACGCGCGTTGTTCCCAGTGCTTGGCTTCCTTACGTACCGTTTCCATCTCAGTATCATGTGCCGCGACTGCAGCCTTTGCTTCGGCGAGTTCGGTCTTGGTAGCTTCATGTTTTGCTCCAAGTTCGCTCTCGCGCGACTTCGCCGCCGCAATATCAGCTTTGGCCGCGTCAATCTCTGCTCGAAGCGCGCTGTTTGATTGCTCTATCGCATTGAGTTGCTCCACTTTCTTCATGAGCGATTTGTGCTTCTCTTCTCCCATGGCGCTAGCTTCGCTCGACTTCACGCGCTCCTTCGCGCTCGCGGCTTCTTGCATGGCTACTTCAGCGTCGCGCTGCCACTTGTTACGTTCAGTTGTGAGCGTAGTGACCTGCGCAAGAGCGGCGTCGCGCTCTTGGCGCAAATAGCGCAACACCTCGCCTTCGCCCGCCGCGGCATCGCCTGCCGAATCAGTCTTCGATTTTTCGAGCATGTCATGCAAGCGTTTGTTCTGTTCGCTAGCGTCTGATAACTTGGATTCGGCATCGCGTTTCGCTGCCTCCAGTGCGTTCTTCTCGGCAGTCACCTTGGCCTGCGACGCGGCGAGCTCGCGCTCCGCCTTCGCTGCCGCATCTTTCGCTACACCTAAAGCCTTCTCAATCGAAGTCTTCGCACTTTCCGCTGCCGCAATCTTCTCCGCGTCAGCCTGTCGAGCTGCAACTTCTTTTTCGTACAGACTTTGCGCTTCTCTCCATTTTGTGTGATTGTCTTCGACATCCTTCACAGCCTTCGCCGCACGCTCCTCCGCCGCCTTGGTCTCGCCCTTGGCGCGTTCGAGTTCGGCGCGAACGCTTTTCATCTCGGACTCTAACTTTGAGTATTGCGCAACCTTATCTTCAGCTTCCTTGACGGACTTGGCGAGCTTGGCGTCAACCGCTTTCGCCGCATCAGCCACTTGCGCCTTGAGCTTGGCGCACTCTGACTTGAGTGCGCTCGCCTCCTTTGCGCTCTGCGCCTTGTGTTTCTCGAAAGCCTTCGTCATATCCTTGAGTGCGGCGTCACTTTGCTGCGCAAGATTCTTAAACTGTGCCGTGTGTAACTTTTCAGCTTCTGCTGCAGCCTTGGCTTCATCGGCAGCTTCGCCCGCTTTCAGCGCGGCTTGAAGTAACTCTTGCTCTCGCGCCGCGGTGAGGGCGCCGGCGGCGCCCGAACCAAGCACGTTGGCCTCGCTCGTTCCCGTCATGCGAGATGCCAGTCGCAGTTTATCCTCAGTCTTTTCGAGCGTGGCTTGCATCATCTCGAGTTTCGCTTCAGCGATATCTGCCCGCTTCTCTGCCTCCGCAGTTTGCTCTTTCAGCGTTGCGCTGGCGTCCACGTCCGCCTTGGCGCGCTGTGCAAAGTCAGAACTCGCCGCCGCGTGCGCCGCTAACTGCTGTCGAGCGCGTTCGCGTTCGATATCGAGCTCCGATCGCACGCGCGAGTAATCTTGTTGCAACCGAGCGACTTCGTCCGTCAGCCGAGCGTACTCTCGCTGATGTTCTTCCTCCCGAGTCGTTGAAAGTGCGAGTGCCGAATCGCGTGATGCTTCCAGCTTGGTCTTGATTTCTTCCGCTGCGTTCACGATATCGGTCAAACGCGTTTGCTCGATGATGAGTAAAGCATTTTCGCTTTCAAGCTTGGATACCAGCGTCTGTGCGTTGCGCGCGCGTTCTTCCGAAGCGTCCAAGCTCGCGGCTTGCGTGCGCAACGTCGAGGCGTTTGAAGCATTCTCACGAGATAACGCCGAACTTCTCTCCGTCAACGTCTCAACTTCACGCCGCGACGCACTGAACTGTTCGCTCAGTCGCTCGTATCGTTGTCGTTCGAATTCAGCCGATGCCTTCGCAGCGTTGGCCTCCCCTCGCGCTGTGGCGGCGGCTTCTCGATGGTTATCCACTTGCTGCTGCAACTCCTTGATGCGATCCGCGCTCTCGCGCTTGAGCTTTTCCAAATCGTGCGATAGTTCCTTGTTCAGCGCGACGAGCTCGTTGTTCGTTTCCATCATAGCGACGCCACTACCGCTACCAATGGCGACGAGTTCAGAGTTTCGACTGTCGAGATCGTTTGCGTCGGCGCCGTCGCCGTTGCCGCCGCCCGTCGCGGCGGCGTACATGGTCTTGTACATGTCGCGTTGACGCACGATAGCTTGAACCATGTTTTCTTGTTGCACGCGCTTGCTCGACAGCTCCTCCAACTGACGACTCGTCTGTTCTTTGAGTTCGCGCAGTTTTTGCTCGTATTCCTCGCGCGCATCAGTAGATTTGGCTTCTTGCGCCTCGGACAACTCGCGAATGACGAAGAGCATCTCTTGATTCTTCGCTTGTAAAGATTGAATGTCTGTAAAATCAACCAGCCTGGACGTAATCACCGCCTGTGCGTCTCCACCGCGATTGCCGGCGGCAGGAATGGGCACCGGCGGGCACCCCTTGAGCTCATTCACTTCATTCAGCAAGAGCGCGACTTGTCGCGCCAAATCGGCGCTTTGCGCTTTAAAACCATTGAGCAAGCGCTCGTGATCTCGCTTGTTCATGTTCGCCGCGTTGAGTTCAACCTGAATCGCGTAGCGCGCGTTTTCAGACTCCTGTAGCTTCGATTGCAGCACTTGATGCGATTTCAACGCACGCTGGTACTCCTCTTGCTGCTCGGTGAGGAGCGGAGCCTTCTTCTCGAGATCAAACATAATCGCGTCCAAGTGCTCTTGCAAGATGGCGCGCTCGGTGCGCTCGACGCGCAGTGCATCTTCCGCCTCGACGTACTTGGTGTACAAATCCGTCGCCGACAGGCCATCGCGTTGAAGTGCGACAGACCCCGCGGCGGGTGACAGGTGCATAAGCTGTTCGGCGTGGGGCGAGCGCCGCGATTCGCGCGCGGAGACGACGGATTCGCTCGCTTGCTTCTTCATATTGTCCATGTCCTTTTCGGCGCGTGCCTGCGCGTGCTTTGCCTCGGCAAGAGCAACATCGAACTCAACCTTTTTTGCGTCGAGAAGTGCCTCGGTGGAGCTCAAAGACGCTTCGAGTTCTTTGATGCGCCCGTCGCGCTCCGTCACGAGTTCCTTGGACACTTCCGAGATGCGTTGCGCAGTGATGAGTTCCTTCTCGAAATTCGCCTCTGCGCGTGCCATATCGGCACGCAATTGCCTAAGCTCGGCTTCAATCGTAGAAAGCTTAGCTTCCGCCTCCGCATTCTGTTCCTTCAAAGCGGTCGACTCTTTTCGTCGAGCGTCGGAGACGTTTCGTTCCCTCTCCAATTCTTGCGCTAACCGCAACGTCTCCGCTGAGGACGTCTTGGTCGACGTCAGAATAGCCTGTGACTTAGCCTCTAGCTCTTGCGTCAACCACGCGTTATGTTCCTTCAACGCGCGCACCTCGCTCTCGAGCTTTGCCGTCGCCGCCGTCGCCCCGCTCGAGTCCGCCGTCGCCTTGCGCGCCGCCGCCTCAGCCTTGTTCTTCCCCTCCGTCGCCGCCTCCAGCGCACGCACGTACCCATCCATTGACGCCTTCATCGACTCTCGCTCTCGATCCTTGCGATCATTCGCGTCGAGCAACTCCCGTTTCGCGTTTCGCGCTTCGTCGCGTTCCCGCGTCGCGCGTTCGCACTCCTCTCGTCGCGCGCGTTCGCTCTTTTTCGCCGCTTCCAGCGCCTCTCGCGCCGCTTCCGCGTCCCGAACGACGCGCGCGTTCTCTTGCGTCGTTTTCTCCAGCGCTTCCCGCGCGCTCTTGAGCTCTTCCCGCAGCGCGTCGTGCCTGCGCTGCATCGTCACCGCGAGATGTTCGCGCTCGAGCGCGTCCGCCTTCATGCGCGCTTCATCGACTTTCTTCGACGGATACTCGGTGTCGGGCGTGCCCGGACGCGCGGCGTCGCCGGCGTCGGCGTCCGGCATCGAGCGGTGGACGACCGCGCGCGAAGCGGTCGCGCGTCGTCGAGTGCGGATGAGATTCGACGCGCGATTCGAAATCGAACGTCACTCCGAGGCGCGGATTCGATCGATCGACCGACCGATCGATCCCGAGCGCGCGCGCGCGACGGACCGAGGACCATGGTGCTGTTGGAAAACGATGCGTTTCTCACCGAACTCACCAAACTGTACGAGCGCACGCGCGCGAAAGGGTCGGTGTCGTGCGTGATGAAGATCACCAAGCCGACGAACAAACCTCGACCGAAAGGCACGAAGCGACCGGATCCGACGCTGGAGGAGATACGCGCGCCGGGAAGCGAATACGGCGTGCTCGTGCGCGCGAGCGATGGGAAGCGCAAGGTGAGCACGTTCGTGAAACCGGAGAAGGCGAGTAAGTTCTCAAAGAGTTATCAAACGATTCAGCTCGCGTACCTCGACGGGTTGAGCGCGGAGACGAAGAAGAAGAAGAAGAAACCGACGGCGAAGGCGAAGAAACCGACGGCGAAGGCGAAGACACCCGTTGAAGAATCGACGTCGACATCCGCGGCGAAAGAACCGGCGCCGGCGCCGGCGCCGGCGAAACCAAAGCCGACGGCGACTGCGAATCCGAAACCGAAGCCGCCGCCGGGCGCAAAGGGCGCGAAGAAAAAAGGCGCCGGAGCGCGAAAGTGACGTCACGAACGCCCTAGCACGTAGAACGATTCCATATAGCTCTCACTGTAACGCTCGATGCGTTCGTAGGTCGTAACGCTTCGCTCGAGCGTTTCGCGAACGCGACGACGCGACTCGCGAGACTGAACCCCATACGAGCCGCGGGTCGTCGTGTCGACACGATGTCGTCACGCTCGCGTTGGCACGCGCGTCACTCACGCACGCGCCGATCTCGTCGACGCACGCGCACGCTCAAATCTACAAGAACGAAACACACGATGCCGTCTGTCAAGCTCTCCCTCGCCGCCGTCGCCGCGTTCGCGCTCGCGGGTCGCGCGAACGCGATCGCCATGGATCTCACTACCGAAAACTTTGATTCCCAAGTCGGTGGCGGAAAAGGCGCCTTCATCAAGTTCTACGCTCCCTGGTAGGTGACGATACATCGCTCGCTTCGCGCCGCGCGCGGCGAACGCGCGACGGGGGGCGGATTCGTCGCTGCGTCGGACGATTGCCCACCAACACCAATCTCGATCTCGCGATCTCGCATCTTGTCGCGATCGAGGCGGTCGCGACGCGATGCGCGGTTGATGCGGCGTGAGAGTGACTCTAGGTGACTGACGGGTGATGATGTTTCGAAATATCGCAGGTGTGGTCACTGCAAGGCGCTTGCGCCGGCGTGGAAGCAACTTGGTGAGGCTTTCGCCGATAACGAAGGCGTCGTCATCGGCGACGTCGACTGCACCAAGGAGGAATCCCTCTGCCAAAAGTACGGCGTGCAAGGTTACCCGACGCTCAAGTACTTCACCGGTGCCACGTCGGCGACTGGTGACGCGTACCAAGGCGGCCGCGACTTTGAGGCGCTCCAAACGTGGGCGAGCGAGAACCTCGGCCCGTCGTGCGGCGCCGAAAACATCGACTTGTGCAACGAAGAGCAAACCAAGTTGATCAAGGAAAAGCAAGCGTTGACTCCGGATGCGCTCGCGGCTGAAATCGACGCGTTGGATGCGGAAATGAAGCAAGCCGGTGACGATTTGGAGGCGCTCTTGAAGGATCTCCAATCGCAATACGAAGCGGGTAAGACGAAGAAGGACGAAGTCGTCGCGGCCGTCTCCCCGAAGATTGGCCTCTTGCGCTCCGTCCAACGCGCCGCCGAAGCCCCGAAGGACGAGCTCTAATCGTCGCGCCATCTAAAGGCGCTGTGGCGCTGTGTTGAACGTATTACCTACTATGAATTTGAGTTTGTTTGTACACGCGGCTACCGCGGCTAGAGAGTGTAACATTTCTCTTACTTTCATCAACGTTCCGATTCGCCGCGGCCCATGAAGTCTTCCCACGACACCCAATCGCCACTTTTAGCGTAGTAAGTTTGAGGAACTGCTGGCATATTCCACGGCTTGTTCCCAGCTTTGCACCAATTCAAGAATACCGAGCGCTTGCCGACTTCAAACTTCCATTTTCGCAGCTCTGCTCTCGCCTCGACGTACGACATTCGCGACTGTCGCAAGCTCATCTTACCAACGTCGGCTATGACGTGTGGGGAATATTGTCGCAGGGCGTACCGCAAATCGTTTCGTCCGTGCTCGCGGAGCTCGGTATCGGAAGGCACGAAGACGACGACTCGTTTAGTCAAGCGAGGACTCATCGTCGTCGTGATGTCGTGCTCAACGGCGAATGCTCTTAACGCCTTCGCCGCAGCGGTCACCGTGGGATACTTCACTCGAGCACTTTTGCTAGGCTCGAGCTTTAAACGCCTTGCAACGGCGGAAAATCCGCCGTGGATCTTGATGAATTTCACCAAATCCTCTCGATCAACCTCTTCGAGTTGCGACGCGCACGGAAGCTGTCCGGGACGAACGCCGAGTTCGACGAGCGACTCGTCTTCGACGAGCTCAAGAATCTCCTCGCGTAGCGCATCGAAGGAAAGCAAGTGCCTGTTTTCAATTCGTCGCGCGTGTGTCCATCCGAGCTCTTTCGCCACCGCGCGGTATCCTCCGTGAAGTACGACGGCGTGGTGCAAATCCCAGCGTCTCGCCTCCATCAAGTTGCCCATGGTCGGCATCACCGGCACGTCTAAACCGCCTCCGTCACCATCGGTCGGGGGTGTCACTCTCAGCGCACCGCTGATGTCGTTATACCAAAACACGTCGTCACCGTCCGTTTCTTCGAACCAAAACGCGTCCACGAGCTTCAACAACGCATCTTCTAAATTATCTATGTTGTCCCAATAATACCACGGCGCGGCGTCTGGTTTCAAATCCAATTCCAACGCGACTTCGCGCCAATCTCCGAGCGCCTCGACGCGCTTCACGAGCTGCCTTTGGTCTTGTTTGATCAACGAAAGACGCTGGGGCATCCCATACACATCCGCACCGAGCGTACGACAAAAAGGCAACAAATCGTTGCGAAGTTCGTTGAGTTGCACTTCGCGCAACGCCAGATCCAGCAACCCCGCGGGCGGATCGAGAAACAACGCCTGTGCGTTCGGAATCCATCGAGGAAACATCGTCGGCACGAACGGAACGTAATGAAGCGGTCGCTCACCGAGCGACGTCGCGTGCAATCCCTCGACGAGGAGCAAAAACGCGTCGTCCGAATCAAACGCGTCGTCCGAATCAAACGCCTCCTCGATGGACAACGACACGTTCAACCGCGACAAAAACACCCGTTCGTCCTCGCTCAAATCATCTCCATCGATCGTTTTCGTCATCGTCGTCATCGTCTTCGCGTCGCGTCCGCCCGCGATCGCTTCCTCGCCTTCGTCTTCGCGTCCGCCGTCGTCCTCGTCCTCGTCCTCGTCCTCGTCCTCGTCCTCGTCCGCCGCCGACATCGCCGCCACGTCCGCCACGACCCCGACGAGCGTCTCCGGATCATCGTCCAGGTACACCTCCCACCCGATGAACGCCGACGCGTGCCCCAGTCGCACGCCGTCGCGCGTCTCGTCGCCGCCGTCGCGCCACGGCAACGGTTCGCGTCCGCACGCGTCGTCCCTCGCGACGCTCGCGCGGCGCGCGCGCCCGCGCGGCGCGCGCGCCCGCGCCCGCGCGCGCGTCGACGTCGACGTCGACGCGCGCGCCGACGACGTCGCGCGCATGCCGCCGAGTGCCGCGACGCGGCGTCGGCACAGATGAGCACGCGCGGCTCGCGACTCGAGGCGCGGAACGCGCGCGACGTCGTCGCCGCGCGCGAGGGACGCGTCAAGGCGTGGGAGATGAGGTGCGCGACGCGACGCGCGCGCGACGGCGCGACGCGAGGACTGACGGCGACGATCGGGCGACGACAGGTGGGTCGAGGGCGAGACGCGCGAGGGACAGACGGAGAAGACGAAGACGACGTTTCGCAAGTGGACGCCGGTCGTGGACGCGAACGGGGCGGACGCGGAGTCGCGCCCGCGCGGGCGCGAGGGGTGCGCGTACGAGTGCGCGGAGGAGGACGAGGGCGCGGACGGCGGCGGCGGCGGCGGCGGCGGCGGCGGCG
>Ga0255756_1004429_pt1 | contig 13652 bp, 16 predicted proteins | sample 011ome_20_FD_179956 | JGI IMG/M metagenome (GOLD analysis project Ga0255756, IMG submission 179956) | Coastal salt marsh microbial communities from the Groves Creek Marsh, Skidaway Island, Georgia - 011509CT metaG (version 2) | ecosystem: Environmental > Aquatic > Marine > Intertidal zone > Salt...
CCTATGGAAAATCTCAAAAAAAATCATTTTAAGGATTCACAAGCCCCGTTCTTTGTGATTCATTCGGCAGACGCTAAAGTTAGCGGCAGCGCATAATGATTGTGCTGTTTCATTTTGATCAGTTTTTTGGGGTTTTTCATGTTTTCAGCAACAAATGCCATTTGCGAAACGCGTCACACGCGTCAGGGCCGCCAATCGACAATTACGCAAATCCTAAATAAAGCGGTTCGGGCAATTTTGCTGATTGCGTTCATGTCGGGGGTTGCTGGCTGCAGCGGCGTTCCGCTTATCCCGGGAATCTAGGCATTTCCAGCTTATATCGGATTATCATTTATCTGATTATCATGCGATAGGCAGGCCTTGCCATTTCATTGCCTTGCCATATGCTTATGCGAATGATCTTGCAAGATGGGGTTCGTGATGATCGATGAGCGCGCACCATGGCAAAGGCTCGGTTTCAAGCTTAAACTCGGCTTACGGGCGCGATCTGAGGCGGAGTGGCTGCCGTCAAATGATTTATTTGGCAATCAGGCTGCCCGTGCTGAACAGGTTGCTCTAAAGACAGAGTTACTGGCCAAACATCACCAAGATGTGTTTTCCGCAATGCCAAATACCAATGCGGCTGGCGATGAAGTTCTGACAATGGTTCGCCAGCATTTAAAAAAATATCACAATGATCACCCGCATGATGATTATAGGCATGATGACATCACAGCGCCGTCAGATGCTGGCCTTCATCCGTTGGATAGGGCGGCGCGGCTGGTTCCCGAAGATTTATTGTTGTTGGCACCTGTTCCCGAATCTGCGGCGGGTGATGCGTCGGCGGTAAAATGGCATCTTGTGGCGGCGTCGCTTTGTTTTCCGGCACATTGGGTTTTGGCCGAAAAGATGGGCAAGCCCTTGGCCGCGATTCATGATCCCGTTCCGCATTATGATGAAAGGCTGGCCGGTCCGGTTGACCGGTTTTTCAATAACATGACAATTGGTCCGATCAGTGCGCGCATGAACTGGTCGTTGCAGATTGGCACCGATTTATTCACCCCGCATCGCGCGCAAAGACAGGCCGCAGCAGGTGATCTTGATAATCACCAGCTATGTTTGCGTCTTGAAAGCCAGACCTTGCGCAAATTGCCGCAAACCGGCTTTGTGCTGTTTACGATCCGAACGCATATCGAACCGGTTTCACGCTGGAAACATACTCCCAATGCGATTGACGATTTGGCGAAGATGCTCAACGACATGTCGGTCGAGTCCCAATCCTATAAAGGCGCATCGCTTTATGCTGGCGCGCTTGCAAAACCAACTTAACAACAATGTTGGTATCGGCGCGGCTTGCGCGGTGTGCAGGGTGAGGGCAGTATGATGGCGGCATTGAACAAAACATTTCGGTCAAAAATCCAAACAGCCATTGGGATTTGCAATAGCCTAGCCGGCTCAATACTGAAACCGACCAAGGCCGACCCATAAATACTGCCAGCCCAAAAAATCACCCTATCTTTGCCGTTCAAGCCTTGACTTTACCCCCCATTTTATGACCCTAATGGTTAGTACATTTTATCTTTATTAGGGGTTAATTATGAAGAAAACAGCAGTGACGATTGTTCTTTTGGCAAGCTGTCTCGCCTTTGGCGCATGTTCAAGCTATCCAACTTGGGTTCCAGAATGGGCACAAGTCGGCGCCGAGTAACAGATTAACCCCAATTCGTGCCAGCATGAGGCCGCTGTTTTCAAATGCGGCAATGTTGGCAAATGGCGTTAAAAATGTTTTCAATAGCACAGCATTATGTCTGTGCTATTGTTGTTTCAAGCTGCCATCAACTGGCCGCAACGTCTTGCTTCACAAGGAAAAAAACCATGTCAAAACAAACGATCTCGGTATTTGGGCTAGGCTCAATGGGATTTGGCGTTGCCTGTTCGGCGCTTGCCGCAGGCCATCATGTCTATGGTTTTGATGTGAATATCGCCAGCCAAGACCGGTTTCTGGCCAAAGGTGGCGACCGGGCGGAGATTGCCGAGGCTGGCGCGGTGTCGGATGTGGTGATTTCGGTGGTGCTGAACGGCGCGCAAACAACTGATATTATGTTTGGCGAGACGGGCATTGTGCCACATATGCGCCCGGGAAGTGTGGTTATTTCCTGCGCCACGGTTGCGCCTGATCTGGCGCGCGAATTGGCGGCGAAATGCGATGCCTTTCAGGTGCTGTATCTTGATGCCCCCATTTCGGGCGGGTCGGTCAAGGCGGCCGAGGGCGCGTTAACGATGATGGCATCGGGAAGCGCAGATGCGTTTGCGGCAGCCCAACCAGCGCTTGATGCGATTACCCAGACGGTCTACCGGCTTGGTGACGTTGCTGGCCCGGGATCGGCGATGAAAGCGGTTAATCAGCTATTGGCAGGGGTGCATATCGCCGCGATGGGTGAGGCGCTGACTTTTGGCATCAGTCAGGGCGTCGATGCGGCGCGCATTGTCGAAGTGATTTCCAAATGTGCCGGCACAAGCTGGATGTTTGAAAATCGCGCCCCGCATGTTGTCGATGGCGACTACACGCCGCATTCGGCAATCAATATCTGGCTAAAAGATCTTGGTATTGTTCTTGATGTGGCCAAGGGATCGCATTTTTCAGCACCGCTTGCCGCCGCTGCCCTACAGCAATTTATTGCCGCCGCAGGCCAGGGGCTTGGCGGCGAAGATGATGCGGCTGTTGCCAAGGTTTATGCAAAAAATGCAGGTCTGACTCTGCCATCGGCAAAATAGGGAGGGCCAGCAGCAAAATAGATCAGGCCAGATAGATCGGGCTTATTTACCCTGATTAGGCAGGTGAGGGCGTGCTGGTCTCGATTGGCGCGTCAGAGGCGCCCCATTCGCTCCATGATCCGTCATAGACAAACACATTCTCATTGCCAAGAAGCGCCAGTCCAAGCGCAAGGCCGCATGCCGTAACGCCCGAACCGCAGGTGGTGATCACGGGTCGGTCAGTCTCGATACCGCCAGCGGCAAAGGCCGCCGCAATTTCGTCAAGCGAGCGCAACCCGCGATCTTGATTGATAAGGCTGGCAATCGGCACATTCGATGCGCCAGGCATATGCCCGCCACGCAATCCTGCTCTTGGTTCGGGGTCGACACCGGCAAACCGGCCAGCCGACCGCGCATCGGCAATCTGTCCGGCAACGCCAAGCTCGACAAGCTGGCGAAGGCTATCCATCGGAATCATTTGCGCGCCAACCGGCGCACGAACGGTAAAGCCGCCCTTTGGCGCGTCAATCATGGCGCCGCTTTCGGTTGCGCCCGAACGGGCAAGCCATGATTTCAACCCGCCATCAAGAACGCTGACCTTTTCATGGCCGAATAAACGAAGCATCCACCATGCGCGGGCTGAACTTAAAAACACTGAATCACAATAGACAATCACATGATCATCATTCTCAAGACCAAGATCTTGCATTTGTGATTGAAATTGATCAGCCGCAGGCAGGGTATGTGGCAAGGGTGATGATTTATCGGCAACCTTATCAATGTCAAACCGCAATGATCCGGCGATGCGGCAGGCCAGATGTTCGGCATTGGCATCGCGCCCCAATGTTGGCAAATGCGATGTTGCATCAAAAACTTTAAGCCCCGGTTTGCCTAAATTGCTGGCAAGCCATTCGGCGTTAACAATAAGCGGCGTTGATGATGCGGTGGATGACATTAAAACCTCAGATCGTTGGTCATGTTTGGACAAAAGGGAAATTGCCTAAAGCCAGCTTGGTACTGGCAGGTTTTTCGAGCGTAGAAATTCTGGGTTCCAGACCTTGGATTGATAGCGCTGACCCGAATCACATAAAATCGTCACAATGCGATGACCCGGCCCCATTTCACGCGCCATTGCGACCGCGCCTGCCACATTGATGGCGGTCGACCCCCCAAGATAAAGCCCTTCATTCTGCATAAGGTCATAAATCAATGGCAACGCGTCACTGTCGGTAAGGCAAAACGCCATATCAACCGGTGCTTCGGCTAGATTGGCGGTAATGCGGCCTTGGCCGATGCCTTCGGAAATCGAATTGCCGTCTGATTTCAATTCGCCGTGGCGGTAATAATTGAAAAGTGCCGACCCTTCGGGATCAGCAAGGCCGATTTTAACATCTTTATTTTGTTCTTTTAGAAACTGACCGACACCGGCAAGCGTTCCCCCCGATCCAACAGCGCAAATAAACCCATCAATTTGTCCATTTGTCTGGTTCCAGATTTCAGGGCCAGTGGTCTGGTAATGGCCTTTCATATTGGCCGTATTATCAAATTGGTTTGCCCAGATCACACCACCATTATGTGTTGACGCCAATTCTTTTGCCAACGCTTCGGAATAGCGAACATAATTATTTGGGTTTTTATAGGGAGCAGCAGGCACAAGGCGTAAATCAGCACCGCAAACCCGCAAAACATCTTTTTTCTCTTCGCTTTGCGTTTCAGGCATCACAATGACCGATTTATAGCCCTTGGCATTACCAACCATCGTCAGGCCAATACCGGTATTGCCAGCAGTGCCCTCAACAATGATTCCACCGGGGCCGATCAAACCACGCGCTTCGGCATCTTCGATAATCGCCTTGGCTGCACGATCTTTGACCGATCCACCAGGGTTCATGAATTCCGCCTTGCCGTAAATATCACATCCGGTCAGTTCGGAAACGGCTTTGAGGCGAATTAGCGGCGTGTTGCCAATGGCAGCGACAAATCCGGGAACATTGTTTTGCGACATGAATTCACCTTGTGAATTTGAAAGTAACACCGGCAAGTCTGGCAACATCAAATTATGTTTGTCGAAGAAAAGCGGTGCAAACCCAATGTAAAAGCCTCGCATAATTTGTAAATCGAAAACTTCATTGGCTAGCCTCTAACAAAGACGGGGCGGCGCGACATAAATTCCATTCTTGGCAAGGGGCGTTGTTCATGGCAGGGTTTTTTGGCAGCATAAAGCAAATACAATGATTTGGGATATCCGGTTTAACCGGCATAAAGGTGATAATGGCGCGCGTGACTCTCATTCGGCACGGCAAGGCTGAAACATCCAAGCTTGGGGTACAGGATTTTGACCGCCCCCTGATTTCAAGAGGACAGATCAACGCGTCGGCGGTTGGCGCATTTCTGGCCACGCACCGCATGCTGCCCCAGCTGGTTCTGGTGTCACCTTCGGCACGAACCCGCGAAACCTATGAATTTATCAAACCACACTGGCCTGACGGAATTGCGGTAGAATTTGTTGATCAACTTTATGAAGCCTCGGCAAGCACGCTTTTACAGGCAATCATTGATTATGGTGGTGATCTCTCGGATATTGCCGTTATCGGCCATAATCCAAGCCTTGTTGTTTTATTGAACCATATGGTTGGTGATGGTCATGCCGAACAGAATCTTGGCTATTTCCCAACATGCTGCATGGCCGATATTGGGTTTGTTGCGCCAAAAATCCGCGATTTGATCTCGGATGGGGGAAGATTGCTGTCGATCAAACGCGCCCGTGATCTCTAGGCAATTTAGCCCGGCATTTTATGATCCAATTTTATCTGTAAAAAACTGATTTTCCGGCAAATCATTTGTCTTTGACGCTTGACAGCAATGTTTTAGCGTATTAAACCGCTATCACATTGTAACGGGACTGCAAAAGAGGTAAATGGCCTTTGAAACGTGACCAGATAGACACAACGCATGAAGACGATCTTTTCGACGCCATTCTGGCGTTGGACAGCCCAAGCGAGGCGCGCAATTTCTTTTATGATCTTTGCACGCCGGCCGAGCTTGAGGGGCTGGTTGACCGTTGGCGCGTTGCGCAAATGCTGGTGAAAAAAGTGCCGTACCGCAAAATTGCCGAAGAAACCAATGTCAGCACGGCAACCATCGTTCGCGTTGCACGGTTTTTGAATAATGGATTTGATGGCTATAAAACAATCATGCAAAGACAGGGTAAGTTATGAGTGAAGAAAAGCGGCTTAAAATAGCCATCCAGAAATCTGGCAGGCTTGCCGATATGTCGATTCAATTGTTGGAAAAATGCGGCATTTCGCTGGCGAAAAGCCGTGATCAGCTTTTATGTCGTGCACAAAATTTCCCGCTTGATATCTTTTTGGTTCGTGATGACGATATTCCGGCTTTTCTGGCAACGGATGTTTGCCAGCTTGGCATTCTTGGCCAGAACGGCCTTCTTGAAAAACAGGCACTTGGCAATGGCAAATTTGCCGGGCTTCGCCAGCTATTACCGCTTGGCTATGGCAGATGCCGCCTATCGATCGCCGTACCGCATGATTTTGATTATCAATCAATCGACTCGTTAAATGGCAAGGTCATCGCAACATCTTACAAAGGCTTGCTGGCACAATATCTTGCTGATCGCAAAATTGATGCTGATATCGTCACGATGGAAGGCGCGGTCGAGGTTGCGCCAAGAACACATCTTGCTGATGTGATTTGCGATCTTGTCTCGACTGGCAGCACGCTTGTGTCAAACGGGCTTGTGGAAAAAGATATTATTTTGCAATCACAGGCGGTTCTGGTTACCAACCAGATTGATGATCCTGAAATTGCCGCTTTGGCGGAAAAGGTGACATCACGCATCAAAGCGGTTTTGCGCGCTGAAAACAGCCGCTATATCATGCTGAACAGCCCAATTGATAGTCTGGAGGCAATCAAGGCCGTTTTGCCCGGTTCGCAATCACCAACCGTTATGCCGCTTCAGGGGCGTGATGATATGGTTGCCGTTCATGCGGTTTGCGAAGAAGGCGTATTTTGGGACACGATGGAAGATCTGAAAGCCAACGGTGCCAATTCAATTCTTGTTGTTCCCATCGAAAAAATGCTGGATTAAAGCCATGGCTTCATCTTCATCATCTGACATGACAGCGATCTGTCAACGTGCGCGCCCTGAAATTCTGGCAATGGCGGGTTATGTTTCGGCGCGGTCGCTACAGTTACCCGGCAGTGAGACAGTTTTTCTAGACGCCAATGAATGCGCCTTTGAGCCTTTTGTTGGTGCCAGTGGTTTGTCGCGCTATCCAGCCCAGCAGCCAGCCCAGCTTGTCGATGCTTTTTGTCGCTGGCTTGATGTGTCATCGCGTAATCTAACAATCACCCGCGGCGCGGATGAGGCGATTGATTGCCTGATGCGCGCCTTTTGCATTCCGGCGGTTGATAATGTGGTCATTTGCCCGCCAACATTCGCCATGTATGCGCAATCGGCCATGTTGCAAGGGGTGGCAGTGCGTTCGGCAATGCTGGACAGCAATTTCGGGCTGGATCTTGCCGCCATTGAAAAAGCGGTTGATGCCAATACCAAAATGATTTTTGTCTGTTCGCCGAACAATCCAACAGCCAATATTATGGATGCTTGCGCGATTCAAAAGCTATGCGAAACCTATGCTGATACCGCACTTATCATTGTTGATGAGACCTATATCGAATTTAGCGATCAACCAAGTTCGATCGCCAAGCTTGATCAATTTGCCAATCTGGTGGTTTTGCGGACATTGTCTAAATCACATGCCGCGGCGGGCTTGCGATGCGGGGCGGCGGTGGCACGCGGTGACGTGACCAGCCTTTTGCAAAAAGTCTTGGCACCTTATCCGCTGGCAGCGCCCGTTATGCAGGCAGCCCTGACCATTCTCAAACCGGAAAATACGGCCAAACTTGCTGAAAAACGCGCCGATATCGTGACGCGCCGCAATGGCTATGCCAAAGAATTTGCCAAACTTGACGATGTTCAATCGGTTCTGCCATCAGATGCCAATTACCTGCTTTTGCTGGTTCGTGATGCCGCAGACCTATGCGAAAAAGCTCGAAAATCAGGCATTATCCTTCGTGATCAATCACATCAACCCGGGCTTGAAAATGCGGTTCGAATTGCCATTGGCAGTGCCGAGGAGATGCAGCAATTGCTGGCGGTGCTGGCGGGAGAAAACCCACCCGCGCTTCCAGCTCAACGCCGCTTTAGCGTGACGCGCAAGACCAGCGAAACTGCCATTTCAGTCACCGTTAATCTTGATAAAACAGCGCCGGTTAAAATCAATACAGGTGTTGGCTTTTATGATCACATGCTGGATCAGATTGCCAAACATGGCGGTTTTTCACTTGAGCTTGAATGTGATGGTGATCTGCATATTGATCCGCATCATTCGGTTGAGGATTGCGCGATTGCGCTTGGACAAGCTATTCGCGGTGCGCTTGGCGACAAACGCGGCATTGGCCGCTATGGATTTTTCCTGCCAATGGATGAATCACTGGTTCAGGTGGCGCTTGATTTTGGTGGTCGGTTTTACCTCGATTTCAAGGCTGATTTCCCCGAAAGCCATGTTGGTGATTTGCCATGCGATATGGTGCAGCATGTGTTTTATTCGCTTGCCGAACATATGCAGGCCAATCTTCACATCGCGGTAACGGGTGAAAATACGCATCACATGGTCGAGGCTTGTTTCAAGGGATTTGGCCGTGCCTTGCGTCAAGCCATTCGGATTGAGGGCACTGAAATGCCAAGCACAAAGGGAACGCTATGATCGCCATTATTGATAGCGGCGGTGCCAATATAGCCTCGGTTCAATTTGCCTTGGAACGGCTTGGCGCGGAATCGGTTTTGACCAAAGATGTCAAAATAATTCAATCTGCCGACAAAGTTTTGCTTCCGGGGGTTGGTGCCGCACCGATCGCCATGCAAAACCTGGCTGAATATGAGCTGATTGACTGTATCCGCGGTCTGACCCAGCCAGTGATGGGTATTTGCCTTGGGATGCAGCTATTATTTGCAGTTTCGCCCGAGGGCAATACCCCGCTTTTAGGCATTTTTGATGCTGATTGCGAAACCTTTACCCCCGCGCAAGGCCGGTCAGTGCCGCATATGGGTTGGAACCGGCTGTCAAAACAGCAAGACCACCCTTTACTGGCTGGGGTTGACGAGGGGGCGCATGTCTATTTTGTGCATAGCTATTTTGCTCCGGTAACAGCACAAACAATCGCCGCAACAAACTATGGTGATGATTTCACCGCGATTGTTGCCGAAAATAATTTTATGGGCTGCCAGTTTCACCCCGAAAAATCGGGGCTGGTTGGTGCGCAAATTCTACGCAATTTTCTGGAGATGCCATCATGATCATTTATCCGGCGATTGACCTTATTGATGGCGCTGTTGTGCGGTTGCATAAAGGTGATTTTGACCAATTGACGACATATGGCGATAATCCAGTTTCGGTCGCGCAATCCTATGCTGATGCCGGCGCAACATGGCTTCATCTGGTTGATCTTGATGGTGCCAAAAACCCGGATAACCGCCAGATTGATCTGATTGCCAAGATCATCAGCAGCACTGGCCTAAAGGTTCAAACAGGCGGCGGTATTCGCTCATTTGCCGATGTTCAGGCCTTGGTTGATGCTGGCGCAAGCCGGATTGTCATTGGCAGTCTTGCAGTTCGTGATCCGGAAATAACCAAAACAATTTTCAAAGCCTTTGGACCAGAAAAAATCTGTCTTGCGGCTGATGTGATCTGGCAGAATGACGGATTTTATATTGCGGTTTCTGGATGGCAGGAAGCAAGCAGCCTGTCACTTTTCGATTTTATCGAAACCTATCAGCAAGATGGGCTTTTGCACGCGCTTTGTACCGATATCGACCGCGACGGCACCTTAACCGGCTGTAACCGTGATCTGTATCAAGAGGTAAAACAGACATATCCAAAACTGCAATTGCAAGCCTCTGGCGGGGTTAGCATGCTTTCCGATCTTGACGGATTGACCGCCGATGGCGTGATCATTGGCAAAGCATTATATGAGGGGCGCTTTACCGTTGCACAGGCGTTGGAGGCGGTGGCATGCTAACCAAACGGATTATTGCCTGTCTTGATGTTAAAGATGGCCGTGTTGTTAAAGGCGTTCAATTTCGCAACCATGTCGATATGGGCGATATTCTTGAGCTTAGCCAGCGTTATGCCGATGAAGGCGTTGACGAGCTGGTTTTTTATGACATTACCGCCAGCAGTGATGGCCGTGTTGTCGATAAAAGCTGGGTTAATCAGATTGCACGCCGGATTAATATTCCATTTTGCGTTGCTGGCGGCATTCGCACCATTGCTGATGCCAAGGCAATTTTGAATGATGGCGCGGATAAAATTTCGGTGAATTCACCTGCTTTGGAACGACCTGAATTTATTTCCGAACTTGCCGCGACATTCGGCACCCAATGTGTTGTTGCCGGCATTGATAGCCGCCGTGAAGGCGATAAATTGCAGGTTTATCAATATACTGGCGATGAAACCAAAACCATTAAATCAAAGCGCGACACGGTGTCTTGGGCGCGTGAAGTCACCCGTCTTGGTGCTGGTGAAATCGTGCTGAACTGCATGAATAATGATGGCGTTCGCCAAGGCTATGATATCGACCAACTTGCTGCGGTTCGGGCGGCTGTCACGGTGCCAGTCATCGCATCAGGCGGGGCAGGCGATTATGTGCATTTTGCCGATTTATTCCGGCAAAGTGATATTGATGGTGCCTTGGCAGCATCGGTGTTTCACAGCGGAAAAATTCCAATCCCGACATTAAAAGCCTATCTGAAATCTGAATCAATCGAAGTGCGAGTTTAGCCATGCCAGATATCAATCTTGATAAAATTGACTGGGATAAAGGCGACGGGTTAGTGCCTGCCATCGTTCAAAACAGTGATAACGGCCAGATTCTAATGCTTGCCTATATGGATCGTGCAGCCTTGGCGCAAACGATCAGCAGCAAAAAAGTGACCTTTTTCAGCCGGTCGAAAAACCGGCTTTGGACCAAAGGCGAAACATCAGGCAATTGGCTTGATTACATTAACGGCGAAATGGATTGCGACGCTGACACGATTTTGATCCAAGCCCGCCCGCAAGGCCCATCTTGCCATACGGGCAGCGTGACCTGCTTTAATGATCGGACGCCAAGCAATATCGGCTTTCTTGATCATCTCGGCAGGCTGATTGCCGAACGCCACAAAACCATGCCCAAAGGCAGCTATACAACAAGCCTGTTTACCGAAGGCAAGGCACGCATCGCGCAAAAGGTTGGCGAAGAGGGGGTCGAGTTGGCCTTGGCACGAATGAAGGATGACAGCGCGGAAATGGCGAATGAAGCCGCCGATTTGCTGTTTCACATGATGGTTCTTCTTGAAGATGCCGGGCTAAGCCTGGCCGATGCCATCAGCGTTCTGCAAGACCGCCATAAATAGCGGCGCATATCGCCATAGGCATAAAACAAAAAGCCATAGCACCCATTTTTTGGGCATCAACCTGTGCGATCAGATGCTTGGTCAGATGCTGCCTAAAGGCCGAAATAGGCCCAAATCCCAAACGCTGCTGCAGCGATGAACGCTGTTTTAACGGGAAATTTTACGCCTTGTTTGCGGGAATGGCTGTGTGAAATCGCATTTGTTACTAAAAAATCCATTACTTGGCCTTTTTTTATGAGGGCTAGTGACCGACCTCAGTTTCGAGTGAATATAGCTAATCACATTATCTCACGAACAACTAATATAATCGTCGCTTCAATCTATATTGAGATTGTCACACAATAAAGCCAAAGCAAAGACTAACCTTAGAGCTCGCTTTCGGTGAAACCCCGGAGTAAGGGCGCACTTTTTATGAAGTATTGCCAGTTATCCCAATGCTGTATTGATCGAACTGATCTATTTGTTAATTTGAAGAGATAAATGGCTGGGCCTTGTTTTTTTTAGGTCATAACCAAGGTGATCACCGCACAAAGCACTAACGTTACGGCAGCTAGAATCATCATTTTATTTATAAAATTATCCATCTTTTGGAGCACTTTTTTTCCTATTCAAGGCTTTGTATGCTGCGCCTGCACCCAATATTCCAACCAACGCTGGGACCAACCCGGGTGAGAAAACCACGGCTGCAGCAGCAACACTGACTCCATATGCTGAAGTAACCGCAGCTGTTTTGCCAACTTTTCTCGCTATTGATTTTCCGGTGCGTGATACGTCATCTTTAGATATGTCAATTTCGCCGATATCTTCGGCAATTCTTTTAGTTGATTGCGTTGTTTCATTGATTTTGGCGGTGCCAAATTTAAACATATCTTTTATTTTCATATTTGCCGCCTCCGCCTAAAGTGTTTCTTCTTTTACCAAAGAGGAATAGGGTGAGTTTGCGGGTCATTGATATTGTCGAACCTCATTGATCTTTTTTTGAACCCCCAAGGGGTCATCAATGTTTTTCATAGCCACCTCTCCTGACCCTGTCCCAGTTACTCGTATATCTCCTGACCCAAGGATGCGCTGGAGTATGGACTGATTAAGGTTTACTTCTTCAATACGGTTAAAGCTCATTTCCTCGGTTTGCCTCCGGATCAAACCACGCTTTATGACAAGTCGGCGGTTGGTCAAGGCCCTCTCGGTCGTCCATTTCTCAAGATACATTGAGATAAACAAAAATACACCGATGATTAACCAGCCTAAAAAGAGCAGGTAGAGCCAAGCAACAAGGGCGTGTGTCCAGTGAAAAGATATCTCCATCTCAATGGTCTCATTATCTGGAAGGGTGCTTTTGATGAACTTCATCTGTATTAACTCTAAAAGAAGTAAGGTGCTGCTGAGTTGATTAGGGGCAGAATATTAAACAGTCTATTTGTCTGAAGTCTGACGCCCTAGGATACGCCTTATACGCTTCAATTCAATAGAGTGAGTGTCTAAACCAAGATTACGCCTGATGAAGCCTATTAGCCAAACAACACAAATGCCCAATACCAAATAAACAGTGAATTTAAGCCAAAAAACTATCTGGTTTATCTGGGCGACAATGTCATTAATGATTTCAGTCATAGGTTTGGCTCAACCGAGGCCATTTGGCTTAACAGGGTCAGGAATATGGCTGCGATTAGGGTGCGGGTCATTTTTCCAGTTTTAACTAGTCGCTGAAATGCACATCGTGCAGAATTATTCCACGAGTAGGAAATATTTTTTGAACGATGCCAACATTTTTGTTGAATTCATCTTCGGCCTCTCTAAAAAGTGCTTGGCACTTTACAAATGCCTTCTCGTCTTTGTATTCCCACATATTTGCAAGAATGAATGCTCCTTCTTTATTAAAAACTTGGCTGACGGTCTGGCGTAAGGCACCTGCAGATTTGAATTTAGGTGCCATTTTTTGAATTATTTTTTGCCACTCCTGTTCCGCTACCGTCATATCGCTTTTCGATTGATAGGTCACAGTAATGTAGCTCATTATTATGCTATCCATTCGTCTCACCTTTTAGTGTATTTGGCTGCGGCCTACCGCTGCGATTATTAGTTGGGGATATTACCAGAAAACCCTGCCACAAAATAAGGCCAGCGCAAAGGCTGGCCGAGTTTAGGGAGGAAATGCGTTAGGTTCAGCTTTAACGTTGAACTGATATTGTGACGGGTTTATGGCTGGACTGGGGTGATTGCGTGTTTTGCTCAGAAAATTGTACGTAAATTTGTACGTAAATTTACTGCATACAAACTAAAATGTAATTATATCAATATCATAAAAAAGGAAATGGCGGAGGGGAAGGGATTCGAACCCCCGAAAGGAATTTCTTCCTTTAACGATTTAGCAAACCGCCGCCTTCAGCCACTCGGCCACCCCCCCGCCGGGGTCACAGGATTGGCCAGTAAAATCGTGGCCCGTTCC
>Ga0255756_1004461_pt1 | contig 13576 bp, 8 predicted proteins | sample 011ome_20_FD_179956 | JGI IMG/M metagenome (GOLD analysis project Ga0255756, IMG submission 179956) | Coastal salt marsh microbial communities from the Groves Creek Marsh, Skidaway Island, Georgia - 011509CT metaG (version 2) | ecosystem: Environmental > Aquatic > Marine > Intertidal zone > Salt...
GGCAATTTTGAATCCCTGCAAGCGGCCCTAGATCACGGAGCGGACTCCGTATACTTTGGAGTAGAACAGCTCAACATGCGCGCACGCGCTAGCATTAACTTCACGTTGGACGATCTGCCTGAGATTGCCAAACGTTGTGCGGATAAAGGCGTACGCAGTTATCTCACCCTGAATACCATTATTTACGACCACGATTTGAGCATCATCAAAACTTTGTTGGATGCTGCCAAAAAGGCCAATATCACCGCGGTCATCGCCATGGATCAAGCGGTCATCGCTTATGCGCGACAGATCAACATGGAAATCCACATATCGACTCAGATCAACATCACCAATATCGAGACGGTAAAGTTCTATGCTATGTTTGCGGATACTATGGTGCTCAGCCGGGAACTTTCGCTCAGACAGGTGAAGAAAATTGTCGAGCAGATCGAGAAAGAACAGGTGAAAGGACCAGCAGGTCGTTTGGTGGAAATCGAAATCTTCGGCCACGGAGCCCTGTGTATGGCCGTGTCCGGAAAATGCTATCTTTCTCTTCACTCCAGCAATTCTTCGGCCAATAGAGGTGCCTGCAAGCAAAACTGCCGTAAAAAATACACAGTCATCGATCAAGAGACCGGCTTTGAAATAGAATTGGACAACGAGTACATGATGTCTCCCAAAGATTTGTGTACCTTGGACTTTTTGGATCAAGTAGCTGACGCCGGCATCAAAGTCCTTAAAATCGAAGGGCGCGGTCGCGCTCCAGAGTATGTGGCCAAAGTAATCAAAACCTACCGCGAGGCCATTGACGCGATCGACCAAGGCACTTTTTCAGCCGATAAAGTGGAGGTTTGGATGCAGGAACTCTCCAAAGTCTACAACCGCGGTTTTTGGAGCGGTTATTATTTAGGTCAAAAACTAGGGGAGTGGAGCGATCAATCTGGCTCTTCTGCCACCCAAAAGAAATTATACGTGGGCAAAGGGGTGCATTTCTTCCCCAAAACCAACATCGCTGAGTTTAAAATCGACGCCTTCGATTTAAAAGTAGGGGATCAATTGTTGGTTACCGGCCCCACCACTGGGGTGAAGGAGTTTGAATTGACTTCCATGATGGTCAACGACCAGCCGTTGGAAAATGCCAAAAAAGGGGATTCCATCACCATTGCGGTAGACTTCAGAGTGCGCCCTTCGGATAAACTTTATAAATACGTACCGGTTTAATGGTGGTAGTAACCCTACAGCGGGCCAAGTGCATCGGATGCAATTACTGTGTGGAAATGGCGCCTGAACAATTTCAGATGTCCAAAAAAGACGGTAAAAGCGTACTGCTACACGCTACCGATAAAAAAGGGTTTCACACTGTTAAATCTTCGGACGACAGCATCTTTGATTCCTGTAAACAAGCCCAACTCGCTTGTCCGGTCAAGATCATCACCACCACCAAAACCAAGTCTTAATGGTCCATAATTAACATTTAATTCATGTACCCAATAACCCAAAGCCCTACATTTGGCAATCATATTTTACCCTAATGGATCAGATGTATCTTTATTTGGTGGTCATTTTGGCCGTTTTGGCGATTGTTGACTTAGTGGTTGGCGTTAGTAATGACGCAGTAAATTTTCTCAACTCAGCTATAGGATCCAAGGCGATCTCCTTTAAAAAAATCATGATCATTGCCAGTGTCGGCATTTTCATAGGGGCTGTTTTTTCCAGCGGTATGATGGAAGTAGCGCGCAAGGGAATCTTCGTCCCTTCCGAATTCTTTTTCGATGAAATCATGATCATCTTCTTGGCGGTCATGATTACAGACATCCTGTTGCTTGATTTTTTCAACACCATTGGGATGCCTACCTCGACAACAGTTTCCATTGTTTTTGAACTGCTGGGTGCTGCGGTTGTCATGGCATTGATCAAAATATCCTCCATTCCTGAGCAGACTTATGCAGATATTTGGCAATACATCAATACGGATAAGGCGACTGAAATAGTCTGGGGAATTATACTTTCTGTGTTGATATCCTTCACCATTGGGGCCTTGGTGATGTGGTTGTCTCGTTTGGTGTTTACGTTCCACTACAAAGAGAAGATTAAACGTTTTGGTTTTGTCTTTGCAGCGGTATGCCTTACTGGAATCGGTTATTTTATATTCTTTAAAGGATTGGGTGGCACACCTTATGCAGCGCAAATCAAGGATGTACTCAACCAAAGTTTATCCACTGTATTGGCGGGTATGTTTGGTTTTTGGCTCTTGATTTCCCTATTGATCGATAAGGTGTTTAAGAAAGACGTACTGGTTTTGGTGGTGGGCGTGGGTACCTTTGGTCTGGCCCTTTCGTTTTCAGGTAATGACCTAGTCAATTTTATCGGTGTGCCTATGGCTGCCTACCACTCCTACGAAGCCTGGTCGGCCTCGGGTATTTCCCCAGGAGATTTTTCGATGAGTGTGCTGAACAAACAAGTGCCTGCGGAACCCCTATTCCTATTTATTGCAGGAGGTGTTATGGTTACTACTCTTTGGTTTTCTAAAAAAGCGAGAACCGTGGTGGAAACGTCGATTAATTTATCTCGCCAGTCGGAAGGTAAAGAGCGTTTTCAATCCAATATGTTTTCCAGGTCTATTGTGCGGGGAAGCACACGCCTGGTGGATGCCCTAGGATTTATCATTCCTCAATCCATACAGGAGAAGATCGATAAAAGCTTTGAGCGTCCTGATGAGGCCAATCAACCCAAAGATGCACCTGCATTTGACCTGATTCGCGCCTCGATCAATTTAACCGTAGCGGGGATTTTGATTTCGGCGGCTACTTCCATGAAGTTGCCACTTTCAACCACCTATGTAACCTTTATGGTGGCCATGGGTACTTCACTCGCCGATAAGGCTTGGGGTCGCGATAGCGCGGTCTACCGCATCGCCGGGGTGCTGAATGTGATCGGCGGATGGTTCTTTACTGCGGCTGTGGCCTTTGCAGTTTCGGGTCTATTGGCCTATTTGATTTTTATGGGGGGAACCATTGCCATTGCTGTTTTGCTGCTATTGGCGGCTGGTTTAATTGTGCGAAATTTCTTGGCGCACAAGAACAAAAGTGATGGGTTGATCGCATTTACCGCCCTAAAGATCTCCGAGAGCAAGACCATTCAAGGAATCATTGAGGAGAGCGGGCAGAACATCACTCATGTGATCAGTCGTTCAGGTTCTATATATGAAGATGTTATTCAAGGGTTAACCCGTCAGGACGAAGCCCTGCTCAAGTCCAGTAAGAAAAAAGTAGCCAAACTAGATCAAGAGATCGAGGATCTGCGCAACCACTTGTTTTTCTTTATCAAGAACTTAGAAGAGCAAAGTGTTAAGGGAAGTAATTTCTACCTCAATACACTTGGACACCTTACAGATATGGCCCAGTGTCTTGAATTGATGGCCAAACGCAGCTTGAAGCACGTGGAGAACAACCACAAGACCCTCAGGTACAACCAGATTAAGGATTTGATGGAAATCAGTATACACACCACTCATCTGCTTAAGGATACCGAAGCTATTTTCAAGAAGAAGGACTACAAGAACCTCACAGTTATTCTTGAACGCAGAGATAAGTCCCTGAAAGTCATTTCAGACAAGATCGACAAACAGATCTCTAGAACGCGCTCGGAAGAAACTAGCGCCAAGAACACCACCTTGTATTTCAATTTGTTGTTGGAAACCAAGGATTTACACAAGTCTCTCCTCGCCTTGGTCGAGGAGTACCACAAGAGCGCTGTACTGGCCCTATAACTACTCAAATAGTCCCACACATACCTTTTAAATGCCCCTGTTGGGGCATTTTTTATTCCTTAATGTTAAATTTTACACGTACATAACATTATAATTCATTGATAATCAGATAAATATATGTTTAATGTAAATTTAATGTTAAGCAAATGTTACCCAAACGTTCTATAAATGTAAATTAATTATATATTTGTCTTGTATAACTAGGCTTTACACCCTTAAAAAAGACAAATGCTATGAAACATTTCTTACTTTCTGTGGCTTTACTTGCTGGATCTTTGATTTACGCACAAGAGGTAAAACCCACCTTGGTGCAAAAAGGAAATTTGGTGCAGGCTACGTTTTTTCATGACAATGGTGTAGTGGCCCAAGAAGGATTTTATCAGAATGGTAAGCTGCATGGCGAATGGACCATGTATGACCAACAAGGCGAAAAAATCGCTATGGGTACCTACCAACAAGGAAAACGCACCGGCAAATGGTTCTTCTGGTCCGAAGAAAGTCTCAAAGAAGTTGATTTCGTCAACAACAAAGTGGCCAAACTCGTCCAATGGAACAACCAAGAATCCCTAGCCATCAACCAGAAATAGGAACAACCCTCCTACAAAACCAAAAAAAACAACCAACTCAACCCACCGCCAAGCTCACCCTTGGCGGTTTTTTTATAAAGCTGTTAATGGTTTGCTTTAACACATAGGCGCCGTGTTTTGTGAAAACAAAACACGGCGCTTTTTTTTGGAGTGGATTTGCCTATATTTAGTTGAATCTAATCTAGTTGCTGCGCATGAGTCTTCGAATAGGCATTTTAGGTCCCATACCTCGGGATACCATAACTACCCATAGGGGGGAAGAAATCAAGAAGTATGGTTGTGTGACACACCCTGCTGTAGGGCTCAGCAGATTGCTCGGGGCAGATGATCGGGTGGTTCCGGTCGCTCATATCCACGAAGTCGATGAAGATGCTGTAGTAGAGCTCCTGGAGCCTTATGGCAATATAGAATTGCAGCACATCTCCTCGGTACATGATCAGGGTGCGGTGGTGCAGTTGGTCTTTCTCAACCAGAACGATCGAGAAGAAACGCAGACGGGTGCCATGCGACCCATCAGTCCCACCGATGTTTTGGGGGCGGACTGTTCGGTGTACGTTTGTGTGCCCATTACTGATTATGAGGTGCCTTTGGATACCTTGGTTTCAGTTAAAGAAGACGCTGAGGCTTTGCTAATTTTTGATGCCCATGGACCGACGACTCAGGTTGATTTATCTGGACATCGGTATCGAGTGCACTGGACCGATATGTTGGAATGGTTGCCTTATATCGATGTGTTGAAGATGAATTTGGAGGAGTCTCTGTACTGTTATTACGCTCCGGGTGAGGTGGGAGACTACGACTCAGGTCAACGCGATCATTTAGCGGCCTTGGCCGAAGTGGTTTTAGGTGCCGGTGTGCAACACCTGTACGTGACTTTGGACAGCGATGGCTGTCAGTGGTTCACTAGGGTAGACGGAGAGATTCAGTCTGTATTTGTGCCTGCTTACCCAGTGGACCATGTGGTGGATACCACGGGGTGTGGGGATTCATTTGCCGGAGGATTGGCCTTTGGGTTTGGGCGTTTTGGTGATCCGCTTTTAGCGGCTCAATATGCCAATTTATTGGGGGCCATGCGCACACAAGGAAAAACCTTTGAGGTATTTCACGATTTTGAAACGACCGAGCGCATGCGAAAGGAATACTACGGGGCTAAAGAGTCCTAAAGTATTCCAAAATAGTTCTGGCCTGATCTTCAGTAAGGTTTAGGTTGGTCATGGGGGAGCCATTAAACTCCATAAATAATTCTTGGGCCAATGGATCTTTTTGAACCATCTGATCCGGATTGAGTATCATGTTCATCACCCATACTGGATTTCTGCGCTGAAGCACCCCGGCCAGGGAAGGCCCAATAAATTTGCGGTCTGCTCGATGGCAGGCGTGGCATTTTTGTTCAAACATCTGTCTGCCTTGTTCCGCCCATTGCGGGTCTAAGGTGTTGAGCTCCACGGATTCGATGGGACCTGAACCTAGTTGATCTAATGCCACGCGTGTGGAAGCTGGATCGTCTTTAGCCACGCGTTCAGGGCTGTCTTTTTGTGCAGCTCGTTTCAGGGAAAAAGCGGGCTTTTGATCTGTTGTTGGGTTGTTTGATCGATTGCTACAACCCAAAGCAAAAAGCATAGCTAGGGGGAGTAGGTAAAGAAGGAGGTGGCGCATCATGTGTGTGTGAAGTAATTTATTGGTTATATTTAAAACAAAACAATTTAGTTTTTTTTCTATGAAAAAATTACCCTTTATAGGCCTTCTTTTTGGGGCCGTGATGAGTTTAATGGCTCAAAATGTCCAAGAGGATTTAAGTGCTGCTGTGTACCGCAATATCGGGCCCTTTCGAGGTGGCCGAGCCAATGGGGTAGCTGGAGTTTCCAACGATATGTTGACGTATTACATGGCCTCAACTGGGGGTGGGCTTTGGAAGACCACCGACGCGGGACACCGCTGGACCAATGTGTCTGACGGCTACTTTAAAACCGGTTCAGTTGGTGCGGTCACTGTATCAGAGAGCCACCCAGAAGTCGTTTATGTCGGTATGGGGGAGCATGCTCCCAGGGGCGTCATGACTTCCTATGGCGATGGGGTGTACAAGTCCATTGATGGAGGTAAAACCTGGAAACACCTAGGTCTTGCCCTAACCCGTCACATCGCGCGAATCATTGTCCACCCGACCAATCCGGATTGGGTGTGGGTGGCTGCTCAAGGGGCCCTGAATGGGCCGAGTGCTGAGCGCGGTATTTACCGATCTACGGATGGTGGAGCTACGTGGACTCAGGTTTTGTATGTCAACAACACCACAGGATGTAATGATTTATCCATCGACGTGCACCACCCCGAGGTGTTGTACGCTTCTATGTGGGACCACGAGCGCAAGCCTTGGGTGGTGCGTTCAGGGGGACCTGGGAGCGGTTTGTATAAATCGGTGGATTCAGGAAAAACTTGGAAAAAAATAGAAAATGGCCTGCCTGAGGAGAAAGGCAAAATGTCCGTCGCCGTTTCCCGGGCGGACTCAGATTGGGTATACGCCCTGGTAGAGAGCGATACGTATGCGGAAAAGGGCGGATTGTTCTTGTCCGAAGATGCCGGAGGCAGTTGGCGCAAAGTCAGCGGAGACCACCGACTGATTCAAAGAGCTTGGTACTACATTGAGGTTTTCCCTGATCCCAACAACCGAGAGGTAGTGAATGTACTTAACGCCTCGTACCTGCAGTCCAAAGATGCTGGTTCAACCTGGTCGCGTATCGATGCTTACCACGGAGACTACCACGATTTGTGGATCAATCCTGCCAATTCCAAGAATATGGCGCTGGCCGATGATGGAGGGGTGTCCATCACGTTTGACGGTGGGGTGCACTGGACTGATCAAGAGAACATGCCGACCGCCCAGTTGTACCGGGTAGCTGTCGATGATTTATGGCCGTACAACGTTTATGCAGGTCAGCAAGACAACACCTCGTTGCGCATCGCCAGCTTGGCCTTGGGCAGTGGAGGCATAGACCAAAGGCATTGGCAATATGCGGCTGGTGGAGAGAGTGCCTTTTTGGCGTTTGACCCGAAGAATCCAACCAAAACGATGGGGGGTAGTTATTTAGGTTCTATCGATGTGGTGGACATGAAGACATTGGCCGGGACCAACATCATGATTGAGCCGATTCAATACTTAGGGCTGGAGGCCCGTCAAATGAAATATCTGTTTAACTGGAATGCACCCATCATCCGTTCTGTGCACGAGGAAAACACCTATTACCACGGGGCACAGTATGTGTTGCGCACCCGGGATGAAGGTCATTCTTGGGACGTTATTTCAGGAGATCTGACCAGAAACCAAGACGATAAACAAGGCAATGGAGGTATTCCCTACACCAACGAGGCCGTCGGGGCAGAGAACTACGGAACCCTGAGCTACCTCATTGAATCTCCTCACCAGGCGGGTGTGATTTATACGGGTAGCGATGATGGATTGGTTCACATCACCAAGGACGGGGGTGCCACCTGGACCAACATCACCCCAAAGGGACTTCCAGAAACGTTGATCAATGCTATTGAGGTATCACCTCACGAGCCAGGCACGGTGTATATCGCCACCACGCGGTATAAATTTAATGACTTCACTCCAGGGCTTTATGTGTCCAAAGACTACGGTAAAACCTGGAAAAACATTTCCAGTGGTATTCCCCAAGGGGCGTACACCCGAGTGGTGCGTGAAGATCCAGTGCGCAAAGACTTGTTGCTGGCCGGCACAGAACTCGGTGTGTATGTGTCTTTTAATGGAGGTGCTCAATGGCAACCTTTTCAGTTAAACCTACCCGTTGTACCTGTTACCGATTTGTTGATCAAACACGGGGACATGGTTCTGGCTACCCAAGGGCGTTCTTTCTGGATTTTTGACGACATGCCGCTCTTGCGCCAGTACGCGCCTGGAAAATCGGCCAAGTTGTTTACGCCTGAGCCAGCCATCATCGGCAATTGGTACAGCGGTATGAACGCCAAAAACCCCTCGGGAACCGATGATTTTGCCGGTGTCAATCCGGCCAATGGGGTAGTGCTTTACTACCAGCTCCCTGAATTAAACCCAGAAGACGAAATTACGTTGGAACTCAGGGATGCCCAAGGAGTTTTGGTCCGTTCGTTTAGTTCCAAGGACGATAAAACCTTTGTGCCCTACGAGGGTTACCCATCAAAAGCTCCTGTGTTGGATAAAAACAAAGGGTTGAATCGCTTTGTTTGGGACATGCGCTATCCCCACCTAGAAGGGGTGCCTGCCGTTTATATTGAAGCGAGTTTTAGGGGACATAAAGCTGTGCCGGGGAGCTATAGCGCTACGTTGTTGGTGGGCAATCAAACCCTGACAGTGCCTGTTGAAATCAAGCCCAACCCACACTACGAAACCACGGCAGCACACTATGCCGACTACCACGAATTTATGACCAGCGCTGAAGCTACTTACAACCAAATGACCCAGCAGGTCAACCGATTGTATGCGGTTAAAGGAAGGATTGATGCCCTGTTGGCCCAGGAAGGTTTGCTCCAGGGTGATTTGCGTCAGCAAGCGAAAAAAGTTTCTGCGGCTATTGGTGCCTGGGATGCCCTGATGGTTCAGCGACTGAGCAAAGCGTATGACGATGTCGAAAACTATGTCAATGGATTTACGGCCAACTATATCCGTGCATTTAACGAGGGGGATTCAGACCAGCCTCGAATCACTCAAGGTACCCGCCAAAGGGTATCCGAGTTGCAGCAGATCTGGATGGGTCATAAAAAAACAGCAGACGAACTAGAACAAAAACAGGTACCAGCGTTGAGCAACGCCCTATTTGCCCAAGGAATCGGTGCCCTAGCCCATTAAGCGATGAATCAGAATCAACAACGCGTTATTTTATCCGATGTATCTCCCTCGATTGACGGGGGGCTGTATGCCATCAAAAGAATTCCTGGTCAGCGGGTATCCGTAGCTTGTGACGTGCTCTGCGACGGACACGACGTGCTCAGGGCCAGTTTGTTATACAGGCATCAGTCTGAAAAAAAGTGGACGGAGGTACCCATGCACCCCCAAGGGAATGACCGATTTGGCGCCCATTTTGACGTTACTGCTTTAGGTCAGTATACCTACTGCGTTTCCGGATGGGTCGATGAGGCATTGAATTGGCTGAGCGGGGTGCGCAAAAAAGTACAGGCAGATCAGGTAGTTACCTCTGAGCTGTTGGAAGGGGCACTTTATGTGCCGCATTTATTGAAGTCCAAGGGATTAACTGATCGATCTTTTTGGGAGGAACTCGCTGTAGACTTGGCTGATGCGGAACGCCATCAAGCCGCTTTGGCCGTTTTGTTTGACCCCCGATTAGACGCGGGGTTTACGGCCCATCCCACCAAAATGCTGCAAGCCACTACCGCTCATTTTCAGGTCTTGGTCGAGCGCAAAAAAGCGCTGTTCAGCACTTGGTATGAATTTTTCCCCAGGTCATCTTCACCCACCCCTGGAGCACATGGCACCTTTAAAGATTGCATGCAAATCCTGCCCAAGGTAGCCGCCATGGGGTTTGATACGCTCTATTTTCCCCCGGTTCACCCCATTGGGGAGGTCAACCGAAAAGGGAAGAACAACGCCACCGATGCCCAAAAGGGCGATGTGGGTTCACCATGGGGCATTGGCTCTCATTTGGGTGGCCATAAAGACCTGCATCCTGAGCTGGGTACCCTAGCTGATTTTAAACAATTGGTGCAATCCGCTGCCGATCAAGGCATTGAGATAGCGATGGATTTTGCCCTCCAGGCAGCCCCCGACCACCCCTGGGTAAAACAACACCCCGAGTGGTTCAAATGGCGACCAGATGGCAGTATTCAGTACGCGGAAAACCCGCCCAAAAAATACCAAGACATTTTGCCGATTTATTTTGAGACTCCTGACTGGAAGGCACTTTGGGATGAATTGTTGTCCTGCTGCCTGTATTGGGTAGAGGAAGTGGGCATCCGGGTATTTCGGGTGGACAATCCCCACACCAAACCCTTTCATTTTTGGGCCTGGCTGATGGCTGAAGTTCGGGCCAAACACCCCGAAGTGCTCTTTTTGGCTGAAGCGTTTACCCGCCCCAAAATCATGCAGCAGCTCGCTAAATCTGGCTACAGCCAGGGGTACACGTATTTTACCTGGCGCACAGATAAACACCAGATGACCGAATACGTCACTGAGTTGACCCAGAGCCTTCAAAAAGAATACTTTAGGCCTAATTTCTGGCCCAATACCCCAGACATCAATCCTTTTCACCTCCAAGGGGCCAACGAGTCCATGCACCTCAGCCGTTATTTTATGGCCGCGACCTTGAGCTCCAACACCGGGGTTTATGGCCCAGTCTATGAAATGATGGTGTCTGATGCCGTGCCGGGTCGCGAAGAGTACATGGATTCCGAAAAGTACGCGGTGCGCCACTGGGACTGGAATTTTGAAAACAAAATCACCGTCTTGATGGCCAAAATCAACCGAGCTAGACACGACTTCCTCGCCTTGCAACAGACCAATAACATCGTGTTTTGCGGGGTGGACAACCCCCAATTGATGGCCTATCTCAAGTGGGATGACGCCCAGACCAATTGGGTGCTTTGCGTGGTGAGTTTTGATCCGTACTACACCCAAAAAGGCACCGTCGAAGTGCCACTGCATTTGATAGGACTTGAAGGCCATGCACCATATCGGGTACACGATGTGATCACCCAAAACACCTATGATTGGCAGGGGACACACAACTATGTGGAGATTCACCCCGTTTTACCTTTTCACCTGTTCCACCTAACCCAATAGCTATGAAAAACGCGGAAAATCCCAGCCCAAAGCGCTCATTTGAGTTTGACATCGAGTGGAAGTCAGCGTTTGACCACGAGGGGTTTAAGCACGCATTTGCCAGTGAAATTTTGGAGCAATACATCCCCAAAAAGCGCTGGTACGCAGGCAAATCCTCCCATTTGAAATACATCGAAATAACGGATTTTGTCCGCCTGAAATCGGAGAAAAACAACTATTTCGCCGTATTGATCGAGGTAAATTTTCAAGAGGCTTTTTTTCAAAACTACTTTATCCCGGTTGCCTTTATGTCCGAAGCGGAACTCGATACCAATACCTTGATCGCTCCTGCCCAGTTTAACGGAGTTTCTGGCTACTTGGTCGACGCGCTACATATTGAAGACTTCAGAAAACTCTTGTTTGAACGCATCGCTGCCAGTGCGGAGCTTCGAGAGTTTCCCCATATTATCTTTCACAAATCGTCCCTTTTGGGACCGATGAAGTATGAAAGTTCCCGGTTTATGGGGGCTGAGCAAAGCAATACTTCGATCGTGTATAACGAGACCTATGTGCTGAAAATATTTAGACGCATTTACATCTCTACCAACCCCGATTATGAAATCAACCGATTTTTGACCGAAGTCTGCCGCTTTGAGAACACGCCGGAATATGTGGGCAGCGTCAATTTATCGATCGGAGAGGAAGACAACATCACCATTGGACTCATGCAGCGTTTGATTCCCAACCAGGGAGACGCATGGAATTACTTCCTCAAAGAAATGGACGAGGTATTTGCAAACCTCGGGCGTAAAAAAATCAAGCTATCCGATATTCCCGATACCGAGCACTACAAAAGAATAAGGCTGCAAAATATCCCGCACCAAATCATTGACTGGGCAGGGCTTAATCTGTTTCAGAAAGTCCAACAACTCGCGCTGAGGAGCGCCCAAATGCACGTGGCTCTGGGCAGTGATACCCGAAACACCTCCTTTGTGCCTACCAACTTCAACGGGGATTACGAGGTGTGGCTCAAAAATCGATTGACCTATCAGTTTCAAAATCGACTAAACACGATTGAAAACAATTTGCACAAGCTCGAAGGCGAATCCATGGAGCTAGCCAAGGTGTTTTTAAACCGGAAAAATGAGATTAGGCGCAGGTTTTTGGATTTTGATTGGACCAAGCTGAAAAGCGAGCGTATCCGCATCCACGGAGACTATCATTTAGGTCAGGTGTTGGTCGATCACGATGATTTTTATTTGCTCGACTTTGAGGGCGAGCCTGAGAGCACGATTCGCGACCGCAAAGTAAAGCAACCCCCCATCAAGGACATTGCCGGTATGTTTCGTTCCTTCCACTACGCGATTTATTCGGTGATTCTCAACAACGGCAGTAAGTTTCCCTATGAACGGGACGAGCTTTTTGTGGCTGGGGAAAAACTGTACCACTTCATATGCGGTTCATTTTTACACACGTATGTGGACCATGTGCAAAAAAACAACCTCAACATTGGATATACTAAAGAGATTGAGTTTTTGCTCCAATACTGCCTTTTAGAAAAAGCGGTCTATGAGCTGGGCTACGAATTGAACTCTCGCCCTCGTTGGGCTTTGATCCCACTCAGGGGAATATTACAAATACTAAATTAATCGGCGCGCTTGCGCGCCCCCATTGCTGATGCATACGACAACCATCCACCACAGTCTGTTCACTGATTTTGATATTGAATTATTTAAAGCGGGCAAGCATTTTGACCTATCCGACAAATTAGGGGCTCATCCGATGACCCTGGACGGGGTATCAGGCACCTACTTTGCCGTATGGGCTCCCTCGGCCAAAAGCGTTTCGGTTATTGCCGACTTTAACTATTGGATCGAAGGATCTCATCCGCTTTTTGTTCGTTGGGATGGCAGCGGTATTTGGGAAGGATTTGTGCCCGGCGTCAAACACGGAGCATTGTACAAATACAAAATTCACTCTCACCACAATCAGGTGGTGACCGAGAAGGCAGACCCATTTGCCCGCAGAGCGGAGCACCCACCCTTGACGGCTTCTGTGGTTTGGGATGCCGCGTACGATTGGAAAGACCAGCAGTGGATGCAGTCCCGTCCTCAAAAGCAAGGACTCGATAAACCATTTTCTGTTTACGAGGTGCATTTCGGTTCTTGGCGCCGCAATGCGCAAGGCGATTTTTTAAGCTATCGAGAAATGGCCGACCAACTAGTTCCCTATGTGGCCGAAATGGGCTTTACCCATGTAGAGTTTATGCCGATTATGGAGTATCCCTATGATCCTTCTTGGGGCTACCAGCTAGTGGGTTATTTTGCGCCTACGTCAAGGTTTGGTACCCCGGAAGAGTTTAAGTATCTGGTGGATGCCTTTCACCAACACGATGTCGGGGTAATTTTGGATTGGGTGCCTTCCCATTTTCCGAGTGATGACCACGGCCTCGGCTTTTTCGATGGAAGCCATCTT
>Ga0255756_1004481_pt1 | contig 13541 bp, 11 predicted proteins | sample 011ome_20_FD_179956 | JGI IMG/M metagenome (GOLD analysis project Ga0255756, IMG submission 179956) | Coastal salt marsh microbial communities from the Groves Creek Marsh, Skidaway Island, Georgia - 011509CT metaG (version 2) | ecosystem: Environmental > Aquatic > Marine > Intertidal zone > Salt...
GGGAATCCTCGTGCGCGCCGGCCATCCGAGTACACCTGCATTGAAAGCGAGGTCGCTGGGTTTGGCAGGTGTGCCCGTTGATGCGGGCGCCCGGTCACCGCGGGTCGCGACAATCAGGTGTGCGTCGGCGGGGGCGGAGGATATTTCGCCGTAAATGGCGTCCCATCCGGTTGTCGCGACTGTGTCGATGTCGATCCATACGTGCAGGCCGGGAAGGAGATCGGCTAGTTGAAACTTTGTGAACGTGGTCGGGGAGATGTGCCTTTGCTGGATGAAGCGCTCATCGTGCTCGAGGAGGACAAACTCGTGGGAAATCGAGAGGAACTCAAGCGCTGAGGCCAGTGCCTCTCGATTCTTGGAGCTAAGACGCCCTGGGAGAAATCCAATCACGAAGTGCGGCGGCGTGCTAGCTCCTGTGTGAAGTGAGTAGGCCCAGGGCAGGACCGCATAGGCCATAACGTCATCCACGGCCCCGGACACCACGGGGGAAGCGCCGAGTAGTTTCTGGGTGGCTGCGTTCATGGTTCTAGTGTTCGTTGCCATGCAACTTGCCGCGCGAGTCCTTCTTCGAGCATCGTGGATTGGCTGAAGCCCAGCTCGTTGTGCGCCTTAGTACTATCTCCGAACGTTCGCTCTTGGTCTCCCCGAGCGGGGTCTATTCGCTCGATATGTAGCGGCCGGCCCACCTCGGCTTCGATGATGGCGAGCGCCTCATTGATGGTCCGCTCTTGGCCGCCGGAGATGTTGTAGATCTCGCCTGTTTCGCCCGACCAGAGGGCAGAGATTGTCGCGGTGACGCAATCATCGAGGTAGGTGTTGGACCGTGACTGCTCACCTGACCCATAGATGGTGATGGTCTCACCTCTGAGGCCTTTGTCAATGAACTTGCGATAGGCCATGTCTGGTCTTTGCCCCGGTCCATATACCGAGAAATACCGAAGAATCATGGCTGGGAATCTCGAATCACGCCAGTGCGCGAGAGCAAGATACTCTGCCGCAAGTTTGGTTGCACCATAGGGAGAGAGCGGAAGCAAGGGCTGCTGCTCATTCCCTACGGCATTTTTCCCATAGACCGACGATGTCGAGATCTGGACGAACCGTTCAAGGTCCCACCTCGACGAATGTTCTATGAGTCGAGCGAGGGCGTTGAGGTTGCACGCCGCATACAAGTCGAAATCCTGCCAGCTCAGGCCCAGTCCTGGCATGGCTGCCTCATTGATGACGTGTGTCACAGAGTCCGGGATGACCGAGAGGTCGTCACAGCGAAGGTCGGCGTGAATGGGGGTGACTCCGGGCAACGTCGAGATGATTCCAAACCGGTCAATCTTTTCGGCGGACGGGTAGAGACCATCCAGCAGACCGTCGAGAGCAACAACCTTGTGTCCCGAGGCGCTGAGTGAGGCCACCACAGCGGAGCCTATGAAGCCTGCAGCGCCTGTCACCAAAATTGTCCCTGTCATGACAGAGCTCGCTTCCTTTGGTGTGTGAGCAGCATCAAAAAGTCGGGCTTTCGCATCAGCGCTCGTAGACCTTATCGTACTGTTTCCGCACCGCCTCAGGCGAGTAGAGACTCTGTGCTCGCCGAATGAGGGCCTGGCGCGATGCGAGTGAGTTGTAATTTTTGTGGTTCAGTGTCCCGGCCATAGCACCTGCGAGTTCGCGTGGGTCTGCAAATGTCTGTCCTGCACTCAGGTCCTCGATCATTCCTGGCATTCCCCCCGTTTCTCGCACAAGAGCCATACATCCTTGGGACGCTGCTTCGGCTATCACCATCGGGGCATTTTCTGCCAGGGAGGGAACAATAAGCGCCTGTGAGGATTGGAGAGTCTCCGTGAGCTCTCTACGTTCGAGTGACCCCAAAAGCTGGATACCCTCCCCGCTAAAAACACTGCCCCCTCTTCCGACGAGTGCCATGGTCGCTTCAGGGTGCTCTCGCCGCACTTCGGCGAAGGCTTGAACTGCCGTCGAGACGTTCTTGACGGGATCCTCGAGATTCTGAGCAACAACAACGAACGTAAACAGATGGCTCGGTTTTGTCTTATCGCTGGAAAAAAATTCCGGGTCGAGGGGGTTGTGAATTGTGGACAGGGGAAACCTGGACATAAGTCTGCTCTCTCGCGTTGCGCTAGCTAGCCAGCTACTGGGAGCAACGAGGTGGAGGTTCTCGACGTGCTCGAGGTCTGAGAGTTTTCGCTGGAAGGATGTTTCCACTAACCCTCGGAAAGGTAACTTCACTGCAGGACATGAGGAACAGCCTTGGGTGTACTTCCTGCACCCAAGTGCGTAATGGCAGGCGCCGGTGAACGGATTCATATCGTGAAGCGTCCACACGATTTTCTTGTGCGGAAACGTGCGAGCCAACGCTCCCACGCGACTAAGCCCGTTCAGATTATGGAGATGAACGATGTCTGCACCCTCGAGTGCTGCGTCGAGATTCCATCCCAGCTTGTCCCTGACCAGAGAAATTGGCGCATCAAAACCCTTCTCTCGGATGATGAACTGGTCGAGACTCGCAGCCACTGTGTGGAATGGGGCAGAGAGTGGCTCTGACCAGAGTGTGGACTCAATCGCCCTCAGGTGCCGGGAGTCATGTCCAGCCGTTCGCTGCGCCTCTGACAACACTGCCGCCACAGATCCAGCTCCCCCGATCCGGGAAAAGCTGAGATGGGCGATAGACAGAGGCACAGCACTACGCTAGTTGGAAGCACGAGCGTTCGCGCGTTCCCACGAGAATTCCAGGTTTGAGACGGTCGCAATGGAGAGCACACCCCGCTATCCGGTGGTCTTGATGGCCTTCAATCGGCCTGATCTGACGGCGAAGGTTTTCGAGACGATTCGCTCATGGAAACCTCGTGAGCTGCATCTCGTGGTCGATGGCCCACGGCCGGGTAACCCGCTCGATGAAGATTTGGTAGCCGAGGTAAAGAGGGTCATTTCTGTCGTTGATTGGCCTTGTGAAGTGCATTCGCACTTTGCTGACTCAAACATGGGCCTCAAGAGTCGAATTAGTTCTGGTTTGTCGAGCGTTTTTGACCAGTCAGAGGCCGCGATAATCCTTGAGGATGACTGCGTCCCAGACCTTTCCTTCTTCTCTTACTGTGATGAACTTTTGCATCGCTATCGCGAGACTTCTGAAGTGGGAATCATTGGAGGTTCTTCCAGGCTGAGAGGATCCGGAGCCAGCACTTTCTCCTATGACTTTTCGTCCGATCTGCGGATATGGGGTTGGGCGACCTGGGCAAGAACCTGGAAAGGGTTTATCGACAGTGGCGACCTTGACGCCTCCTGGTCCGAGAAGGAGCGAGAAGAAATAGCGGCACGGTTCCCGACCGGTCCCCGCCGTGCATCGATGTCCAGGATGCTCTCACAGGCTGCCCACTTGGATTCGTGGGCCTTGCCGTTTGCCGTCCACTTCAAGAGTCGCGGGTATCTCAGCACTGTTCCCGAAGTGAACCTCGTCGAGAATTTGGGCTTCGGCGACAGGTCGACCCACACGACCTTCGAAGACTATGTAGCGCAGCTTCCCTCACATCCCCTCACTTTTCCGCTCCGTCATCCCCCCGCGGTTATGGAGAACCCTGACGTTGATCGTCTCGAGAGTGCTCGTGATCGGTCTGAGTGGTGGCGCTACCCTCTGCGTCACCCACTGGATACTCTCGGGCGTTTCTTGCGCTACGGAGCGCGGCGACTCAAAGGCTCCTGAGCTTCTTGGTGACGAAGCCCAACACCTCATTCACGCTAAGGTTTTGCTTATGACTGAAGCGCCCTCGACCCCTTCCCGCTCCTTCAAGATGGGGGCCGCCATAATCACCGACGACTCCGCGGCCTACGTCGTCGCTGAGATCGGCGCTAACCACCAGGGTGATGTGGAGACAGCGAAAAAGATGATCCAGGCTGCCGCTCTCGCGGGCGCAGACGCGGTCAAGTTTCAAAAAAGGGACAACCAGGCCCTGTTCACCCCTGAGGCCTACAACGCTCCGTATGCGAGCGAGAATGCTTTTGGTGCCACCTACGGTGAGCACCGTGAAGCACTCGAATTCGGCAAAGACGAGTACATCGAGCTGATGAAAGAGGCGCAAGCTCAGGGTGTTGAGTTTTTCGCGACCCCGTGGGACTTTCCAAGTGTCGATTTTCTGGAAGACCTTGATGTCCCCGCCTACAAGGTGGCAAGTTGTGACCTCACCAACACCCCTTTGCTTTCCTATATAGCCCAGACCGGCAGACCCACCATCATCTCAACTGGTGGCGGGACTTTGGATGCAGTGGATCGAGCAGTAGAGATTGTTCAGGGCGCGGGCACACAGCTGGCCGTCATGCAATGTACGTCGGGTTATCCGCCGGAGTTCAGCGAACTCAACCTCAATGTCATTGGTACCTTCCGTGACCGTTACCCCGAGGCCACCATTGGATACTCCGGGCACGACAGCGGAATTGCGATGGGGCTTGTTGCTTATGTCTTGGGCGCTCGGATTATCGAGAAACATTTCACTCTCAATCGCGCCATGAAGGGCACCGACCACTCTTTCTCTTTGGAGCCGGATGGTCTTCGCAAAATGGTCCGTGACCTCCGCAGAGCTAGAGATGCCCTCGGTGATGGTGTCAAGCGCGCCTACGACAGCGAAATTGCCCCGCTGAAGAAGCTCAGCAAGATGATTGTCGCCAAAGGAGCTATCTCTGCCGGGACGGTGCTATCCGAGGAACACTTTGACTATCGGTCACCGGGACACGGTGTCCCGCCTGCTCATTCCCACCTTCTGGTAGGGAAAAAGCTGGTGCGAGACATTGACGCACTGACTCCCATTACCGAGGAAGACGTTGCCTGAAAGGCTCAGTGGTAAGACAGTCCTCGTGGTGGGGGCTGATGGCAACCTCGGCCCACTCTGGGTAGAGGTTGCACTCGCGGAGGGCGCCTCAGTCCTCGGAATCGGTCTCAGAGCCAGTACAGACCAAGCCTTGGCGAGGCTTGCGACAACATATTCAGGCCTCCTCGTTGCAGACGTAGACATTTCTGAACAAGTGACTCTCGAGAACTTGGCATCCTCACTTGGTTTGAAGGCACGAGAAATGTCAATCGATGGGGTCGTTCTCAACGCGGGAATTGATTCACTGCCAGGTTCAGGTCGAGAAAATCTCGAAGATTACGACATGGCTGAATGGCAGCGTGTTTTCTCGGTCAATGTTTTTGGTGTCGTCGGAGTTTTGAACACAGTGATTCCGGTTCTTCACAAACCCAGTTCGGTTGTCATGTTGGGATCCCTGTATGGTCTGGTGTCCCCTAAGCCAGCGCTCTACAGCCATTTCAACGACGGTAAGGGTTCTCTCAAACACCCCGCGTATGGTGCGTCCAAAGCAGCACTCGTGGCTGTTGCTCGGCAGTATGGGACCCATCTCGCGCCTCAGGGCGTCCGAGTCAACACCCTGACTCTCGGAGGAGTCGCCGCCGGCCAGGACCCAGATTTTGTCGCGAAGTTTGAAGCTCATGTTCCCCAGGGCACAATGCTCTCCAGGGATGACCTCACCGGTGCGATGACGTTCCTCCTCTCCGATGAGTCTCGAGCAATGACAGGACAAAATGTCGTCGTTGACGGAGGATTTACAGCATGGTAGCTCGCGCCTCTTTCCACACTTGGCTCTCTCCCCTCGATGGCTCTGAGGTCGTGACGGTTCCCGTCACCCTTCCATCAGACGTTCCAGCCGTTGTGGCGAGTGCCCGCAAAGCTTTCGAGTCGTGGTCTGTGACCACGCTGGAGTCACGCGGTCGGATTATCCGGACAGTTGCCCAGATTCTCGAGAGCCGTTCGGAAGAACTTGCAAAGATTGTTCGACAGGAGACCGGCAAACCGCTCGGCGCATCGTTGGGTGAAATCGGTGGAGCTGTCGAGATGGGATACCTCGTCTCCTCCCAGGGTCGCCATGAAATGGGTTCTCTCCTTCCCAGTGCTATTCCCGGGCGTCAGGTTCGAGTGCAAAGAATGCCTCTCGGGGTCGCAGCGCTCATAGTCACCTATAACGCGCCGTTTCCTAACTACGCGTGGAAAGCATTCCCCGCCCTGATGGCGGGCAATGCTGCCATCCTCAAGCCCTCTCCTGCGACCCCCTTGAGTGCAATGGTCTTTGGTGAGATTCTTCAGGAGGCTGGTGTTCCCGAGGGTGTCTTCCAGGTGGTTCATGGTTCAGGTGAGACTGCGGCGGCGTTGATTGACGCAGGAGTCGAGCTCGTGAGCTTCACCGGAAGCTATCCCACCGGACAAAAAGTTGTGGAAGCGTCAGCGAGAAATCTCGCCAAGACCGTGATTGAGTTGGGCGGCGCTAACCCCCTCATCGTCTGTGATGATGCGAATCTCTCGGCAGCGGTTGATGTCGTGATTGATAGCGCCTTCAGTAACGCCGGACAGCGATGCTCTTCCGCAAGCAGGGTGATTGTGCAAGACGGTGTCTATGACGCGTTTGTCGCACGGCTTATGACTGCGGCTGAATCAATGACGTGGGGCACTGAGCCCGATGTTCTGGTGTCTACGTTGGTTGATTCGCAGAGCGTTGAGGCGTTCGAGAGTTATCTTGCCCAGGCTCAGTCGGTCGGTGCCACCGTCGATCGAGTCGGGGCACTGAAGGGTGCACCCGCACCGGAGGCGTGTCTCGCTCAACCGGCCATCATTCAGGGACTTGCTATCGACAGCGAGTCGGGAATGGCTGAGTTCTTTGGACCTGCGACGAGGCTGTTTCGATTCTCCCGTGATGAGGATGCCATTCGGATGGCCAACACGAGCGAGTTTGGCCTCACTGCCGCAGTGTGGTCGAGTGATATTGCTCGGGCAGAGCGCATTGTGGAGCAGCTCGAGGCTGGAGTTATCAACATCAATGGACCTACTCACGGTGCAGAAATCAATATGCCCTTCGGAGGAGTGAAGCACTCAGGCAATGGTTCGCGCGATGCGGGTATTCATTCGATTGACCAGTACTCCGACATCAAAGTGGTGTCCACCTTTTTCGGAGCCTGAGTCATGAGCGAGACAATCGCAATCATCCCGGCGAGAGCTGGTAGCCAGAGAATCCCGGGCAAGAACACCAGAGAGTTGGCGGGGCACCCGCTTCTCGCATATTCCATCGCAGCAGCTCGAGCTTCGGGAGTCTGTGATCGGGTCATGGTTTCGACTGACTCACCGGACATTGCGGCTTTGGCTGAGAAGTACGGAGCTGAAGTGCCAGGGCTTCGGCCCCAAGAGATGTCGGGACCGGACGCGCACGATATTGAGTTTCTCCGACACGCGATGGAGGAGTGGGCTCCTGGTGAGGACTCGCAGTTATGGGTTATCGCCAGACCTACAAGTCCCCTGCGATCCGCTGCTTCCATCACTGCAGCGCGATTCGAGCTACTCGAAGCACCATGGGCGGACTCAATCCGGGCTCTCCGAAAAGTGACCGAACACCCGGGAAAGATGTGGAGAGTCAACGATTCCGGAGAAGCCACAACCTACTTAGATCAGGGTGGCGCTTATAACGGGCCCACCCAGAATCTCGAGCCTCTGTATGTCCAAGCTTCGAGTTTGGAGATTGTCAGGCGAGGCGCCGCGCTCCAGCACCAGTCAATCGCTGGGGCAAGAGTGCTAGCGTTCTCTCTGCCCGAGGGTGAAGACCTCGACGTCAACACCGAAGGTGATTGGGCCATCGTGGAGAGGCTTGTTGCCGAGAATCCGCACCTCCTGCCATCGCTAGAGAAGAGTCTGTAATGCCACAACCCCGTGTCTGGGAGAGTTCCCTCGGCACCTCGCTGTCGTACTGGTCGAGGGAGCAACTTCTGGAGTTTTGGCGAGACACCGGGGACCTGAAGACTCTCGCGAACGCGTGCCGCCTCAACGCCATCACCGCGATTCAGTATGCGGGAAGCGGCCACATAGGTACGTCACTGAGCTCTTTGGACATCATGGTGGCCGTTCGCCGTTTCTTGGAAGGAGATGCCTTCCTTAAGGAGGTGCCCCACGGGGGAGTTTTCTTCAGCTCGAAAGGCCATGATGCCCCTGCCTACTACGCCCTCTTGCACCTCATGGGTCAACTGGGAGACGACGACCTGTTCACTCTTCGTCGGTTGGGAGGCCTTCCCGGGCACCCCGAGACCATTACGCCTGGAGTCCCCACCAACACGGGGTCTCTGGGAATGGGCATTTCCAAAGCAAAAGGTTTCATCAAAGCCCAGCGTTTAGCGAACCCTGACTCCAGAGACCCCGTCGTCGTTATGTTGGGTGATGGTGAACTTAATGAAGGCCAAATTTGGGAGTCCATGCCCGGAGCCATCAAAGAAGGATTTTCTGAGCTCATTGCGATTGTTGATGCCAATCAGATTCAATCGGACACCTGGACCGAGGACACTCTGCCGATGGGCGATCTTCGCAAGCGAGTCGAGGGTTCGGGCTGGATCTACCTCGAATGTGATGGGCAAGACCCTGACCAGGTGCTGGAAATTCTCAACCAAGCGCAACAAAGCTCTACCCCTACTTTCATCGTTGCTTCGACGACCAAAGGGGCTGGTGTTCCCTGGATGGAATCGTTCCCGCAAGCCGGCGAATACTATAAATTTCACTCCGGAGCTCTTGCTCCAGTGCTCTATGCAGAAGCCGTTCAGATTCTGACCCGCTTGGTCACGGGGGAGTCTGCGGGATCATCGAATCTTGAATCCAGTCGCCCCGAATTTGATGCGCTAACTCCGAAAGACCGGCCTGAATCTCTACTGACTGTTTGGGAGGACGTCCTCGCCGAGGTCATGGCGTCCCACACTGAGGTTGTTGCACTCGATGGTGACTTGAGCTACGACACAGGAACGCATCGTGTGAGACACGCTTACCCCGAGCGCTATCTCCAGACTGGAATTGCTGAGCAGGACATGGTGTCCATGGCCGGAACTTTGGCTCTCTCGGGTCACACGCCTATCGTCCACAGCTTCGCGACCTTCTTGACCATGCGCGCAACAGAGCAGATTTTCAATAACGCGACCGAGTACTCACGGGTTATCTATGTTGGTTTTCTTGCCGGTCTCGTCCCGAGTGCACCGGGCTTCTCTCATCAGGCTGTCACTGATGTGGGGATCATGGGTTCACTCCCTGGGATGCGAGTATTTGAGCCAAGTTGTCGCTCCGAGGTCGCATGGGCTATTTCGGAAGCTCTTTCCTATGACGGTCCCTCCTTCCTGAGAATGGGAACAGTGCCTCCTGTAGCCGCTCTCTCTGGGACCCCCTCAGGGTCTGGTTTGCAACTCCGCGTGGAGGGCTCATCTGTTGCTCTGGTCACCAGCGGACCATTATTGGCTGGTGAGGCAATTGGCGCAGCCGAGGCTGCTGCCGCAGATGGAGTGAGTGTTGCAGTCTTCACGAGGCCGGAGCTTTCTGCCCCACTAAGCGATGCTGACCGGGAGATTCTCTCCCGGTTTGACACGGTCATCTCGTTGGAAAACTTTGCTCCGGCACGAGCACATCACCACGGTGTCTCTGAAGCGCTTCGAGGTACACATGTTGTGGTTCTGCGCTGGGGAATAGAGGGAATCCCGGCAAATGGCCAACCTGCTGAGGTCCTGGCTCATCATGGTCTCGATGCCTCATCAATTGTCCAGTTGATTCTCCAGAACCGCCCGTAGCTCTTTGTGCTCAGGGGAGGGGCATGTCTTCACTAGTCTGGAAGAGCGAGAATAACCAGTTTGAGAGAGTTCTCGCTCACGCACATGGTCTGAATGAGAGGCACTAGGGATGTCGGGCACAAAGAAGGTGGCTCTGATCACCGGGGTCACAGGCCAAGACGGAAGCTACCTCGCGGAGCTACTGCTCTCCAAGGGGTATGAAGTTCACGGGATCATCCGCAGGTCCTCCTCCTTGAACACCCAACGGATTCGTCACCTCATCAGCGATTCAGAGGATGATCGAGGGCGCATAACTCTTCACTTCGGAGACTTGGCAGATGGGTCAGGACTCATCCGGCTGATCAGCGAGCTGAAGCCTCACGAAATATATAACCTGGCAGCACAATCCCATGTTCGGGTGAGTTTTGATCAGCCTGAAATGACCGGTGACACTACTGGGCTTGGATCTGTGCGCATTCTCGAGGCCATTAGGTTGCTGGGACTCGACACCAAGTTTTATCAGGCGTCGAGTTCTGAAATGTTCGGGGCGAGCCCCCCTCCGCAGAATGAAGAGACGCCGTTTTATCCGAGGTCCCCTTATGGGGTCGCGAAGGTCTATTCCTATTGGATTACCAAGAACTATCGCGAGAGCTACAACATGTTCGCGACCAACGGGATTCTGTTCAACCACGAATCGCCCCGCCGGGGCGAAACCTTTGTCACTCGAAAAATCACCCGAGCGGTCGCCCGTATCAAAGCTGGGATCCAAGACAAGCTGTTCTTGGGCAATCTCGATGCGGTAAGGGATTGGGGTTATGCCCCTGAGTATGTCGAGGCGATGTGGCGGATGCTCCAGGTCGATCAGCCTGATGACTTCGTAGTTGCGACGAACACGGCCTACTCGATACGCGATTTCTTGGGATATTCCTTCGACACGGTCGGTCTGGATTGGGAAAAGCACGTCGAGTTCGACGAGAAATATCTGCGCCCTGCAGAGGTAGATGCTCTCGTCGGTGATTACGGCAAGGTTCGCTCCGCAACCGGCTGGGAACCAAAGGTGCTCACGCCTGAACTAGCGCGCATCATGGTGGAGGGTGACGTCGAAATACTGGCTTCTGAGGGAACCCACTGGAGCGATTCACCGTACGATGTTTAGAATTAACTCAAGGCGAGAACACGATGGGGCCAGCGATTTTCGAAGCCTTTTGCGAGTCGCCCAGGTCTCATGGTCCCTATTGACTGTCAATGAGAAGGCTTTCTTTCTCCTCCGGATCTTTTTCCGTCTTGCGCTCAACGGACTCGACATTGTTGCAGTAGGGCTAATGGGTGTCCTCGGCGCCATCACAGCGAGCGGTATTTCTGGACAATCTCTTCAATTGCTGGGTTTTTCGGTTCCTCCCCCGACCGCTGGCAACGTCATCGCTCTGGTGGCAGCAGTTGCTGGGCTCTTCATCTTGAAGGGTGGACTAGGCATACTTTTCGCTCGATGGACTGCGGTATTTTTGGCAGGGGTCGAGATTAAGAACTCGGCGAAACTTGCTCGCTATCTCTTCAGCGGGCCACTCACGCGAGTGAAGCAACACTCACGGGCAGAGATTCAGTTTCTTGTTGAGACCTCAGTGAATGCAACGTTTTCAGGAGTTTTGGGCTCGATTACAACTCTCATCATCGAGTCGACGTTGTTCATTTCCATCTTCGTGATGTTTCTTCTTGTGGACTGGGCAGCCGCTTTGTCCATCGCTGTCTACTTCTCTCTCCTGCTCTATATATTGCAAATGACGACGGCTCGACGCTATTTGCAGTCAGGGCGGAATCTCCAGAAAGGTTCCGTTGATACCGGGGGCGCCATTCTTGAGATGGTGGATGGTTTTCGCGAGATTGCAGTGCTTTCTAAGCAAAACTTCTTTCTCACTCGGTTTATCGAGGCAAAGAAACTGTCAGCTCGGACAGGGGTGGCTCTGCAAATATTGAAAAGCCTCCCTCGCTACATAGCAGAGAGCGGATTAATTCTCGGTGCCCTGGGATTTGTTGTGTGGCAATTGAGCCGCGGAAGCCTAGGTGAAGGGCTTCTGGCGTTGGGAATATTCTTAGCAGGGTCCTTTCGCATGATGGGCGCTCTTTTGCCCTTGCAGTCCTTATGGAACGACTTACGAGTGATGCAAGACTGGGTTGTGACGGCGCAGGGAATTCTTGTGAAGTTGAAGGATGATCCTGAGCTCTTGGACTCTGCCATCTATAGCGAAACAAAGCTCTCATCCACCACTCACACTGAGGAGGCGCCTCAGGCGCCACTTTCCGTTGTTGTCGATGATGTTGCCTTTACTCACCTCAACAACGCAGAGCCAACCTTGGAACACGTTTCGCTGACCATAGATGCTGGAAGTTATGTCGCGATTGTCGGCCCCTCGGGGGCGGGAAAAACAACGCTGGTCGATCTGTTACTCGGACTCTATGACCCTGACAAAGGGGAAGTTCGTCTCGGGGGTTTGGGCCCTCGGGACCTGAGAGAGCAATTCCCCGGGCTCATTTCTTACGTTCCTCAACGGCCAGGGCTTGTGTCAGGATCTATCGCGCACAATGTTGCACTCGGTGTCCCCGATGATGACATTGACGAACAGCAAGTGTGGGAAGCGTTGTCTAAGGCGCAACTCGCAGAGTTCGTCGAGACCCTGCCACAGGGCATCCATTCCTCGCTCGGTGCGCACTCTGATTCTCTGAGCGGTGGCCAGATTCAACGACTTGGTTTTGCCCGCGCTCTCTACACGAGGCCGCGACTCATTATCCTCGACGAAGCGACGAGTGCTCTTGATGCGGCAACCGAAGCGAGCGTTGCAGCGAGCATCAAGAATGTGGGGGGTGAGACCACGGTCATTGTTATTGCTCACCGTCTGTCGACCATTCAGGATGCGGACCAAGTGCACGTCCTTGTCGATGGTCAGATTGTCTCCAGCGGCACCTTCACTCAAGTGCGCAAGAACGTGCCCATGATTGAGGAGTACGTGAAGCTCATGTCCTTCACTGATGACTAAATGGCTTGGTGATTTCCCTTTTCTGCGCCAGCAGCTAGCTGGCTTGGAAATCCTGGCGGAAACATACTCCACCAACGATGTTCTCAAGTCCGAAGCATTAGCCGATTACACCGCTGTCCTTACGGATCACCAAAAGGCTGGTCGAGGTCGAATGGGCCGTACATGGGTGTCGGCACCCGGACACGGTCTTGCTTTCAGCGTTCTCGTGCCCCGGACGTCACCCTCACAGCAATCGTGGCTACCCTTGGTCGCTGGCGCATCTGTGGTGAAGGCCATGCGTGCCCAAGGAGCGGTTAACGCAGAACTCAAGTGGCCTAACGACATTCTTGTCGAGGAGCGCAAGATCTCAGGCATCCTCTGTGAGGTGAGGCCCGATGGTCGCGTCATCGTGGGGATAGGCGTCAACGTTGATTATCCGACGGGAGGATTGCCCAGTGAGGAGGCAACGTCGCTCGGGGAGTTCGGTGAGGTGTCCCCTCAGAGCATTGATGTTTTTCTCGCAGCAGTGGTGAGCTCCTTGCGGGAGTTTGTGGAGACGCCGGCGCCAGGGGCGCTCACTCTGGCCAAGGGCAGTGTTGAGGACGTTCTTGCAACCCTAAGCCGGGAAGTGAGCGTCCATGACCTTGATGGCACTGTCTGGAGCGGGGTCGCTCACGGGCTCACGGACGACGGTCATCTTTTGGTGCGAGAAAGCGTGACTTCAGGTGAGCGAGTTGTTGTCGCTTCTGATGTCCGTCACCTCAGGCAATAGGCTAAAAACATGACGGTAGTGGGCGTTATCGGTGGTGGGCAGCTCGCGCGCATGATGATTCCCGCAGCGATAAATCTGGGAATAGAGTTGCGAGTCTTCGCTGAGGCCGAGGATTCTTCCGCTCGGATTGCTGCTTCGACAGTCGGCGACTACACCGACT
>Ga0255756_1004488_pt1 | contig 13524 bp, 13 predicted proteins | sample 011ome_20_FD_179956 | JGI IMG/M metagenome (GOLD analysis project Ga0255756, IMG submission 179956) | Coastal salt marsh microbial communities from the Groves Creek Marsh, Skidaway Island, Georgia - 011509CT metaG (version 2) | ecosystem: Environmental > Aquatic > Marine > Intertidal zone > Salt...
CCGGAGCAGACCACAGTCCATGTGGGTCTTTTCCGTAGATGTCACGAAAACCTGCGACGGTGTCGTCTCGTATATCGCCCAGTGGTTCTTCTCCCAGTTCGGTGCCCTAGATTCTCTCGCATTTTCCTGGAGCTGATATCTCCCGGCGTGGGCTGTTGTGTGAATTCTCGTTCTTGGGGCGTTTTTTCACGTTTGAGACATAGGCTCAGGCCCATGAACACACCGTTGTGGCCACGCTTTGTCGCTCTTGGCACCTTTTTGTACATGATCGTGATGAACACTGTCGCGACCACACTTCCGTTGAACGGCTTACGTCCGGATCAAATCTCCGCCAAATACGACACCCTCTTCGCCCCCATTGGCTTTACCTTCTCCATTTGGGGAATCATCTTCACGATGCTTGGCGTCTATGCCACCTATCAGCTGCTGCGCGACAACGAGTGGATCAGGAAAATCACTCCATGGTTTATCGCGAGCAATCTGCTCAACGGCACCTGGATTATCGCCTGGCACTATGAAGTGATTTGGGCATCACTGGTCATCATCGTGAGCCTGCTGCTGGTGCTGATCAAGATCACCCGCACCACCACCTCGGCACGCGTGGGCCTTGGAACAACCTTTGTGATGGTGTTGCCCTTCAACATTTACTTCGGCTGGATTACGGTCGCGACCGTGGCCAACGTTTCCGCGCTTCTGGTTCAACAGGGCTGGAGGGGTGGCACCATCCTCACGGAGTCAGGCTGGACAATCTTGATTTTGATTGTTGCTGCGCTCATTGGTGGCACCACAGCACTCTCCAACAGGTCTCTCGCCTACGGATCGGTCCTGGTCTGGGCTTACTTCGGAATTCTCTCCCGCCACCAATCCCCCGCGGACTGGAACAACGAGTATCCAGAAATCATCGTGAGCGTTCAGGTGCTCCTGCCGCTATTAGCGGTAGCCGCAATCCTGGCTCTTGTGAAGTGGCTTCGCAGGCCCTTGTCGCCACTTGAGTCGTCTGCGCTCCGCAGTCGCAGCAAGAAGGCCTAATAGCCTTTAGTCAGACGACGTGTTCGCGCGGTAGTAGGCCACAAGAGCATTAGCGTGACCGTGGCCTAACCCGTGCCGGTCTTTCAAGATGGCGACCATTTCCATATGGGCCAATTCTTTGTGCCCATCAAGCACGCGAAACCAGTCCTTGACGGGCTTGCCGTACTTCTGCTCTATCGAGGGAAAGTAGCTCTGGAGGGCTTTAATTTTTTCGCTCACTCTGCGAGGGTATTCCTTCGAAGCTTGGTCTTGCCGACCCCTCTTAATCGAATTGGCTCAAATTCGGCTTAAACAAAGGGATTTTTGTAAATACAGCAAAAACTACAACTATTGCTGAGCGAACACCCACGCCCCACCCAAGCAAGTCGGCACCCGTGGGCTTGGGCTAGATTCCATTCATGAAACTCTTAGTCGAAGCGCTTGTTACCGCCCCAATTGCAACCGTGTGGCGGGCGTATACGAATCCTGAAGACATTACTAACTGGAATTTCGCCTCCGATGACTGGCATTGCCCCTCGGCTTCGGTAGATCTGCGAGTGGGGGGAAAATTTAGTTCCCGCATGGCGGCAAGGGACGGAAGCGTCGGCTTTGATTTTGAGGGCGAGTACCTCAATATTGAGCCGAACAGATTGATTGAATATCGGTTTGGCGACCGAATTGCTGAAGTTCAATTCGTCGAAGAGGCTGAAGGAGTCCTCGTTTCCGTTACCTTCGACCCCGAGCAGGACAATCCAATAGATATGCAGCAGTCTGGGTGGCAATCAATCCTTGACAACTTTGCGGCTTACGTCTCCAAAAAATAGCCGCCAAAGATGAATGGCTAGATGCGATAGTTGTGGAGCCTTCTTGAATCAAATCGGCTCTACATCGGCTTGTTTAAGCCTCTGTTTTTCGAAATTACAACTAAAAATTACAACTATTCGTTCGCTAATACTTCTACTTGCGCCATGACGCCATAAAACTCATCACGAGAAATACCAAAAGACTCAACAAAGGCTTCATCGAAGGAATAGCCCTGATCGCGAAGTCGCCACGTATTCATTAGGGTTTCGAAGTCGCTATTTGCGACTAGATACTCTGAAGCAAATTGTCCAATGTTGTATGTCTTGGTCGAGTAACTGTCCTCAAGTCCCGTCATGTCAATTGACATTTTCGAACCTGGCTCGATCTCATAAACACTCTTCTGATATTTCCAGTATTCCCAAGTCTTGTCTTCGCTAATGAAGTCGTTAAATGTTGCCTCGAAGAACATTGCTGAGCCTTCTGTCAACCAGTTCGGGACTTTCTGCGGATGATCTGGTGGAATTCTCGTGCCATCTGGCTCTGGGCTCATCGCGTCTTGAACTAAGTGAAAAAGCTCATGCGCAACTAGTCGTCTAAGTCCGTCATCTTCGACTGAGCCTCGAAACCACCCTGTTCCAAACAACGCACAACCCCACACGCTTGATGAGACCTTCTCCGAACCGCATATTCCGCCAAAATCATCAGTTTCAAGGCTCTGCTCCTGAAGGGTCGTCTTCAAGAAGTCATAGTCACCCACGATGACCGGAATGTCTTTAGAGAGTTCGTCACAAAACACGGTGACCAGTGATCTGGCAATGTGCTCTATTTCATCGCGTAGTTCATGATTTTCTTGCCAGAAGAAATTTGCGTTGAAGCCGCAATCCTTCTGCAGGGCTGCCTCAAAAAACGGAAAGCTCTTACTCTGCGCGGAATTGATCACATCATTTCTGGAAAACCTTGTCGGCCATTCCTCTTCGAAAGACTTGGCCATTTCAGGAACGTAGATTGGTTCATCTAGTTCAACCTCAAACTGTTCTTCAACTGCAACTTCAGCCTCCGGCTCTTCGGCCGAGCCCTGGTCGACTGGCGCACAAGAGCCAAGCGCGCAAACAAGGCCAAGTATGAAAGCTTTCTTCATTAGCCCGAATCGCATGTTGCAATTGAATCAGATTGAGACATGCGCATTCAATCTCAACTACTCGTGGAGCCTAGTTAGCTCAACTCGGTCTGAGATTGGCTTCTTTGAGGCTCTGATTTTCGAAATTACAACTAAGAATTACAACCATTTTCCGACAAATTCTCATCAGTGGTGAGGTCGCGTTCCTCTTCGCTCGAGGGTAACTTTGAGGGCGAAAACTAATCCAAGAGCTGCCGCGACGAGCAAACTAAGAGTTCCTAAACCCAGCGCCCAGAACTCTTCAACAAGCACTCCATTTTCGTCAACGTACTGGCCCGATGCCCGGTAAAAAGCGATAAGGCCAATTGAGGCCAAGAAGAAAAAGGCAATGAAAGCAAGGAGGGATTTGGCGATAATGCTCATAGCGCACAGCATAGGGGCAGAGTTTAAGCGAATTGCTTCTCGCGGAGCCTAGTTCTTGCGGGGCATTTGCGAGAGTAAATAGTAGTTGTGGAGCCTAGGGGAATCGAACCCCTGACCTCCTGCTTGCAAAGCAGGCGCTCTACCAATTGAGCTAAGGCCCCTCTTACTTACAGTCTACGTGGGGCTACCAGGACTTGAACCTGGGACCTCTTCGTTATCAGCGAAGCGCTCTAACCGCCTGAGCTATAGCCCCGTAGACCGGATACGACATTAGCGCACTTATGCGCTTTGGTCGAACCGACTAGTTGGACTGGAAGCCCACCAACAATCCCCCGGTTAAACGGGCGATCAGGTTATAGACCAACGTGCCGAGCGACCCAAGAACCGTAATCGACACAAGGTTGATCACGAAGCTCACCATCGACAAGGCAAACACTTGGGAGAACTGGCTGAGCGCAATAATTGGTGCTCCGCCTTCACCCAAAACATCCGACACGATTCCTTGAATCGCGCCCAGAATTCCCGTTGCGCTGAGGATTCCCCAGATCAACAGGTTCAACACCAACACACTCACCGACACGGCTGCAGCAACAAGAGCTGACACCTTGACGGCTGACCATAGGTCAACGTAAGCAAGCTTCAGCCGCACCTGCTTGACGGGTGCGGGCTTGGGCTTTGATTGTTGAAGCGGTTCGGCTTCAATGTTGGTCATTCGGCGGTCTCCTCAGGAGCGGTGGGGGAAGCTTCCTCGAGGGTACTACCCTCTTCTGTGTCTTCGAGAACGACTTCTTTGTTCCTGGCCACTGCCAAAACCTTGTCGTCATCGGCGAAGCGACAGAAGACCACACCCATGGTGTCTCGGCCCTTAGCGGGGACTTCGTTCACGCCGCTTCGAACAACCTTGCCTGACTCCAGGACGACCATTACTTCGTCGTCTTCAGCACAGACCATGCCGCCGGCGAGGCGGCCTCTTGCGTCGGAAAGCTTTGCGACCTTGATGCCCATACCGCCACGGTTTTGTGGGCGATACTGTGCGACCTCGGTGCGCTTGGCGTATCCACCCTCGGTGACCACAAACACGAAGCCCTGATCATCGGCTACTGCTGCGTTCAAGATCTCGTCGTCACCCTTGAAGGACATTCCCTTCACACCGGCCGTGGCGCGACCCATAGGGCGAAGCGATTCGTTCGATGCGGTAAAGCGCAGTGACATTCCGTTTCGAGAAATCAGCAAGATGTCATCGCCCTCGTTAGCAAGCAGTGCTTGGACCACCTCGTCACCTTCGCGAAGGTTAATCGCGATGACTCCACCGGTTCTTGGGGTGTCATAGGCAGTGAGCTCGGTCTTCTTGATCATTCCGCCCTTGGTGGCAAGCACTAAGTAGTTAGCCACTTCGTAGTCGGGGATGTCAATGACCTGGGCGATGGTCTCATCGGGTTGCAGCGCGAGCACGTTTGCCACGTGTTGGCCCTTGGCGTCTCGACCAGCCTCTGCGATTTGATATGCCTTGGTGCGGTAGACCCGACCCAGGTTGGTAAAGAACAACAACCACCGGTGAGTGCTCGTGATGAAGAAGTGCTCCACGACGTCGTCTGAGCGAAGCTGAGCTCCCTTGATCCCCTTGCCGCCACGGTGTTGCTTGCGATACAAGTCAGAGCGTGTGCGCTTGATGTAGCCGCCACGAGTCAGCGTGACTACGACCTGCTCATCGGGGATGAGGTCTTCATGGCGCATATCGGCATCAAAGCCCGGCATGATTTCACTTCGGCGGTCATCACCAAAGCGCTCCACAATCTCCGTGAGCTCTTCGATGATGATCTCGCGCTGCTTCTGCTCGCTTCCCAAGATGATCTTGTATTCAGCGATTTGAGCTTCGAGTTCTGCTGCCTGGTCCAGGATCTTTTGGCGCTCAAGAGCAGCCAGGCGGCGAAGCTGAAGGTTCAAAATTGCAGTCGCCTGGTCTTCGTCCACTCCCAGTAGCTTCATCAGACCATCGCGTGCGTCTTCGACCGTGGGTGACTTCCTAATCAAATCAATGACGGCGTCGAGGGCATCGAGAGCGAGAAGGTAGCCCTTCAAGATGTGCCAGTCGGCTTCCGCCTTGTTTAAGCGGAACGTGGTGCGGCGGACAATTACTTCCACCTGGTGGCGCGACCAGTAACGGATGAACTGGTCGAGGCGAAGGGTGCGGGGAACACCATCGACAATGGCCAACATGTTGGCGCCGAAGTTTTCCTGCAACTGGGTGTGCTTGTAGAGATTGTTTAAGACCACCTGAGCGACTGCGTCGCGCTTGAGCACGATGACCAGGCGCTGCCCGGTTCGACCAGATGTCTCATCGCGGATATCCGCAATGCCGGTGAGCTTGCCATCTTTGACAAGCTCCGCGATCTTCATCGCGAGGTTGTCGGGGTTGACCTGGTAGGGAAGTTCGGTCACGACCAGAGCGGTACGGCCATTGAGCTCTTCAACACTGACCACGGCGCGCATGGTGATCGAGCCTCGACCCGTGCGGTAGGCGTCTTGGATACCCCTGGTGCCAAGAATCTGTGCACCGGTGGGGAAATCTGGCCCCTTGACCCGCTCAATACAGGCTTCCAAAAGCTCGTCATCGGCTGCCTCTGGGTTGTGCAGGTGCCAAATCGCGGCATCTGATACTTCCCGAAGGTTGTGGGGTGGAATGTTGGTGGCCATACCCACCGCAATACCCACCGAACCATTGACCAGGAGGTTGGGGAATCGAGCAGGGAGGATCGATGGCTCGCGCGTGCGGCCGTCGTAGTTGTCTTGGAAATCGACAGTGTCTTCTTCGATATCCCGGACCATTTCCATGGCCAACGGAGCCATCCTGGTCTCGGTATAACGAGGGGCAGCAGCACCGTCGTTACCAGGGGATCCAAAGTTTCCCTGACCCGCAGCGAGCGGATAGCGCATCGACCAGGCTTGGACCAGGCGCACCAGGGCGTCATAAATTGCCGAGTCACCGTGGGGGTGGTACTTACCCATCACGTCACCGACGACGCGAGAACACTTCGAGAAAGCCTTGTCCGGGCGGTATCCACCATCGAACATTGCGTAGAGCACACGGCGGTGAACGGGCTTGAGTCCGTCTCGCACGTCGGGGAGTGCCCGGCCGACGATCACGCTCATCGCGTAGTCCAAATAGGACCGCTGCATCTCCAACTGGAGATCTACTTGATCGATACGGCCTGAGGGTGCCGGGGTCACGTCAGTGTCTACCACGCGCTTCTCCTGTGGGTCTTAGATATCAAGGAATCTCACGTCTTTCGCATTTTGTTGGATGAAGTTACGCCGGGACTCTACGTCGTCGCCCATCAGTGTGGAGAAGATCGAGTCGGCGATTGCTGCATCATCCAAGGTCACCTGCAACAAGGTTCTGGAGTCTGGGTTCATCGTCGTCTCCCACAGCTCCTGGTGGTTCATTTCACCGAGACCCTTGTAACGCTGGATGGAGTTGTCTTTGGGAAGCTTCCATCCCGCATTTTTTCCATCGGCGACAACGGCGTCTCGCTCTTTGTCGGAGTAGACGTATTGGTCTTCGTGGTTTGACCACTTGATGCGATAGAGGGGTGGCTGGGCCAAATAGACATAGCCGTGTTCAATTAAGGGCCGCATGTACCTAAACAGCAGCGTCAGCAACAACGTGGTGATGTGTTGGCCATCCACGTCGGCATCAGCCATCAAGACAATCTTGTGATACCTGGCTTTTTCGATATCGAATTCTTCGCCAATGCCCGCACCAAAGGCAGTAATCATCCCCTGGACTTCTTGGTTGGCAAGGGCGCGGTCGAGTCGAGCCTTCTCAACGTTCAAGATCTTTCCCCGGATGGGCAAAATGGCCTGGGTTTCTGGGTCGCGACCTTGAACAGCCGAACCGCCCGCCGAGTCACCCTCGACGATGAAGATTTCTGAAATCGAGGGATCTTTGCTCTGACAGTCTTTGAGCTTTCCGGGCATCCCGCCAGACTCTAAAAGGCCCTTACGCCTGGTCTGCTCTCTGGCTTTACGCGCAGCAATTCGCGCTTGCGAGGCACTAATTGCCTTGCGCACGACGTCTTTCGCAAGCGAGGGGTTTCGCTCAAACCAGTCACCCAGCGCATCAGAGGTCACCTTTTGCACAAAAGACTTAGCTTCGGTGTTTCCAAGCTTGGTCTTGGTCTGCCCTTCAAACTGAGGCTCTCCGAGTTTGATCGAGACCACAGCGGTGAGACCCTCACGCACATCGTCACCAGTGAGGTTTTCATCCTTTTCTTTCAACAAATTCGCCGACCTCGCGTATTTGTTGATCAAGCTCGTGAGCGCCGCGCGGAATCCCTCTTCGTGGGTTCCACCCTCGTGGGTGTTAATCGTGTTGGCGTAGGTATGAACACTCTCGGCATAGCTCGTCGTCCATTGCATGGCCACTTCCAGGGCGATGGTGCGCTCGGTGTCTTCACTCTCGAAGGAGATGATGTCGGGGTGGACAGCCTCTGACTTCTTGGTGGAGTTCAAATACTCCACGTAGTCGGCAAGTCCCTGCTCGTAGCGGTAGTTGTCGCTGCGGCCACCTGCGTCTTTGCGCTCGTCGGTGAGCGAAATGCCAAGGCCCTTGTTCAAAAAGGCCATCTGTTGGAAGCGGGTGCGAAGAGTTTCGTAGTCAAAGTCGATGGTTTCGAAGATGTCGTCGTTTGGCCAGAACGTGATCGTGGTTCCGGTCTCGTCAGTTGCCTCACCCTTCTTCAGGGGTGCGTCGGGAACACCTTGGCTGAAGCTTTGGCGCCACACATTTCCTTGGCGACGGACCTCTACTTCGAGCTTGTGCGACAGCGCGTTCACCACACTCGATCCCACACCGTGGAGACCTCCGGAGACGGCGTATCCGCCGCCGCCGAACTTTCCACCAGCGTGCAAAACGGTAAGAACGACCTCAACCGTGGACTTCTTCTCGACAGGGTGTTCGTCAACGGGAATTCCTCGACCGTTGTCAACGACCCGTACTGCACCGTCAGGTTGCACCGTGACGGTGATGTCGGTGCAGTGTCCAGCCAGTGCCTCATCGACAGAGTTATCGACGATTTCGTAGACCAGGTGGTGGAGGCCTCTCGGCCCCGTCGAACCGATGTACATACCAGGGCGTTTACGGACTGCTTCTAGTCCTTCGAGGACCTGAATATCGCTCGCGCCGTAGGAGACATCTTCTTTGGACTTCTTCGACGCATCAGCCATATTTCAGTTATCTCCTAGACGTTAGAACCTGCGGAAAATCAATGATTTTTCGCCCCAATTCACTGAGCTTAAGTTTAGGAGAAATGGGCCAAAAACCGGGGATATAAGACCCGTCGTGTGGATAACGTGTCGCTATCCGTAGGTGTCTCTGGGGCCCCGTCCAGGAACCGACCTGGGGCCTGATTTCCAGCTCGGAGCACCGGGTGCCTTGACCGAGATCTGGTTGATGGTGAGCTCTGGCATATGCTCTGCGAGCTTGACCAACACATCGTGTCTCATCAGCCGCAGCTGGGTCGCCCACGCGCTCGAGTCAGTGACGATGGTGAGAGTCTCATTCTGGATTCCAAGAGGCGTCGTGTGGTCGGCGATTTGATCTCCGACGACCTCGCGCCACTTTACAAGGAGCTCTGCTTCCGCCAGAGGCGCACTCCAGCCCATCTCGTCGCTGAGTTGGTCAAACACGCCACCGAGGCTGTGTGGATCGCGGCCTGGCTTAAACGCATCGTCATTGTCATCGGCAACCCGGCGTTTGGGCCGGCGATCGCCGAACACGCTTCGCAGCCTGGCAAAGACGTTTTTTGGTTCATCACTGGGTCGAGCGAGGTGATGAGGCATCTGAGGACACCACTCCCTTCTCAACGCCAAAAACATGATGGACAAAGTCGTGCGGAATATCTTCTCGCACTGCGGCGGTGACCAGCACCTGCTCAAATCCACTCACGAGCTGCTGCAACGTAGCGCGCCGCTTAGCATCTAGCTCCGCAAACACGTCATCCAAAATCATGACGGGATCACCAGAGGACGAATCTCTTCGGTATACCTCTGCGAGCGCCATTTTCAGCGACAGAGCAAGAGACCAGGCCTCTCCGTGGCTGGAGTGGGTGCGACCCGGTAATCCATTTAACGTAATCTCCAGATCATCACGGTGTGGGCCCACCAGAGTCATTCCTCGGTCGACCTCGTCTTTTCGCCTGGTGTCCAAGGCCTCCGCGTAAACACTTGTCAGCTCGTCAAGCGTTAAACCGTTGGCGGCGACTTTGCTTTCTAAAGCAATACCTGCTGTGTTGTCGGGTGCAATGACGTCGTAGGAGCGTTGAAACTCTGGTTCTAATTCAGAAATCACGCTGAGGCGCTCCTGACTAATCGTCGCCGCCAGTCGGGCAAAAGGTTCGTCCCAGCCAGTCAACGTATCCAGCAACTGCGAATGCGACATCGACCGCGACGATTTGAGCAGTGCATTTCGTTGCTTCACCACGCGGTCGTATTCGCCATACACCTGATGGAGTGCGGGTTTCAAAACAACTACTGCGTCATCGAGGTAGCGGCGACGAATGCCAGGCTCACCCCTAATAATCGAGAGGTCTTCTGGGGTAAACAGAACTACCTTCAGCCATCCCACTAACTCACCTACGGGAATGTTTTGGCCGTTTTTCTTGGCGCGGTTAGAGCCGCTGGCTTTTAATTCGAGCGCGAGGTCCACTTTTCTGGTGTCGTGGTGAATTGTTGCGAGCACAAAAGCAGATGGGCAGCCCTCTCGAACCAAAGCCTTATCGACCGATACGCGATGAGACGACAAGTTTGCGAGGTATCCCAGGGCCTCAACGAGATTTGTCTTGCCTTGACCGTTTGATCCCACGAACACACTGACCCCTGGCTGGAGTGAGAGCGTGGTCGACTCATGGTTGCGGAAATCCCGCAACGACAAGTCACTGACCCACATGGGCCAGTTAGCGCATCAACAGATTGGGCTGCAGCAGGTAGCGGTAGTTGGCGTCGTTATCGCCGTCACGCGAGGTTTGTGCAGTGATGAGTACAGGTCCTGGCTTGTTCGGGTTATCGGTTGGAGTAAATCCGATACGCGCGAATTCGCTGCCAGTGTGGCTAAGACCATCAATAAGGAACCCTGGCTTAAGAGAGACAACGCATTCATTTCCCACTAAGTGACCGTCTGTGGTCTCAGATGCTTGTGCCTGCTCTGAACCAAGCGCTTCAAGCAAAACACCGTCGGCCGTGAACGAGTAACGAAGTGGGGCTTCACGCTCAATTACCAGGCTTACGCGACGGGTAGCTTCGATGAGCTCTTGGGTATTAACCACTGCGTAGTTGTCGGTAACTTCTGGGAACAAACGTTGCACCGGTGGGAATGATCCCTTAATCAGCAACGACGTAACGGTCTTATCGCCAGCGCTGAAGGCAACGAGTTCGCGATCACCGCCCGTTGAAATAGTGACGGTTACGGAATCGGCGTGGGCAAAAGTCTTACCCACTTCAGACAGCGTGCGAGAAGGAACCAAAGCGCTGACGTCACTAAGTGATTCAGACGAGTTCCAGGTAATAGCGCGAACCGCCACGCGGTAGCGGTCGGTGGCCATCATGGATAGCTCAGAATCATTGAGGTGAAGCAACACACCAGTAATCACTGGAGTCACATCATCGCGAGACGCAGCGGGGCTTACCTGCGCAATGGCGTCTGAGAAATCAGAGCCCGATACGTGACCTACTTGACCAGAGACTTCAGGAAGCTGTGGGTATTCCTCTAGAGGCATCGTCAGCAAGCTGAACTTGGCCGTGCCACAGGTGACTCGAATAGAAGATCCGTCTAGTTCAAGGGTGACGTCTTGTTGGGGCAAGCGCTGCGCAATGTCGGAAAGAAGGCGGCCAGACACGAGAGCTGAACCTGGAGTTGCTACGTCTGCGGAAATGGTGGTGCGCGCTGATACTTCATAGTCGAAGGAAGAAAGAGTCATTCCTGATCCGTCGGCACTGATCAAAACACCAGAGAGGATAGGCAGCGTCGTGCGCTGTGGCAATAATTTGACGGTAAAGCTGACTGCTTCAGCGAAGACATCGCGGTGGACGGTGAGTTTCACGACAACCGGCCCCTTTCAACGTAGGTCACACGATTCTGTCACAGGCTCCACCCAACTCCCCACCCGTTGGCGGAGGGCCATTTCTATTTACTTAAGAGATAACAGTAATAACCACTGTGGATACCGTGGATAAATCGACGACTTCGGTGAGAAATCTCCTGAACTACATCCGTGAAAGATGTGTGTTTCGCCTCTAAACCACTGTGAATAGCAAGAATCTAATACAGCCGCCGAAAACAGTTATCCACAGGTTTAGATCGTTATCCACATGTAAACAGGGTTTTCCACACGCCGTTACACAAACGAATGGGGAAATTTAGAAAACTTGACGTGACTTGATCTTCGAGGTTAATTCGGTGACCTGGTTGTACACGCTTCGACGCTCTTTCATGAGCTCGCCAATTTTCTTGTTCGCGTACATCACCGTGGTGTGGTCGCGGTTTCCAAAGAGCTGTCCGATTTTAGGAAGAGACAAACTAGTCATTTCCCGGCACAGATACATCGCGATCTGACGTGCTTGAGCAATCAGGGCTGAACGTGACGAGCCATAGAGGTCCTCAACCGTGAGTTCAAAGTACGAGGCGGTTTCGCTAATGATCTCAGTGGGTGAGACAACATTGGCCTCTTCGCTGAGTACGAGGTCTTTCATCACAGTGTGAACAAGAGCCATCGAAACTGGCGACTTATTCAGATTCGCGAAAGCAGTAACACGAATGAGTGCACCTTCGAGCTCTCGAATGTTGGTCGAGACTTTGGACGCCATGTATTCCAACACGTCATCACCAATGTTGAGGCCGTCACTGGCTGCCTTTTTGCGCAAAATGGCGATACGCGTTTCAAGGTCAGGTGCTTGAACGTCAGTGATCAGACCCCATTCGAATCTGGTGCGCATGCGATCTTCAAAACCGGTGAGCTGTTTTGGGGGAAGATCACTCGTGACCACTACCTGCTTGTTGTGGTCGTGGAGGGTGTTGAAGGTATGGAAAAAGGCCTCTTGTGTCGAGTCTTTTCCTTGTAAAAACTGGATGTCGTCGATGAGAAGGACATCTACCTCGCGGTAGCGGTTTTGGAATTCGTGTGAGCGGTTGTTGGCAATTGCGTTAATGAAATCGTTGGTGAACTCTTCACTACTGACGTAGCGCACCCGGATGCCCTTGTAGAGATTTTGTGTGTAGTGGCCAATGGCGTGGAGAAGGTGAGTTTTACCCAAACCAGATCCGCCATAAATGAACAGTGGGTTGTAGGCCTTTGCTGGTGCCTCAGCGACAGCAACGGCCGCCGCGTGAGAGAAGCGGTTTGAGGGTCCAATGACAAAGCTGTCGAAGGTGTATTTGTCATTCAAGCGGGTGAGCTGTGGCGAGCTGATCGGCTGAGTATCGGTGTTGTCCCACACGTTGACCATGGGGTCACTCACGGGGGCCGTCTCGACTGAGCGCTCTCTCGCTTCGATCTCTGGGTTGACCACCAACACAAAGTTTTGGATTTCATTACCCTCAATGCTCTCCATTGCAGAGATGAGAGGAATTCGAACGCGTTGCTCCAACATTCCACGAGTGAGCTCATTGGGAACTTCTAAATACAACACCCCTTGAAGTACGCCGCGCGGTTCAACGAGGTCAAGAAAGCCTCGCAATTGGGGAGTAATCCGGTTATCAGTGGCGAGGTGGCTGAGGACAGCCGACCACAACTGATCGACGTCGAAATCCGACTCTGCCATGTCCCCTCCAACCTGTGGATAACGCAAGCTTTTACATTAGTGCCCGAATATGCACCGACCACAATCTTGCATCAAACCTGGAATTCTGTGGATAACTATTTTTTAGGGTTTGACCTGGGCCTTGTTTCGCCCGTATCCTGATGTGTCGGTTTCGAACAGTCTTTCCTGGCAGATCAGTCAGGACACCGCCAGGAGTTATCTAGATGTCAAAGCGTACTTTCCAGCCCAACAATCGCCGTCGCGCGAAGACCCACGGCTTCCGTGCTCGCATGCGCACCCGCGCCGGTCGTGCGATCCTTGCTGCCCGTCGTCGTAAGGGCCGCGAGGAACTCTCCGCCTAGGTCGGTGAGCTGAGGTGC
>Ga0255756_1004489_pt1 | contig 13523 bp, 13 predicted proteins | sample 011ome_20_FD_179956 | JGI IMG/M metagenome (GOLD analysis project Ga0255756, IMG submission 179956) | Coastal salt marsh microbial communities from the Groves Creek Marsh, Skidaway Island, Georgia - 011509CT metaG (version 2) | ecosystem: Environmental > Aquatic > Marine > Intertidal zone > Salt...
TGCAAAATCAAGGTGCAAGTAACGGCGGTTGCGTGCCCGCGCAACTAACTGAATCTGAATGTTGGGAGTGTAAAAATACCGCTATCCGGGCAGATAGTGGGTTTTGTATTGCATTTGCTGTTAGCAATTTTTCAACAAATGCAATTGTGAACCACCAACAGCAGTCAGGCTATTGTGTGCTGGTTTACATGGCCAGATTCGAGAGCAATAAAATTGTCACAAAATGCGATCGCCGAATCGCTGTTCTGGTCAACTAGGATCACGGCAATTTCGGAATCCACCAGCTTGCCAAGGGCAACATAGCATTCATCGACAACTTTAGGCATCAGCCCCAGCGAGAGTTCGTCGACAAGCAGCAAACGAGGTCGTGCCATCATTGCGCGGCCGAACGCCAGCATCTGCTGCTCACCACCCGACAAGGACCCGGCAAGCTGGGTCTTGCGATCGGCAAGTCTTGGAAAGACATCGTAAACGAATGCCAGACTGTCAGCCTGATCGGCTTTTGGGTGTGAATAGCCTCCGACGATAAGGTTCTCGAGAACTGTCAGGTCCGGAAAAATCCGGCGCCCCTCGGGAACCAGGGCAATGCCGCGCTGGCAGCGCCGGTTTGCCGCCATTTCGGTAATTGTCTCTCCGGCAAATTTAATGACGCCTGATTTTGGTGTGACATGTCCGGCTAAAGCCATGATCAGCGTTGTCTTTCCAGCACCATTGGGGCCGGTAAGGGCAAGGGTGCCACCTTTGGCCAAAGCCATATCAATCTTGTGGATGGCGATAATGTCGCCATAACCACAAACAAGATCAGCCACCTCTAACATCACACATCCTTCCCGAGATAGGCCTGCCGCACCTCAGGCATCGCCATAATTTCATCGGCTGGTCCGAGAGCGAGGCCCCGGCCATTCGCCTGAACATAAATATTAGGACACACCCGCATAACCTCAGGCAGATTATGTTCAATTAAAATGACGCTAAGCCCAGAGCGCGGTAATCCAGCAATAAGATCTGCCATTGCGCTGGCCTCGGGCTTGCTGAGGCCAGCAAGTGGCTCGTCGAGTAAAAGCAGTTCAGGTCGCAAAGCAAGTGCCCGGGCCACTTCAAGGCGTTTGAGATGGCCGAGCGGAACTTCATTCGGCCGTTTTTGCATTTCCGTACCAAGGCCAACCCTTTCAAGGAGGCTGCTAGCGGTATCGCGTTCGACATTCCGCGATCGTGCAAATAATGCATGCAAAGGGGACAGCAATTTCTGGCCGCCGACTGCCAGTGCCACATTGTCAAGAAGCGACATCTGACGTAGCGGTTTGACAATCTGCTGGCCGAGTGCCAGACCGGCATGGACTCGCTGCACCGTCGGAAGCTTCGTGATGTCCGTGCCATTGAGGCAGACTGTTCCAGATTGCGGCCTGATTAACCCCATGATAACGCGCATTAAGGTCGTCTTACCGGCCCCGTTAGGTCCGATGAAACCAAGCAGCTGATTGTCATCAAGCTCAAGGTTCACCTTTTCCAGCGCACGCAAGCCTCCGAAGGAAACAGTCACATCACTGACGGACAGCCGAGATACTTTCATGGTGCCGTACCACGTTGGAACAAGCGTCTGAGCAGGCCATCAACACCATCCGGCGCAAACCGCATCGCGCCGAATAGGAGAAGGCCATAGACGAGAAGCTTAAAATCATCGATGATTTGGAAAAATTGCGGTAGGGCAGATAGCGCCGCAGCTGCAAGGATCACACCCCAAATCGAACCAATTCCACCTACGATGACCATTGCCAGGACCGAAATTGATTCAACAAAACCGAAACTGTCTGGTCCGATAAAGCGAACCTGGTGGGCATAAAGTGCACCAGCCAGCCCCGCCCCAGCAGTGCCTGCGACAAAGGCAAATAATTTGAACCGCGGTACATTGACCCCAAGCAGGCGCGCCGTATCTTCATCCTCGGCAATGGAGTCATAGGCAAAGCCTGCCCATGATTTTCGAATCCGGATTGTAAAAATCAGATAGAGCAAAACACATGCAAGTGCCATGACAAGCAAACCCGGTCGCCCGAAGTCTGGCGCCGGAATGCCCGCGATTCCAATTTCACCGCCAAGAAAATCCTGTTTTCGCACAATGCCGGTAAACAGAAAGACAACCCCCATCGTTGTGATTGCCAGAAAATCGTGCCGCACACGAAGTGAGGCCATGCCGACGACCAAACCGACAAGTGCTGCCATCGCCATCGCCGGCAGAAAGGTCGCGACCAGGGGCCACCCTGCCTTGGTCAGGATCGCACTCGTATAGGCACCAATTCCAAGAAAGGCTGCATGTCCCAGACTCACCTGACCACAAAATCCCGTGATCACATTCAGCGAGAGCGCGAACAGGATGCCGATTGCCATATTTGTCAGAACTACAATTTCGTAATCCATGACCTTAGTCCCGCCTCAAAAGGCCCTGCGGGCGAAGCATCAGAACAATGATCAAGAAGGCAAAGGCAATCGAATCCCGGTCAAGAAGATGACCGATATAAATGGTGCCATAGGATTCGATCACGCCGAGGGCAAGAGAGGCCAGCAGGGCGCCCCTGACGCTACCAAGACCACCAAGGACAATAATTGCCAGTGCCTTATATGACGGTACCGCGCCCATTGTTGGCTCGACGAGATTGTTTAGCAAGGAAACCAGAACGCCGGCCGCACCGGCAAAGGCGGATCCAATAAAAAAACTGGCATAGCGAATGGTTTCGACATTTACACCACTACTGGCGGCCATTTTCGGGTCACCGACGGTGGCACGCGCTGCAATACCAAGCCGTGTATTCACCGCCAACCAACCAACCAGTGAGAGCAAACCAATCGCCAAAATCACAACAAGGATCCGGGCATAGCTCAGGTAAATGCTTGGAAGAATCTCAAACTGTCCTTGCAATGGAGGGGTCAGATAGGAAAGGCCATAGGCCCCAAAGACAATCCGGAACATCTCTTCCGAAGCAATGAAAACCCCGATCGATGCGATTAGGGCGATCAATGGTGTTCGGCCAAGAAGTGGTCGGTAAATCACGCGGTAGCTGGCCATTCCGACAAGCCCAACAAGCAGCATCGCAAGCATTAGAGCAAGCAAGAAACTGCCGCTATCATTTGTTACAATGACACCAATGTAGCCGCCCAGCGTAAAGAGAGCAGCATGCGCGACATGCAGGATCCTGAGAAGGCCGTAAACAAGAGTCAGGCCGAGTGCCACCAGTGCGTAGATTGCACCCTGGATCAATCCCTGGATGAGTAAATCAAGATAAAGCATCACAGATCAAAAGGGCGGCAAGCCCCTGAGCCAGAGGCTTGCTTGTAAATGCGTATAGCTATCAAACCCGGATCACTCGCTTGGTGGTGCAAGCAGGACTGGGTCGCTGATAACCGAATGACGGTGCCAGTTGCCATCTTTGACAATCTGAACCTGCACATCCTTCTTGACCTCGCCCAATGCGTTGAACGAAATCTGTCCGGTCGAGGCCTTCAGGTTTGTGCCGGCAATTGCATCACGCAAGGCGGCTCCGCCCTGTCCGCCAGACCGTGTCAGCGCATCCGCGAGAACAAGAATTGCCGTATGACCGGATGCGGCAACCATATCGGCCGGATAGCCAGCTTTCGCCGCAAAGCCGCTGATAAAGTCTTTGGTTTCGGCTTCACCCGAATCCCGGTCAAGCGATGTGGTTATCATAACGCCTTCCGAGGCGGCGCCAGCAATTTCGATGAATTTCTGACTGTCATATCCTTCCTGACCAATCACTGGCTGGGAGAGACCGGCGGCGCGCATCTGGCTGACCATCGGGCCAGCGGTGAAAAAATAACCTGAGGCATAGATCGCATCAGGATTGTCAGCCTTTATTTTTGAAATGATCGGGCCGAATTCACGATCCTTGATGCTGTATTCATATTCAGAGATGATATCAATCCCAAAATTACCGGCCTGTTCGCGGAAGCCGGCGGCCAGGGATTTCCCGAAATCATTGTTGATAGTGACCATCGCCACCCGCTTTTTGCCAAGCGTTTCACCGATCAATTTGGCACCAGCTCGGCCCTGCACTTCACCCATGAAGGATGTCCGGAACACATAATCGCCAGCACGCGTAATGTCAGGATGGATCGCATAGGCCGAAATATAGGGAACCTTGCTCTCGGCAAAAATTGTTGCAGCTGCCCGCGTTGATCCGGAATAGCTGCCAGAAACACCTGCAATCACATTGTCCTGCGTGGTCATTTTTACGGCAAGAGGAGCAGCTTCTTTTGGACTGGCCTGATCATCGTAGACAACTAGCTCCAGCTTGCTCCCATTCACGCCGCCAGAATTGTTGATCTGCTCAACGGCCAGTTCGGCACCGTGAAGCGCGGATTTTCCGTCAGCAGCAGCAAAACCGGTAAGTGGCGTGTTAAAACCGATTTTAATACTGTCAGCTGATGCCGCAGAAACCAAACCACCAAAAATAACTGATGCAACAAGCATCAGCCTCGTTACAGACTTCTTCATTGTTACCTCCCATTCCAACTTTTTGTTAACATTGATCCTTGTTATGTGCATACATAATAAGGATTTTAGACATTATTTAATTAAATGGTCAATATGCGAGGTATCCATTCCTTGCTGAGAATAGTCGTTAGCAAATTGTATCAATTGCGGTCAGGATGTTGATGATTTGCCTTCCAGTCCTGCCGCCGCCGCATCCGAGGCCCCCGGAATTCGCATTTCAAAGACATCGGTTACTGAAGTGTAATCATAGTAACCGAGCCGTGCCAACGGCCTGATCCGTGCCACATCCATCTTGCCATCAACCGTCAAAACCGAATCATCCACATGGATGCGCATCACTTCAGCATAGATCACATCAACCCACCCATGATTTGAATGGCCGCGCAGGCGATGTGTCGAAAGGTATTTGCATTCAAAATGTGCCGGACTTTCCTTTACCATCGGGCAGGGAGCATCGACTGCTTCAATTGCAGTAACGCCTGCACGCAGGAATTCATCCTCTTCAGCCGGCCATTCAACCGCAGATAGATTGACCGCTTCGCGCAAATCGTAGGTCGCCATGTTCCAGACAAACCATCCCGTTTCTTCAGCGTTCAATACGGTATGTTTGCGTGTGCCATCACTCAATTGGTTGGCGGCAAACATTACCAAAGGTGGATCAAAAGTCAGATTTTGCCATTGGCTGTAGGGTGCAAGGTTCGGGACCCCTTCCTTTGAGATTGAAGAAAGCCACCCAATCGGCCTTGGAACGGTGCAGGATTTGAAGGGTGAAAATGGCAGTGGACAGGCTTCTGAGCTGGGGGCATATTGCATGATTTTTCACCTTAATTGTTAAGGATTGAGGGCAAATTCAGCCGATGTTCGCGGGCGCAGGCCAAGGCGTCTTCATAGCCTGCATCGGCATGGCGCATAACACCGCTTGCCGGATCATTCCACAATACATTAGAGATACGCCTGTCAGCATCATGACTGCCGTCACAGCAGATAACCATGCCTGCATGCTGGGAAAATCCCATACCAACCCCGCCACCATGGTGCAGCGAAACCCAGGTGGCACCGCTGGCAGTGTTCAAAAGCGCATTTAGAAGTGGCCAGTCGGAAACCGCATCCGAGCCATCTTTCATTGCTTCGGTTTCGCGGTTCGGAGAGGCAACCGAGCCACTGTCGAGATGATCGCGACCGATTACCACCGGGGCTGATAACTCTCCATTCCTGACCATTTCATTGAAAGCAAGCCCGAGACGATGGCGTACGCCAAGGCCTACCCAGCAGATGCGGGCTGGCAAGCCTTGAAAGGCGATGCGCTCACGCGCCATATCCAGCCAATTATGCAAATGCGCATCGTCAACCAGTTCCTTGACCTTGGCATCGGTCTTGTAAATGTCCTCTGGTTCTCCGGACAGTGCGCACCACCGGAACGGCCCGATGCCACGGCAAAATAACGGTCTGATATAGGCTGGAACAAACCCAGGAAAGCTGAAAGCTGTCTCCAAACCTTCCTCGGATGCAACCTGACGGATATTATTGCCATAATCGAGGGTTGGAACACCAGAATTCCAGAAATCAACCATGGCTGCCACATGCGTCCGCATCGACGCTCGCGCTGCAGTCTCGACTTCCTTAGGGCTCGTTTCCTGCTTGGCTCGCCACTCGGCAATGGACCAGCCTTGTGGCAGATATCCGTGAAGCGGGTCATGGGCTGATGTCTGGTCGGTCACAATATCGGGCCGAATGCCACGTCTTACTAGTTCGGGGAAAATATCGGTGGCATTGCCAATCAGGGCGACTGATTTTGCCTCACCGGCAGTTGTCCAGCGATCAATCATGGCTAAGGCATCTTCAAGAGAATGAGTCTTTTCATCGACATACCGTGTGCGGAAACGAAAGTCAGCGCGCGCCTCGTCACATTCGACTGCCAAACAACAGGCACCAGCCATTACCGCGGCCAGTGGCTGGGCGCCTCCCATGCCGCCGAGCCCGGCTGTTAGAATCCAGCGCCCGGTCAGGTTGCCACCATAATGCTGCCGCCCTGCCTCAACAAAGGTTTCATAGGTGCCCTGGACAATCCCTTGCGTGCCGATATAGATCCATGAGCCAGCCGTCATTTGCCCGTACATGGCAAGGCCGCGTTTGTCGAGTTCATTGAAATGATCCCATGTCGCCCAATGCGGAACCAGATTTGAATTGGCAATCAGCACGCGCGGTGCATCGGCATGCGTGCGAAAGACGCCAACCGGCTTTCCGGATTGCACCAGCAATGTCTGATCTGACTCAAGATCGCGAAGTGATGCAACGATCATATCGAAATCTTCCCAGGTTCTCGCTGCGCGGCCAATGCCGCCATAAACAACCAGCGCATGTGGGTCTTCAGCCACGTCGGGATGTAGATTATTCATCAGCATCCGAAGCGGGGCTTCAGTCAGCCAGCTTTTGGCGGAGATTTCTAACCCTGTAGGCGGAAATACATCGCGGGTGTTGTGGCGACTATTTTGCATTTTACACTCCTGATTCTGTTAGTGACTGCTTGTCCTGCCCAAAACACAGGGTGGCATATCAATGGCGTTGGTAATCATTTACGTTGCCCAGCAAACAGGCGAAGGTAGAGAGGGTTCAGGCCAATTCGATAGGCCAGTTCGGCTGGTTGTTCGACATCCCAGAGCGCAAGGTCGGCTCGCATTCCTGAACGCAGGATCCCGGTGTCATCCAGCCCCAGTGCCTTTGCAGCATTCCGGGTTGTGCCGGCAAGCGCTTCAGCAGGGGTCAGGCCAAACAAGGTGCAGCTCATGTTCATGGCAATCAGGATTGATGTCAAAGGTGACGAACCGGGATTAGCATCGGTGGCTAATGCCATCGGTACCTTATACGTCCGGAAAAGATCCACTGGAGGTTTTTGTGTTTCGCGCAGCGTGTAAAAAGCCCCCGGAAGAAGCACTGCAACGCTCCCTGCCTTGGCCAAAGCCAGAACATCTTCTTCGTTGGCATATTCAACATGATCGACCGAACACGCTTCATGTTTTGCTGCCAATAAACTACCGCCGCAGCGCGACAATTGCTCGGCATGAAGCTTCACCGGCAAGCCAAGCTCCTGTGCCTTTGCAAATAATGGAGCAAGCTGCTCGGCTGAAAAGGCAATGGATTCGCAAAAACCGTCAACAGCATCAACAAGACCTTCTTCATGCGCCGCCAGTAATGCCGGAATACATATGTTGGCGATGTAGTCTTCCGGCGAACCTCTGAAATCCGCCGGCATGGCATGTGCCCCAAGAAAGCTTGTGACAATGCGCACAGGGCGTTCAACGGCAAGTAACCGTGCCGCCTGCAGCATGCGCAATTCCGTGTCCCGATCTAGACCATATCCGGATTTAACCTCGATCACGCTTACCCCTTCCTTTAATAGGGCGTCGACACGGGGTAGGGCACTTCTGACAAGGTCTGCAACTGACATGGCGCGGGTGGCGCTTACGGTGGAAACGATCCCGCCTCCGGCGTTGGCAATTTCGGTATAGCTGGCACCGTTCAAGCGCATCTCGAATTCTCTCGCCCGGTTGCCGCCATGAACGATATGTGTGTGACAATCAATCAAAGCTGGTGTGAGCAGGCGGCCTTGGGCGTCGATATGGTCTATTGAGGGATCATCGACAAGATGTGGGGGTAGGTCTGCCATCGGCCCAATGGATTTGATTTGATCATTCCTGGCCAACAGGTAGCCATTTGAAAACAGGCCGAGTGGATTGCTGTACCGCGCGGCCGTTTTCATCGAAGAGGTGTGCGCGTCGAGCGTCGCAATTTCGGCATTTGTGATTAATGTCTGCATAGGAGACCTTGTTTTGCCTCAATATTTCCTTTATATGTACATACATAATAAACTGTCAACAGGAATCAATATGGCGATAATTCACGCTGAAATTGCTCTTCTTCCGGATGGCTGGAATCACAATATCTGTGTTGCAATGGCAAATGATGGGCGCATTTCCAAGGTGACCGCTGCGGATGAAATTACTGTTGCCGATATAAAGGTTGCTTGCCTGTTACCGTCGCCGGTCAATGTCCACAGTCATGCGTTTCAGCGGGCCATGGCAGGCTTGACTGAAAGGCGCGGCAAAAACCCTGGTGATAGCTTTTGGACCTGGCGTGAATTGATGTATCGTTTTCTTGATCAGTTGACGCCCGATCATGTCGAGGCAATAGCCGCAATGGTGCAATTGGAAATGCTGGAAGCTGGCTATGCGACGAATGTCGAGTTTCATTATCTACACCATGCACCAGATGGGACACGCTATGATAATCGTGCCGAGATGGCAGACAGGATTGCCGCCGCCGCTGCGCAGACCAGGATTGGCCTGACATTGTTGCCGGTGCATTATGAGTTTGGGGGGTGTGACGGACGTGCTTTGACGCGAGGTCAAATCCGCTTCCACAATGACCTTGATGGCTTTGCGGCGTTATGTAATGTCATCCAGCCAAGCCTCAAGTTATTGGCGCCAGATGCAGGCTTCGGCGTTGCCCCGCACAGTCTGCGAGCAGTCGCCAAGGATAGTTTTGCCCAGAGCCGCGCCTTGGCTGCCGGGGGGCCATTTCATATGCATCTTGCTGAGCAAACAGCTGAGGTTGATGAAGTTGTGCACCATCTTGGGCGCCGCCCCGTAGAATGGGTGCTTGAAAACATCGAGCCTGATGCAGATTGCTGTTTCATCCATTGCACGCAGATGTTGCCGCATGAAACAACGGCACTTGCGCAAACGGGGGCTGTCGCTGGCCTATGTCCTATAACCGAAGCTAGCCTGGGAGATGGGGTCTTTGACGGGGTCAACTGGCTGCAGGCTGGTGGTTGCATTGCCATCGGGTCGGACTCAAATATTCGTATTTCTCTGTCTGAAGAGCTACGAAGTCTGGAATATTCGCAGCGCCTCCGCGACCGGTCGCGCGCTGCCCTTGCGACATCCAAGCTGTCAACTGGCCGGCGTATTTTTGACGCCATGACGCTGGGCGGTGCGCAGGCCGCCGGACGAAAAACCGGGCGGATAGAAACCGGGTACTGGGCCGATTTGATGGCCATAGACACCTTAACTATCGAGGCCAGTGGATTACCAGGTGATGTGATCCTAGACAGTTTCATCTTCGCTGGAGATGATCGTCTGGTCCGAGAGGTTTGGTCGGCGGGTCGGCATGTTGTCACCGATGGCCGGCATTTTGCCCATGAGCAGATCACAAGCGCCTATCGCAGCGTTTTGTCCGATTTGCGCGACCGGCTTTAAGAGAGATGGCTTTGAACCAATCGTCGCGGACAAACTGGCAGAAGGTTATGGCCGAAGTTGAACGTCGGATTTACACCCGCGAGTGGCAGCCTGGCCAGTCCATTCCCAATGAGGCTGATCTTGCAGTGGAATTTCGTTGTGCTCGAGTCACGGTAAACCGGGCTTTGCGCACGCTTGCTGATGCTGGACTTCTGGACCGGCGACGGAAGTCTGGGACACGTGTGGCATTGCACCCGGTAAGGAAAGCGACGCTGCAGATACCACTTATTCGTAAGGAAATTGAGGCGAGCAAAAAATCGTACGGTTATAATCTGTTGCTTCAGGAACTCGCGCTGGCGCCAGAATTTGTCAGTGACCGATTTGGATTGGCAAGCGACGTATTGTTGCTTCACATCGTGGCGCTTCACACAGCCAATGGGAAGCCCTATGTCATCGAGGACCGCTGGATTAACGTAAGTGCTATACCAGAGGTCATGTCTGTGAGCTTTGCCAAACTAAGCGCTAATGAATGGCTTGTGCAAAGCATCCCTTACACGCATGGCGATATTGCGTTTGGTGTGCTGAACGCTGGCAAAGAACAGGCACGCCTGTTGGGTACAGAACCGAGTAAGGCCTTGTTTGAGATTGAGCGAACAACTTGGGACCATGCCACTGCACTGACGACAGTGCAGCTGGTTTTTCATGTAGGTTACCGGAAGCATGCGAGTCTCTGATTGGGGGCGGTTGCCTTAACTAAAACAGTTAGACCAATAGTGCCGGCGAAGGTAGCGGTCAACTTAGCTGTTGAAAATGTAATCAACTCGTTATTTGATTATAGAGGAAATAGGTGCTGGCTTTAATCTAGATACTCGTCTTCAAACCCACTTCTTAATGTTAGGGTCTTGAGCAAATCCTGCCCCCGCAACAAATGAGACCCTAAATAACTACATAATCAACGTGCAAGTAACGGCGGTTGCGTGCCCCCGCAACCAATTTCCATTACACACTTTTTAACACACCTAATTTTGGCACATGTAAAACACTGAAACTAAACAGAAAAAGTTTAAGCAGTTTTATCATAATCCGCGTGTCGGGGGTTCGAGTCCCTCCTCCGCTACCATTTCTTTCAAGTAAAACTGCCGGTTTTCTAGGTGTCACACCATGTTTCAACATGAGTGTAGAATCTCATGAAAATGCCCGTTTCGTCAATCTCTGTGTGACAGGTGTGTGACAGCGCTTGTTCTATGCGATAATATGCGAGTGTTACCTCATTGCCACAGCGAAACATAATTCGGTGAGGGAAACTGTTTACAAGGCTTGAAATAACATTTGTTGTGGTGTTGAATTAAAGGCGGTCTCGGGCTTTGTCTGGCTCCCGAGGTAGCAGCTGCTGTCGGACTTTAAAGAACGGACGAGGCATAAAGGCAAGGGTTCAACGTCCTAAAAGATTTACCCAGCTCACGAAACATGAATCACGAAACACGATACGCGGCATATTTTTGCCCGTAGCCGCAGGGTGTAATTCATTTCGAGGAGCGCAAAATGCTATCGATACAAAACACTATTATTGCTGCGCAAGAGCTTGCAGATTATTTTAACTGGGCAGTTTTCCCAGTTAACCCCAAAACCAAAACCCCTTACTTCCGTGGCTGGCAGGAAATTGCAAGCTCGAACCCAGGCAAAATTGAAGATGTTTTCTCTGGTCTTCAATATGCTGCTATTGGCGTGTGTACGGGGGAAGTTTCAAGCTTAGTTTGCATCGACATAGATGAGCGAGCAGAGTATAGCGGGCTTTCTAATTACCAAAAGGCCGGTTATGAACTACCGAATTGCCCAATGGCGCAAACGCCATCTGGTGGTCTTCATCTTTACTTCAAGCAACCGCCGGCTCAAGTTAAAAACTCTGCCTCACTCATAGCTGGAGGTGTCGACGTAAGAGGCGAAGGTGGGTATATAATAAGCCCGCCAAGTCATACGTTATTTGGCGCTTATTCTTGGAAAAGCTCGCCCGAGACAGTTCTCAACGGTCCGGTTGAACTGCCGAGCAATCTTCTTGAGGCAATCCAAAATCCCACAAAAAAGCAAAAGTCCGCAAAATTGCGCTCCTCGCTTGCGAGTCAAATTCTCACGCCGATTTTAGAGGGTGGCCGAAACCATGAAATCACGAGACGTTGTGGTTTTCTGCTTCGAAAATATGACGCTGACCATGCGTGGGAAATGATAAAACTAATCAATGCGGAATGCTGCTTGCCCCCGTTGGAAGAACGTGAACTCAAAACGACGTTTAACTCAATTCGTAAGAGGGAGGGCAAATGATGGATTATCGAGCTGAGTTAGATAAAACGGCTACCGAAGGAGTAAGAGCCCCTCAGCAGCCGTATAGATCATTGATTCCTTTCATTTTAACCCAAGAAGAGCTGTCAAAGCAAGATATACCACCTAGGGATTATCTACTTTCGGAGTGGATGCCTAAAGACAGCTTTGGAATGGTCTACGCTCCACGAGGTGTTGGCAAATCATGGTTCTGCATGGCGCTAGCAGTGGCGGTTTCTGAGGGTAAAAACCGTTTTCTAGGATGGGATCTCCATGACCAACATGACGTCTTATACGTTGATGGGGAGATGGCACGGGTTGAACTAAGGGAGAGATTCAATAATCTCTGCACAACTCAGAACCCAAGACTTCATATCCTGCCATCTGAGTTACTCTATCGAGATGGGCGGCCGCTTAGCCTCGATTTTGAGGAAGAACAGCGGGCTGTGGATGACGCTTTGCTTCACCTAGAAGAGAAGGGCTGTCGTGCACAGCTCGTCATTTTTGATAACTTGTCGACACTAAGGCGCTCAATTAGTGAAAATGATAATGACGCAGCAAAACAGTTAATCGACTGGTTTGTTAATCTTCGGCACCGTGGCTACACAGTGCTCGTTGTTCATCACGCGGGTAAAAGCGGCCAACAGCGTGGGGCCTCAATCCTAGAGGTGCCAATGGACTTTGTAATCAAACTGTCCCAGAAGGATCGCGCTAATTCAGGCAAGTTTCAGGAAGCGCGGTTTGATTTGAGTTTTGATAAGATCAGGGGCAAGCGTCCATTGAACGATGAGTTTTCTGTTTCATTGAGGCCAAACGATCAAGGCACATTGAGCCTTTATTTTGATGTCACAGAATCCAATATCGAACCGCGGTATAGGGTTTTGAAATATCTTGCCCAGAAAGGCAGGGAAACCTATCGGGTAATTGGGCGTGATCTCGAGATGGCAACAGGTAGCATCGGCGGCCACCTTAGTAAGCTTCTTTCTGAGGAACTCATTGAAGGAGCTCGCCAAAGCCCGACGGTGACAGCCTTTGGGCGGTCGTTGTTGTACGATTACTGGCCAGACGAGTTTACTGAGCCAAATGAGCTTGACCTTGTTCAAAACGATAACTGCCCCTTTTGAGCAAGGGTGTTCAGCCCGCTGTTCACGGCCCGCGGCCAAAATGAACAGGCCAAGGTTTCTGCGGGTTTGCGGGCTGTTCAGAATGAACAACCAAATGAACGCCAGTGTTCAAGTTCACCCCCCTTTAGGGGGGTGAACGCTGAACGGGCTGAACGGACAGGGGATAATATTGGTAGAATAAGGGCTCGCGGGCCCTGAGCCATTCTTAATGGGTTTTGACACGATAGGTCATTGGCCTGACCGCAATGAGTTTTTAGAGCGGTATAAGGGCCCTAATAATGCTATTTTTTGGATTTTCCAGAGCCTTACCTTCGGTGTTAAAATAATGTCACAAATTTGTTGCGTTTA
>Ga0255756_1004505_pt1 | contig 13486 bp, 8 predicted proteins | sample 011ome_20_FD_179956 | JGI IMG/M metagenome (GOLD analysis project Ga0255756, IMG submission 179956) | Coastal salt marsh microbial communities from the Groves Creek Marsh, Skidaway Island, Georgia - 011509CT metaG (version 2) | ecosystem: Environmental > Aquatic > Marine > Intertidal zone > Salt...
CCTATCTTTTCTTTTTTTTTTCGCAAAAAAACGACTTCTCTTTTTCTTCATCCATCTCTAACACAAACGGCGGGGGTGGTGGTTTAGCAACAACAAAAAAGAAAAAAAAACAAAAAAAAACATTGGGAAGCTGATGTGTTACCACTACACCACAAGCGCTGGATATTATGTGACTAAATACGCTAGCCGGAAATCGAATCCGAGGATCCAGCTCGTTCTTGATTTGTAATTCAAGTGAATCATCTCAGTGGATTTTAAACACTCTTTTCTTCCTTCGAAGAAAGCTGCAGTTCATTTAGGAATTAGGGTTTACGTTTGTAAATATAAAGTTTGTACTTGTTAAATTCGAAACCCTAAAAAGTAAATGAAAGGCGGTAAAATATGGATCGCGTCAGCTCAATAATTTTCCAGAAAGAAGAATTAAAGAAAGACGCGCGCTTTTGCTGCACTCTTTTTTTGTTCTCTTAAGTCGTTCGTTCCTTTCAAAGACGCAAAGTTTGTTGCTGCTGCTTAACAACCTCTGCGTACTGCACTATCGCGTGAGAGTTTCTTCTTCGAAAAGAAGAAGAAGAAGAAGACAGAGAGAGATTCTTTTTTTTTGTCGAAGGGAAGAAGGGAAGGCGGCCGCCAATTTTCTCTCTTCTGCGTAATCATTCTCCCGAAAATTTAACACAAAAAGAAGCTCGAGAAGAAGAGTAAGAAATGACACAAACGATGATGCATTTCACCAACGGGAACAACGAAATAGATTCCGTGCAGATCGCGACCGCGCACTTACCGATCAAAAAAAGATACGAACAAAAGTTCAAGTGTTCGTTCGATCTCGGCTCGAAAAAACACCGAATTTTGGACAAACAATACACGCAAGGGAAAAATTACGTCGATATTTCGTTACTCGATTTGGGGGATTTATTGCGAAGGTACGCGGCGGGCGCGGAGAACGTGAAATCGAGAGAAGAGTTGATGAAAGAAGCGAGGAAAGAAATGGAAGAGAAAGAAGAACGAGCGAAAGAGATGCGAAAAATCGCGGAACAGAAGAAACAGAACGCGAGGAGGAAACAGGAACACGCCGAGCGCGTGGCGAAAGAAGCGCAGGAAAAGAAGAGGAAAAACAAAGAGCAATCGTTGAACTCCACTCCAGTTTCCACGCCGGTGAAGAAACAGAAGAAAGTAAAAGAGAATAACAACAACAACAACGATAACAGCTCGAACGATTCTGGTGCTACGGTTGCAACGCATAATAATGAAAAGCCAAAGACGCCGAAGAAACCGAGATCGTTGACGGCGTCGCAGAAAAAATCGCAAAGCTCCTTGAGCATCGATACGAAAGCATCCGTTGACAGAGGAGCGTTGTTGAATACAACGACCACTAACAATAAAAGCGGTTTGACAAGCGATTCAGACAACGAGAATTTTGAGGCGAATAAAAGAGAAGAAGAAGAACCAGAGGAAGAGAAACCGTTGACGGACGAAGAGTTGGCGAGAAGAATGCACTTAGAAATGAACGCGAGTCCTCGATTGGGCAGGACGGGAGGCAGAAACCGCGCGATGAGCTTGTTGGGAAGCTTTTAATTAAAACCTCTTTTGTACCATATACATACATCGTATTTTAATAATAATAAAGAAGAAGCAAAAAATATACAGCATATTATATATTAAGATTGATTAAATTAACTCAACCACTTCGGCAACTTGGATAATTTCTCTTCGTCGTCTTTCAAAACGTCCCTCAAATACTTCTTCGCTTCGCTCGATTCCTTCAAAATCTTCTCGGCTTCCACAAACTGCTTCGCGCGTCGTTCCAGCTCTTCAGTCGTGGCGTTGATTTCCTTCGTGAATGCTTCTCTCGCAATTCTCGCTTCTTCCATCGCTAACTTTTCGTACTCCGCAATCGCCGCGCGACGAGCTTCCACGATTCTGCCTTCGCTATCGTTTTTTATCTTTTCAATCATGGAGGCGGTTTTCTTCGCCTTCTCCATGGCGTCTTGGAGCTCTTTGCGAACGTCCTGGACGGACTGTTTCTTCGCTTGAGTGAGCTCCTCGCCGTGTCGACTGATCACGTCCTTCATCTTTTCCGCGTCTGCTTCTAATTTTTCCACCGCTTTACTCAGTTGCTCCTTGTCCTTGACTAAAGCGTCTTTCGTTTGTATCATCTTCTCCATCTCGAGTTTTTGCGCGTCTTTCGAGTCGTTGATTTGCTTCTGTAACGCGGCTACGTTTTCGACTAATATCGCAGAGGAAGAGTTTGACGCGTCTTTCGCTTCTTCCAACGCTTTTTTATGCTGTTCTTCCAACTTTTTCACGTTTTCTTGCTGGTGCTTTTTCAACGCTTCCGTCTCTTGTTGCACCCGAGCAACTTTCGCCACCAAAATCGCATCCGCGTTCTTCGCCGACTCTTTCGCATTTTCCAACTCTTTCGCGTGTTTTTGTTCGATCGCAGCTATTTGTTGCTTAACATCCTCTCTCGCTTTTTCGGTTTCTCGTTTTGCCAATAAAACATCGCTCTCGTTTTGCTTCTTCAAATTGTCCATCTGCGCTCTCGTCTTTTCGTCCTTTTGCGCGGAGTTGTTCTTCATCGCCAACAATTCGCCTTGAAGCCGCTCCATTTCCGCGGTGAACCTGCCGTCAACCGCGTTTACTTTTGAAAGACGCTCCGAGTTTTTCATGCTTTCGTTTGTTGCCAACCTATACAACGCGTTCCGTTCACTTTTTGCCATTTCTAAACTCTTGTTTGCCTTCTCCAACGATTCGGCGATATCTTTTTGGCGCAAAGACCACTCCGATGCGGTTTGCGTTAAACTCTGTTGACTCGCGTTCAACGCGCTTTCCAACGTCGCCGTTTTCGTCCTAAGTTCTACACCGATCGACTCCAACTCTCTCTCCCACGATTCTAAATCCGAAGCAGCCATTTCCGTTTGATGATTCAACTTCAAACTTTCTCGCTGCGCTAATCGATACAAGGCGTCTCGCTCTGCTTTGGCCATTCTTAAAGCCTCTTCGATCGGTTTCGTTTGCTCCGAGCCAATCTTCTTCGCTTTTGCGACTTCAGATAGGAATAAATCGCGCAACGCGCGTTTGTCGTTGGTACTATATTTCGTCAACGCTTCGATCCGTGCTTCTAAAGCGGCAACTTTGGCGTTCGCCTCGTCCTCGGTCTTCGAGTCTTTATCTTTCCTGAATTCACTTTGTAACGTCTTATACAACGCATTTCGTTCCGCCTTTGCCATGATCAACTCCTTCCTCGCGTCTTCGAGCATCTTGGATGCTTCTGCATCTATGGCTGAACTCGTTGCCGATGCCGCTTTAAAGTTTTCTTGCGCCGCTGCCAACGAACTTTCATACGTCGCCTTCATCGTCTTCAACTCCTTTTCAATCGCCGATACCGCGGCATCTCTTTCGTGTAATACCTCCGCGATCGCGTCCACATTCTCTGCTTGCAACGCGGCAACGATGTCCAACTGTTCCTCTTTTAAATCAGCGATGACGTCGTATAGTACCTTGACCGCGTCTTCGGCTTCGGCTTTGGTATACTCCCGGTCGCGCTTCGAGGTTTTTGCAAACTCGTGCGATTGAAGTCGATACAACGCGTCTCGTTCAGCCGCTTGGAATTTACTCCTTTGCTCGTACGATTCGATTTGCGCTCGATACGCACTCAATTCGATTTCTATTTGGTTTTGGGCGGCAACTAAGGCAGACGCGCTCGTCGCTTTCTGCACTTTGTTGTCGTACCGCAAAGACGCCTCTCGGGCGAGATTTTCTGAAAGCAACGCTTGGACCACTTTTTGAATCTCTCGATCTTTTTCTTCTTGCAACTTGGACACCATGGCGACGACGTCTTCTTCGCTCATCATTCCTCCTTCTGGTTCAGAAGAAGAAGAAAGCACGACTGGTGGTGGTGTCGTTTGTTCTTTTTCCCAGCTCTCAATTTTCTCCGCGCTTAAATTTCTTTCCTTCTCCAACGCTTCTGTAAACTCTCTTTGCGCCGCGTTCATCGCCGATTCGTACGTCGCCCTCATCCTCGCCATCTCCTCCCGCAAACTCTTCACCTCTTCTTCGTTCTCCGCTTTCATTTTTTGCGACGACGAGGACGATTCCAAAGCTTCCGTTGCGCCCTGTTCTCTCCCCGATGCTCTTCCTTCAATCGCTTGATCGATTCTCGCGTTCATCTTTTGCATCTCCGCCGAGCGTTCGTTGATAATTTTCGCCAACTTCTCCTCCGCCCTCTTCTTCTCCTCCAACGCTTTTCGCATCTCTTTTTCAATCTTCTCCACGGATCGGGTCATTTCTTTCTCAAACTCTCTCGCCATGGCTTTCTTAATCGTTCCTACCGCAGAGGCAAAATCCACGGACGCGCTCAACGCTTCGTTATTCAACGAGTCTCTCCCGGCTTTCGCTGCGCTTCTCATCACGTTTTGCACAAACGCCACGGCGGTAAACAACCCAGTCACCGCGGCGATCCCACCGATCGCTCCAACCAACTGCCACGGACTCGCTAAGCCATAACTCACTTTTCCGGCTTGAAGAACAACAACAACTAAAATGCTCGCCATCGCGTACGTCGCGCACGCCAACGCGTACGAATGCATCGTGTTGCTCGAAAACGCGTGATCCTTCTTCCAGACGCTCGAGGCGTATCCGGCTAAAGCGCTCGCCGCCGCCGCGCGCGCAAACGCCGACAAAGGCGTTCCAACCCATCGCGTCCACTCCATCCCTGCTTTCACCGACGACGCCGTTTGACTGCCAAACATCACCAGAAACGTGACGTCTGCCATCGCGCAGCAAAGGAACACGCCTAAAAACTTGAACATCGTTTGATACTTTCCGATGAAATTTTTGGCGGGAAAATACATTTTGTTGAGCACATCTTCCAGAAGCGCTCCCCCACTCGTCGATTTCGTCGGCGTAGGTGGAGCGTTGCTCGCGCTGTTTCTGACGATCACCGTCGTTTGACCGCGGCGGCGAAAGTGCTTCGTTTTGCACCCATGAACTGCAAAACTGGAGACGACGAAAGAAGAAGAAGAAGCCGGAGAAAAAGAAGAAGAAGCCGTCGTCTTCACAAAGCGATGATGGTTGCGGGAAAAATCATCACGTCTTCGTCCTCTTCGTCGCGATAAAAGCGACGAAGAATTCAACGAAGAAGACAAAGACGACAAAGAAGAGGAGGTCAGTAAAGCACACATCTCCGGTCTTCTCTCAGATCTCAGATCTTTCTCTTTCTCTCGCGTATCTCTCTCTCTTTCTTTGTTCGTTTCAGTTGCGAGTAAAATTTGAGGGGAGCTTTTTCTTTTTTTGGTCTCGAGATGTTTTTTTGTTCTCTTTTTTTTCAGAGAAAGTCTCATCATCAAGAGCAGTCACGTCTCGAGTTCGAGTCTTTCTCGTAATACACAAATTTCGGAGTGTGTGACTTAAGAAGGGGGAAAAGGAATCGCATTTGCCAGAAAATCACCCTCCTCGGCTGATTTTAATATCACACGCTCTCTCTTCTGTTGCGCTTCTTCTTCTTTTCTCTCTCTCTCTCTCTCTCTGTCGAAAGAAACGCGAAAAACACCTACGAGTGACGACTTTGTGCGACGACGACGGGAGTGTATTAGTAGTATTACGCGTCAATACATTGAAAAAATGGTGAAGAAAATCGTGGACATTTGTGCGAGTCTCGTCCCTCCGATTTCCTACGCCGACTGCGTGGGATACTCGACGTTGATGACAAACGTCCAGATTTGGCTGGGAATATTAGGCGCCTTGGGGTGGTTCGGAGGCCAATGGTGCGCGATTTCAACCATGTTTGGTCTTTTGGCGCTCGTGTCGTACGAGATGAAGAGCGCGAACATCATGAAATATTTGGCGGTGAGTATTTTACCGCTCACGGTTTGCGACGTGATTTGGATGAGCACGTACGCGAAAGAGGCGTCGACGGTAAGAACGAAGTGGACGTTGGCGTGCGTGATCTTTTTATTCTTCATGCGAGTGCCACAGTTTTTCGTGTGGTCGAAAATGTGGAGCACGGATTTCGGAGAGACGAACGACGACGCGTTCGAAGGGCAACAGCAACAGCAACACGTAGGAACGCAGCAGGCATACGCTTCGCCAGGCGTAGGCGTTAGATTAGACGACGTGCAAACGACGGAGACGCCGAGAGACCCGAACGTGCCGCCACCGTATCAGCCTCCGAATGAGTTTGCTTAAGTTTAAGAGAGAGAAAGAGTCATTTTTATTCATATATATATTATCCATTAGTTAATTAAGAAGTGTCGTTGCGTATCGTTCAAAGTGTTTGTTGATCTTAGTAGTAATGTTACAATATATAATAGTCAGAAGGCCTCTGCTTCCACTTCCTCTTCTTTCGCGTCCAGGGCTATGAGTTTCTATGACGAGTAGTTTTGGTTCTTAATCTCTCTTTTATATTTTTGTTTTCTTCACTTGTTCGCGTCTCCCAACGGCGCTTGTCCGTAGTTCAGCGGTCTTCGGTAGAGCATAATGTGCGGTTCCGGTCGATGAATCGCGTAATGCACCCATCCGCGAGATTGTTGCACGCCTAATCCTCGCCATTCCGTCTGTTGTTTTGCGTTTTTGAAACCAGAGAGAAAGATGTTTTGGTGAGTATTTCTATTCTTCTTCTCTCGTCGTCGTCGCTTTTGACGCATATTTTCAAAACACAAGGGAAAAGAAGAGAGGAAAAGAGAACATCATCCATCCTCCTCCTCCTCCGCGGAGAGGACGACGAGCGGGAAAAAACAACGAGAAAAAACGACAAAACGAAGCTCGACAAAACGCACCTCGTTCAACAATCTGTTCTTCGGCAAGCACTTGGCGATATCCGGCGGTAAAACCACGTGTCTGTGTATAGGAATTTCAAAGAGAGAGAGATCGATGATTAGACGGAAACGTTAAAAAGAAAGCGATATTCTCTCATCCTCCTCGACACCCGAGCGACGACGACGCGGAGGACGAAGGGCTCGAAGAATTGGAACTTCTCCCTCTCTCGTTTTTCCGGTTTGCCTTCTTTCTCGCGCCGCAGTGATGATGAGAACACGACATAAACTCTTCCTTCGCGTTTGAAATTTTCAAATCATCTCTCGAGCGCAAACAACAACGAAAGAGAGAATAAGCGGAACCGACGAAAATCTTCTCATCTCTCCGCGTTTTCCGGGCAGATGCGACCGCGTAATCCCAATTCCGATCGCACGTTCTCACGAAGAAGAATGAAAGCGTACCTGTACTCGTAGACATCGTCGTAGTATTTTTCGCTGTACTGTATTTGCGGCATTGATATGTGCGGGCGGATGTGGTGGAATTTTATGCGGAGTTTGGTCGATTTTCCTCTCGTTCCCGTTTCGAAATTTTTCTTCGAAATACACCAGAGAGCAAAACGTATAAAGAAGGACGATATAAATACGCGCGCACAAAACGCACACACACACACGCAACACACGCTCTAATTTTCAAATTCAAACTGTTACAATTCTTCTTTTTAACGCGCTATAAATAAATATGTGTATTATTATTTAATTCAAAGTTTCAAACGCGTTCGCTTTGGCCGCGGCGAGCGCCTCGGCCAAGTTCGAGGCGTCTCTTCCGCCGGCTTGCGCAAAGTTGGGTTTGCCGCCACCACCGCCGCCGCACGCTTTTGCAGTCGCGCCGCAGATTTTTCCGGCGTTGAGGCCTTTCTTGACGGCGTCGTCGCCGGCGGCGCAGACGATGGCGACTTTGGTGTTATCGTCCGAGGCGGAGGCGAGGAGGACGAGAGCGTCCGGGCCCAAGGATTTGAGTAAAGACTCGCACGCGACTTTTAACGCGTCAGGGGCGACAAACTCGTCCATTTTAGCGACCAAGACTTGCGTTTGCGCGCTTGGATGCGATTCCGCTAACGATTTCAAACTCGATGCTTTGGCGACGGCGAGTTCGCCTCGTAACTTTTCCGCCAATTTTTGTTGCTCGAGCAAGTCTTTTTGCATAGATTTCACCCGGTCGGGGATCTCCTCGGGCTTGATTTTTAAACTCTTCGTCAAGGTGTTGACGACTTGCGCGTTCGAGTTGACTAAATCAATCACGGCAGGACCGGCGACGGCTTCTATGCGTCGAATGCCACTAGCGATACCAGATTCGCTGAGGATTTTGAAACCGCAAATTTCCGAGGTGTTGGAGACGTGCGTGCCGCCGCAGAGTTCCATGGACACGTTCGGAACGTCCACGACGCGAACAACGTCGCCGTACTTTTCGCCAAACATCATCGTCGCGCCTTTCGCCTTGGCATCCGCGATGGGCATTTCCGCGACTTCTAAATTCGTCGAGTCGAAAATCCATTCGTTGACTAAAGCTTCGATTTCTTCCAACTCGTTCGGTTTCGGTCCGCGCGAGGAGTTAAAGTCGAATCGCAATCGGTCAAAACTGACTAAAGAACCGGCTTGGGAGACATCGTCGCCCATGACTTGCTTTAATGCGCTTTGCAATAAATGCGTAGCCGTGTGGTTGGCTTTCGCTCTTCGCCTGGAATCCTTATCGACTTTTGTTTCTAAAACGGAAGTCTTGGCGACGATTTCGCCGGATTCAACGCGCACGCGGTGCGAAATGATGCGCCCACCGGCGGCTTTTTGAACATCTAAAACAAGTACTTCGGTGTTGCTATCTTCTATTACCATAACGCCGACGTCGGCGATTTGACCACCAGACTCGGCGTAGAAGGGCGTTTGACTCAAAACGACGTCGACTTCGTCGCCTTCCCGAGCGCGTTCGAGCATCTCCCCGGTTTTCGGGTTGACAATGGCGAGAACTTTCGATTCTCGGGAGAATAAGCTGTCGTATCCGATAAACGCAGAATGCTCGTCGTTGTTTAAGTCGTCCGCGACGCGTGCTAACGCGTCTCCGGTGGTGACGTCCACCGTTTTTGCAGCCGCGCGCGCCAAGTTTCTCGCTTTTTCCATTTCCGTTTCGAATCCTTCCACGTCTACTTCCACGTTATTATCTTCGGCAACGTCGGTAGTGATATCTAGAGGAAACCCGTACGTGTCGTATAACAAAAATGCCTCGGCACCGGTGACGCCATTTTTATCCTTCTTCGCTCTCGCGATGATATCCGCCAACAAGTTTTCGCCGTTGGCGAGCGTCTTTTTAAAGCCCAACTCCTCGCGTTCCAACTCGGCGTATATTTTCTCGCTTCGTTTCATAACGTTAGGATCGCACTCGGTGGATAACTCGATGGCTACTTTTGCAATCGCAGAAGTAAACGTCTTCGAGTCGCCTTCTTCTTTCATGCCTAATAATTTACCGCTTCGCACGACCCGGCGAATCAATCGTCTCACGATGTACCCTCTCCCCACGTTCGACGGAAATACCCCGTCGGAAATTAAATACGTCACGGCTCTGATGTGATCCGCTGCAACTTTCAACATTCGTTTTTGTTTCTCGTCGCACTCGTCGTACTTTAACTCTGCCATCGCGCACGCTTTCTCGATAATCGGCATCATCAAATCCGTCTCGTAATTGTTCGGTTTCTTTTGTAAAATCTGCGCGACTCGCTCTAATCCCATCCCGGTGTCGATGTTCTTATTCTTCAACGGGGTCGTTTTCCCGTCTGCATCTCTCGATAACTCCATGAAAACTAAGTTATAAAACTCCACGAACCTCGAATCGTCGTTTAAATCTTTCACGCCTTCAACGCCCAGCTCGGGCTTAAAATCGTAATACAGCTCCGAGCACGGTCCGCACGGCCCCGTCGGCCCAGCCGCCCAAAAGTTATCCTCCGCGCCCATCCTCAAAATCCTCGCCTCGGGAACGCCAACTTCGTCTCTCCAAATCGCAAACGCCTCCTCGTCGGTTTCAAACACGGACACCCAAATCCTCTCCTTATCGATCCCGAGTTCTTTCACGCTCAGTTCCCACGCCCACGCGCACGCCTCTTTCTTGAAGTAATCTCCAAAGGAAAAGTTCCCGAGCATTTCGAAAAACGTGTGGTGTCTCGCAGTCACCCCGACGTTCTCGATATCGTTCGTTCGAACGCACTTTTGCGACGTCGTCGCTGATTTCACCTCTCGTTCTTTTTGGCCCATGAAAATCGGTTTGAATTGTAACATTCCCGCGATGGTTAAGAGGACCGTCGGGTCCTCCGGGACGAGCGAGGAGGATGGTAAAATCGCGTGATTTTTCTTCTCGTAAAAGTTTAAGAACTTTGTTCGAATCGCTCGGCCGGAATTCGTGTTCTCGTCGGACGAAGAAGAAGACGACGCTCGGACGACGACGCCTTGACTTCGTCTCATCGTCTCACAGGACGACGACGACGACGACGAACTGTTGTTGTTGTTCCAAACGAAAACGCGTCGCACATCCCGCAGCGATGTTAAATTCCCGTGAACGCCTTTGCCTCCGGTGTTGAGGAAACCTATCACGCAGCGGTTCGACAACATCTTTTATCACTCTGCGTCTCTCAAAAGAAGAAGACAAAGAAGCAGAGAAACGACGACGACAAAAAGTAGTGTTCAACTAACTCGTCGTCCTTTTTGTCGGCGTTCGAATGAAAAAGGAGTCGCAAAAGGAAGTCTTCAGAAGGTAATCCAATCCGCAAGGGGCTTAGAAAAGTGACGATTTTGGATAAAGAAGAGAAGAGATGAAAATGCAGAAAAAAGAGCAAAAATGCCTCCGAATGCGCGCGTCTTCTCTCTGTTGTTGTTCGTATTAGTATTACAGCATATAATTAAATGAACTGATCTTCGATTAAATTCTTCAAGCCTTGCATTCTCTCGATGATTTCCGGGGTCATCATCCTCGCGGCGTCGCCTCCCAAGGAAGTCTTCACGACGGATTGTTCTCTCGTTTTGAGAATGACGTCGATGGTTTGGAGCATGCTTTCCGGCGCGCACCAGAGCATGTCTTCGTTGCCGTCGACGTTTTCGAGTTCAGGTCCTGGCGTGAACGCTTGTTCGAGCATGTTTCTTTGTTCGATCGGGTCGTCGACGCTGAGGACGAGTTTGAGGATGCGGACTTCTTTCGGTTGTTGTCGTCCGACGGTGTCGCGCATTTTTGAATAGAGATGGACCATGACGTCTTTCACTTCCTCTTCGACGTACGGGGATTCCTTGACAGACATGTACGCTTTGGCAGCGGTGAGCATCAACGCCGGGTCGAGTTTACCCGTGGAGGCGAGTTCGTCGATTTTCGCGTCCATGTCCTGGATGGTTTCAACTTTGAGGAGTTCTTGGAAATTCTCCGCCGCGGTGTCCAAGAGTTGCTGGTCTCTCGAAGCTTCGTCGAACTGTTCGACGATACCTAAAACTCTCGAAGCAATTCTCGCTAAATTCGCCGTTAACTCTACATCTTTCATTTCGTGCGCTCTTTCGATTTTGTGCGTCACGTAGCTAAAAAATTCCGCCGTAAACTCGCCTCGTCGCGAAGGGACGAAACCTTCCAACACGTCGTCGTCTTTTTCCAACAGTTCCTGCAACAAATCTCGATAACTCGTGCATCTCGCGTGCGTCTCTTTCAACTTCCTCAGCAATCTCGCCAACAACAACTCCTCCTCGTCCCTGTTCTTCACCGCGGGATCTTCGTCCACTTTTTCGACTCGCTCTTCGATCCTCGCGAATAAACCGTCGCACAAATCGTACCATTTCTCCGAGCTCGCCAAAAGGCCAATCCATTCGTCCTCGTCTTTACTTCGGAAAATAGTGATCAGTTTGTCGAACATTGCTGGCGACATGTCAATTTCTGTTGTCGCCTCTTTGTTCTCGTCGTTCGCGCCGAAATACGGTTGCGGTTGCTTTTTCTGGCTCAAGTCAAATTCCGGCCCTTTGGCGGGTAAATCGTCCTTCATTTGGTACGGCGTGGTTCCGATATCCGGCATGGTGTAGATGTTTTCTCGCTGTTTTTTCGGTCGTTTCTTCGAAGAAGCGCGAGGCGTTTGGAGTGTTTGTCTTTGTCGTCTTTGTCGTTGATGATGATTTTGCGCTTGGCGGCTCCGAGGGAAACTTTTCCCGAATGCGTTTACGCGAGAGGACGACTTTGACGACGACGACGACGACGCGGAGAACTGGGAAGATTGTCTGCTGCACGCGCGCGGTGTGCTCGATGATGATATTGCCAAGACCATCTTCGCGGAAGATTTTGCGAACGTGGTGACGAGAATCTGTGTGTGGTTTTGATGATTCAAGCGAAAGAAGTGTGTGGTGTTTGTTGTTCTTTTTGTGCTGCCATTTCAAAATGCGAATTGTGCAAAAATACGCGCGACGAGACGATATCGAGACACGGACGATGGATGGTTTAAACGGATACATCAATTCACAATTCACAATTCACGCAGATTTCATCCGCATCTCCGCCGCGTTGGCGACGTTCGCGCGTAACTTTTCCACCTTCCTCTTCCAAAAGAACAGTTTGATTTTCGCGGCGTTTCTTTTGTACAGCAGAAGAGCGGCGACGAAGGCGTAGACGACGAAAAGGAGTTTGACGAGCCTTTGGTCGCGACGCCAGTATCGCGCGGTGAGGAACTTTCTCCATCGAAACTTTTTGAGTCGACGATAGCCTTTCGCCGTAGCTTTCTTCTTCTCGTCTGTTTTCGATGGTTTCTTCTCGAAGACTTTCGCCGGGACGGAGCCGTCGAAACACCACTCGTTTACGACAGCCGCCGTCGATTGGTCGTCGTCGTCGTCGCTTTCTTCTTCTTCTTTGTCTTCTTCTTTGTCGTCGTCAAATTCGTCCTCATCATCCTCCAATCTCGCTTTCTTCTTCGTCCTGCCAACGACTTTCGCACCCATCATCTCTACCGCTTCTTTCCAGTTCCCGCTAAACTCCTCCAATTTCGCGCATATCGCATCCGTGCTTTTACACGGCGTCAATCTACCCCCGCTCGAAATCAACCCGGACGACCCCCTTCCTGCGCCAACGCCCCCACCAACTGCGCCTTCCACGAAATATTCCTCTTTGCACGCTCTATACAGCTGTTTCGCGTACGCGGAACAGACTTTAAATCTATCGTCATCCTCGCTATTATTATTATTCCTAGTACTCCCTCCTAAGTTCCTCGCGTCGCATTTGCTGCACTCAAATCTCCCGAACAAACTCGCACACGTCGCCGATACCGATTGCCGCTGCATCTCCACGTGATGGACTAAAATCCTATCCGTATCTCTCGAAGTGCAACACGTGTGCGAGCGGTAGTCGTCGCAAAACGTCAGCGGTTGTTTTTTCGGAGCGTCGTTCGTGTTTTTACATCTTTTTTTCATCGTCATCTTTTCCCCAAAATCATCATCGCTTTCTATATGTGCGGAAACAAAACGAATTTGAAGAAGCATCGTCATCAAAAGAGAGACTTTCACGAAAAACTTCATCCTCATCTCTCTTCTTTTCTCTTTTTTCGCGCTGCTCGCAACAATGAATGGTTAATAGTTCTCTCTCTCTCTCTCTCTCTTTGTTATTGTTGTTGTCGTCGGTTTGTTGTTTTGTGACAGACAACAGTTTGTTCTTTTTTTCTTTTTCGAGTTTAGGGTTTTTTTTTCTGGTC
>Ga0255756_1004509_pt1 | contig 13479 bp, 14 predicted proteins | sample 011ome_20_FD_179956 | JGI IMG/M metagenome (GOLD analysis project Ga0255756, IMG submission 179956) | Coastal salt marsh microbial communities from the Groves Creek Marsh, Skidaway Island, Georgia - 011509CT metaG (version 2) | ecosystem: Environmental > Aquatic > Marine > Intertidal zone > Salt...
TTACTGTGGAAAACGCTGAATCCCATCTTGCACGGGTGTAATATAGATTTGTACCTTCGGTCAGATCTGTTGTAGATTTCCTAGCAAAGTCAGAATCAAATCCAAGATATTTACCAGTAAATGATCCGGCATCAATGTTACCTTCAATGTCAATATTAGGGGCAACTATCTTTTTATTAAAGAACCAATGATCACCATCTGCTTTGTAGAAAATACATGCATCAACACCATCAATACAAATACCAGCAGAGTCGGCATCAGCCGGGGTTTCTGAACCCTTAGCAAGAACAATATTTTTATCTTCAATTGTAAGTGTTGTTGAATTAATAGTTGTGGTGTTTCCATCTACTTGGAAGTCACCTTTAATAATTACTTTACCAGCATTACCAGCAGGTGTAGGATCAATAATAAGATCACCGCCTGCAGTAGTACTAAGCGTATTTCCTTCTATTCTTACATTTCCGATTTCTATAGATCTTAGACCGGAAACGTCTGAGTCCATATGAATTGTAGTTTTGATTCCGTCTGGCTGATCTTGTACAATCGTATTTGTATTAAATCCGCCTAATAATTGGAATCTTTCACCTATGCCGACTGCGCCAGTTGTACCAGGAGCAAAATCAGCATCGGCATCTAATGTAAATGCTGTAAGAGTATCAACATATCGTTTAGTAACAGCATCCTGTGGATCGACTGGATCTAATACATTTTTAATATAAGACTGTTCTACTGATATAATTTGATTGCCAGGGTCAAGATTTAATTGACCAGTAGCAGCAAGCGTGTCATCACCAAGAATAAGGGTTTCGGTCTTAAATTGGTTGACTTTACCGTCGCCATCAGTAAGTATAGCTGAATTAGCTACAAGATTACCCTGCTTATGATTCATCATATCGGTATAATATTTACCGCCTATGATGTGTACTTCATTTGCAGTTTTTGGATCAGAAGATTTATTGCCTCCCGCTCCAATAAATAATCGGTCACCACCAGCCGAATCGCCGTCAACATAGGTATAACCAAATTCACCCGTAACGAGTACGTTCATATCTGGGGTAAGAAGTGGAGTCCTCGCGGAGGTTTTGATTATAATTCTATTGGCCATTAGAAATCTCCTCCAGCAGAATCAATTGATGCAATGCCTCCACCGGCAATAATTAATCCATCAGGAGTATTGTGTGGGCGCCATTCTCCGGTATCTTCACGAAACTGAATAAGATCCCATTGAATCGCGCCGGCTCTGACATTAGTCAAATCTTCAAGCCTTTGAGCTTGAGCTCCTGTTACTTTTTTTACAGGAGTACCAACAATAATTCTTCTAATGTGTGTTTGTACTGGAGGTTGTTCTGCCATTTATGTCACCGATGGGCTAACTCTGATTTTTCCTTCAAGAATTCTTTCAACGATAGTAGCGCCATTGCTATCTACGTAAGAAATCTCAACGTCATATACATAGTTTCCGACACGCAAAGCATCGGTCTGCTGATTTGTCAAGGAGAGAGTTATGATCCCGTCAGTGGCTGGAGTGTTAATTGCTACAGCAAATTCGGTAGTATCGTCAGAATCACTATTATAATTCCGCTTCATTTTTGCAGCGGCGTCATAATTAGTCAGATTCTTAGGATTTTGAGAGAGGTCGATCAGCTCAAGTTGAACTGCGATGTCCGAGCCCTTGTCGAACGTAAATTTTTCGTATTCTGCCATTTTTCCCACTCGATACTAAGTAACTCGATCATTATCTAATCTTATTTATAAATAAAAGTGTTTACAAAGGTGGATAAATATGATATAATAAACTATTATTTGTTGAGGAGGAGGGGTAGTAAATAATATGGAATTGAAATATATTAAGCCTAGGTGTACACCTATGTATTATGATGAAAATGGTAATAAACACTATGATGTTGAACAAATAAAAGGTATTGCCTATATAGCAAATGGTCTTCTTCTGCCATGTTGTTGGTGTGATCAAATCCACTATCAACATGAATTCGAAGAACGAGGTATGAGAGATGAAAAATTAAAATTAGAAAATAATAATTCAGTTGAAGACATAGTAGAATCTGAACCTTGGAAGAAATTCATTTATACAATATTACATGAACCTGAAAATGCTACAACTCTTTGTAGAGCAAGATGCGGAGTTTATAGTGAGTGATCATTCAGAATACATGATGGCTCAGCGCATGAAAGGCGCATGCAACTGTGACACTTCTAGTTTGTGCGTGTTGCAATGCGCCAATTGCTCTAGAACAGCAAATCCACATGACAGCCCTGTACAGGAAAAGGAAAGATTAGATAGAATAAGAGCTGGTCGACCTATGCCGGTAGAAGATTTTAATAAAATTATAAATTTTTTTGATAATATTGTTTTTTGCGGTCAAATATCCGATCCTGTTCGCCACCCAAAATTTAAAGAATTCTTAGATATAACAAATCTTTATCCAGATAAAGAATTTATTATAGCAACTGCTGCTCATCAAAAAAATATAGAGTGGTATAAAGATGCATTTAGCCGACACGGAAATAATGTGACCTGGACATTTGGTCTAGACGGTTTACCTGATACTAGTTTTTTATATAGAATAAAGCAAAATTCTCAGCTAATATATGATGCGATGTTATTGGCTGCCGAATTAGGTAAAAATGTTAGATGGCAATTTATTGTATTTGATTTCAATGAACATCAAATAGAAGAAGCAAAGAAGATTGCTCATGAACATGGAATTACTTTTGTGCTTACTATAAGTAATAGAAAGCAGAATGGATTTTCTAGTCCTCAAAAATATAAAGAAAAATATTTAGAAAAGAATAAAAGAGGTAGTACAGTTAAATTATGGGTACCAAATCGGCGGGTGAAACGATGAAAATAGTATGTCTTAAATGGGGTGATAAATTTAGTCATGAGCACGTTAACAGACTTTACAAAATGGTCTGTAAAAGATTTAAAGAAGATTTTACATTTATTTGTCATACAGAAAATCCGGATAATATTGATCCAAATATAAAAATAGTTCCATTAGATCTAAGCCATAATTTGGAAGTGTGGTGGTGGAAGCTTACTTTATTTCAATATGCTGCAAAGGAAACTACAATCTTTTTTGATTTAGATGTTGTAATACAAAATGATATTACGCATCTTATAGATTATTGTGAAGAAGGAAAGCTATGTACAATAAAGGCGTATTGGAAACCGCATCGCATTGATATGAAACCAACAGCGCCTAAATTCGATATGAATCTTAATTCTTCGGTAATGATATGGAAAGGCGACTTGACTGAAATATGGAATACATTTATAGAAGATCCTGAAAAATATATATTTAGATATGCCGGAATCGATTCTTTTTTATATTTCCATCATTTCGAAAAATTATCATGGTTACCTCGAGGAGAAGTGTATTCTAGGGTGTATGGATATGATGAAAATAACTATCAAATAGCCGGAAAATATGCTGTAAAAAAATATTATTATAAAGAAGATTTCAACATCTGTATATTTAACGGATGGCGAAGAAAACTTTTAAAGAATCAAAATGAATATTTACTAGATGATGATGGATACAAAGGTCTTGAACAATATTATTAATCCAATATATTGGGAAATGTTACTAAGAGCGCATAAAGCAAAATATGACGTATATCAAGTAATACAAAGTATAAGTCCCAATCAAATAAAATGTAAATTATGGTTAGTAGAAGAATTATCTAAACTACCAGTTGAGTTTCCTAATATACAATTATACGGTGGATGGTATGGTTTTCCACTTATTGATTTTCTATTAGAAGAATTCAATATCAATTTAATCCAAAATATTGATCTAGATGAAGAAGCTATAGCCATTTATAATATGCACGTATTAAGAAGAAATTTAAAGAATAAGCTTGTAGGTAAAATTACAGATGCTAGCAATCGTACTCGCTACGATAAGTCTATAGACCTAGTAATTAACACTTCATCGGAACATATGCCTGACCTTCCAGTGCTTATAAAAGATAAAAAATATAAGAAAGAATGTATATTTGCCTTACAAAGTAATAATATGTTTCATCATAGTGATCATATTAACTGCGTAAATAATGTACAAGAATTAATAAAAAAATCAGGTCTTAGAAAAATTTTATATTCTGGTACTTTAAATCTAGATGAGTATGAAAGATATATGGTGATTGGTCTTGTCTAGAGTTATATTTAGTCTTTACATTGATATACCAGAAGAAGAATTAGATGATCAACCGGCTCATTGGGGGTCTGATATACCCAAAACTCTTCACACAAAACTTGAATTTAAAAAGCATTACGATTGGCTTTTAGAATCTCAAAAGCTTTACGCAAATCATATTAATGTAGAATATAAGCACTATATCTACGACAAAGCTTATATTGAATATAAAGAATGGTTTAATAAAAACTATCCGGAGATTACGTCTTATAATATTGTAAATTTTTATAAAATTAAATTAATGCATGATCTAGCAAAGGAATATGACGAAATTCTTTATTTAGATTTAGACGTGATACCGGTAACAAATGAAAATTTTTTTGAAGTGTGGAATTTATCAAAAGGCATTGCTATTATGAGTGGTACTGCCGAGAGCCAAAAAACAATAGATACAGATACACGCGAACTTTTATATCTAAAATATAGAACAAATAGTGTTAGATCTCCAATTGCAAAATATTGGAATACAAGAGCAATGCTTACTGAAAGAGGATTTGATTCTTTAGATTGTACAGTATTTAATACTGGTATTGTGGGTATTACAAAAGAAAAAATAAATGAGTTAGAATATTTTACAGACTTTAAGAATACAATTAATTGTATGACTTACCTTCGAAATGAAGAAGGATTTTATCCTGAACATATTCAAGCATTATTTGGTTATGATAATGAAACTATATGGGGTTATAAAACTCTAAGTAAAAAGCTGCCATGGCAGCTGCTAGGGCCAGATTGGCATCACTTTATGGATAAATGGAATTACATAACTAGCTCTTCTAAGTTTGTACATTGTATCAATAAGGATTTTAATTATGTAAAGGATTGGTATGAAAAGAATAATATTCTCGATCTTTTCAGATAGTGTCCAAAAAAATCACCAATCTACCGGTGAATATAAGACATCACAATTTATTAAATATAAAGATTTGCTTGTTCAATCCCAAAAAGAATATGCACTTCTATGTGGTGCAGACTATGAGATATTTGAAGTGAATGAAAATAGTTATGATAAAATACAATTTGATAAACTATTTAAAATGGAAGAATTATCTCAATACTATGATGAAATTCTTTATTTTGATTTAGATGTAGTGCCAAGAACAACTGAAAGCTTTTTTGATGTTCATAATTTAAATAGTATTTGTGCTTATTCTTTTGCCAGAGAACTGGATGGTAATACGCTTATTCATAAATTAAATAATAATAATTTTGATTCAATGAATGTTTTTTCAAAAGGTTGCTGTAAAAAATCTATGTTACTATTAGAAAATATACAGTCAGATTATAAAGTTATTAATACGGGCATTGTTGGTTGTAATAAATATTCACTAGATGCACTATCATTTAAGAATAATTTTCAATCGACATATGATGTTTATACTGAAACAGTAGAAGATAATCTTTATCCAATAGAAATATCAAGAACATGGAGACCTAATAACGAGGTTTTCATATCATACATGATAGAAAAATATAATGTTCCTTTTACCAATATCGGTATTCAATGGAATTTTATAATTGATGATATTTGTCCGGACATCACTGCCGGCAGCAATTTGCTTCATGTTGTTCATAAGGATTTCGGTAAGGTGTATGATACAAAAGCATAAAGATTTAATTGAATTAAAAGAAAAATTTAAAGGCACTTCATATTGCTCTGCTGCATTTACTGAAATATATGCGGGGAGTAATGGTAAGTATAGATTATGCTGTCATGCCAAAGCCAATAATAATCTGGCAAAATATACCAGCGATACTACACTGCCATTTGAATATTTTTTATCCAAAGAGATGGAAAAGATTAGAGATGATATGCTTGAAGGAAAACAAATAAGTGATTGTATAAAGTGCCATGAATTAGAAAAACACGATGGTGTATCATATAGACACAAATATATTTTTAGAGATGGATATCTAACAGATGTACAGGAAAGATCAATTAATCTAAAATTAAGAATTTCAGGATCATTCTGTAACCTTGCATGTTATATGTGTCATCCAGTAAATTCAACCACCAAAAGAAATGAATTAAAAGAAATATATGATTTTGCTGATGCTTCAAATATTTTTAATAGTAAAGAATCACCTGCTATAGCCGTTAAACATGATCAGTGGCATAGTATAATGAATAATATATTAGATAATATACATCTAGTAAAAATTATTCATATGACAGGCGGTGAAACGCTTCAACTTCCAAAATACTGGGAGTTTTTAGAAAAGATACCGGATGAACACGCAAAACATTTAGAACTTGCACATGATACTAATTTGACAAAACTCAAATATAAGAATCATCATGTGCTAGATAATGCTAAACGATTTAAGAGTTTTCATCTCAGTGTATCATGCGATCATATCAGTGATAAATTATCTTGGATTAGATATCCAATTAATGTACAGGAATTTGAAAATAATTTAAGTGAAATAAAACAATCTAATGATATTACTAGTAAAATTAATTGTACCGTTTCTATATTAAATATTGATGATCTGTTTGAAATAAGAGATTACTATCAAAATAAATTTAATATTCAATTTTCTGCGGATTGTCTAGTAATAAAACCAATAGAATTATCAATTGCAAATTTGCCCCAAAAACTTAAGGACGAATATATAGAAAAATATAAAGATGATTTTCCACTGATTATTGCAGAATTAAATAAACCTTCTAATAAAAGTTTATTTAATAAAGGTCTAGAATACTGCGATAGATTATCTGCACATCGTAATTTTGATTTTAGAATTCTTTGGAAAGATTGGCTAAAAAAAGTTAAAGACTATTCTTAATCTCAATTGTAACTGAAATTGCATCGATAAAATTTTCTGATTTTCTTAGATTTCTTTTTAAATCATTATCCGTACATTGCTTTACAAAATCAAGTTCAAAGAGTTGAAGCTTGAACATAAATAATTTTTCTTTATCTTTTTTAGGATTATATTCTTTAAATAGAATCTTAGCTAATACTTCGTACAACTGTGAATCTATATCATTAATATCATATATTAAACCGCGTTCTTTAGCAATTCGAATTATCTCTTCTTCATAATCCCTATTGCGTTCTCTGATAAACTTATAAGTTCTTTCATGAAGTTCATCAATAGTAATATGCTTAAGCAATTCGATCCAATGAGGATTATCTTCTTCTGCAGTGAGCTCAAAAGTACGAATTGTTCCCAGCTCATCATTTGACCAAAGAGACTCGACAACGGTTCTTTCATTGTTTGTAAAATAAGCGGTTATAAATTTATGATTCTCTACCATATCATGTCCTATGTAATTTTAATTGCCATGTGGCTTGAGTTATAAGAGTACCATTTGGAAATTCTTGTGCGCGATAATCTTTAGTATTCGCAACTTGATATCTTTGAAAGTTTCCGGTAACTCCAGATTGTACTTTATTCGACATTGTTGTACCTTGCGTAGTACCTGCCCCATTAATATTATAGCGTAGTGTATAACCAGGTTCTCTATAAATTGCATGTTGAATAAGAGAGCCGAAGAAAGAATCAAATTCGGCATAAGTCATATGTCTAAGACCACTTGTACCATCAACTATAAGTGGAGTTCTAAAGGAAACGCTAGTCGGTTGAATTTTATGCAAATAATAATTTTTGGTATTAAAGATATCTTGAGTTGTGCCTGCTGTTCCAATATTTGATGCAGAATATGCTCCAGTATTGGCAGTGGTATCAGCAAACACTATTCCTTCATTATTTGTATTTCCGAGACTAGAAGAAATATCAACAAAATAAGATCCAGCAGATAATCCATTAGATCCAGATCCTACCATTGCTGTTACGATTGGATCAATATATAAAGGATATAGTTGTGCTAGCGTCATTTCTCTTACGCTACTGTTTGTATCTCTATAAACAGGTTTTAAATTTAGACTATTATACATAGTTTGATTAAAAGTAGCTGGTGCATTTAAAGTTTGACTAATCCTATCGTATGTAATACCGGTAACAAGTATGGGTTCTCCTGTTTCAGACTCACTAGGATAATCATTATTTGATAAACCCCAAACCCCGTCACCGCCTTTTTGTGCTGCTGTGCCAGATTTATAGCGCGTGTCTGTCATATTAGGTGTAATGTTACCGCCAGATGATACCCAATTTAAATCCACAGATGGAGAATTATAATACAATTCAGCAATTCTTAGCCAAGTATTATAAAGCTCTGTGTATTTAAAATCCCTAATTCTATTAGGGCCATCACTGAGTAAAGGTCTAGTCATTATGCAATCCCAGATACATCTGAAGTAGATAAGAAATATCCATCCAGAGCAATTGAACCATCTTCTAATTTTACAGTAAATCTTTTTGCATTATCAAGTTCAACACCATCAATATTAAATTTATTTACATAAAGATGATTAATAGTAGCACTATCGATATCTGCACTATCTGCATTTAGATATGTGGTTCTTAATCTTTGGAATAAGGCGCTATCTGCTGTTAAGTTATCGGCATGCAACTTATTAATAGTTGCACTATCAATAGTAAGATATTCACCACTATCCATTGTAATATTATTAACGTGCAAACTATTTAAATGTGCACTATCTACAATCAATCTTCCACTTACTGTAAGATCTCTAATATATGCACTATCAATATCTGCACTATCAGCAAGCAACATGCCCACTCTTAAAATTCTATACGTGCCAGAGTCAGCAGTGATGCTTCCAAATTTAAATATCGCCGCACTGTCGCCGAATAGCTTATCGTAAGCGCTATCAATTTTTTCATACATAAAATTAATTGCTGATACGATATTCGAATCACGTCCAGCACTTTCGAAATCAGAATCTAAATCATCTAGATCTCCGATGTAGTCGGACATTTTATTTGTTTTAGATACCCATTGTCCAATAGGTCCGTTAGTTACAATGGTTTCTTTGCGTGCCATATTACCCTCTAAACTGCAAAATTCGAATCAAACTTGTAAGCGCCAAAAAAGATTATACCTGGGTCTGTAACAGCGTCAGGTCCTAGTGAATCTGTCATTAGAAACGGGCTTACTGTTCTAAATTCATGACTATCTATATGAAAACTAGATTCAATAAACACGTCATCTACTCTCGCAAGATCTATATATGCGCTATCAGCTATCCACTTTGGTGTACTAATTCTTCCGATTATACTGCTGTCATAGACAATTCCATAATTCAGTCTTAAATGACCAAAGGTAACCGTTCCTGCGTCACTATCGGCAACAAGACTGCTAATCCAAGCTTTACGATCTTGAAAAGTATCTGGCGTAATGCCGTCATCTTTAAAATATATTGTAGTAAAATAAGCACTATCTACACTATCAAAATTTGTAGTACTATCTACCGTTATATTGCGGAAAGTGCCACCGCTTTCAATATGTAAGTCATAATCCCAAGATGGAATTTTAAGGCTTAGTCTTTTATTAGGTCTATAGTGAAAAACCTTCCCAGTCGAATCTACACTATCAAAATAATACCATCCTGAATTCCTACCGGTAGCTCCTATTAAATCACCACTATCATAACTATCTCTTACTTCAATATCATATGCGAATATGTGATTAGCATTTATTTTATGAAAGGTGCCGGAGTCAGTTAAAAAATTTGCGTTTAATGAATCAGGTTGACCAATATGGGCATCTGAATCCATAAAGTCTAATAACTCTTGTGTCTTCGGATCCCAAACGTAATTAAGGGCAGTAACAAATGAAATACCAGAATATCTAGCTAGCTCGTCATCTGCAGAATCTAATATGTCTTGAACAAAATCATCGAGATCGCCCATGTAATCAGACATAGCATTTTGCTTTTGGATCCATACTCCAAGTGTATTACTGCTATCGATAAGAATTTTACGGGCCATTACAGTTTCTCAAGTATTTGTTGCATCATAAATTTTAATTCACTTATTTCGCTTTTGATATCTTCTATTTCCTGTTTATTTTTGTTTCTATGTGCTTTTGCTTCTTTAGCTCTTTTAACAGCCAAAGAATCTACATTTAAAATAGCACCATTATTTAAATCCCTAACAAGAGAAGGATTTCCTTCAACCTTCGCTCTCATTATACTGCCACAGCAATAATTCTTAGATCTTTAAAGCTAGGAATCTTTGCACTATTTCTGGATTTCATTACGATTTTAAGAATAAATTTATCAAATGGTGTTGATAGACCTCCTACGCCTCCGACTAGATAACTATAATCCCTATATATTTCTGGGTTTTCGTCTGATACTAGATTTTCTTCAGGAGCAATAAGGGTCCATGAAAGAGTATCGAAGTTATCTGCCTCATCGGCCACTTTATAATATACATCAAATTCAGCTGCAGATGGCTTATTGGCGCCAAGTAAAATTTTAAGTCCTACAGCTTTTTGCTCTAAGATAACCGCACGAGTAATATGCTTTGATATATGTGATCCGCCATTTGGATCTGTTTCATCGGCATAATTAATAGGATTATTTCTATTTAAATCTACTAAGACACCACTAGAACCTGCTGAATCTTGGAAATCAATATTATTATGAATAAGCCATAGTGAAGTACGTTGTAAATCAATCAAAGGAGAAACATCTGAATCACCAGTTGAAAGTGTAAGATTCACAATAGCAGATTTTGTATTAGACATAGCTACAGCTTCACGCTCAGAGTTTGCAATCAATCTTGGTGCTTCCAATACATTATCTTCATTAATTGCTAATCTTGTAAAGGCATTATCTTGATTATACTGTGCTTCATTACCAGCTTGAGATTTTGCGGCTGTCATTTTAACTTCACAAATAACATCTGTTGTTGGTGGTGATAATACAGAGATAGATGGAATAATTGTTTCATATAAATGGTTTTCTGTTGCTAGCACACTAGATCCGCCAAATACTAAACCTGCAGATGCTGCACTTGGTATACTAAACTGATAATTATCTTCATCAACCTTAGTAATAGCTTGAGTACCATTAATAGTACTACCTAAGATACCACCTCCATAATTAGTTGCACTATCAAGTCCAGATATAATTACATTATCTCCAGCAATAAATCCATGATTAGAATGGAAAGCTGAAACTGTAGTGCTACCATTATCAACGGTAAATGGATCAATAGGTAAAAGTCTCTTAGGAACATTAACGTTGTTTAAGACTGCAATACCAGAATTACTCTTAAATTTAGCTTGGAAGATTTCAAACTTCATATCTTTAGATTGTACAGGATTCCATGTAGAACCGTTTTGAGATAAAAACAATGAACCCATAGAAGGCTGTCTTACAATTTTTCTAGAAGTTGAATTCAATTCAAATTGTTCTGTTTCTGCAATATATGCGTTATAGCCAATTGATTCTGATAATAGCACTATAGCATATTCAGTAAATGGCTGTAAGAAAATTGGCTCATCAAATTCGAATTCAGTCGCTGATGATGCATCAGTTGATGTACTAACATTATTTGGCGATACAAATTTAACAGCTCCAGGCACAGGAATTCTATCAGGAACACCGGCAACCAATGGTCTGATTTGCAATTGTACTGGCATTACAGCATCTTTTGTTTTAAAGAATACGTGCACTTTACTAATAAATGCGCCTGATGGTTTATCAATAAAGAAAGATTGTGCTAAAGGATCACCTTGATCACCATCAATCACGATAGGTGGGTTAAAGACTGAACTAATTACATTAGTCTGTGGTTCAACTGAAATTACTCGAGTAGACCTAACACTTCTTTCTACAGATTCAATAATTCCTTCTGAAGTGAATATTCCTCTTCCTCTTGAAAGTGCTGCAGTAGCATCACCTCCGGTAACGTCCATAACTTCGAAGATTTTTCTACCAGTTCTAAATCTAATAGCATTAGTATTTGGAATAAAGAAGCTTCCTTCAATTTTTCCTTCACTGTTAGATGTAAGAATTCTATCTGCTGCTGAAGTTGTATCCGGATGAACTGTTGCTCTGTCAAACCTATTACCATAATCTTCAACTTGTGTTGAGACTCTTGTAAATAAAGCAGTACCGTCTACCCAATTATTAACATCTACACCATCAAAGAATGCAAAATGCCTTGTGTTTGGACGTAGACCCTCAATCTTAAATGCCACTTTACGTGATCTCATAAATGGAATTAGTGCAACATCAAGCACTCTATCACCAATTACTTGTCTTACGGTCTGTTCACTAACAACTCTATTCACAGTTCTAGTAGTAGTTGTCCAGTTTCCTGTTGTTCTTGTATTGGTAGAAGATGTACCTACTGTTTGACCAACAGCGACTCCGCTCCAGTTCCAACCCCAGTTACCATAGAGTCTATTAGAATTAGTATCTAATCTTGTGCCTCCGTTAACTACTCTAATAGCTGCAACTTTTGTTTCTTTCCAGTTATCAGATGAAGGAGAAAATGTGGCAAATCCTCTATGAGTAATTACTGCAAATGGATTAACGTTTTCTGTTCCTGACGCCAAAGGCTGGTTAATAATTGAAACATGGTCGTATTTAAGATATAGATTATCGCCCCTTAAGACAATATTAGTTGATGCAGCTGAATCATAAAGAAGTCTAACATCCTCTTCACTAAAAGTAGGTCTCAAAATATTATTTTGAGGATCGATAGAAGCAGAATATTCTATATTATTAATATCAGAAGATAAGTGGTCTCTGAAGTTATCAACTAAGAAACCAGCTTTTGTTCTATCAAGACCTGAAGAATCGAGAACTGCAAAGTTTTTCAAATCAATTTCAAGTAAACTCAAACTTGTAGCTTCTTCAATATTATCAATTCTTGCTTCAAGATCTGAAATTTCTTTCATTGTGAAGCCTTTGGCTTCAATCATTTGAGTTACCATATCGTCGGTACTAATAGACCCAGGATTCATTTTGATTTTATAAAGTTCTAAAGAACCACCAGGAGTAAGCGGGAATTGAGGCTGAAATCCAGGATTTCCTTCTAGATATTTAATTGGATTTGTTAAAATAATTTTATCATATCTTGGAAGATAATAAGTAATATCTGCTGTAACCAAAGCTGTGTTGGTAGGAAGAGCATTGTATCTTGCAGTACCAGCTGTAAAGTTTGATCCAGTGTCATCAATTCTTGATCTAAAATCAAGAGTACTATTTAGCTCAATTTCAGTACCATTTCTGAGAGTATATTTTGGGATATTCCCATATGGTGCAGGATAAGAGTTAGGAGCAAATACTTCTCCAGCTGCGCCATGTGCATAATAATTAAATCTTACAAAGACATTTCCAGATGGAGCAGTTTGATTTCCTTT
>Ga0255756_1004555_pt1 | contig 13405 bp, 9 predicted proteins | sample 011ome_20_FD_179956 | JGI IMG/M metagenome (GOLD analysis project Ga0255756, IMG submission 179956) | Coastal salt marsh microbial communities from the Groves Creek Marsh, Skidaway Island, Georgia - 011509CT metaG (version 2) | ecosystem: Environmental > Aquatic > Marine > Intertidal zone > Salt...
ACCCTGCATACACCGGCGCCATGGGCATCCTCCAAAAGCCCATGTTCCGACAATCCATCCGCGACCGCCGATGCATCGTCGTCGCCGACGCCTTCATCGAAGGGCCCCGCCAAGAAAAACTCACCAAACCCTACCTCGTCTACGCACGTCACGGGAAACACCCCTTTGGCTTGGCCGGAATTTGGGACGAGTGGGCAAACCCGGCTACCGGTGAAATCACCCGCTCTTTTGCCATCCTCACCACCGTCGCCAACGGCCTCATGCAAGCCATCGGCCACCACCGCTCACCCGTGGTGTTGGATGAGGAACAAGAGCAGGCATGGATCGACCTCGACACCCCGCTCTCCGATATCACCGGCATGTTGCGGCCTTGTTCTGCATCCAAGCTCAACGCCTACCCCATTTCGCCCGATATCCGAGACCCGCGCGCCAACGGCTCCGACCTCCTGCAACCCACGGGTGAACGCATTTACCCCGAGCACGCCTTCGAGATCCATCAAGAACTCGAAATGTTTGGGATGGGAGAATCCCGTGCACGGGCACGACGCAACGGCGATTACCCACAAAACGGCTCGCAAGCCTCGCTTTTTTAACTGCAAGTCATGCACTTGCACTGCCATTCTTGGTTCAGCCTGCGCTACGGACTCATGCAACCGCGCGAACTGCTCGCCGAAGCACAGGACGCGGGCATCACGGCATTGGCCTTGACCGACATCAACGCGACCTCTGCGCATTGGGATTTCGTGCGGCTCGCGCCGGAGTATGGCGTGCGGCCTGCCGTGGGCATCGACTTCCGCAACAAGGCAGACGCCGCCCTGCCCCTCTATGTTGGCCTCGCCCACCACAACGCCGGGTACGCCCGCTTATGTGAACACCTCAACGCCCATCTACATGCACACCGACCGTTCGAACCTCAGGCGCCCGAACTGCCAGGCGTCTCCGTCGTATACCCGTGGGCACGGTGGAAGGAAACTAGGGAGGCGTTGCGGCCCGACGAATGGATTGGCGTACGGCCATGGGAGCAGGCGGAACTGCGGCTGCTGAGTAATCGCCAGGATGTTCCTTGGGACCGACTCATCGCCTGGCATACGTTTACGTTTCGGCACAAGCGGGATTGGAACTGCCACCGGATTTTGCGGGCGGTTGACCGCAACGAACTCCTTAGCAAATTGCCGTCGGAGGCGACGGGGCATCCGTACGACCGGTTGTTGGGATCGGCCGATTTTCATCAAGCATTTGCCGAAAATCCGGATTGGGTAAGGCGGGCCGAGGCACTCCTCGACCGGTGCCGCATCGCCTTACCTGACCCCCCGGCCGGGCGCAGCCACAACAACCAACACACCTACACCGGCTCCGAAGACGAAGACGAACGGTTGATCCGGTCCCTTTGTGCGGAAGGATTGGCCTATCGGTATCCAGACCATGAAGAACACGTGTTGGATCGCATGGAAATGGAATTGAAGGTGATACGGCAGCAAGGATATTTGGCGTATTTCCTCATCAATTGGGACATCACGAGTTACGCGCGCAGCCGCGGTTACTTCTACGTAGGCCGAGGAAGTGGGGCCAACAGCCTTGTCGCCTACCTCTTACGCATCACGGATGTCGACCCCATCGAACTTGATTTGTATTTCGAGCGGTTCATCAATCTGTACCGGACGAATCCGCCGGATTTCGACATTGATTTTTCGTGGACGGACCGCGACGACGTGACCGAATACATCTTTCGTCGGTTCCCGCATGCAGCGTTGGTCGGAGCTTACAACACCTTTCAGTACCGCGCGGTCATTCGGGAGTTGGGCAAAGTATTCGGCATGCCCAAACACGACATCGATCGGCTCGCCGACGGCAAGCTCCAACCGCCTGGCGCCGACGAAATCGAACCCATCGTCATCCGGTACGCCGGCTACCTCCAAGATTTCCCGAACGCGCTGACCATCCACGCCTGCGGCATCCTCATCGCGGACCGGCCGCTCCATCATTTTGGCGGCACCTTCATGCCCCCCAAGGGCTTCCCCACCACCCAGTACGACATGGTGGTCGCCGAAGACATCGGATTGTACAAATTCGACATCCTCAGCCAACGCGGGCTCGGCAAAATCCGCGATACCATCGACCTCATCGCTGTCCACGACCCGCAAACTGCTGCCCAAATCGACGTCCACGACATGGCCCGATTCAAACGCGACACGCGCATTCAGCACTTACTCCGCGAGGCGTTGGCCGTCGGGTGTTTTTACGTCGAGTCGCCCGCCATGCGGATGCTGATGCGGAAACTGCGCGTGGACAACTACCTCGGATTGGTCGCGGCGAGTTCGGTGATCCGGCCCGGCGTTTCCCGCAGCGGCATGATGCGGGCCTACATCGAGCGGCACCGCCACCCCGAGCGACGCGCCGACGCCCATCCGGTGCTCCTCGAATTGATGCCAGAAACGTACGGGGTCATGGTGTACCAAGAGGACGTCATCAAAGTGGCGCATCATTTCGCTGGACTCGACCTTGGAGAAGCGGATGTGCTCCGACGCGGCATGAGTGGGAAGTTCCGGTCGCGCGAAGAGTTCGCAAAGGCACGGGACGCCTTTCACGAGAAAGCTGGGGCCCGGGGACGCGACCCCGTGTTGGTGGAAGAGGTGTGGCGCCAAGTCGAAAGCTTCGCAGGGTACGCCTTTGCGAAGGGACACTCCGCCTCGTATGCCGTCGAAAGCTATCAGAGCCTTTACTTAAAAGCGTACTGGCCACTGGAGTACATGGCGGCGTGCATCAATAATTTTGGCGGCTTTTACCGCACCGAGTTTTACGTGCACGAAGCGCGGATGGTGGGGGGGCGTGTTGAGCCGCCGTGCCTGAACCGCGGGGGGTGGGAGGCTCGTGTGGAAGCCGAGGCGCGGACGATTGTGCTCGGGTTCAATTTGGTGCGGGGTGTACAGGCGCAAACCGTCGCCCGCATCGTAAGGGAGCGGCAAGCCAATGGAACGTTTGACTCGTTGGAGTCGATCATCGAACGAACCGGGCTCGGTTTGGAGCAGTGCTTGCTGCTGATTCGCTGCGGTGGCCTGCGGTTCACGGGGAAGAACCCGCAACAGCTTCAGTGGGAAGCGCATTTTTTACTCGGGCATACCAAAAAAGGCACCAGCGACGCGACGCTGTTCACGCCAGACGTCACGCAGTTTCACCTTCCCCGATTCGAAGCCAACGATCTCGAGACCGCCTTCGACCAAATCGAGTTGTTCGGATTTCCACTCGTATCCCCGTTTCGATTGCTCACCGAGGAAGCACAAGCCATCGCTCAGCGCGCTGTTCGCAGCGAAGCACTCGCCGACTGCATCGGACGCGAAGTAGAAGTGGTGGGATATCTGGTAACCGTCAAGGAAACGCACACGGCGCGTCGTGAACGTATGAGCTTTGGCTGCTTTGTCGATGCCGAAGGATCGTGGTTAGATACCGTACATTTTCCTCCATCGTTGCGGCAATTCGCGTTTCGCGGACGCGGCATTTACCGGGTGCGCGGGCCGGTCAAAGAAGAGTTTGGTTGCATCCATGTGGAGGCAACATTCATGGAGAAGTTGGCCTACATCCCTGACCCGAGGTATGCTGAGGATGGCATGGGCGGGCGGGATCCCAGGCCCAACAACGCCACGGCGGCCGCGAGGCGTCAGACGATGAGTGCCCGAAGTAGTGGCGGGATGCTCAAGCGCGCACAGCGCTGAGCCTACAGGCATTTACGATTCTTTCTTCGGCGGCAAAATGCCCCAACGCAAGCCTGCATAAAACATCCGCCCAAAGATGGGCCCGTACACCAAACTCGCGTCGAAATACTGATCAAAATCGCCTTGGGCGACCGGGTTGTCGCCGTAATCAGCGCCGATAATGGGGCGGTCTTGTTTGTAATTCAACGCATTCTCGACGCCCGCATAAATCGAAAAATCGGGTGTGAATTGACGCGTGACTTGAGCGTTCAACTGAAAGAAATCCGGCGCCACGGCGTCGCGTTGAAATGCTTCAGGATTGGAATCCGTCAGCGGCAGACGTTGCGCACCGATCCATTGAAAGGTCGCATCAGCACGCCATTGACCTTCTCGCGCGTCCGGCGGCGAACCGTAACTGAGTTGACTGAACGCACGGTGCTTGGACACGAACGGATCTTCTGTCGGAAGGCCTTCGACGCGATCGGTATGGGCATTGACCCATCGGTACGCCAACCGCACATCAAAACGACGGTGCATGTCCCAGTTGAATTCCGCTTGAGCGGTATTGGCAAATGACTTCCCCGTCAGGTTGTACAGGTGAATCGCCTGCGTTGATTGGTCCAAATCCACCACGAGCTTGTTCTCGAATTGCGTAGCGTAAGCATCCAAGGTCAACGTCGCTTCGCGGAAATTCAGCCGAAATTTGCTTGTGAGGTTCGTACCGAAGTTGGTCGCAATCTCAGGCCGAACGATGCTGCTCAAACCCCAAATCCATTGGCGCTGGCTTGCCCAGGTGCCGAGTTGCTCCATGAAAGGATTCGCTGCGCGGTAACCGCGGCCGGCAGCGACCTTCCAAGAGATGTTTTCTGTCACGCTCCATCGGGCGTGAAAACGGGGACTCACCAACGCGCCGAAAAGGTTGTGCTGATCGTATCGAATACCGCTGATTACGCTCCAGCGCTCATTCCCCGACCACGTGTACTCAAAAAAAGCGCCAGGCACTCGCTCCGTCCGTGCCACATCGTAAGACAGCGCCACAGAATCACCGGCAAAGCGGACAGACTCCTGAAAGTCATTGTACAAAAACGTCAAGCCCGTCGTAAACGCGTGATTGGTGTTTCCGAAAATGTCCGCATACAATACGTTTCCGCGGAAAAATCGCTCTTGACCGTCGTAATCGTTTCTGCCGAATCGATGCACGTGCTGATGGTCATAAAAACTCCACTGCGTGCCGATGCTGCGCCACTCGGCGTCTGGAAAGATGAAGCCTGTCTTTGCCGTTGCTTCGATACGGTTCAATTCCGTAATGGCGGTCCATGGGGCAGAGGGCGAAGCCATCATTCCCATGTAATCGGTCCAGGCGGAACCTGGCTCGAAGCCACCCACTTGACCCGCAGCCGATTCCATTTGAACGGCCGTCAAAGCGTATTCACCGCGTACGCCGCGATCACCTTTGAATTTCCATTCGTTTCGAGCAACATAATGCCGCTGCATGGGGGTGTCCATGAATCCGTCGTCATTGCGGTCATTGATGGTTTGGTTGGTAAGGCCATGGAGCAAGACGGCTGTGCTCCATCGTCGTGAAACATCGTGTTTGCTGATGTAATTGAATTCCATGCGCCCCGAGCCGTTGACGTAGAGGTTGGTGTGAAGCGGGTCGGCAGTTTCCGGATTTTTGAGTGCAACGTTGATTTGACCCGTGATGCTCTCGTAACCCTGGGTCGCTGTGCCGGAACCCTTGCTGATGTGAATCTCGTTGACCCAATCGCCCGGAATGAACATCAACCCCTTGACTACACTCAGCCCTCGCGGGCCGGGTAAATTGTCCACTTGAATTTGACTGTATTTGCCGTCCAACCCCAGCATCCGGATTTGGCGTGTTCCGGTCACCGCGTCGGTGAACGATGCATCGACAGAAGCATTGGTTTCGAAGGCTTCGGAGAGGTTGCAGCAGGCCGCTTTGGCCAATTCCTTGCGGTTCAACGATTGCACATCCAACGGGGAAAGCAAAGAAAGCTCTGTCGACGCCCGCTTTTCAACCACTTCTGCAGCATCGAGCGAAACGCCTGATTCAAGCGGGATGTCAACATAGGACTCCCCATTGTACACCCAGCCTGCCGATTCGAATCCGATCATCGAAGCAATCAAGGTGTCACCAACATTTGCTTTGGGAATTTTGAAGAACCCAAAACCATCGGTTATCGTAGTCGAAGTAGGATCATGGGCCCAGCGCACATAAGCTCCTGGAAGTGCTATGTATACCGGTTCGTGCCCAACGTTCGCATCATGGTTGTGGCCTTCATGGCCCTCTTCCGTAAGCACTTTTCCCTTCAGAACCCCCTGTGAGAAAGATATTTCTGTGAAGAACACCAGGAAAAGTAAGACCCCAAACCTCCTCACGATTCTACTACTAATGGTCGTGATCGTGGTCGTGATCTTCTCCTGAGCAGCTTCCGCCACCTTCACGGTATTTGCAGCAGCCGTGGATGTTGGCATAGACCTCATCCGTTGCTTTTACCTTTTCGGTATCATGACCCGCATCCGCAATCCGCTGATGGATGGCCATCTCATCGATGAGTTTCGTCTTGTATGCGACGGTAATCTTCTTTGTTTCCTTATCCCATTGGGCATTGATGATCCCTGGAACATCCAATGCCTTTTCAATTCGTTCTTCGCACATCCCACACACCCCACTTACTTCGAATTGGATTTCTGCCTTTTTCTGAGCCGTGGCTGCGAGAGTCAAGGTGGCAAATACCAGTAGCAAAATTATGTGTTTCATAGGTTGAAAGTACGGATTATTCCGTGATTCCGTACGGCGCTTCACGCCAAAAAAAGCCAAGTATGTCGGATGGCGAACGTTCAGTCCTCCGAAACGGAGGCCGCTAAATAGTCGCGATTCATTCGAGCGATGTTGCTGAGGTCAATTCCCTTGGGGCATTCCACCGCGCATGCGCCCGTATTGGTGCAGTTTCCAAATCCTTCTTTGTCCATTTGTTCCACCATGCGCTGCACACGGGACGCACGCTCAGGTTGACCTTGGGGTAACAAGGCAAATTGGGACACCTTGGCTGAAACGAACAGCATGGCCGACGCGTTCTTGCACGTCGCGACGCAAGCGCCACAGCCGATGCATGTCGCAGCATTGAACGCCTCGTCCGCTTGAGGTTTGGGAATCGGAATGGCATTGGCATCAAGGGTCTCACCGGAAGTGTTGACCGAAATGTAACCCCCCGCTTGGATCACCCGGTCAAAGCTGCTTCGATCAACGGCCAAATCCTTCACAACCGGAAACGCTGCAGCGCGCCACGGTTCAATGGTGATGGTGTCGCCGTCCTTAAACGACCGCATGTGGAGTTGGCATGTGGTTACGCCCCGATTGGGACCGTGCGCTTCACCGTTGATGAACATGGAACACATTCCACAGATTCCCTCCCGGCAATCGTGGTCAAAGGCGACAGGATCTCCGCCATCCCGAATGATTTGGTCATTCAACATGTCCATCATTTCCAAGAACGACATGTCCGGGCTCACACCACTGACAGGGTACGTTTCTATGCGGCCCGCGTCCTTCGGTCCGTTCTGTCTCCAAACTTTCAATGTCAAATCCATGTCGATCGATTATTTGTAGCTGCGCTGCTTCAACTCAATGTTTTCAAACTTCAATTCCTCCTTATGAAGGTTGGCCTCACTCGGATCACCCGTAAACTCCCAAGCCGATACAAAGGCGAATTGTTCATCGTCACGCAGGGCCTCGCCTTCCTCTGTTTGGTATTCCTCCCGGAAGTGACCGCCGCACGATTCATTTCGCTCCAGCGCATCCTTGCACATAAGCTCGCCCAATTCCAACAAGTCCGCAACACGACCGGCTTTATCCAATTCCGGGTTAAACCCATCGGCAGAACCTGGAACGCGGACATCCCGGTAAAATTCTTCTCTAAGCGCGCGAATATCCGCGATGGCTTTTTTCAATCCTTCCTCGCTGCGGGACATGCCACATTCGTTCCACATGATGCGCCCGAGCCGACGGTGAAAATCATCCACTGGCTTGGTGCCTGGGTTGTTGATCAAATGGTCGATGCGGTCTTGCACACTCTTCTCTGCCGCCTCAAATTCAGGCGAATCTGAAGTGATGGCTCCAGTGCGGATGTCATTGGACAAGTAGTCGCCGATGGTGTAGGGCAGTACGAAATACCCGTCTGCCAATCCTTGCATGAGTGCCGACGCCCCCAATCGGTTTGCTCCGTGATCCGAGAAATTCGCTTCCCCCGCAGCATACAAGCCAGGAACTGTGGTCATCAAATTGTAGTCCACCCACAATCCACCCATGGTGTAATGCACCGCCGGATAAATTTTCATGGGGGTTTCATAAGGATCGTCCGCCGCGATTTGCTTGTACATATCGAAGAGGTTGCCGTATTTGGCCTTGACAACCTGCTTTCCGAGATCGGTGATTTCGGCAGCCGAAGGATTATTCAATCCACGGATATTCGCCTCGGTCTTGCCGTAGCGTTGGATGGCACTGGCATAATCGAGGAAAACCGCCTCGCCCGTTTCGTTCACGCCGAAACCGGCATCACAGCGCTCCTTCGCGGCACGTGAAGCCACGTCCCGCGGAACGAGGTTTCCGAAAGCCGGATAACGGCGTTCGAGGTAATAGTCGCGGTCCGCTTCTGGGATGTCATTTGCACGTTTGGTGCCTTTGCGAATTGCTTCCGCATCTTCCTTTCTCGCAGGCACCCAAATTCGGCCGTCATTGCGCAACGACTCGGACATCAAAGTCAACTTCGATTGATGCTCCCCCGACACCGGAATGCATGTGGGGTGAATCTGCGTAAAACATGGGTTCGCCATGAAGGCGCCTTTTTTATGCGCTTTCCATGCCGCCGAAACGTTCGATCCCATGGCGTTTGTGCTCAGGTAAAACACGTTTCCATATCCGCCAGAAGCCAATACGACAGCATGCGCCGCATGGCGCTCAAGCTCTCCGGTAATCAAGTTTCTTGCGATGATACCGCGGCATTTTCCATCCACAATCACCACATCCATCATTTCATGACGGGTGAACATTTGCACCTTGCCTTTGGAAATTTGTCGGCTCAATGCTGAATATGCACCGAGCAACAATTGCTGCCCGGTTTGGCCCTTCGCATAGAAAGTCCGGGACACCTGGACCCCTCCAAAACTTCGGTTGTCGAGCAACCCCCCGTATTCACGAGCGAAGGGAACACCTTGTGCCACGCATTGGTCGATGATGCTCGTGGAAACTTCGGCCAAACGATGCACATTCGCCTCTCTACTCCGGTAGTCGCCTCCTTTGATCGTATCGTAAAACAAGCGATAGACCGAGTCACCATCATTTTGGTAATTCTTCGCAGCGTTGATTCCGCCTTGCGCAGCAATGGAGTGAGCGCGACGCGGGGAATCCTGGAAACAAAACGCTTTAACGTTATAACCCATTTCTGCCAATGAAGCCGCTGCGGAACTACCCGCCAGGCCTGTGCCTACCACAATGACATCAATCAACCGCTTGTTCGCAGGATTCACGAGGTTGATGTGATTCTTGTGCGAAGTCCACTTATCCGCTAAAGGTCCCGATGGAATTTTAGATTCGAGCATGACGGTCTTCGATTACAATTGAGTGATATAAAGAGTGATAGGAATGATGGCAAACAATGCCGGAACGAGGAGCGCAAAAGCAAGCCCCGCCTTCTCTACCATGCCTGTGTATTTCGCATGGCGCAATCCAAGCGATTGGAAGCCGCTTTGAAATCCGTGTGACAAATGGAACGCAAGCGCGAATTGAGCCAAGACATATCCCCCAACCGCTACGAGAGCCAAACCGTTCTCCACAGGGTTGAAAAATCGCATCACCACTGTATGCAAATCCTTCAGTCCGTTGGCATCCATAGGAATGTCTCCGAAATGCATTTGGTACCAAAAATTCTGCATGTGGCTCACGAGGAAGACGAGAATGATCGTGCCCAGGATGCCCATGTTGCGGCTCGACCACTTGGCGTTGGCCGCTCCATTTTCTTTCACATAACCTACCGGGCGCGCTTTTCGATTTTGCATCGTCAACGCAACGCCGTCGATCACATGGAACAAAACACTCGCATACGTCAGGTAGCTCAAAATTTTAACCAACGGAAATGTGGTCATGAATTCTGCATATTCGTTAAAGGCCTGTTGGCCTTCAGCTCCTGTCTTCAGCAAAAGTTGGAGATTTCCGGCGAGATGACCCACCAAAAACAGGCAAAGAAAAAGACCCGTCAAGGCCATCACGTATTTCTTCGCTAGCGAAGATTTCAAAATTCCGGAGTTGCTCATGGGGTGAGGCTACATTTAGAGACTTCAAAGTTAACGCCTCCGGAACCGGCTACCAACGGAAGTTGCCAGAACTGCACTTTGCCGGGATTCAATTGAAGAAATGGGGACGAGAACGCATTCTCGCCCCCTGCCCATCAGCCCTCAGACGTTGTTGGTTTCCGGTCGAGCATCAGCATCTCTCCCGCCACGACCTCGGTCACATAACGCGTATGCCCCTCGGAATCCTCGTACGTCCGATACGCCAATCGGCCTTCGATGGCAACTTCTGCGCCCTTTTTCAGGTATTGACCCGCGATCTCCGCAAGCGCCCCCCAAGTCACCACATCGTGCCATTGGGTTCGCTCCACACGTTCACCTTCACCATTGCGGAAAGATTCATTGGTCGCCACCGGAAAAGTGCATTTCACTTTGCCCTCTTCGAAGCTCATTAATTCGGGGTCCTTCCCCAGCCGTCCAATCAATTGGACCTTATTTCTCAGTGCATTCATTGGTTGTTATTTCTGATGACAAACTTGTCCCCGCTCCTTCGAACTACCCGTATCTGAAACGGCTAGTTTGACGAGCGAGACGCGCCATTTCACAACCGTCCGAAGCCTATCTTTGCGCCGCTATGAGCCAACCCATTCGCGTTCGATTTGCCCCCAGCCCAACAGGCCCCCTCCACATGGGCGGGGTCCGCACGGCACTGTACAATTACCTCTTTGCCAAGAAAAACGGAGGAACCTTCATTTTGCGTGTCGAAGACACCGATCAAACGCGTTTCGTGCCCGGTGCCGAAGACTACATTCGCGAATCGCTAGCTTGGTGTGGGATTTCACCAGATGAAGGCGATGCAGAAGGTGGAGATTTTGGCCCTTACAAACAATCTCATCGAAGTGAACTCTACGCTCGTGAAACCGCGAAGCTGCTCGAAAGCGGTCATGCGTACAAAGCGTTTGACACCTCCGAATCCATGGCCGAAAAGCGCTCAGAGGCGGAGGCCGCGGGAACGGTTTGGCAATATGATGCAACGACCCGGCTGTCCATGCGCAACAGCTTGTCCCTGAGCGCAGAAGAAGTCTCGGCACTCGAAGCCGCAGGCGCCCCCTTCACGGTCCGATTCAAAATGCCAGAAACAGCGCGCGACGTGCTCGTTCAGGATGAAATACGCGGTGAAATACGCGTTTCCACATCAGTCCTAGACGACAAAGTTCTCATGAAGACCGACGGCCTACCGACCTATCATTTGGCCAATGTGGTCGACGATCACCACATGCAAATCAGCCACGTCATCCGGGGTGAAGAGTGGTTGCCAAGCGCGCCTCTGCACGTGTTATTGTATGAGGCATTTGGTTGGAGTTCACCGGCTTTCGCCCATTTGCCGCTGATTTTGAAGCCTACTGGAAACGGTAAATTGAGCAAACGAGACGGCGACAAAGGCGGCTTCCCCATCTTTCCTTTGGAATGGACCGACCCGGCCTCCGGCTCTGTTTCCATGGGCTACCGGGAACGGGGCTATTTACCGGAGGCTTTTCTGAACATGCTGTTGTTGCTCGGTTGGAGCAGCGGCGGCGAAGAGGAGCTATTCAATTTGGAGGAAGCGGTGGAGGCTTTTGACCTCGCGCGCGTGGTCAAATCCGGTGCGCGGTTCAATCCAGACAAAGCGGTTTGGTTCAATGAGCAATACCTCCGCGCCGGCGACACCTCGCGTTGGATTGCACCGTTGCGCGAATTGGCTCCGGAAAAAATGGCCCAATGGAGCGATAACCAATGCCAATGCGTGCTTGACATGTTCTTGGAACGGGTCCAATTCTTGCACGAAATCCCGGCGATTAAATATGTTTTCGAACCGCCAACGGAATTCGACGAGAAATTGGTGAAGAAGAAATGGAAGGCGGAGACTGCGGGCTATTTGACTGATTTGGCGGCTGTTCTCGGAGGGATTGAATCCTTCGATTCCGCGACCATTGAGTCTGAATTTAAAGCGTTTCTCGAAGCTCGTGAACTCGGGTTTGGAGCGGTATTGTTGCCTTTCCGAATTGTGTTGACCGGAACAGGCGGCGGACCGTCCATGTTTGATTTTGCCGCGTTCTTAGGCAAAGAAGAAACGCTCAATCGATTGCGCTCAGGCGTCGCGGCTCTAGGTTGATCAGGCCAAATTCAGTCGATGCGCATCTCCGGCACTTCCGCCGGGACCACGAGCTTTCCTGCGGTTGCCGCAACGATTTCGTCAACAGTCACCCCCGGAGCGCGTTCGACTAAATGGAATGCGCCGTCCCGAATGTCGAGCACGGCCAAGTTCGTCACCACTCGCTTGACACAACCCACACCCGTGAGCGGGAGTGAACACGCTTCGAGCATCTTGGATTCGCCAGCTCGGTTCGTGTGCATCATTGCCACGATGATGTTTTCGGCGCTGGCCACGAGGTCCATGGCACCCCCCATTCCCTTCACCATTTTTCCCGGGATTTTCCAGTTTGCGATGTCCCCATTTTGAGCCACCTCCATGGCGCCGAGTACGGTGAGTTGAACGTGTTGACCCCGAATCATCGCAAATGAAGTGGCGCTGTCGAAGAAAACTGCACCCGGCATGGCTGTGATGGTTTGTTTGCCCGCATTGATCAGATCCGCGTCTTCGTCTCCTTCAACCGGAAAGGGCCCCATCCCTAAAATACCGTTTTCAGATTGGAATTCAACCTCCATTCCTTCCGGAATAAAATTCGCTACAAGTGTCGGGATGCCAATTCCCAAGTTTACATACCAACCATCCCGAACTTCTTGGGCAATGCGCTTAGCGATTCCGTTTTTATCCAACATGATCAGGCGGTTTGAGGGGTTCGTACGGTGCGCTGTTCGATGCGCTTTTCATACCGGTCACCTTGGAAAATGCGCTGAACGAAGATTCCCGGTGTATGGATGGAGTTCGGATCGAGGCTGCCTTCCGGCACCAATTCCTCCACTTCGGCGACGGTGATTTTCCCGGCCATGGCCATCATGGGGTTGAAGTTGCGCGCGGTCGCCTTGTAGATCAAGTTGCCGGCTGTATCTCCCTTCCAAGCTTTGACAAACGCAAAATCTGCGGTGAGTGCGGACTCCAAAATGTGCGGCTTCCCGTTGAAATGGCGCACTTCTTTGCCCTCGGCCACTTCCGTTCCAAAACCGGCCGGGGTGAAAAACGCCGGAATGCCTGCCCCTCCCGCTCGACATCGCTCTGCCAGAGATCCCTGAGGAATCAAATCCACCTCCAGTTCACCGCTGAGCATTTGGCGCTCAAATTCGTCATTCTCTCCCACGTATGAGGAGATCATCTTGCGGATTTGTCGCTTTTGCAACAGCAATCCGAGTCCAAAATCATCGACGCCAGCATTGTTGGAGATGCACGTTAAATCGTTCACTTCCAATCGCACCAA
>Ga0255756_1004559_pt1 | contig 13401 bp, 12 predicted proteins | sample 011ome_20_FD_179956 | JGI IMG/M metagenome (GOLD analysis project Ga0255756, IMG submission 179956) | Coastal salt marsh microbial communities from the Groves Creek Marsh, Skidaway Island, Georgia - 011509CT metaG (version 2) | ecosystem: Environmental > Aquatic > Marine > Intertidal zone > Salt...
CCGATGGCCAGAATGGAGCTTTGGAGGATTTCTTTTACCGAAGGCATATAGGACGACGTAAACAGCAAAAGCATCCCCAAGCCCCATATCACGATGGTGGCCATCCAAGGCGTCTGCCACTCCGGATGCACTTGTGCGTAAACCGGGTGCAGCATGCGGTCCCGCGCCATGGCAAACATGCTGCGGCTAAATTGCAGAATCTGGGTTTCAATCGTCCCGACCGTGCTCACAATCGTGCAGAACACGGCAAGGTAGTTCCAGGGGGCAGGAAACAGCTTGGTCGCCACCGCCAACAGAATATTCGTATCGGCGTTGGCAATTTCCTGATCGTTCAGCGCAATGAGCACCACGACCATCATGATCGTAAAAAACAACATCATGTTCAGCACAGACCAGAAAGCACCAACCCCCGCAGCCCCGCCCGCCCCCGTTTGATTGGATCGTGACTCTTCGCTCAGATTCATCGTCACATCCCATCCCCAAAAGAAGAAGATGGCCGTCAGCGCCCCCGTAGCAAACACCTGGGGCGTAAACGACACGGGCGAGATCCAGATCATGGACGGTGGATGCATCGGTGCGTCGCTATACTTGATAAACGCGCCAATAATCAAGGCCAACAGAATGGCCGTTTCAAAAACGGTCAGGGTCAGCTGCGTGTAACTTGAATGTTTAATGCCCCGCGTCACCACCAGCGTGACCGCCGTCAACCATAGGGCCGCGGTACCGGCCACCCAGTGTGTGCTGTCCACCAGATGCGGCGCTAACAACACCAGGGTTGATGTCGCCGCCGGAATGGTCGCCGACACCATAAAAAATACTGAAGCGACTAACAGCCCCCATCCGGCAAAAAAACCCCAGCGCGGGCCAAAGACATGCCCCACCCAGGCATAGGCGGCACCCGCATTAGGTGTGATTTTGCTCAGATGTATAAAGGCCAGCGTAATGCCGAACATGATCAGCCCGCAGTACAAGATACTGCCGACGGACAGCACGCCGACTGCCGCGACAATCGTGGCCGTAGTGACCGCCACACTGAAGGCGGGTGCCGTACCCGCCACGCCCATGACAATAGACTCTAAGGTGCCAAGAGAATCGCGAGCCAAGCCCTCATGTTTTGACATTCGACAACCCTTGGGAAAACGCATACCCACGCCAAGACAACCCTTGACGCGAAACCACCGGCCAACTTCGCCGGCGGCATCAATCAGACAAAGTTACTTTGCTGCTTTACCGCAAGGGAAACGCCCCGCCAGAAAACGCAGAATCGTATCGGCAGCCGGGTCCTTGGCGTACTTCGGATTGGCATCCGACCAAGCGACGTATTCCTGAATCACTTCTTTGCGCGGCGGCCCCGGTTGCTTTACGCAAATGTAATTAGGGGCGTACTTCGGGTGACGCGTCACCAGATAGGTGTCATATACCGCTTGGCCGTAAATTTCGCAGGTGACGAACGAGCTGCTGTCGGTACTTTTGCAGTAGCTCATCAGCTCTTCGGTGCTAATGGCATTAGCCGCCTGCGCGCCGGTGGTCAGGCCCAGGGCCAGCGTCGCCATCGAGGCGACAACGATCAGTTTCTTCATGGTTGATTCCTTCAATATGTCTAAATAGGTCAAGCTAACTTTGCGGATCGACTAACGACGGCCGCCACCAAAATGGCCGCCACCGCCAAAGCTGCGTCCACCGCCGCTGAAACTTTTGCCGCCGCCACCGAAGCGATCACCGCTATCAAAACGGGCACCACGTGTGTCACCGAAACCACCAGGGTCGCGGCCAAAACTACTTTCTCGACTCCCCCCGGCACGATCTCCGCCCAGTCGGTCTGAACCGCTGCGCTCACTACCCATTCGATCACCACCGCTCCGGTCTCCGCCACTCATGCCATCACGCTGCATGCTTTGACGCAGCTGGTCACGCTCTGCATCGCGGTTGGCGCCACCACCGGCACCCCCCATATTGGCACTGCGCCGCTGCATATCCGGCTGCCAATTGCTCGAACCACCGCGACCGCCACCCTTCCAATTGTTATTGGTATTGCGGTTGAAATTGTTATAGGTGTTGTTGTTCACCGTGAGCGAATTGCCACCCCCCCAGCCGCCGCCACCCCAATGGCAACCGCCCCAGAGCGCTGCGCCCACCGCCATACCCACACCAAAGGACAAGAGGGCCGTGCCGGCGACATAACCCGGCGGGTAATACGTGTACGGTGGGTAGGCCGGATAAGGCCACCCCCCGTAAACCACGGCCGGGTTATACGCAGGCACATAAACGACCTGCGGATTGGCGGGTTGAATCACGATCGGCGCACTGCCGCCACCGCTCACGGTCTGCTGCGCATTCGACTGCAAAGCGCCCGACTGCTGTGCCTTTGCTCGCAGCGCTTGAATGGCATTCATCACATCCGACTGCTGCGCCAGTACGGCATTACCCAGATTCTGAGTCCAGCTCAATTCCGAGCCCATCATGTTCAGCACCGGCGGAAACGACACCAGCGACTTCACACTGGCATCCCACGTCTGCTGCTGTAGGGCCTGGTTGAGCGCGTTGCCCTTCAAGCCACTGTTGGCCTTTTGCCAACTCGATGCTTCGGCTACTTCCAGCGGATACGTCGACGCCATCAGCACCTGCGACACCAAGGAATCTGGATACAGCGCAATCGGGGCCACCAACGCCGACAATTGGGCCTGACTCAATTGCGCCGCCCCTGACTGCTGGCTACTCTGCGCGTAGGCCACTGGCACCATGGCTGGCATTGCCAGCGCAGCAGACACCAAGCCCACCAGCAAACGGGACGGTAGCCCCGGCTTTTTCGACAACGACATGTGCACTCCTTTGCGCATCAAGATTTGAGCATTCTAACCAATAACTGCTGTGCCTTTATGCTTTTGGTACCCCGCCTTAAATCGGGCTTTCCGATCCTGCTCTACCCGCTTGCGAAACATGCGAGCAGACAGCGCTCGTGCTGGCGCACTACGCGGCTTTAAGGCCTTTGTAGTACCGCCCTTGGTTGACTTCATGGTGCCACAACCGGTCGGCCGGATGACTTCCAGTCATTCATCCCCCCGCTGGCGTTATAGATCTTGCGCTTGGTGGGTTGCGACTCCAGATAATCTGCCACCGCCGCAGAACGGCGTCCGCTCCGGCAGACCAGAATCACCGGCTCGCCCGGTTTAGCGACCTGTTGCACCTGTTTCAACCAGGCTGCCTTATCAAAGCCACCCGAAAAGGAATAAGTCATTAATCGAGCGCCTTTGATGACACCGGTATCTCGCCACTCTTCCGGCGTACGGATATCGACAACAGGCACTCCCTTTTCCTGAAGGCGCAGCAGTTCGGCATTATCAATATTGTGGATCTCGGCAAGCGCTAACGTAGATACCAGCCAAGCACCCATTGCCACAACAGTAGAGCGTTTCATCATTACCCCTTTAATTCTACTTGCTCACTTTATCCTGTTTTACAAACTTCATGAGTAGCCAATATTGCCATCGGCTTCTTGATTGATTGGTCGCCACGGGGCAATCCAGGTTGCAAGTTGCAACCTTCTGTATACAATACGATCCATGGGAGAATGCTTTATGGCAACCGCAATCAAACTATCGGATGAACTTATTGAAGACGCACGCCGTTACGGCGATGTGTTTAGTCGATCTGCGCCCAAGCAGATTGAATACTGGTCGCGTATCGGCAAAATTGCCGAAGAAAACCCTGACCTGCCCTTCAATTTCATCAAAGAGTTGTTAGTCGCCCAGCGCGAAGCAGAAGAAGGCCAGGTCACGCCCTACCAATTTGGCTAACGACATGCAGGTCGTTCAAACTAACTCATTCGCCCGCGCGCTTCGTCGTCTTCATCCGACACAAAAGCAAGATCTCGATGAAGCCGTTAAAACCATCATGGCCAATCCATCTATTGGGGAACTCAAGGTGGGCGACCTTGCCAATATCGCCGTATATAAGTTCAGGATGAGTAATCAACTCACCCTCCTCGCCTACACTTACGACAACGGCACGATTACGCTAACACTATTTGCCTTTGGCGCTCACGAGAACTTTTATCGGGATTTGAAGCGGCAGTTTTAAGCAGGCTTAAATGCCTCAACGATTACTCTCGTTTGCCATTACCGTCTCCTTCATTCTTAGCTTATAGCCACCTAAGGAAGGCAGGCGTTATGCGGCGTGCCCCAACTCGACATCCCAGCCGGGGAACACGAGAACCGCCGGGTGGCAACCAAGAGCGCGAGCAAGTACCTTGGCGCGCTCTACGCCCAAGTTCACACGGCTATTCTCAATTGCAGAAATCGTCGCCTGAGAAATACCCGTAAGTTCTGCCAGCTCGGTTTGGCTTAATTCCTGGAGTTCGCGCAGAATCCGGACTGACTCGCCCATCGAAACCTCAACACGCTGTTTTGCGGACTTAGTTTTCTTCATCATTAGTCCAATGCTTCAGGCACATACACGCGGCGCAGAGGCAACACGCCTTTATGCTTCGCATCGAATCTGTCGTAGTGCTGCAAAATCAAATCAACCAATTCATCGCCATCAATCAGCCGAAGATTAGGCCTATTCTTCTCTTGATCTCGTGCGTGTGAACTAAATCCGCCTAGAGTAATGAAGACACCTGCCTCACCATTGCCCAGTTTGCCGCAGAGCGCTGACACGTCTTTATCCGATGCCGTACCTTCACTGCTCTTGACTTGAATCTTGATGATTGGCGGCTCAATGCCCAGGTGATCCTTGTGCGCAATCACGTCCACACTGGGTTCATTACGCTGCGTTTGGCGTGCATGGTATCCCATCGCCTCAAACAAATGTACGACAAAACCTTCAAGCGGTAGACCTTTGAACTCTTGAGATAGGCGCTTCAAAATGAAGTCACGCGTCGTATCCTCAATCTCCCCAGAGACCAAGGCCACTGTCTCGTCTTGCTCTACAGGACTAACCGTGACCGGCTTGCCGTCAAGCACAGCCCTAAACTCATCGGCAAAGTTCTTCACTTGAAAGAAAGACATTGCCGAACCAACCTCGTACAGGGCACCCTGACTAAACTGTGTTCTCGGGAATGACCCAAGCCACTTAACTGACCTCATGTTCGGATAGTCGGAAGATTTGTTTGGGTCGTAAACATAGGCACCAGTCACCTCGCCCAGATATATCTTTCGCTCGAATTTATCCGGGTAGGCAATCAAGTCACCAATTTGCATTTCATGAATAAAACGAAAGAGCTGACCCGCATAATTTGGAATAGCGCCCGGCTTAATGGTTGGGTACACCTGTGAAACCTTTTGCTTAAAGGCTTCACGGTCTGGAGAAATTTGGCTCAAATCACCCATATCGACCCACCCGACCGCCACGCAATCCTGCTTCGTGAAAAGCGAACTTGCATCACCCGTCTTACCGGCATGAATACCCCAAAGATTATTTTCGTTTGCCATCAGTCTCTCCTCAATTCTTAGCTGATCGTTCCAGGTTCAATGCCAACAAGCGGCGCAGGATTTCCTCATCCGACATCTCCGGTGTGTAGTCCATCCAGCCGTAGGCCTCGGCTACAGCAGCATCCAATTCCTTGTGCGCCATATCTAACCATGCTGGGCGAGCGTTATACAGATTCGTTAGCGTGCGCTTCTTCACGTCTGCCTCATGCCCCGGCTTGGCCACTGGCCGCTTCGGGAAGCCTGCCTTCTCTTCTTCTGGCGTAATCACCCAATCCACCCACTCCGGTGGATTGAGCCATGCCTCGCGCAAGCTGTTCAGCTTCTCGGCTGCAGCGGCAATCTTTACAGCGACACCCTTCACCGGACAATCGGTCGGAATAGTTCCATGCCACTCAGCCGTGTCCTTCGGTGTGAGATGGGCCGGGAACGGGAAGGTTTCAAAGCAGGACTTCGCGTTATAAGTTGGATCGTTACCAACTCCGTGCATTGACGCCATTGCCAAAGACCAAACTTGATGTTGCCTAGACTCCAGCAACCCAAATGCAACTGAATTACCTAAGCAAATTGCAAACAATCGTGAGTCAGGCCATACGGCCGTTGGCTGCCAAACGAAAAAGCGATGCTTTGCCACGCGGGGAGTAACTATGTATCTGCTAAGTGGAGCCATGGCATTACGCATGTCACTGCCTGACCGACCGTGAAGCCACCATTTCTCTTTTCGTGCCTTGTCATTTTGCTGTTCTCTTTGTGGCTTTACTTCTTTTTGCACATGGGAAAAAGGAGCTTCAAACATGGCAGCCTGATTTAGATCCAGTCTAGGGCCGAAATCGATAATCCAAGTATCAGTTGGTCGTTTCGTTACGTCATTTCCATTTGCCCATGGCTTAAGAACAATATAGTTAGGCTGCCCATTCGGATTCGGCGACAAAAGCCAACCCCGAGCAGTCGTACCTGGCACATCAAAAGCACCAACCTTTACGGGGCCTTGAAAAGCAACGTTTAAGTTTTCATTCAGTGCATTGCTCAAGGTTAAGTCAGCCCCAGCAGACCCACCAAGCGTCAAATCTGAGTTGATTTTTTCAACAGGCTTACCATTCAAATAGCACATCGGTTTCCCGGCGTGCGGGAGGAGTGAATCGGCGCGTAGCGGCGTCTGAGCGACGTCTGCATGCCGGGTAGCCGATCTCGCCGACCCAAAGCAAACCAACGACACTCGAACCGCCGCGCCATCATTGACCCAAGGCTCATCGGCCCAGGCATCAAAAATGCACATATCTGACACGATTGCATCCAACACTTTGCGGTTGCTACCGCTACGAATCGCCTGCGTCGAAACCAAACCCGTCGCAAGGGCATCACTCGAAAGAATCTGTTTGCGTGCCTTATCAAACCAGTAGCAGACTAAATCCGCACCACCCGGCACCGATTTGTCGTACACCTTATTCAGCGCATCGAAATAGGCCTTGCCCAGCTCTCCACTCTTCTTATTGCCACCCAAGAACGGCGGATTGCCGATGATGGCATCGGTCTTCGGCCACTGCGCCTCGGTGCCATCGGCATTGAGCAGTGCGTCACGATTCTCAATGTTATCCAGCGGTTTTAGAATTGGCCGATCTGACACCGGGTAACCGTTTTGCAGCATCCACTGAATCTCGCCGATCCACACCGTCACCCGTGCCAGCTCTGCCGCATAGGGATCGAGTTCAATGCCCAGCACATTGCCCGGCCCGCACTCGATACCAATCTGCCGCTGCAAGCCGAGTTGCTCTGCCTCAGTGTTGACCCGCCGCTCAATGTCTTTGAGCGTTTTGAGGGCAACATAAAGAAAGTTGCCTGAACCGCAGGCCGCATCCAGCACACGGTAGTTTTTGAGCCGTTCCAGAAACTGATGAAATTCAGCGTTGGCGTCTTTGTAGGCTTTATCGCCCTGCTTCTTGGATTTATCCAGCAGCTTACGAATGCTGTCACGATGTGTTGCCCACTCCGCCATGAGCGGGCGAATAATCACCGGCTCCACCAGCTTCATGATCGTGGCCGGGTCAGTGTAGTGTGCACCCAGCTGTGAACGTTTCTTGGGGTTAAGGCCGCGCTCAAAAAGCGTACCGAAGATCGAGGGATCAATTGCCCGCCAATCCATGTGAGCGGCAGCACGTAGCGTGACCAGATCACTGAGCATGAGCTGCGGTACGGCAACCGTTTCAAAGAGGCCGCCGTTAAACCAGCGGATTTCAGCATCGCCGTAATCCCCGCCCGTCTGCATGGCCTGGAACAGAGCGGTGATGCGATTGGTGGCGCGCTCTATATCCACGGCTTTATCGAGCAGGCTGGTAAAGATACCTCGGGGCAGCAAGTTCTCATCTTCGGCGAACATGCAGAAGAGACATTGCGTCAGGAAATGCGCCACTTGATCCGGTGGGTTACCGCGCTCACGTAGCGCTTCGGCCAGGCTGCCGAATTTACCGGCGGCGTCTTCGGTAATGGCGGCCAGCGATTTGGTGGGCTTGAGTTTTTCTGGGTCGGTAAAGACCCAGCGCAGAATCTGCAGGTTTTCTGGTTGACCAATGTCCGCCAGATGAATTAACCGTGGTTCGTCGGGGTAGCCGGTGAACGCGGTATGGATTTCGATGCGCTCTCGGTCTGACACTACCAGCAAAGGCGGGTTCTCTAGCTCTAGCGCGTAGTCGGTGAGCTGCTTGAGTGCGGCTTTGAGATCGCGCCCCGGTTTCTTGTTCTCCCACCCGAAACAGCCGCGCTTCCAGACATCGGCCCAGCCGTCCCCACCACCCGATTTTTTTGCGCCGCGTTCAAAACAGTAGTGCTCCGGATCGCGCGGTTTAGCGACCCCGAGCAGATCACACAGGTCGTCGAAGTGGGCCTGCGCGCCTGCCCGCTCAGTAAGGGCGTTGTCTTTCCAACGGGCGATAAAGGCTTCTGGGGTCATGGGAACATTATTCGAGTGGACTCCCAGAATATTAAGCTGTTTTGGATAGCGGTTCGCTAACGATCAAGACGTTTTTTGTACCAGGCACGGCATAGGCTGCGTACCCGTTGTCATCAGTCGGTTGGGCAACGGCAACGCCGAGGGCAGCGGTGGAAATGAGGACGACCCAGACGAGAAAGTTTTTCATGTTGATGCTCCTTATGTATCACCCTTGATTTTGGGCATGAGGTCATCTTATGCGGCGAGAGTCTCACAGGATGAGCCTCTCGTTTTTTATCGGTCACGATAGAAAAATATAAATTGTGGATAATGTCTCTGTTTCTTAATGCTCAAGGTAACGGATGCAGCAAGGGTTCCCGCGGAAATCGTGCAGTACTGCCCTGACCAGACAATGTCTGGCCGTGGTTGTGTGCGCGCTGGCGGCGGGTTCAAGCATGGCGGCGGATACGGCCTCTACAGCGGTCAGCCCGACCGAGGCAGGCGCTGCACTCCGTAACAAGCGTGACCCCAAGAGCCAATCGAGCCAGAGCCTGAATAAAGGGACCGATGCCAAGCGCAGCCGGGTGACACTAACGCCGGCCGATGAAACACCGGCCGGCACGATTGAATCTAAAGGTTTGCGCGGCAAGGCCAGCTTTTACGGTGCCAAGTTTCAGGGGCGCAAAACGGCAACGGGCGAAATCTTCAACAACAAACTATTTACGGCTGCGAGTAACCTGCTGCCCCTGGGCTCACTGGTGGTTGTGAAGCGCCCGGATATCAACCTGTGCGTTGTCGTTAAAGTGAATGATCGCATGCATCCGAAGCATCAATCTCGAGTCATTGATCTGTCGCACAGTGCTGCCAAATACCTGGATATGGTGCGCGATGGCGTGGTGAAAGTTCAGGTCATGCCGCTGCCCGCTAATGCGGGCCCGGGTAGTACGTTTGATTGCGCGATGGGCTTTGAGCTGGAAGAAAGCTGTGAAAACTGCGATTCGCCGTTGCAGTTTAATAATTAAGCCAGACCAGCGCGGTGCTTTATAGCGCAAGATCCAGTTGCTGGCGGGTCTCGGGCGCTTGACGGGTACGCGCGCGACGCTGCTTTGCGGTGCGTTGGCGGGACCCATGTTTGTCAACGATAGCAGCTTTCGCCTCACGCACATCGGGCTGCCGACGCAATGCATGGACTCGCGCCTTTGCCAGCCGCGTGGCGTTTTCAAAATCGACGAGCGGTAAGGGCAGATCCCTGCCCGGCACCAACCCATGTTGGCGTTGTAAATCCTCTGGCATACGCCAGGGCTCAAACAGCCAAGCATCCGGCACCTGCCGCATGTAGGGCAGCCAGTGGCGCACGAAGCGACCTTCAGGGTCTTGGTCTCTGGCCTGCTTGATCGGATTGTAAACACGCGTGGTGTTAATGCCGGTGGTACCCGCCTGCATTTGCATCTGACTCCAGTGAATGCCTGGTTCGTAATCCACGAACTGACGTGCCAGCCACTCCCCGACTGGTCGCCAATGCAGCCAGAGGGCATACGATGCCACCGACACGAGCATGGCACGCATGCGGAAATTGAGCCAACCCGTCTCGCGCAGCATCGTGACGCAGGCATCGACCAATGGCCAGCCGGTACGCGCATGGATCAACGCTGAAAAATGCGCGTCGTTCCAATCCGCTTCTCGCAGACCATCGTAGCCCCGGTGCAGGTTGCGCCACTCAATATCCGGTTGGCTTTCCAGCTTCTGAATAAAGTGACAATGCCAGTAGAGTCTGCTGATAAATGCGCGTAGCCCACGCTGGTGATGGGCGTTTAAATCGGTGGCGCTGGCCAGGTGCCGCTGCGTTGCCTGAACGATCTCGCGTAAGCTCAGACAACCGTAGGCTAAATGCGCAGATAGCCTGGAACAGGCAGAAGTTGCTGACAGCGGTGAAGAGATGCCCCCACGGTATTGGCGGCTACGCCGCTGTAAGAAATCTTCCAGAATGGCGATGCCGCTCTGCCGCCCTCCCCGTTGGCGAGCGATAGGGTTGTCATCCAGCAGGCCTGGCAACAGGCGTTGCATCACCTGAGGTAAATCCTTGAGCGCAACCTCCCCGGGCAAGCACCCAAGTTGGGCCCAGTTTGCCGCAGGCACGGATTTGGTCGCAGCCGCGTTATGGCTTTCCCAGTGGTCTTTCCAGTCATCGCGGTGACGCAACCGTCGGACCACGCCGAACTGGCGAAACTCCTGCCAGGCCACACGATGCAGTCGACACCACTGACCGACAGCGATATCTCGCCGATACGTGTAGTCGTTACCGGTTTCTTCATGTGCGTAAAGCGCGGCAATGGGCAGCTGCTGGTGGAGTTGTTCTAGTACTTCCGTCATATCACCGACCAGCACATGTAACCGTGACCCTCTTCGGGCCAAGCTGCGCTGCAAATCAGAGAGGTTTTCCAGCAAAAAATGCCATTGACGTCCGGAGGCATCGGGCTGTTGCCAAAGCTGGGGCTCGCACACGTAAATGCACAGGACTTTGCCTGCTTGGGCGGCGGCAGTCAGCGCGGCATGGTCATGCACACGCAAATCACGCTTGAACCAAACGACTTGCATGCCTTGTGGGTTAGCTACGGTGAGTGCCATGCACAAATTTTACATTTGTCTAGGACAAAACAGCAAAACCCAGCTATATTCGAGTAACAATTTTTTAGCGCAAAGTTCGTATGTCTCTCAAAACGCAACCCGATATCTCTTCTGGCGAATGTTGTGCCCGCGCGCAGATGATGTCTTACGCCAAAGCTGAATCAGCGCGCTTCGCTCAACATGCCTCGCTATGGCACCGGTTGATTAAATGGCTGAGCCTAAGATAAACCAAGCGCTCCAACGCTATTCGCAATGAACACCTTAATTATTGGCGCCGGCATTGCCGGACTCTCTTGTGCAACAAGCTTGCAATCACTCGGCCACAATGTGCTGGTCGTTGAAAAAAGCCGCGGCGTGGCTGGCCGTATGAGCACAAGACGCGGTGATGATTGGCAATGTGATCATGGTGCGCAGTACTTTACGGCGAGGGATCCGGTATTTGCAGCGGAGGTCGGGCGTTGGATGCAGGCGGGCGTTGCTGCATTATGGTCGCCTCGAATAAGCGTATTTGGCGATGCCGATGCACATCATGCAGAAGCGGGCCTGCTCCGTTATGTAGGCTGCCCAGGAATGACGGCACCGGCCCGCTACCTGGCCGAAAACCTGAGTGTGCAGACGCGCACGACGGTCAGCGCCCTCAGACCCGTCGAGCGCGGCGCTGGCTGGCAAGCGATGACGCTTGAACAGGGCTTGCTTGAGACGGTCTTTGACAATGTGCTGCTGGCTGTACCCGCACCCCAGGCCGTGCCGCTCCTCTTAGCCCACCATCCTTTGCTGGCCGACATTGCGGCGCACACAACCATGCGCGGTAGTTGGGCCATGATGATGCAGTTCAACGAGCCCTTGGCTGTGTCTTTTGACGCAGGCTTTGTCAATACGGATCCGCTGCGTTGGGTCTGCCGCAACTCAAGCAAACCGGGCCGCACCGGCACGGACACCTGGCTGCTTCATGCCGCCGCCCTGTGGAGTGAGGCCCATATCGAAGACGATGCCAATGACGTTGCCGAACAGCTGCTAAAGGCCTTTGTTGATATCGGCGGTGCCGTACCGGCTTCCTGGACGATTCATCGCTGGCGCTATGCGGACATGCTTGCGCCCTTAGCAACGGGCAGTTTATGGGACCCCTCAACGCGAATTGGTCTTTGCGGTGATTGGCTGCACGGCGGCAAAGTGGAAGGCGCCTGGCTCAGTGGCAAAGATCTAGCCGCCCGCGTATCTAACGAGCAGCATGAATGCGCTCTTTGATCTCGCGACCGACCAGCGAAATCGCACTCTTCATCGTGTAGAAGCGATTCGTTTCATCCGAAGAGACCCAGACATCGCCCAGCTCCGCATCCAGCCCTTCTAAGCGCGCCTCCAGATAGCGGAGTTGCTCAATCGATGTGGCCGCATACATCCGCTCTTCAATCACCTTGAGTTCGTCATACGCATCTGAGATTAATTGCCGAGAACGGAACAGCCGGTAATTGGGCACCAGCCTGAACAAAGGCAGGATGATGGCAAACAGGCCCAATACCAATAACCACATGCGGTCGATATAGCTCACCACCCAGAAGGGCAACAGGCCGGTCAGCCACGGCGCGCCTTTGTCATAATAGCGCTGGGCAACGTCGCTCAGCGGAATGCTTTTATCAATGTAGGCGGGAAACTGATCAGCTCGGCCAAAAAAACCTTCGGCGTCTTCGTTAGTGCGATCGGCTGCCTGCAAAAAGAGTTGCTGTATGGCCGGGTGCATCGTCTTTTCAACCAGTAATGTTACGGTTGAAGCGATCATATGAATATCGTTAGGCGGATCCAATTTGGCGAGGTCAAGCGACCCCCGTGGAATCGTCACGACCTCCAGGTAAGGCATGCGCTTCACGTAGGCATCGGCATAAGCAAAATCAAAAATATGCAGCTCGGGATGCGCAATTAAGCCCTGAATGGTGGGCGAATCAAAGCCATCAACAATGGCCATGGCATCAATCTGGCCCGCCAACAGTTGATCACGCGCATCGGTATGGGTCAGGCGACGCAGGTTGGTGTTGTCTGATGAAATCTTAACGCCACGCATGGCAAGAATGCGGGTGAGCAACTGTTCGGTGCCGCTGCCTTCAACACCGATGGCAATCGGCTTGCCACGAAAATAGTTAATGGCATCGGCCCCATGGTATTCCGAGCCTCGGTAAAAGAGCCATAGCGGCAAGTACTGCACACTGCCCAAAGAAACGAGATGCGGGAAGTCCCCTTTACGCGCAATACCGCCCAAGAGAAACCCGGCGTTAATCGGGGTATTGGCATCATCCGCCTCAACAATACTTTCACGCGAGCCCGCGGTGTTGACCAGATTGAGCGTGACACCTTCCTGGGCGAAGATCTCCTGATAGCGCTTACCGATTTGCTCGGTGGTCGAACCAGGTTGCCCGACCGCCAGCGTCACCTGCCAGG
>Ga0255756_1004570_pt1 | contig 13371 bp, 9 predicted proteins | sample 011ome_20_FD_179956 | JGI IMG/M metagenome (GOLD analysis project Ga0255756, IMG submission 179956) | Coastal salt marsh microbial communities from the Groves Creek Marsh, Skidaway Island, Georgia - 011509CT metaG (version 2) | ecosystem: Environmental > Aquatic > Marine > Intertidal zone > Salt...
CTTGACCTCGTTCGCGTCCCACTTCTCGCCGATCCTCTCCCTGAGCTTCTCCCTCGCGACGGCCTCGTCGTCGTCGTCGTCTCCCTCCGCCGCGGCGATCCGCGCCTTGTACTTCTTGAGTCTGTTCGCCGCGACGACGGCGACGACCCACGCCGACGCGCCCGCGGCGACGGCGCCGCCGCCGACCCACAGCGCCGTGCTCGCGGTGACGCCGCCGATCGTCGTGACGCCGCCGAGGTCCACGTGCGGCACGACTTGTGGGAGCGACGGCGGGTGCGCGACGCGGTGCTCGCGCGTCACCGTCGGGGGTTTCGCGGAGCGCGGCGTCGGCGGAAGCAAGCCTGTGGTGCCCGGCGCGAATCCAAAATCTGGCTCCGCGATGACGTCCTCTCTTCCTCCGGGCCCACCGACGCGGCCGCGCGCCGCCTTGCCTTCCCTCGCGCCGAGCTCCAGGATCCTGCGCTCTCTCAGGTACGCCTCGCGCGACTCGACCCCCCATCCCCCGGACGGCTTCACGCCGTAGAACCGTTGCCAGTTCTTCACCGCGTTGACCTGGCGTGGTGGGTGAAGCGATCGGTCAGTCGAACGTCTTAGCGGTCAAACGTTGAAAGGGGAGCGCGGGTGAAGAGTGACGACGGGAAAAGTCCTCAAGGAAAGGCGTGCACCACGCGAATTGGGTCGTACGGGAAGCAGTCTGTCTCACCGTGATCGGACCAAAGTATCCCGTCGCGCCGTCTCGGTACTTGTAGTGCCCCTCCCCGGCGAGATACCGCTGCAGCTCCGCGACTCGCTCCGAGGTTTCGCCCTCGCACATGTACTCGATCCCAAAGTCGTGCACGTCCACGCCCGCGCCGCGCAGGCGCTCGAGCTCGCCGAGGAAGTTGGGCGGCGCCGCGGGTGGGAATCCGAATCCGCTCGAGTTGGACGTCGACGCGCCGCCTCGCTTCGCGCGGCAGGCGAGGTGCGACGCGCGAAGACGCGACGCGGCCGCAGTCGCGGAGCCTGAGGACGCTCTCGACGAGAAGCTCGAGGTATCGCGCGAGGGGGACGACCATCGCGGCGACGCGCGCGCGAGCGGCGAGGACGCCATCCCGTTGATCGGATTGGATTTCTTCTTTCTTCTTCGCGCCTTCTCGGCGGCCACCGCACCGATCGGTCGGCTGCTGGAACGATCGACGATCGACGATCGGGGGCGCGAGGACCGACGCCGACCGCGGAGGCGCGCGAGACGGCGACGCGCTCGAGTCTCCGCGGCGAAGGAAAACTTCTTCGCGCGCGACGACGGCGTTCGACGCGCGCGGCGTGCGCGCGCGCTGTGCCGCGACGCTCCGCGGGACCTCCCAATTCGTTCTGTTCTTCCCGCCTTGTCGTCGCGACGCGTGCGCACCGACCGCGCGGCGACCGCGCCGCGCGATACCAGCGAAGTTTCGCCGCGTCGTCTCCGCATTCGCGCACCTCGCGCCCTCGCGCGACCACCAGGCGCGCGCCCGCGACGCGATGTTCGGCGCGCCGAAGCACCGCGGGGACGGGAAAGACCGGGCGAAGCCGCGGCCGGAGTCCGGTGCGTCGTCGATCGCGCGCGCGCGCGGCGTCCGTCGTCGTCGTCGCGTCGTTCGATCGCCCGCGATGAGCGCGAATTTCGCCCCGACCGACGATTGCATTCGCGCCCGCGAGGATGCATGGATCCGTCGACCGATCGATCGATCCATCGCGCGCCCCCGCGCCCTAACTCGAGTCCCAAACCTGACTTCATCCCCGCCGTCGCCTCCCCGTCCAAACCCTCCTCCTCCAGCGCCTCCGAGGCGAACGCACGGCCCCGCGCACCACCCCGCGCCTCCGCGCCAGCTCGTCGAGGCGGTCCGCGCGCGATACCCACTCTGGGCCACCCTCGGCATCGACGCGCTCGCGCTCGCGCGCCAGCGCGCGCTGCCGTGGCTCCTGAAGCAGATCGAGGACGTGTACGACGAGCGGTACGCGCACGACGTCGCGGAGCTCGAGTTCGCGGCCGGGTGCGTGCGCGACGAGAAGAAGAAGAGAGGAGGAGGAGGAGGAGGCGGTACAGCCGGCGGCGACGCGGACGACGAGTCGGACGCGGCTGCGGCGATCATCGAAGCCGCGCTCGCGCCGAGGCCGTTCCCCGAGTACGTCCTCGCGCACTGCGCGCGACGGTACGGCGTCAAGTCTCTCGCGGAGAAGGCGGCGTGGGAGCTCATGTGCAACGCGGAGGCGGCGAGGAGCGCGGGAGCGCACACGTCCGTGGATCTGTTTTGCGCGTTTTGCAACCGCGGATACGACGACGAGGAGCTGATGTTCTTCCTCTACGTCCGACAGGTGCGCGGCGCGCGTCGTCCGACACGGACACGACACTTTCGCGTGACATCTCATCTCGACCGCGCGATCGTCCACGTGGATTTCAAATCTTTTCGCATCCGATCGCGCGCCGACCAATCGAATCGATCCCTCACCGCGAATCGAATCCATCGACAGCAACTCTTGTCGGCGTGCGCGAGAGCGCTGCCGCGGGTGGACGTGCACGACGTGAAAGGCGCGTCGCAGCGGTTCCTCGCCGGGCCGCCGGCGCCGCCGCTGCCTCCCGCGATCGCGCTCACGGAGAAGCGCGCGAGGGACGTCACGCGGAGCGTCTTCGGCGGCGCCGTCGCGGACGGGATGCTCTGTCAGGCGGTGTTGCAGCTCGTCGGCGATTTTTTCAAGGAGAAACGCGAAGAGGCGTCGCGCGAGAAGAAGGGCAAGGGCAAAGGCAAGGGCAAGGGCGGCGGATCCGGGAGAGGCGGCGTGGACGCCGCCGCGGAGGCGACGATGGAGGCGTACTACTACCTCAAGCTCATGCTGAGCGCGTACCGGGACACGCGGCCGGACGGCGGCGGCGAGGACGACCCGTCCGCGGCGCCCGCGGTCGCCGCGCGAGAGGAAGCGCTCGACCGGCTGTTCATCGGCGAGGACGTGGACGCGGCGCCGTCGGTGACGACCGCGGACGGCGGTGACGACGTCTCGACGTCCCCGGGGCGGGCGTCCGGCGGCGGATGGGGCGCCGGCGGTGCGACGTCGGCGGCGACGGCGGCGGCGGCGACGGCGGCGGACGCCGCATTTCGCGCCGCCTCGCCCGCGAGAGAAACTAACTCCCCCTCTGGGAAACTCTCCGTGGACCCGAACGGGACGTACGTCAAGCTCGTGCGACGCGCCATCTCGAACAGCTGCGGGATGTACTGCGACGTGTACCTGATCCAGGTGGCGCGAGACGTCGCGCCCGCGACGTTCGCGGAGATCAAAGCCAAGGCGACGGCGGAGCTCGACCGACGCGCGCAGGGGCTGTTTTCCGGCGCGCTCGCGGCCGCGTTCCCCGGCGTCGTCGTCGTCGAGAGTGTTGAAGATGTTAACGGCGGCGACGGCGCCGCGGCCCACGTGGCGGCGTCGGAGCCCGCGCTCGTGGAGACGACGCGGCGGAGCGTGTCGGCGTTGATGCGTCGCGGCGCGAACGCGACGGGCGCGGGGGGGAAGGACGCGAAGGACGTGGCGAAGCAGATCTTGGCGACGAAGACGATACGAGCGACCGTGGAGCCGATGCTGTCGCGGCTGCTGTCGGAGCTCCCGGAGGACGAGTTCGATGAGGAGGAGGAGGAGGAGCAGGAGAACTTGGATTGATCGTAATCTCTACTGTAAGGTATCACGCGACGACGTCCGACCGTCGCCGAAAAAAATACCGCCCGTCTCGTCGCGTCGCGTCCACTTTTTGACAGCTCGCGTCGATTCAACGTACGTTCTGCTTCGTTCACTCACGCCGCCGCGAGCTCGGCCTCGAGTGCGTCCACTTCGTCTTGCGCGTAGGTGGCGCCGAGCTCCACCGCGACGCGGTGCCACTTCAGCGCCTCCGTTTTGTTCACCGCCACGTCCCTAAACGCGTCGTTGTCCCGGCTCGCGTCTCCCGCGTACCTCCTCGCGTACGGGCCGTATCTGTAGATGAACCCGAGCGCATACGCGGCCCCTTTTTCACCCAACTCGGCCGCTTTGACGTACAGCTCGAGCGACTTCACTATATTTTTCTCCACGCCAAGGCCCTCCACGTAGCACCCCGCGAGGTAGTAGGTAGCTTCGGCGTGCCCACACCTGGACGCCCTTTCGAACCACTCGACCGCCTTCGTCACGTCTCTCTTCACGCCGTACCCATAGAGGTAGCAGCTTCCGATCCAGCAAATGGCGTCGGCGTCTCCAGTCGCCCTGCGCCACCAGTAGACCGCACGCTTCCTCTTCCCCGCGTCGTAAAGCCCTCGACCGAGCTCGAATAACGCCCTCGGAGAGCCCCCGGGCAACGACGCGTCAGACTTCTCCGCGTCCCTCCACACCTTGCTCACCTGGGCGAGCGCGACGCGGTCTCGCGGGTCGTCCCCGAGGTGCGAGAACACGACGGCGGCGACGTTCTCGGGTATAGTGTTGAAACCGGTGCTCGAGCGCGTTTGCATGGCTCGGATCTGGGCTGGGGGCGGCGGCGGGGGCGCGCGAAAGACTGAAGCTTTTTCCTCGTCAGCGTCAGGTTCTGCCTGGCGCGGCTCTCAGATTCGAACTTTCCGTTCGTCGTCAACGATCGTTTTTTTCGCCCGCGTCCCGAGTCGTCCTCCGCGTCGTCCTCCGTCCACAGCGCGCCGCGCGTCGGGACGGAGGTCGCGCGCGGGATCGACTCGAGGCGCGTCGACGGTCGCGCGCGCGAGCGACGCGCGCGGACGTATCGCGTCTCGCGGCTCGGTCCTCGAGATCGATTCGATCGACGAAAGCCGCGAGTTCGGCACCCGTCGTTGTTGATTCGACTCGGTCGACGCGCGCGATGCCGCCGAAGCCGCCGCCGCCGCCGCCGCCGCCGCCGCCCGGCGCGAAGGGCGACGCCGCGCCGCCGTCGAAAGAACCCGACGCGGAGAAGCCGCACTGGACGAACGACAAGAACGAGAAGCGAAAGGCGAACCCGCCGCGCGAGCTCACCAAGGCGAACCTCGCGAATCAGCGGAGCCAGCCGTGGCAGGCGCGGATGCCGCCCGCGGTGTCGCACAAGGGGAACACGGAGGTGCTGCCCCTCGGCAGAGAGGGCGCGGTGTGCGAGCTGTGCGGGATGCCCGGGCACGACGCGGACGTGTGCGCGGACCGACCGCCCGCGCCGAGGCCGAAGCTCACCCTCGACCTGAGCGCGGTTGGCGCGGCTGGCGCGGCGGCGGCGGCGGCGGACGCGCCCGAGGCGGAGCCGTCCTACGGCGACATCCCGGACTCGCCGTCGCACCAGTTCCCGGCCGCGAGCGCGAAGGAGATCGCGCGCCAGGAGGAGAAGAAGAGAGCGGAGGTGGCGAGGATAAAGAAGGAGCGCGCGGACGCGAAAGAGGCGGCGCTGTTGAAAGGCGCGTTCTATACACTGGTCCCCATACGACCGCGTTGGCGTGGTGAACGCCGTTCCTTAAGGACTTTGCCCGGCGTATCTCTGCGCCCACCCCTCGCTTTCAATCCCCGCCCTCGACGCCTTTCAACTCCAACTGACGCCTTTCAACTCCACCCCGACATTCGTTCTGGCGTGCTGTTGAAAGAGCTGGAGGCGGCGCGTCTCGCGGACGGCGGCGGCGGCGGCGGCGTCGACGACGACGACGACGACGACGACGACGCGCCGGCGTACGCGCCGCCGCCGCCGATGCTGCCGCCGAAGGAGGACGTGAAGGAGGACCCGATCACGGAGGGTCTCGCCGGGTTCGAGGACGCCGCGAAGCGGTTCGATTGGGAGAAGGACGCGAGGGAGAAAGCCGAGGCGAAGGCGCGGCGGGTGCGTCACGAAAAGCTCGAACGCGCGGTTCACAAAGCCGCGCACTTGGAAGACCTGGCCGAATCGTTCGAGGTGATGCAACTGAAGCGGCAGGTCATGGAGAAGAACGCGAAGACGCAGCACGCGAATTTCAACCGGTTTCGGCAGCAGAACGTCGAGTTCGCGGCGGACCCCGGGGACGATCCGCTCGCGGGAGAGCACCCGAGGATCCCGGGTGTGCCTAAATTTTCGTACGGACACTACCCCGTCAAGGACATCGTCTCCGAGGCGCTCACGCGCGCGGTCGTCCTCGAGGAGCAGCAGCGGAAAGATAATATCACCGCGGAGAAGTTCGGGCGCGAGCTCACGCAGACGGCGATCACGACGCTGATCGACGACGAGGGGGAGGCGACGCGGCAAGAGCTGATCAAGGCGCGTTCTCATCACACTGGTTCCCATACGGCCGCGTCGGCGTGGTGAACGCCGATCCTTGAGGACTTTCTCTCCCGGCGATTCTCTCCGCCCAGGGTCCCTCGCTTTCAATCCCCGCCCTCGACGCCTTTCAACTTCAACTGACGCCTTTCAACCCCACCCCGACGTCGCTTTGTATGGAATGGCCCCAAGGACGCGCTCGCCGGCGGCGCGGATGCGTTTCGCGAGGCGATGACGCTCATGAAAGCGGACGCGGACGCCTTCAGAGCGCAGCTCGAGGAAGCGGTCGAGGACGCGGTCGCCACGGAGTCGACGCACAAGGCGCGTATCGGCGCGCTGGAGTCCGAGATCGAGGAGGAGCGGGCGAAGAGCGCGAAGGCGGCGGAGGAGGCGGCGGCGGCGCGCGCGGAGCTCGCCGCTTCCGTCGTCGAGTTCGAGACGATCAGAGACGAGTTCGAGGGCGAGAAGAAGCTGATTCTCGACGCCGCGGACGCGACGAAGAGGGCGTCCAAGCTCGCCGCGAAGAGAGTCGCGGACGACGCGGAGGCGCTGCGCGTTGAGCTGCTCGGCGTTCGACGCGCCGCGGACGCCGAGGCGGCGGCGAATCGAAACGCGCTCGAGTCTCTGCGTCGGCAGATCAAGCGCTTGGAAAACGACGCCGTCGAGTCGGAGCGCGCGGCGATCGACCACCTCGGCGCGGTGAAGAGGGACCTCGCGAGCGCGAGAGCGGACGCGAGAGAGGCGGAGAGGGCGCGCGCGGAGTCGGAGCGGCGGACGAGGGACGCGGAGGCGAGGGCGGCGGACGCCGAGTCGCGCGCCGCCGCCGCGGAGGCGTCCGAGCGGAAGCTCATGGCGATGCAGAAGAAGGCGAACGCGCTCGCGAGGGAGCGCGAGGGGAAGGAAGCGGAGGCGGCGAGAGAGGCGGCGCGCGCGGCGAGAGCGGAGAAGCTCGCGGCGTCGGCGGCGTCGGCGTCGGCGTCGTCGGCGTCGTCGTCGGCGGCCAATCAGAACGCGCCCCCGGCGACCGCGGCGGCGGCGGCGAAGAAAAAATCGCCGACGGCGTCCAAAGCTGCCAAGGCGAGACCGACCGACCCCGCGCTGCAGGCCGCGCGCGACGCCGCGGTGAAGGACGCCGCCGCGGAGGTGGAGCGCGAGCGCGTCGCCGCGGCCAAAGCGCTCGCGGACGCGAAGCGCGCGCGAAGGAAAGCGATCGAGGCGGAGGAGATTTCCGCGGCTCGACTCGGCGCGCTCGCGCCTCCGCACCTCAAGACGTTGAAGCTGGCGTCGCGCGCGTTCGTCGTCGCGAGCGACGGCGACGGCGACGGCGAGGCGGACGGAGGTTTCGACGCGAGGGACGCTTTGGTCGAGATGCTCGGCGCGAGGCACGACATCGCGACGACGACGCGGCCGAACGGTGTGGACGCGGCGCCCGCGCGCGCGGGCGCCGCCGCCGCCGTCGTCGTCCTCGCCACGTCCGCGGCGAGGGCGGACGAGCGCGCGCGGCGCGAGATCACCGCCGCGCTGACGCACGACCCGCCGCGGCGCGTGATCCTCCTCGTCGCGCGCGGCGACGACCGTGGGCTGTCCGGGCTCGTGCCGGAGGATGTGTTGAGGGACGCGAGCGTCGAGGACGGAGCGGTGGAGATCATCCCGTGCGAGATGCGCGGCTTCGTCGCCGCAGCCGCGCGCGACGCCGACGCCGCGGGCTTCGCCGCCGACGCCGCGGTCGCCGCGGTCGCGCGATGCCTGGGCGCGCCGGACGCGTTCCTCGCCTCCTTACCCGCGTCGTCGCTCGCGTCCATCGCGTCCGCGAGGGACGCGCCGTTGGACCTCTCCGGTTTGGGCGCGTTGACGACGTTGACGGCGCCCGCCGGCGACGGCGACGCGTTGCGTCGCGTGTTGAGCGCGCCGTCGTGCCGTCTCAGGGCGCTCACGGCGACGCGCGCGCCGAGCGGCGCCGTCGCGGGCGCGATCGCCGCGAGCGCGATGGAGTGCGCGTCGTTGCGGACGCTGTCGTTCGGCGGCGCGACGTTGCCGATCGCGGAAGCGAGAGCGGGGAAACTTGGACTCGGCGGATGGGACGGTCGCCTGGACCTCAGCGGGACGACCGACCGTCCTTCCTCGGAGGCGGCGACGGCGACGGCGACGGAGGAGCCGCGCGTCGCGGAGTGCGAACTCTGCGCGCTGCGCGCGATGTTCGCGCCCGAACGCGGCGGATGCGGCGGCGCCGTGCGCGAGGTGACGTTGCACGCGAAGGCGTCGGCGGCGACGACGCGCGCCGTCGTCGCGGCGATTCGAGGCGCGTCGGATTCGGATCCGGACGCGACGACGCCGCATCCGTCCGTGAACGGCGTGCCGGCGGTCCTCTCCCCGGATTCGGACGACGTCGTGGACCTGAGCGGGATGGCGTGCGGCGCGCCGGGGCTCGTCGCCCTCGCCGTCGCGCTCGAGACGGGACCCACGGGGACGGAGACTCGCGCCGCGTCCCTGTCGACGCTCTCGCTCGGCGGGTCGAGCCTCGGCGGCGCCGACGCCGGCGCCGCGCTCGCCGCCGCGCTCGCCTCCCCCGCGTGCGCGAAGCTCCGGCGGCTGCTCCTCCCCGGCGCCGCGCTCGGGCCCTCGGGCGTGCGCGCGGTGTGCGACGCGCTGCCTCCGTCGCTCGAGACGCTCGATCTGGGGTCGAACGCCGCGGGCGACGACGCCGGCGCCGCCGCGGCGACGGCGTTGAGGCGTTGCGCCGCGCTGGCGACGTTGTCCGTCGCCGCGAACGAGATCGGGCCCGAGGGGGCCAAGGCGCTCGCGCCCGCGATCCGCGATCACGCGTCGCTTCGAGAGCTGCACTTGAACGGCAATCGCGTCGGGGATAAGGGCGTGACGAGCCTGTGCGTCGCGATCAAGACGACGAAGGCGCCGTTCGCGCGGTTGATACTCAGCGAAAATTTCAACGTCACCGCCGGCGGGATGAAGCCGCTCGCGTCGCTGGTTTCGACCTCGCGCACGTTGACCGAGTTGAACCTGTCGAGGGTCATGATCGGCGCCGAGGGCGCGAAAGCGCTGTGTGTCGGGCTGAGAGACCCGGCGTGCGCGCTGAAAGTGTTGGAGCTCGGCGCGTGTAAGCTCCGCGCGGACGGCGCGAAGCACCTCGGCGACGCGATTCGCGCGAACGCTTCCATACTTCGCCTTGGTCTTTCCAGGAACTCGTTAGGGGATAAGGGCGTCTTCGAGCTCGTGGCCGGGGGGCTGGAGAGCGCCAAGTCGCTCGTGGAGCTCGACGTGAGGGACAACGCGATCGGTCCAGAGGGGGCGAAGCGTCTGACGACGGCGTTGAGGACGAAGAATTTCACGCTGCGCGCGTTGGCGTTTTCCGGGAATAAGTTGGACGACGTGAAAACGGCCGCGCTCGTGGCGTTAGCGATGAGCACGACGCGAGGCGTGCGATTGAAACCGCAGGTCGTCGCGGCAGGAAACGCGGAGGAGAAGTCCGCGAACCCGGTCACGTCGAAGGAGGCGGAGGGCGACGAGAACAAGCTTCCGGAGACGGCGGCGGCGGCGGCGACGAAGCCGCCGTCGCCGGCGCGGCAGATCGCGACGTCTTCGGAGGAGGACTTCATCGAGGAGGATCTGCCCGAGGAAATAGACGACTAGGAGCTCGGTAGCAGTATGATACAGCGCGACTCGCAGTTCGCCGCGTGAACGAAAAACAAAACGTAACGTAACGTCCAATTCACAGGAGTTTCACCTCGAGCGCGCCGTCCTCCTCGGCGGCGGCGTCCGCGAGTTGAATCACCGCGCCGACGCGTAACCCCCCCTCCGCGGTGCTCATCGCGCTCAGATCGTCGCATAGCATCGCGGTCCTCCATCCCCAGCCCTTCGGCGCGCGCGGCAGCGTCGTCGCCTTCGTGCTCGGGGCCAAGCTTCCGAGTCGGACGATCTCCGACTTGGAGGGGCACAGCAGTTCGTACCGAACGCTCACCGTCTCTCTCGCGTCGCAGTACCCTGAGGGTCAAAACATACAAAAATAGTTCATCGGTCAGTTGAAAAGAGACGCGATCAAGTGTTGAAACCGATCTGGGTGAAAATCGTTTGCAGAACGCACCGGACACCTGCAGCCGCGCGTGGTTCACGTCCGACGACGACGGCGACGACGACGGCTCGCCGGCGACGCTCTGCGCGTGCGGCTGCGACCGGGAGCCGCCGCCGCCGCCGCCGCCCGTCGTCGCCGTCGCGTGCGTCAGCGCGGAGTCCACCGCGCTCAGGTTGAACGACGCGGGCGAGTGCGGAATGAGCGGGTCTCTCGCCGGCCGTCGATGCAGAAACAGGCCGAGCGTCTTTCGACCCTTCGGGTCCTCGTCCGAGAAGGCTTGGACGTTGAAGTACGGGGTGGAGTTGAAAGGCGTCAGTTGGAGTTGGAAGGCGTCGAGGGCGGGTATTGAAAGCGAGGTGTGGGCGGAGAGATGCGCCGGGAAAAGTTCTTAAGGATCGGCGTTCACCACGCCAACGGGGTCGTATGGGGACCAGTGTGTAGAACGCACCTTGGACGGAGACTTTCCACAGCGACCCGGCGTAGAACTCCTCCACGCTGTGCCGCGCCTGGCCGTCCGCGAGGGACAGGACGTCACCCATCTCGACGCCGAACCGGAACGGGAGCTCCGTGCCGTCGAGCGTTTTGCCGCGATGCGCCGCCGCGGCGGCGGCGGCGGCGGCTCTGCCCCCTCTCGACGACAAGGCGTTTTTCCCTCCCCTCGACCCGCCGCCGCCAGCCCCGGTCCCGCGCGCGCTGGTAGCGAATGTCGGGGTGGAGTTGAAAGGCGTCAGAAACGGAGTTGAAAGGCGTCTAGGGCGGTTATTGAAAGCGAGGGCTGGGCGGAGAGAGACGCCGGCAAAAGTCCTTAAGGATCGGCGTTCACCACGCCAACGCGGTCGTATGGGGACCAGTGTATAGAACGCACCTAGTCCCGGCGCCGCCGTCCGCGCGCTTCTTCATCGGCGACGCGGACGACCCCGCGGCGCCCGCGGCTCGGGTCGAGACCCCCGCGCGCGCGTCGTCGTCGTCGTCGTCGTCCTCGTCGTCCTCGTCGTCCTCGTCGCTCTCCCCGCGCGCGCCCCCGCCGCCATCTTCGATTTCGATTCTGCTCAAGCTCTCGTCCACCCGCGACGGCGGCGCGCGCGCGCGACTCGGCGCGTCCGCGTCGCTCGCGCCCGCGCCGCGCTCGCTCCCGTCTCTCCCCTGCGCCGCGGCGACGTGCGCTTTCAGCAGCGTCTGCGCCCACAGTCCGTCGACCACCGCGCGCGTCGGCGACGTCGCCGCCGCGTCCGCCGCCGCGCTCACCGCGTTGACCGCGTCGGCGGCGCCGACGCCCGCCTCCCCTCGCAGCGCCGCCTCGCCCAGCGCGGCGACCATTGACCCGAGGCACGCCGCTTTGAAGTCGCCGTCCTCGAGCTCGAGCTCGGCGCGTATCGCGAGCAAGTCCGCGAACGGGAGGTGTTGGTAGTTGACGCACGCGGACAGCGCCTCGGCGCGCAACGCGACGGCGGCGGGGTCCGGGCCGCCGTCGCCGTCGCCGTCGCCGTCGCAGCTCTCTTCCAGCAGCCGCGACGTGACGTCCGCGACGAGCTCGAACCGCGCGCGCTCGTTCGCGACCCACAGGTCGTTCGATCGCAGCAGCTTCAGCAGCGTCGTCGGGCTGAGGTGGTGCAACGTCCCTCGCAGCTCCTTCGCGCCGCGCGCGCACGCGAACCCCCAACACGCGGCGGCGACTGAACGTCGGGGTGGGGTTGAAAGGCGTCAGATGGAGTTGAAAGGCAACGCGGGCGGGGATTGAAAGCGAGGCGTGGGCGGAGAGAGACGACGGGAAAGTCCTTAAGGAACGGCGTTCACCACGCCGACGGGGTCGTATGGGGACCGGTGTGAGATGAGATAGAACGCGCCTCTCTCGCCCGGGTCGCCCATCCCGAACGCGCTCTGCTCGCACAGGTTTTGGTATCGCAGGAACGTCCGCTCGTCCACGTCCGCGACGATGAAGTCCGCGCAGATATCGCACAAGTCTCGGAGGTCGAGGAACGACCCCGCGGCGAGCACGCGCGGCGCCGCGTCCGTCGTCAGCGTCGGCGGTTTGTCGTACAGAAACCCCAGCGTCGTCTCCACCGCGTCCACGTCGACGAGGTCGCTGACGTCGTCGAAGCGCAGGGTGAGCGTCGGCGACGACGCGTCGAGCCACGGGCCGCGCATGAGCGCGGCGAAGTACGGCGAGCGCGAGAGGACGAGACGATGCAGCGGGTACTCCTGCGGGGGGGGCGCGGGGGACGGAGGAGGGGAGGCGTGAGGCGCGAGGGGCGGGGTATTACACTGGTCCCCATACGACGGCGTCGGCGTGGTGAACGCCGATCCTTAAGGACTTCACTTCGCCCGGCGCATCTCTCCGCCCAGGGTCCCATGGGCGAGGCGCGAGGGGCGGGCGGGCGCGTCGTCGCGACCGCGTTGTTTAATTCCGCCGTCGCGTCGACGTCTCGGAGGATTGGGCGAACGCGCCGAGACGACGCGCGACGCTTCATCGCGACGCCGCTCGCGCGACGCTTCATCGCGACGCGACGCACCTTGCCCAGCGCGGAGACGACGACGTCGCTGAACTCGCGCTCCTCCCACCCCAAGCTCTGCACGTGCGCGGCGAGCCCGACGGAGGCGTCGGCGAGCGCGGCGCGACGCGTCGTCAGCGACGACGACGACGACGACGTCGCCGCGCTCGTCGCGCGCCGCGGCGACGCGTACGCGCCGGAGAGGAGCGCGTCGAGGTTGCCGTCCGCGTCGTCCTTCGCGACGTCCGCGTCGTGCGACGCGGACTGCGCGCCGGGATCGGACATCGCGACGAGGGCTGTGGGGGAGGCGCGCGCATGCGAATGAATAATTAATGGAGCCGATGCGCTTCTGTTTGCGCTGGCTACACCGCCGATGAGGCCGCGGGCGGCTCCTTCTTCTCGGCCGGGGGTGTCGACGCGAACAGGGCGTTCAACGTCGTGTCGAACCCCCCGAACCACGACCCGGACGCGCCCGCGGACACCGGCTTCGGCGAGTTCGTCGCGGGGACAGACCCGGGGAGGACCCCGCCGCCGCCGCCGCCCGCGCCCGCGCCCGCACCCGCGCCCGCGCCCGCCGCCGC
>Ga0255756_1004572_pt1 | contig 13370 bp, 9 predicted proteins | sample 011ome_20_FD_179956 | JGI IMG/M metagenome (GOLD analysis project Ga0255756, IMG submission 179956) | Coastal salt marsh microbial communities from the Groves Creek Marsh, Skidaway Island, Georgia - 011509CT metaG (version 2) | ecosystem: Environmental > Aquatic > Marine > Intertidal zone > Salt...
CCAACGCCCCGCCGCGCGCGAAACACCTCCCGCGCCCTTCAATCAGCGTCAATCGCACCGAACACGCCAGCGACATCGCGCGCGGCGCCGCGCACGCACGGACCCACGACGCACAGTGACGCCATCAGCGCGCCCAACAGCTCGAAAACACGTGATTGATTTCATATGATATTCGACGAATCACCACCAGGGACGACGACCCCCTCTCGAGCCTGTGCCCAGTGTCCTATGCGTCATACTGTTTACCCATACACGCCAGACACGCACGTCCATACACGCCCGCGCGCCTCGTCGTCGCGCGATCGCCACTCTACGACGACCATGTCCGCCGTCCTCGCGTTGAACACCGCTGGTTTGATCCCGCTCCGCGCGCGCGCGAGCGTCGCGCGTAAGAACGCGCGCGCCGCCGTCGCCCCCAAGGTACGCACACACACACGCACACGCACACGCACGACGATCGACCGACGCGATGCGCGCGTTGAATGCGGTGATGGCGTCGATCGATCGCATCGATCGATCCCATCCTCGTCGTGGGTGTCGTTCGCGCCGTCGCTCGTCGCCGCCATCGCGCGCGCGCGATGATGATGATGTACGATGGATGTCGCGCCGTCCCTGACGACGACGATGACGAACGCGGGCGGCGATGGGCGACGGCGCGAACGTCCACGACGACCGATGCGGGGAAAGATACGGTGTGGATATTGATTGGGGCGCGACGGAGGATCTGTCGGTCGTCGGTCGTCGTCGGTCGTCGTCGGTCGTCGGTGGGTGACACCGGTCGCGATCGCGGACGAGAGTGTCGGTGTCGGTGTCGGTGTCGTCACACCGATCGACGACGACGACGACGACGACGACGACGACGACGGGCGACGACCTCGATAGGGTCGCGATCGCGCGCCCGCGTGTCGTGGATTTGATCGGGGACATGTCTCCATGGGGTAAAACTGACGTATTGTGCGTATTTTAACGGTATGTAGGCGATGTCTGCGCCGAAGTTTGCGCAGAAGATGCACAAGGTTGCCGCCGCCGCGCCGGCGATTATCGCCGCGCCGGCGTTCGCGGCGCAAGAAGCCGTCGAGCAAGTTGCGCTCGCTGATGTGAACATTTTGGGTGTCATCGCCACCGCGTTGTTCATCATCATCCCGACGTCGTTTTTGATCATCTTGTACGTCAAGAGCGCGTCTGAAGGCAACGTGTCGGGTGGTTTCTCCCAAGCGTACTATGACAAGTCCAAGGCTGCGGGTAACAAGAAGACCAACATGGCTGCCGTGCTCAAGGGTAAGGGCAAGGGTATGTTGCCGGACAAGTAAACGTGTGATATATACACATGTATATGTTTACTACGTTTCCTCGGTATCGGTAGCGCGCGCGTGCGGTTTTTCGTAGTTTTGAAATGCGCACGCAACAATTTATACACTTACTACTGTCACATCACGTTTGTCCTTGTCGTTATCGGTGCTCGTGCAAATATTACAAACATAAAGCCCTGTCAATTCATGTGTCGTGCTGCTACGCGACGTCGGCGAGAAGCGCGTCTAAGCTCTCGCGTTGCTCGCCGCTCAGCGCCTTTGGAAACTGAATGTTGAATTTGATTTTCAAATCGCCGCGCGTGCCGGGCGATTTGCTCAGCGGCATGCCCTCGCCTGGCAACACTTTGACGTAATCGGGAGAAATGATGTCATCCACCTTGACATCCATGGCTTTACCATCGAGCGTGTACACGCTAAAGGACGTGCCGAGCAATGCCTCGCGCAACGTGACGTCCACCGTCTTGATTAAATCGCTGCCGTCGCGCTCGAATTGCGGGTGCGGCTTTTGCTCAATGGTGAATACAATATCCGGCGCAATCGTCGTCGGCGTCTCGTCGCCCTTTTCAGTAAACGTAATCTTTGTACCACTCTTCCATCCGGGCTTGACATCGATCGGCAGTGTCTCTTGAATTTGCTCTGTTCTACCGTTGCGCAAAACCTTGCGCGTGACGCGTAAATTTTTTTGCGTCCCGTAGTACAACTCTTGCAACGTCAATTTCAATACTTGTTCGATCGCCGCGCCCTTCTTACGCTTGGGCTGTTCGGGCTGCCCGAAACCATGACCACCACCACCCATATGCCCAGGAAATCCACCGCCAAATCCGCCGCCGCCGCCTGGAAATCCACCTCCTGGGAACCCGCCGCCAAATCCACCGCCACCCGGGAACCCGCCGCCGCCGCCGCCAAAGAATTGCGCAAATATATCCTCCGCGTGCTGTTGGCTAAACCCACCTCCGTGTCCACCACTGCCATCATTTTTTAATCCATCTTCCCCGTATGTGTCGTAGATCTCCTTCTTTTTCGGGTCGCTCAACACCTCGTACGCCTCGGAGACTTCTTTAAACTTCTTCTCTGCGACGCCTGCGTCGTTGGGGTTTTTATCCTGTGCGTGTGGTGTGCGTGCATCAACGCGTGCGCCGCGGTCAGTGTAACGAAAGCATATCACCATACGACGTCACGAACGCCCCGTTCGTTCGTTCACCGTCGCGCATCCGTGCGAAAACCAACGCGACACAATCATAATCTCATCTTTGCATCGCGCTCAAAAATCTTCAATCTCATCATCCATTCGCCCATCGCTGTCGTTCGCATCGACCACGCACCGGGTGCCACTTCATCGCTAACTTTCTATACGCCTTACGTATCTCATTCTCATCTGCATCGCGCGAGATCCCGAGCGCGGCGTAGAAATCTTTTCCTCCGCCTCGTCGGGACATGATTTTTTTTGGTTCACCTCGTTGCGGCGCGCTGTGACGTTCGACGCGGCGTCACACGGCGACGATGACGCGCGCCCCGAACGCGTGTTTTCGCGGATGTTGCATCGGACGCGACGACGCACGTCTGGACGTGTGCGTGGTCGGCGCGTCGGTGGCGTCGACGTCGTCGGTGTCGGCATCGGGCGCCGCCAGTGGAGGCGCACTGGCGAGCGCACAACCGCTCGAAGCGGTGCGCGGAGAGGTGCTGTACGCCGGGCCGCTGAGTACGGTGTACTATGGACGGTTCATGAACGCAGCGGTGGCGATTAAGCGCCCGAAACTGCGCACGAGTCGAGAGATTGATCGATATCACACCGAGCTCGCGTTGATGCTTTCGTTTTCACACCCGAGCGTGTTGCGCGTCGTCGGTGCTCGCGCGACGCCACCGAATTATGAATTATTATTTCCATTCATGGAGAATGGAGCGATTGATGATGTGATGTATGCACAAGGATGGGTGCCGACGTGGCAGGCGGTGTTGAAGGTTGGGAGAGAGGTTGCGCTTGGGTTGGCGTATTTGCACGACGAATGTGGCGTCGTGCATCGGGACATAAAGCCTTCGAATGTATTGCTCGATGGGTCTTGGAGTGCAAAGATTGGGGATTTTGGGTTGGCGGAATACGAGAAGGATTTACGAGCGAGCTTGCAGGCGGCGATTTATTCTACTGAAGACGCCGAAGGTAAGCAGCGCGTCGAAGGCAAGTGGATTGAAGGCGCGCAAGGCGCGCCGAGTGGGGGATTTCAAAAGCAGCACATGGTTGGGTCGATTTTGTACATGTCTCCAGAAGTTCTTATGCGTCGAGTATCTGGGTTCGGAGCGGACGTTTATGCGTTTGCGGTGACTTTTTGTGAGATTGCAACGGGGACGGTGCCGTTTAGCGACAGAGCTCGAAACGTGGCGCTCGCGCACACTGTTTTGGACATGAGCTACAACGAACAGGATTTAGCCACGGCGATTGCGAGCGAGCATTTGCGTCCAGTGTTGCCTGGTGACACTGGTTCTGCGGGCGTCGTACCGTCGGGTGTGAATGCTCTGATTGAGCGTGCGTGGGCGGGCGCGGAGGAGACGCGGCCGACGTGCGGTGAAATTTGCGCGGCGCTCGACAACGTTATCGCGCAGTATTGCCACGCGCACGACTTGGACGATGTCGCTGCGGTATGGTTACCACCTGCGGCGGATCGCGCAGAGCGAGCTGAGAAAGCGAGTTCATCGCTTGGCGAAACGTTGAATTGGTTGTCGCAAGCGCCGGCGTTGGCGCCTCCGTCGGTGACATCGGCCGCCGCCGCGAACGCGTTCACTGCTGGATTTTTCAGCACCCCAGGCGCTCGGGGCGCGGACAAGATGGAAGATCGCCATTTGAGTCACCCCAAACTTGGCGGATACGATCACGCACATTTGTTTGCCGTCTTCGATGGTCATCGCGGGAGCGAAGCAGCCGAATTCGCCATGGTAAATATCGCCAACGCCGTCGAAAGCGAATGGGGTTCGCACGGCGACGACATGGGTGCGGTGCTTTCCGCAGCAATGGTCAAAGTAGACGAAGCGTTCGTCGCGCGGTTTGCAGCTATGAAACAAAGCGAGATTAGCGCATCGAAGAGCGCACAGCAAGGCGCTCGTAATCCGGGTTGCACGGCGAGCGTGTGCTTGATTTGGGGAGACCGCTTATGCGTCGCCAACGCCGGTGATTGCCGTGCAATCCTATCCCGCAATGGCGAACCGCTAGCATTAAGCGTAGACCACAGTGCACAGACGAACGCGGACGAACGCGCGCGAATTGAGCGATCACACGGCGCTGGAGCGTTGCGTCAGCACGATGGCGTCTGGCGAGTCGGCGACGCCGGCGTCGCGGTCACTCGCGCGATAGGTGACGCCGACGCCAAGCCATTCGGCGTCATCGCAGTCCCAGAAACAGTAGAAATCACTCTTGATCCCTCCATAGACGATGCCGTGGTTGTCGCGTGCGATGGATTGTGGGACGTCGTAAACAACGCCGAAGCGCTGGCAATGGTTAAAGACACCGTCAAGGAGCCTTCGATGTGCGCTAAGCGCTTAGGTTCCGAGGCACTCACGCGCTTGAGCGGAGACAATATCACCGTAATGGTTGGATTCTTAGGTGGCGCGCGCACGTGCGAAAACGTGTCTTGGGCTCGGGCGTTTTAGCGACGTCGCCATCGCAGAGCGTAGCGCGCGTCGACGAGCAGTCTTGCGCTTCATACAAGAGACTTACGAGCGATCGTGATGTAATAATATATTCTGGTTGTGCTCCATAACACTACATTATGCTATCGTCATGGATCGCCGCGAGCGACGCGCATCCGACATCCTTGTACATCGAAACGAATGCGCGTTTACTTGCCCGAGGAGAAGTCGACGCACGGCGCGCCGGTGATGGTCTTGCAACCAGCCGGACCGCGTTGCACGTTCGGCGCAATGCGCGCACCTTCAACAGTGATATCCGCGCACGCATCCTTCTCGACGAGCACAACCGGGCGCGGGTCATAGAACGGTTGTTCGTACTTGCCCGGCGCCAAACCAGTGCCGTTTTGGAGCGTCAAGCCCAAGCGATCGGCGTGCGCCGGACCCGCGAGGAGAATCGCCGCCGCCGCGCCCGCAACCGCCGCCTTGTTGGCAAACCTACACCACCACAAAATCACACACATCGTCAGTCACACGCCTCATCGCGCGTCATCACACCTCCGTCGGCTAACAACCCTCACCACCCCAGAGCCCTGTACCCCGAGCGACGATCCCGCGCGCGCCCAAAACGCCACCGTCGCGCAACGCCGTGCGCGCCGTGCGCGCCATCTCGCGCGCGACACCGACGGAAGATTTTCCATGCGATATATCCCCGCACTCGTCTCCCGCCCGTCGTCGTCGCGCGCGACACGCCGCGACGTCGCCCACGCGCGCCCGATCGAACCGTATCCACAATCGCGATATCCACCCGATCGATGAACGCGCGCGCGCGCGCGTTCGATCGATGTCATTCTCACGCGACGACGCGACGCGACGAGGATACGTACGGAGACGACTTCTTCGCCGCGGTGGTGTTCACCTTGGCGGTGACCTTGATCGAGGAGGCGGTGATGGAGAACATCGTCGAAAGCGACAGGCGTGCGTGAATGCCGCGCGTGCGCTCGACGCGCGCGCGGGCGGACTCGTTTTCAGGTTTTACAGGTTTCGGACATACGGATCGTACTGAAGATATAATTGTCATATATACAGGTTTTAGAGGACCTAGGGTTAGGAGAAACCAGTAGTGTGCGCACAGATGGTCCATGTGTGTGTGTGCGTGCGGCGTGTGTGTGCGGCGTGTGGGGTGCCTGGAATTGGGGTGCCTGGAATTGGGCACATCGAGGCACCTTTGGTCACGCCCCCGATCGGTACGCTGATGTCGATCGCGCGCGCGCGATACCTCTCGACGTCGTGTAGCGTGTAGCGTTGAACTATTGCATTGCATCTTTCGTTCCATGTCTGTTCGCACGCGCGCGTCGCGCGTCGCGTGTGGTGCGCGTCGCGCGGCGGTCATCGCGCGCGCGCTCGACGCGTTCGCTCTCGTTGGCATTTGCGCGACGCGCCGTGTCCGTGTGGCACAGCCGTGATGGCGATGTGTGCCTTGTACGCATTGTCCATCGTTTGCGTCGTTGGCGTCGTGGCACCCGACGACGTCGACGGTGCGAGGACGACGCGGTAATCGTACCGCCGACGCGCGCCGCCCAGCCATCGATCGTCGCACGCGTGAAACGTCACCCATGGTGATGCGTCACGACGATCGCGCGCGTCGCCATCGGTGGTGATGATCATGGCATCGACGCGGCGCCACGTCGGAGGTCGGTGCGCGTCGAACACGCGGGCAACGTGCGGCGAGAGACGCGCGTCGTAAGTCGCGACGTCGCGCGCGCGCTTCTCCAGCGCGAGCGTCAACGTCATCGTTGCATTCAATGTTTCATTCGTCACGACGCGCGCGAACGCGGTGAATGATCCATGCGTGTGTAAACTTTGTACCGCAATCACGCACGGGGTTGTCGAGCATTCGTATACGCGCGGAAATGCGCGAGCGATGGATGCAGGGAGCGTTGTCGTCGGCGTCGCGATTGCAATCGATGCGCGGAGCGCGACAGCGAGCGCCGCGATGATGACGCCGACGCCGACGCCGACGCCGACGCCGCGATGCGGGCGTGAATACATGTGTATAGTGTATATATATATGCGTGCGTGCGCGTGCGCGGCGTGTATGTTGCGTGCAAATAAATGCGGATAAATATTGATACGCGCTCAATCACGCACTACGTCTCGCGAGCGTTTGACGCCGATGACGCTTTATCCAACCACACCTCCAGGGCATCTCGCGTAAACACGACGCGGCCTGCGTTTTCAGTCTCTGTTAACACCAATCGCACGTCGCTCGCGAGTTTGAAAATCTGCTCGCGAATTTTACCAACCCCGCAGACGACGACGACGTCGCCCTCGACGTCTCCTCCTCGCGCGCGACATTCTCGTAAATGTTGCAACAACCCGAGCACGACCACGCGAGCTTCGGCGACGGAGTATTCGTGTACGTCGAGTTTAGCAAAATCCTCCCACCGTGTCGTCGCCGCGTCGAAGGATTGCGTCGTCGATGATAGTGTGCTGAAATCATTCAACGCGAAACGCGCGAAATTCTTCTTGCCACTGGCGTCGGGCGCAAAGGCGTCTTCAACCCAAGATTCGGTGAGGAGCTCGAAAATCTTGTTGTTGGGTTTGACTTTGAGTCGCCGCATGTCTAAATAAACCTCTGATGCGAGGTTCATGACGTCATCGTCGATGATGTCGCCGCCGCCATGTGTCTTCTTCATGGACGTCGCGCCTCTGACGACGTCCAAAATCGCGTGCAACGTCCCGGCGTTGGGCGCGCATTTGAATTCTTCCCGCATCGTCCAATACATCGCCACCGCGCCGCGCACGTCGTGAACCGCAGCGTAGGCTTGCATGAGGGCGGTGCATGAATACACATCGGGTTCACACCCGCTCGAACGCATGTCTTGAAACACGTCCCGCGCGGCGTCGACGTCCCTGGCAGAGGCGCACGCCAGGAGCACAGCCGACCAAATTTTAGGCGTCGGTGCAATGTCATCTTTGCGCATGTCATCGAGTAAGCGTCGAGCCATAACTACTGGATCATCAAGTTCGTCACCGATGACGTTGTCGCGTTCGTGTGAGACATCGCGCTGCATGAGCGCGGCGTTTGCGCACGCGCGAATGGCGCTCAAATACGACGCTCGAGTCAATCGCGCGCCGGCGTTTCGAGCGACGGTGAGCACCTTCATCGCCATCGTCGGCGTCTTTGATCTCACGCAAGCGTAGAGGACGACGTTGAAAGCGGTGATTGGTAACGCTTTGCGTCGTCGAGAGGCGTTTTCGCGAATGGCGTCTTCGAGGAGCGCCATCGCGAGCTCGACGTTGGCTGGTTCGTCGCAGTGCGTCTTGATGAGGTGAAACCAGAAATCATCGCTCACGACCACATCGGTGTCGCGCTGCACGCGCTGGTAGAGCTCCATCGCCCCGCCTTGATCCCGCGTGTGATAATTGGTAATCATCAAGCAATCGTATACGCGAGATTTGATGGTGACGTCGCGCATGTACCCGTGCCAACGCAAGCGGTCGTAAATGTCTTCGGCGACGTCTGCGATGCCGTCGTGCGCGGCGACATCTAAAGCCACCATGATGGCATCCACACCCTTCAAGTGCGTCTTCACGGTTTGCATGGTGCGGTATAACAACTGACGTGGTGCGCTGTGCCCGTCATCGCTCAGTTTTAGAGCGTTATAGAGATGTCTATACGTGTGCGCCGACGTCGGTCGAACACCCGAGGATTGCATGCGCGTAAACGCGCGCAACGCCAATTGCGGTTGTCCATTCTTATTCAACCCCGACATGACGTCGGCGTACGCGCGTTCAATCTTTTGACGCTGTTTTGCGTTGTTGGCTTCGACGATTTGAAGCTCTTTAGCGCGCTTTTGCATCTTGGCTGCTGCGGCTGGGTTCTTGCTCGAACCGTCGACTGAAAATGCGGCGGCAAAGGCGAGGGCGCCGAGCGACCCGGATTGCATGAATGGCAATCCTTCAAGCCGCTCAAGAAGCTTCATGGCGTCATCAAGCATACCTTCACGCGTATACATGATAACGACGTACGCCCAGGTTTGACCACCGAGCTTGACGCCACTTTCGAGGGCGATTTCAAACAACTCTCTCGCCACGACGACGCTTTCGCTCGATGAGCCCAACAACGCGCACACGATGAAATCCGTCGCCAACACAAAGTTCTCATCGCGATGATACTTTGTGTGATCGTACAACACATCGCGCATGATAATCTTGGCAAATTTCGAGTTGTGAGTGTTGTTAATCATGCGACACGCGGCGGTATATACGCGCTGAACGTGAAGCTTGGACACACCGTGCCGCCACTCGCCGGTGGCGGGTTCTCTAAATTCCTTACGAAACGCCCCATACGCGCGCACGAATGATTCAAACCGCATAGGCTGAAGACAACGGCCTTCGAATAATTCACAATACGCCTCACACCGCGCCTTGGTGGATAATATGGCGTGCAAAATGTCATCCCACATGGCATCCGCGCGCGCGGCGCCGCCTCGGTTGCCGTCGTACGCCTTGGCCATGCTCATGTTCAACGCCCGCATCTCATCGGTGCCATACCACCCACCTTTTATACATGCGTCGTACACGCGCTCACACGCTTCTATATCCCGCATCAACGCATACTTTTCGATTAAATACGGCGCGCCCGAGCCTTTGAGCTCCTCCGTCGCCGCCGCCACCTCCTCCGCGCTCCATCTCTCTCGCGCCACGACTGCCCAAAACGCCGGCGCCCAAATCACGCGATGCACTGGTAAGGCATATTCCTCTGCTAACTCGCGCACGTACGTCATCGTCGCGTCATACGTGCGACGTTCGCGGTCTCCGTCTCCGTCGCCTTCGCGACTCGGCTTGGCCGCCGCCAAGAACTTCTTACACGCCGCCATCGCCGCCTTACGCGACATCTGCGCCGCACCACTGCGCGCGTGAGATACCTCATAACTATGTTCGACATCCAGCGCGCCCTTGGCGTCGTCCGCGCTCGCGCTCACCGCACGAACGCCTAGCGAACGCCGCGCCAATGCGCCCTCCAGCCGCAGGCAGCTCACACGGCTACGCGTCGCCGTCGTCGCCACGGCGCGCGTTGCCCATCGCGCGCGCGTGTGCGCGCTCACGGGTGTCCTCGCCGACGTCGAAGCGTCGACGCACGACCGCATCGCGTCGCGCGCGGCGGCAAGTGGGGCGCATGACGAATTTGGATAACCCTTTTGTGGGACAAAAAAGCGACAGTTGACGACGATTTCGTCACTTTGCGTCGCGCTCGAGGCTCGGATTCGATCGTGCACGCGACGCAGCGAGCATGTTTGCGCGCGAATTTGCGTCGTCGTGGGCGGCGTCCGCGGCACCGTTCGCGGCGCTCGGCGTGGCGACGTCGCGGGGATGTACTGGCGATGGCCAAGTTGCGCGCGCGCACGCGTATGGTGGCGCCGTGGCGCGTGCGTTGGGCGATCTCGGGGTGGTGACGCGCGCAGAGTGTTCGTTTCTTACCACGGCGTACCCTGATGATGCGTCAAAGGTGTACGTGATTGAGCGACATGCGGTGGCGGGGGCGTTTGCGTGGCGCGGCGCGGCGTTGCGCGCGGCCAAGTGTTTGATATTAGCCTACCAACCCGCGGTGGATGATTGGTGTAAGCGCATGGAGGCGTCGATGGATGTAGAAAAAGATACTGGAGAGCTCCAGCCTATGCCGCAGTTTGAAGGTGGGAAGAAAGAGTTGAACGTGGCGTGCGTGGCGTTTGCACGGGACACGGCGGTTGCGGTGTCACGTAGGGTATGCGAGCGCGTTATATTAACCGCGTCGAGCGATCGACTAGGGGCGAAGTTATGTAAGGATGTCAAGGCGAGTGCGAAGCGCAAGGCAAAGCGCGTTTCATGGGAACGAGGATTAGCGAAGATTGAACAGTCGGCGAATATGTTTCGGACGACGGCGCTGGCGAGCACGGTCAACTCCTTGGGTGAATGGTTCGTCGACGTCGCGTTGTCCATCTACGCCACCGCGCGTGCATATTTGTACAACAGTAAACGTGACGACGAAGCCGCGGCGAGGGCGCTGCGTTCGTTTGGACGCGCTGTGCTTCGCGCGGCGGTGAAACAAGCGTGCGTGCTGTTCGGCGGTTCGACGGCTACGGCGACATTCGCCCTATGCCGCCCGCGCGGATCGTCCCAGCGCGTCGTACATTGGGGCACCTTACTTGCCCTGACCGCGGGCGAATTCGTTGGGGCATTTTACTACGGCTACGTGGCGGATTACTTAGTCCCGCCGGCCAAATCCGGGGACGAGCCGACCGCCTCTGATGGAACCTCTGACGCGAACGCCGTCCCATCATTTACCGATGCCACGCCGGTCGCCGAGTCATCGACATAGAAAAAACACATTTTAATACGCATATGCGCGGTGCGAACGCGGCATTTCTCACGCGCTTGCGCCATCGAAATCATCAACCGCGCCGCGCGAATCGTCGAGGATCACAAAAAAAGATAAAAAACAAATCGGACCCACGTCTCATACTCGACCAAATATAATACTAGACCATACACCTCATCCAAAAAAGTCAACGCCCGCCGCCAGACAAGATTCGAGATCGAATCGCGCGCTCCAATCCTCACAACACGCCGCCCGGCCCGCTCACGCGCGCGCCGCAACGACCACGAAAAGTCACGGCACACTCTTCTCATGGTTCAAGGCACGGTGAGCAGCGTCGGCCTTCCCCCGGGGTGGCAAGAGGTGCACGCCGAAGGCAAGGTCTACTACTGGCACACCGAGACCAACGTGACGCAGTACGAGCGTCCAGCGGCGACGACCAAGGCTGAAAACAAGTTTGGCTATCTCGGACACAGCGGTGCGAGTTTTGAACACCTCGGTGCGGACGATACGTACGGGGCGGAGGAGTATAACGCGCCACCGCCGGACGCGTACGCGCGAGGGAAAGGGTTGGGAACGAAAGATTTGGGGTACGCCGCGAGCGAGGGCGGAAGCGCGTTTCGTAAGCGCCATGAGATTTCCGTTAAGGCACCACCGGTACGTATATTGTTCTGTTCGATTTTACGTGGTTTCGCGATGTGCGTGCGCGTGGTGTGAGATGCGACATAGATGATGATCTTGGACAATCAAGATGACCGATCGAGACTGACTGACGCGTCGCGCGCGCGCGCTTTTCGTACATCCAGGGCGTTGTGGTTCCAGATCCGATGACGGCGTTTGACCAAGGTCCGTGGCCGCGGGACTTACTTGGCGCGGTGCAACGCGCGGGATATACCGAACCGACGGCGATTCAAGCGCAGTCGTGGCCCATCGCGTTGCAAGGATACGACATGATCTCCGTGGCGAAAACCGGAAGCGGGAAGACGGTGGCGTTTTTATTTCCAGGTTTGATGCACATTGCTGAGCGTGGGAATGGGCGTGACGCTCGTGGTCCGATGATGTTGGCGCTCGCGCCCACGCGTGAACTCGCAACGCAAATTCAAGAGGAGTGCTACAAGTTTGGCCAAGCCGCCGGCGTGCATTCGGTGTGCTTGTACGGCGGTGCTCCGAAGGGACGACAGTTGTCGCAATTACGCGCGCGCCCGCAAATTTGCATCGCCACGCCTGGACGATTGAATGACTTATTGGAGTCGCGCATGGTGGACATGTCCAGCGCGACGTACGTCGTTTTGGATGAAGCGGATCGTATGTTGGATATGGGTTTCGAGCCGCAAATTCGTCGCATTCTTCAACACGTTCCAGTCGATCGCCAGACGTTGTTCTTCACCGCAACTTGGCCCAAGGCTGTGATTCGCGTGGCAACAGCGATCTTGACTAACCCAATTCAGGTGAACATTGGTGAAACCGACCAGCTCGTGGCCAACAAGGATATTACGCAAACGATTGAAATTTTAAGCGGTTTCGCCAAGGAGACGCGCATGATGGAAATCTTAAACAAACCGCCTGACGGATGCGAGCCGCTCAAGGCGCTCGTGTTTTGCTCTACCAAGCGTATGTGCGATCAAATTGGACGCTCTATCGGTAACTTGGCTGGCGTGATTCACGGCGACAAGGAGCAACGCGAACGCGACTGGATGTTGAACCAGTTCCGTCAAGGGCGCACGCCTGTGCTCGTCGCCACTGACGTCGCTGCGCGCGGTTTGGACGTCAAGGATTGCAACATGGTTATCAACTATGACTTCCCGAACCAAATTGAAGACTACGTCCACCGCATCGGTCGTACTGGTCGCGCCGGCAAAAAGGGTTGGGCGTTCTCCTTCCTCGACGCCGAAGAAACAAACATGGCGAAAAAGTTGGTGCCGATTCTTAAAGACGCAAACCAAATTATTTCTCCTGAACTTGAAGACATGGCGCACCGCGCTGGTTACGGTCGCGGTGGCGGTCGCGGCGGTCGCGGCGGACGTTCACGTGGTGGACGCGGTGGACGCGGCGGCGGCGGCTACGGTGGCGGCGGTGGTGGCTACGGC
>Ga0255756_1004574_pt1 | contig 13363 bp, 8 predicted proteins | sample 011ome_20_FD_179956 | JGI IMG/M metagenome (GOLD analysis project Ga0255756, IMG submission 179956) | Coastal salt marsh microbial communities from the Groves Creek Marsh, Skidaway Island, Georgia - 011509CT metaG (version 2) | ecosystem: Environmental > Aquatic > Marine > Intertidal zone > Salt...
CGGGTACGGACTGGCTTACCCAGTGCGTTCTGAGTTTTCCTCCTCTCATGGTCGGCGATGCTCTGAAGGGCCAACGCGACTATCGCCGTAAGCGGTCCAACCAAAGCAGCCAACACGGCTAGCGAACCGGCCCAAATTACACCGACCTTTTTTGCAGCGGCGTCAGTGACGTCTTCAGCTTTGATGTCCTCACCATCGGAGAAAAATCCTGACGCTGCTAATCTCCGTATTTGATCCAATTGAGCCTTCCGTCGTCTCTGGCTCTCCAATTCGGCCTCCCGTTGTCGGAGTACTGAGAGCCTCTCATTATCGGCCAAACTCGTTGTAAGCGCCCTGTTTTCATCATCCTGAATTTTCAGGAGTTGGGTCTGAGCCTTACCAATCTGATCTTCGATTTGTCTCCGATTTACCTCTGCCTCGGCATCAACCTCGTCAAGTTTTGAAACCACGGCCGGATCGGTTCTTGCACTTTTAAGAATATCGTCAATCCTTGACTCAGTTTTTTGAATGATGCGTCTTGATTCAGACTCTAACTTCGAATACTCCGCATCTTTGTTCTTCCAGTCAGGCTTTGTTCGCGGATGAGCGAAGCTATCTAGTTTTTTTTGTATCGCCTTCGCTTCGGCTCTCATGCCTTGAGAGACATACGTCTTTATCTGCTCTTCCCAACTTCTTTTTTGATCATCGTACCGCCCTTGCCTTTCTGCCTTCCATGCCTCGAATTCATTTGTCGCAGTCTCGAGTAAGGACTGAGTGCGCTGGCTCTCTGTCTGCAAATTAGCAAGCTCTGCCGCCAGATCGTTGGGCAATTGATTCATCAAAACATTCGATTTTCGGTTCTTGCGTTGCTCTTCTATCGCAGCGAGACGAGCCTCAAGGCCCGCGATACTGGACTCAAGTTTTCCCTTATCTGATGACAGACGGTCTAAGGTATCTCCAGACTCAATCAGCGCGATGTCAGACTGAACTTTCTTGAGATCATCAACCACGTCTTGATAATCGAGTTGGCGAATAGTGATCGACTGCTCCAATCCTTGAAAAACCGATTCGAATGTAATGAATGCCATTCCAAGCAAAGCCACGAAGACAAATGGTTTAAAACCTAACGGAGCCGAGAATAAGAGCGTTGCAAGCGGAATCTTTGTCAACTCTGCGAACGCGACCATTACTGACGCGCCGATGAACGGGATCATATTGATCACCGCTGGCCAACCGCCCTGTTGCAGGCTTTGGTACAAAAGAAGTCCTGCGATGCTTAAGCCCACAATCGCGGCAGTAATTTCGAGGACCCACGCCCCCTTGTAGGTCCACTCACCGTAGCTTTCTAGTCTTTTTATCACTGACCTACCTCATTCATTTTATGAACAATTTTAAATTAACCACAGAAACCCTTTATTATTCCATCATTAATCGCTGGGAATGTCATGTCAGGTTTATTTCGGTACATCATCTTACCGCTCTGCCTTTGGTGGTTAATCACCGGTGGCTACGAGACGCTTATCCCAGAGAATAATGAAGATTCCGAGCTTCATGTGAAGACGCCGATCCCTGCGAAACTCATACAAGAACGCGAAACACCAAGAATTGTTCCTCCAAAGGCTGTTAAAAGAGAATACGTAGAGCGTAACGGTAGGCCCGATAAAACAACAGACCTTGGAAAATCGGCAGTAGCTGAAAGAAAATGCGAATCTCTAACAGCCAGGTTACTGGCCGCAGAAACCGACAGTACATCAATTGACATAAAGGCTTTGACCGAGTGGACGTCCTGCAGCGTGAGCGACTCAGAGAAACAACGATTGTTTCGGTACGGCTTGGTCGACTTTAAGCGGGATAAACTAATCGACAGGGCACTGGAGGTCTCTTCACTTTACAAGCAAACTTACCCCAACGATCCGTATCCACTATTTGAAGAGGCGGAGATCTATCAAATATCAGGGTTTCCTGAACGGTCGTTGGAGTCGTTTATTTCGGGTTTCAAGCTTTCTCGAACGAAGTCAGAGATTGAGCCTCGATATTTCATGACCGCCCTAAAATCCATGCAACGTCTCGGTCTAATTTGTGAGCAACAACAGCTACTGACGTCAATGCTGACACTCAATCAGCTGAATGCAGAAGTTAAGCGATCAATTTCTAATCAAATACAGATACTGAAACCGAAATGCGGGTGATCTTTCGGATTTCGAAATCACACAACTTTCACTCGGCGACCCGTCAAACGCCTCCCACTAAAAACGCCCGGAAACGGTCGTGGAATAACCCGTATCTGTCACCATCGTATCTGAGCAATTTGCCGGCCCGGACTCGTATCATTGCAATATCAATGGGGTACAACACTCTGCCGGGTAACACCTCATGATGATTGAAGTAGTCTGCAAAAAACTCGTCGTCACCTAAGTCGAACATGAGGGCCAAGGTCAACAAAATACGCTGCAATAAAAAATTATTATCGTCAGGTAGTTGCAGCCAAATCTCATCAAATGCATCCTCGAGAGACGCAGGGAGAGTTTCAGGGCGCCGTAGATCAGAACGACCGTCACGGATCGATTGTGCAACAAATCTTAAGAAAAAAGGATCGGCCCCTCGTTGAGATGTATTCGCGGTCAACCAGACATGCTCCGTAGTTTGATCAGGCACTGTCTCGTCAGTTGAAAGCTTCTTGAGAAAAGTTACTACATCTTCACGAGTCAGACCGTCCAGAGGATCTGCACTCTTAAGTTGATACCGATTTCCCTCACTCAAGTGAGCAAGCGAGTCTTCGACAATCGGATTTGATGTCGTCTCATCAACCCGGAAGCTGATGATAAAACGGATTCTAGGTGGTAAAAAGTCCGGGAGAAATTTTGCTATGGACTCATCCGAATCAAGATCACTCTCGTCTAGGGCATCGATGATGACCACAAGTTGTTCGTCGTCAGCTAGGGCTTGACTGACCCTATAAAAAAACTCCGGAAGACGTTCCTCACGGAACTTCGATAGATCATCGTCAAAATAATCTGTCGCATCGAGTTTTAATTGAAGGCCTACCTGCCCAATGATTGATCTAAAACAAACCTCAGGCCGATCACGGCCCTCGAAACGCGCACAAAAATGAAACGCCCAGATGATTTTTTTGTTTGTATCTAATGGAAGTAAGTCTTTCGTGTTTCTGTGGTTGTATAGGTTGGCCAAAAGCGCGGTCTTACCCATCCCAGCGTAGGCCTTCAAGATGCCATACGGTATGTCGCTTGTCTCAAGGAATTCACTCAATTCCAAAAATACCTCATCTCGCCCCACGAACATAAGCGCTGAGTCCATTGCAAAAGTCGAAAAATCAATAATCGGATTTTTAGGTTGAGGTGGCGCTGGTATTTTAGCCATAAACTTTTGGAAAGAATCATAAGTACCTAGCTTCTGGCCATCTAGGCCGTGCGAGACCATGTAACGAAATGCGATGTATGATGGCACTGAGTCTCCAATCGAGTTCAGGAAAAATAGTTCAGAGACCTTTTCGCCGTCGAGTTCATCGCGAAATGAAAGTAAAGGATACAAAGGAATGGACTTGGATTCACTGATGAACAGATAGGTACCGTCATCGTCAGGACAAGACCACTGGGGATTTTCTAATTTGGTGGGATACTCTCCCACCAAGGTGAATGTGTCGGACTCGCTAAAGGCAACCAGGCGGTAGTCGCACAGCACTTCAAAAGCCCCGACCAAAGCAAAGATTTTGTCTCGTGATATATCGAGATCGTCGGGGGTTATTTTCTCTCCGTGCAGCAGTCGGTTTCTGAAATTAATTAATTCCTGTGACACCGCCTTGAACTTTTGATTTCTTTTACCGACGGAAACTTTCCCATCGAGGATACCGAGCAATCTCTCATATACTGAATTCGACTCAAGACTACGTATAGGTTTGCAGAGACTGCTCGCTAGATCGAGCCAGGTGCCGTCTGTGGGACTGCGAAGGGCTTCAGTAATTTGAATGTTGATCTTCCGATTTTTACCTCCCGTCTCGATAACGTAGATCTGAATAAATACCGTCGCGATAAAACGAAGTAGAAGGCTATGTAAAGCGCAAATGCTAAACCCAAGCTGGGGGGCAGGCTCTCCTCGTTGTCTTGCCTCATTTTCTTGCCACAAAAGCTTGAATCTCAACCCAAGCGGGTACGGGAGCTCACTGATTAAATCTGTATCTGACCTGCTCGACGACGTTGATCCGGCCTTAAAGAAATCATTGAAGGACTTCACCAGAGGGCCTATAGGAAACTGTGAACCACTCGTCTCGTTGACTCGTTGTACAAGATTCACGAACTTCTGCTTGACCTCCTTCGGAGAGCCTTCGCCAGACTCGGCAGACACTCGTAAACTCTCAAGTTCTGACAACTGAGATGGATTCAACGCCTTAATAAACTGCTCAAGCATGAGTCGTCTCTCCAATCAACTGATCCACTTGAGGCCTCTTGATGTGAAAAATTGGAGCCCATTTTTTTTCGCGAGTAGTAACATCTCTCGATTCATCCAGAAAAGGCGCCAACCGCCAAAGGGCCTTTTCGACTTCCGGCTCAAACACCTCACACTTCCACTCAGCTTCTAAAAGATCGCAGATTTCGAATAAAGTTCTAGGCCGACGGAGTGAAGATATACAAGCCAAAACCTTTGTAGGGAATTCCCCATAATTTTGGTGAATCAGAATCAATGAGTCCTTGTAATGATCTAACGAGAAAGATCTTTTCCTCCGCTCCATCGTCAGAAAATGATCATATGTGAGTAATGCCTTAACAGACCCCTTGATTACAGAAGCAACTACAGTAATGGGGGAACCCGACAGCAAATTATAAATATCCAAAACGGTGAGGACCTCTCCTCTGTAACTGACATCGCCGTGGTGGAGATCACAGATTCCGAGAAGCATCTTCTTTCCAGAGGCTCGAAGGTAATCGAGGCCCTCCTTTAACTCGCGGATACAGTCCGTGGGAATCTCATCGAACTGGAAAGCTCCGCGTGATAATTTTTCGATTTGCCGCAACAGAAAACAGCAGAAAGTCAAACCAGACTGTGAAACATGGTCTCTGTCCACGATATATATGGCGCATGCATCGAATCTGCGACCAATAATTGACTCGCCTTCGTCGACCAACAAGCTCTTAAAGATAAATTTTGCACTAAGGCCGGCCGGCTCATTTAACAAAATTCTGGATGGGGGATTTATCTCGTCGAGCCTAGATAGGACTGATTCCCAAACCAAATGTCGACGATTTGCTCGAAATGAAGATACCTGAGTGGCGAAATCGAGGCGCCCGGCACGCTCTTGCTGATATCGCTGATACCAAGCAGCAAGGCAATCCAACTGAAAGATCTGTTCATAGTTCAAATCAGTCAGATGTGTCGAGCTAGCATCGAGTTCGTAGTTTTCCCCAGAGAACCTTACGACAAATAGTGGGTGGGTTGTCACCAGATCACCATTCGATGTTCGAACGTAGATATGATGCGGGATCATATCTGCCGTCTCGATATTAACACCAATCCCCATATCCCATGATTCATTGACCAAACGAACCGCATGGTTTTCATCACGCCATAATAGTGAGCCTGAAAATAAGCTATCGAGTCCTTTCACAAGGGCGGCTAGTTTTTGTCTCATCTCATGGAGCTCACTCGAGACTGACTCCATGCTTCCGTGACTAAAACTATTACGAAACGTAATCAATTGTGTGATCGGTCCCTCGAAACCGTAGTCCAAGCCGGTCAAGCATTCACAATCAATCTCCAAGTCTCGAGCGGTCGCACATGTTTGTATTATCCGAGAAATGCCTGCCCATTGACCTACACCAGGATCCCGCCGCAGTGACTGAAACAGAAATTGATTAACCTCGACATCGGGTGCGCCGGAATGAATGTAGAAGGATAACCACAGCCTCCCAAGAAAACTGACTAATACTTCTATAACAGCAACTGTCTCGTCCGCGGTTGTCTCCTCACCACTCAACTCAATCTCAGACAATAGGGTTCGTATCGCTAAGGCAAGGTGTGGGGGAAGTGACTGAATATCAATGTCATCAAATTCTAATTTATTCATCATTTAAACCGCTCAGTCAGCAAATTTGCAGACACTCCATTCCATTAGTTTTTTACTTAGTAAATCCTCTAGAGGCTTATCAGGGTAGATTTCAAGCAAATGTTTAATCCGTCGAAGAATCTGACAAATCTGATCAACAGGAATCTTGCCTTGATGCACCAATTCTTCTCGAATACTTAAACTGTTTAAAAATTCACGTCCAGCTGACCGAAAGTTATTTGAATACTGGAACGTCAACCCCAACGCATTGGACACGGCGGCCAATCGATTACTCCCTTGCTCGCAATGTTTTTGTGCGCGAGACAACACATCAATCGCCATGCTCAGCTTACCAGACTCTCGAAGACACACACCCAGCATTTGCTGAGCATTCAGGGTTCGATGGTCGTGGTCACCGAAGTTTTTAGCGTAACTATCAACCGCAAGCTGATAGTAATCAATGGAATCGTCCAACTGGCCCGCATCTTCGAGAAAGCCTGCTAGATTAATGATGACATCAGGTGTCTTCGGATGATCGAGGCCGTATTCAGACGTCAACCGCCGCACAACCTCTTTATAAGTAGCCTCGGCTTCTACCAGCTTTCCCTCGCCTTCGAGACTGCGGGCCAGATTGTTCTCCGTGAGTAACGTATCTAGGTGTAAAGGTGAGCGATGTTTCTTCTGCCAGTCAGCCACAGAAATAAGCAGGGGGCTCGATCGCGAGTATTCTGCGGTTTCAATGAATAAAACAGCCAGATTATTCATCACAGCAATCGTGACCGGATCATTATCTCCTCGAACCAGACGACTGTGATTCAAAGCATCTTCAAACAAAGAAGCGGCCTCTTCAAATTGACCGAGCTCTGTTAATAAAACAGCAAGGTTCTGCTTACTCTCCCAAACACTCGGATGCCCATTACCTAAAGAAATGGATCGCTTGCGAATGACCTGCCGATATGTGGTCAAAGATTCCTCTCGTAGTCCGAGATCATGCTGAAGCATTCCGAGAGCATTAAGTGCGGAGAGTGTTCTAGGATCTGATTCACCAAAAGACTTCTTACTAAGATTCAGGCACTCAGACCTCAGACTGAGGGCGTCGCGGTATTTCCCCAAGGAAACCTTTACATCTGACAAATTAGCGTATGAGTCAATAGTAGTGTCATGCATCTGTCCCAAATGAGATCGCCGCGATTCTAAGACAAGCTCCAGTAAACCTTCAGCGCGATCAAATTGACCCGTATCAGCAAGTATCTTTGCGTAAGTAGTCTGGAAAATTAATACCCACTCCATCTCATCCACAGACTCAAACGGCAATGAGGTAGCAACATCCTCCGCAAACTCTAAACTTTCCCTGAAACAGCCCGCCGTTCTTAAAAAACCGATCAAAGTAATTAATTTCGGTAAATTGGATGAGCAATCGCTAAGCAAAGACAGAGGTTCCAATGCCTCGGAATAGAGCCGGCCCCAATCTGAGGGCCCCAAAACTTGCCATAGTTTTTGCGCGGCATGACGGCGCAAATCGTCTTCAAGGAAGAGAAATAAAAAATTAATATTTAAAAGCAATAAACGGCTTATCTGAGGGCAGTTCGCCTTGATAGCGTGATCCGGAGACCATCTTACTAAGTAAGAATGACAATTAAGGAAGGAACTCTTTAACGCATCATTAATCTGGTCGATGACTTTCAAATGATGTGCTCGGATACTCTGCTCGCGTAGCTTCGCCATTCCCCCACCATAATATTTTTTATACTTTCAGCCGTCGCAGGAATTAAATTTCTCAAGAAAATCTTTTCTTAGATTTTGTTTCCAGCGATCGCCGACATAGGCTGGCGCGTTTAACAACAATTCATCCACCTGAGTGACCAGATGATCTGGATTACAACTGTCAGGCAAGACACCAGCAATGACCATCATCCCAGCCAACTCAGATAACAGAGACCCCAGATTTTCCTCACGCTCGTAACCCATCTCAACCCAAGAGTCTGCGATACCTTTCAAACGTACAATATGACCTGATAAATCTGCCTCTGGAATTTCTTTGGCTCTACCTAAAAATCCGTAGGCCCTTGCCTCAAATGTCCTCGCCATCAACGCATTTTTAGCGTTAAACGATTGATCTGGGCTTGGATACTCTTCAGATGACGCCAACCACTGGGGCAGACGATCTAAAAAACGCTTATAAGATGCAGTTGCTAATTCAATATCACCGGCTTTCTCAGCTTCAACAGCTGGAAAATACTGAGCTCTGGCTGCTGCACCGTAAGTTGCCGGAATATTCTCAAAATCCGAAAATTTTCGGAGTATATTGACTGCTTCGTCTGCTAAAGCAACAGCGTCATGTGCCGTTGAGTCCATATTACTAATATCCCTAAGAACTAAGCTCCTCACCAGAAGCTCTGACGCATCGCGACTCCATGCCGGAACAAGCTGCAATAACTTACGGCATGTTTTGACAACTCCAGATTGCTCTTCAGCTGAGTGACTGCCTCGATCCTGAATCGCAAGAATATGCTCCAAACGAACTCGCACCCAATTGGGCCGGGCTATCGCTCGCTGATCCATGAACACTTCACTGATCCTTGCTTTGAACTCTGACCGCAGTATGTCGATCTCCGATAACGATAAGCCTCTTGAGCGAAGACCCTGAATCATATGGGATAACGAGTGCACCAAATAGATTAAGAATTGATCAGAAACGAGCCGACTTAAAGGATACATTCCAAGTAACGTCATCACCTCTTGCAGATGAGAGGCTACCGCAGGCACATTGTCTTCCTTATTCTGAATCTGCTCTAAGTGCACCATCGATTGTAAAAAAAGATAGTCAGGCGCCAAAGTATAGACTTCACTATGATCAAGCTGATTGATTTGCAGAAAGCCATCGATCGTAACTATCAATCGATTAATCTGAGCAAAATATTCCCTATTGGGTTCCCGCTTACCTCCGAGCTGCGAAGCCCCTTTGAATATCGTTTTTTTGATCTCGATGTACTTCGTCGCAGCAAATGCAATGATGGGCTGTAAAAGGTGACCAGCATCATTACAGGGAATCATTGACAAATCCCCCAGCACGGCCTCGAAATCGCTAGATCCCAGCAGGTCCTCGCTCACAATCACGGATAAACATCGTGCAGTTAATAATTGATGAAACGACTCTTTTTGAAGAATTGGGCCTTTGAGTTCAAGAGCCACCGAAATCGCTTTCTCGAGTTCCTTCGACCTAAACCGTAAAACTATTTCGCGTGACCTCGGGTCATAAAAAATCGGATAGTGCTTGTTAATCGCATCTGTAGCAGCAAAGATTGAGCTCTCATCTCGGGCAAGAATTTGGCTCAACGCACTTACCGAGATCCTTCCGCAGTAACGCATCAATAAACTGGATGCTAAAAGAAGCTCCTGGTGTAGTCGGTCGTGGCATAGCTCACGAACTAACGCGACTAGATCACTATCTGTCTCAGCAAATGCTCGCTGCAAAAGATCATGAAAGTTGTCGAATTCCGGTCTCAAGATCTCCATTCTCTGAGATAACGAACGAATATCTCTCGGGTCACAGACTCCGTCCTCAGAGATCAAAGTCTCTACGGTCATTTCAAGTTGATCCCTCGAAATATCGGGGAAACATCTTTGCATGTACAACATGCTGAGCTCACGATTGGGCTGTTCAACCTTCCTAAACTGATCCGCTAGTTCTCTAAAATCAGCCTCAGCCTCGAGGTCTGAGTGATTAAAAAAGAGATAAAAAACAATCCTAGCTCCTTTCATATCAGAAGCAGAATCCTTCATCAGCTTCAGAAACTCGACCGACGGCGTCCCAAATTGAGAAGAATGAAGAACCGCATAAACAGCTGAATTGGACCTAATACGATCTTTAAACTTTCCAAGAGCATCTCGCAGAATATTTTTACGACCCAAGTCTGGATCCGACTGTCCAAGAGCCAACACGGTCGCGAACGGCAGACTACCCATTAACTCAGAAACAATTCCTTCTTCTGATTGATGATTCGAGTCTCTATCTAGCCGTTCTCCAGCCAATATTTCGACAAACCCCCACTCAGACATGCCACATTCAACTAACTCTGAATTAGTAAATGTTCCACGCGACGCACAGGTTTTAGCGAGAAGACCAGCGACGAACGCTGCATAGTCCTCATCAGCGCTCTCAAGCACTGTAATCTGAATTCCTCTATCGAAGGACTCGGCATGAGACACGAGATCGAAGTACTTCTCTATTGTTTCGCTAGAGGGAGCCAAGACATCGGGTTCATTTGGTATTCGTTGAATAGTCTCAGTAACGGATTGTCTTGATACAGCCACAAGCCAATATGCAACGCCGCACGCAACAATCACAAATACAACCAACGAAACATCAGAAAAATTCAATAACGCAAAATCAATAATGATACTGGGTATAGCAATGGCTTTGAGCGCCTGCCTTGCGGATCGCCCTGGCATCGACACGACTGTTGTCATGATAAAAATTTTGACTGTCACATACGAGACGAGGATGGATAACGCTGAAGGATCGTAGACCAAGCCAACAGTTAATAACCATACGGACGACCCCAAACTTAACGATTGCAGAGCAATTTTGTTATTCAAGCTTCCAGATTGTGAAGAGATTAGTGGTGCGATTTTCTCCCAGCCGCTATAGAGCACAAAAACCAACCCAACACCCCATACAAGAGCGATTACGACTGCAATTGGAAACGATGAGAAAGCAAGCGTTTCCAGAGAGAAGACCGGGAGGAATTGGCGACTGGCATGCAAAAAAGTCGGTGCAGCTAGCCACGCTACTACCGACATGAGGACAGATAGTCCGACAATCTGGAATACTGCCTTAGTTGCTCGAATTTCGCTAAATCGGAAACTAATGATCAACAGTAGACCAGCAATCAAAACGAATATGATGGTTGAAAATGTTCCCGTGCGATCAATAGCAAAGCCCATGTTTCGGATCGTTGAATCAGCGATATCGGCGCGATTGCGATAGACGCTCGCCTTAGCCACCTGAAAACTCGCGTTACTGACGGAGTCTTGGCGAGTCAGATCGAACACAACAAGCGAATTTGCATCAAAAAACTGTTGTGCCAATCCGACAATTTCTGAGTTGACTTCTCCATTTAAAAAAAGTTCAGTTAACTCTGGCGAAAGAGCCTCATCCTGGAATCGTTGTTGATCTATCTTGTTATGAACAAAAAATCTTGGATTCTGGTTAAAGAGATATAGAGCTTCATTAACTAGGGCATCACCCAACTCTGGCATAGGAACGAATAGCACGTCGAAGCCGGTCGTCCCTTTATAGTTTTGGCCGATATGATCAATAAGTGATGCTGTTGCCCGAGTGGCAGCAACCACTTCGATATCATCGATTGTCTCATAAATACCAAATGGTGCACCCAAATCGATTTGAGGATTAAGTGCAAAACGCGCAAGGGGAAAAACTCCGCCGAAAGTGTCGTGACCCATGTCCCGCTGTTCTTCAAGGTCTGACTTTATCGCTAAAACTTTGAGATCATCTAGCCCTGAATCCAGAAGCTCATCGATAATATGAAGCCCTTGATCTAGTAGGCTGATATTTCCCGCGTCTGCAAGTGCGACCCAATAAAAATATTCTGCTTTTTCGATTGACGGAATATGATCTGTCTTAGAGGGCAAGAGTATCAGTGCGCCAATCAATGTAACTAGCCCAATAGCTATCGCCCCCGCTATAGGTCTTACTATTGGAACTAACTTGTTGAACAACATCTACACCAAATCCGATCAGAGCCTTAGTTTGACGCACCACTCTTATTAATAATCTTGCCGAAGTCGCTGATATCCGATTCGGTCATGGTTGCTATGTCCCAGCCCTCGCCATTGAACTGAGTCTCTGGTCTCATGGCTTTCAGGGTTGGAATCATTGCCCACTCAGGATCCCCAGTCAGATCCGAGTCTGGATCAGGAAAATAGATCTCTACCTCCAAAAAATTTCCATCGACTCTTCCTTTCTTAAACGTGAACGCAAGAGTGTCTGTATTTTTTTCGTCGACCAACCATGAGTCCAGTAAGGCGACCATTTTAGTTCTTATATCGTCCATCACTATTTCATCATCTGCCTTTTCGATCAGCCAAAACTCATATTAATTAGCCCACTTAAGTACCAGGCATCCTCTGATTTCCAAGCCTTGTTGAGCCTTTTGACAACAGCTCACCATAAGCAGAAAGAATATGATTCGCGAATATTTCCGCGCAATCCAAATTTGTACTGCCTCCGCGATACTCATATTCGGTAAGCACTTAATTTGCATCGACGCAAGCAACATATGTACAGATTCGTCGTTGATCACATTTCACGGACATCTAACGAAACGTACAACTCTCAACCTGCAAATCAATTCCATCCCTCCGAAATTTCGAGACATATCAGCAAGCGAGTCAGCTGATCTAGACGTAGATCAAGCCACCGCACCCGCGCTAACCGCTGTCATGAGCATTTCTATCGACGCGATCGATCAAATCATACACCAACTGGTGATCAAGTTTCGTATCGCCATGTTCAAAAGGGATGACATCCACTGTATCGTCAAAAACATTGTACCAACAGTAAATACAGACCTCCTCCTCGAGCCGATGGATAAGAGCAAAAGGAGTTTGTTCGTGCTCAGGGAACGGCTTACCCGTTAAAGAATCTTTATGGACGAAAACAGCAAAAGAGATGCTATTCAAATCGTCTTCGGTGTTTGTTTCTTCTTTGTAGCCGTACCCATCGAAAATTATCTTTACGCCTAAAGGCGCAGCTCCACTGTCATTTCCGGGGTTTAAAACACCTAGATCCATTGAGCTGTAAAATTCTCTGATCCATTCTTCAACTACCACCTCGTAGGGTCTCATTAGCGTTCACCTCTTACTTGTCATATCCGTTCCATCGCCAAACGATACACCCCTAAACCTAACGCCTTCCACCCCACCCGCCTATCCCCCGGGGCCAACCAACGGCCAAGCCGGGAAATCCGAAAAAAATAAAATCGCGGGCGGGGTTATAGGTAGTTATAGGGTGTACCCGGCGTGGCCCTTGCGTGCCCCTTAAGGGCTGTACATTTATTTTGGTGGCGGTATACTTCGCGCCTTCTCAGCTCGCTTGAACCTGTAGAATGCCTGTACAATGCAGGAAAACGACAGGAACGAAAAGCTTAGATTCCGGCGAAAGCCAGACATAACAAGACCTTGCGGGTATCGTATAAAGGCTATTACCCCAGCCTTCCAAGCTGGTGATGAGGGTTCGATTCCCTCTACCCGCTCCATCACAGTCTCTGCAGACTGCATAAGCCACTGATAAGTCTACATAAAACT
>Ga0255756_1004579_pt1 | contig 13349 bp, 9 predicted proteins | sample 011ome_20_FD_179956 | JGI IMG/M metagenome (GOLD analysis project Ga0255756, IMG submission 179956) | Coastal salt marsh microbial communities from the Groves Creek Marsh, Skidaway Island, Georgia - 011509CT metaG (version 2) | ecosystem: Environmental > Aquatic > Marine > Intertidal zone > Salt...
GCTAGTAATCGCTGAGGTCATCCCTGCGCCCATCGCCATGGTCAGGAAAGCGGAATTGATGCCGTTGCGGTTGGGCAGGCCAAAGCTCACGTTAGACGCACCACAGGTGGTGTTCACCTTGAGCTCGTCGCGGAGGCGCCGCACCAGCGCCATCACCTGCACGCCGGCGGTATTAATCGCGCCAATAGGCATCACCAGCGGGTCGACCACAACGTCACTGTAGGGGATGCCGTAATCGGCAGCCCGCTCAACGATCTTTTTGGCCACCGCAAAGCGCACGTCGGGGTCTTCAGAAATACCGGTCTCGTCGTTGGAAATCGCCACTACCGCGGCTTTGTGTTTGGCAACCAGGGGCAACACGCGCTCGAGCACCTCGTCCTCACCGGTCACCGAGTTCACCAGCGCTTTGCCCTGATAAACCGCAAGGCCTGCCTCGAGGGCTTCCACGATAGACGAGTCGATGCTGAGCGGCACGTCGGTAATGGACTGCACCAGCTGCACGGCCTCGGCCAGAATGCGCGGCTCGTCGGCCAGTGGAATACCGGCGTTCACGTCCAGCATATGGGCGCCTGCAGCTACTTGTGCCAGTGCATCGGATTCGACCCTGCTGTAATCACCGTTCTTCATTTCCTCGGCGAGAATCTTGCGACCCGTGGGGTTAATGCGCTCGCCGATAATGACAAAGGGCTGGTCGAAGCCAATGTGCACTTCCCGGGTCGCTGAGCTAATCGTGGTTGTCGTCATGAGTGTGGCCTGAAGTGATTTGCAGTTATTTGAAGTGACATATAGGTAAGGGAATTAGTAGCGAGTGATAGTGAGTCGACCTTGGCCAAGGGAATCGGCTACGGAGCCGGTCGCCACGGTTCTCTGCCGCTCAGGGCGTTGGAGCGGGCAACGATCTCGCCGATCCGGTCTTCCATGCGGTAAGCCATGATGTGCACGCCACTCACGCCCTCGATCTCGCGGACCTGCTCGATCAAATCGACGCAAAGATCCACGCCTTCCTGTTTTTGATCTTCGGCGCCGGCAAGGCGTTGAATCACGTCATCGGGAATATGCACGCCGGCGACGTTCTTGCGGATCCATTCTGCGGCCTTGGCGGAAGCGAGGGGGCCGACACCGGCCAGGACATAGGCTTTTTCCAGCAGACCCATATCACGCACCTGCGCCATAAAGGTTTTCATGCGCTCCACGTCGAAGCAGTACTGGGTCTGGATAAACTGCGCGCCGGCGGCGATCTTCTTGGCCATGCGGTGGGGTCGAAAATCCAGAGGCGGTGCAAAGGGATTCGCCGCGCCGCCCAGAAAAAGTCGCGGAGGCGAGTTGATGGCCCGACCGCTCAAAAACTGCTGCTCATCGCGCATGTGGCGCACCATACTCAGCGCCGAAATGCTGTCCATGTCGAAAACGGGCTTGGCCTCGGGGTGGTCGCCCGACTGCACACCGTCGCCGCTCAGACACAGGATATTGCACACGCCCATGGCCGCCGCGCCGAGGATGTCGCCCTGCATGGCGATACGGTTACGGTCGCGGCAGGACTGCTGCAGGATCATGGCATAGCCGCGTCGGGTCAGCAGTGAGCAGATCCCCATGGACGACATGTGGCAGTTGGCCCCCGAGCTATCAGTAGCATTGATGGCATCCACGTAGCCGTCAAATAAGGCGGCGCGCTCATAAACATCTGCCGGGTCGGCCGAGTCCGGCGGCGCAATTTCTGCCGTGACCGCGAACTGGCCTGCGCGCAGCACGCGCTCAAAGCGGCCGGGGGAGGTATGCCCGGGCAGGATCGGCAGGTTTTCGCCCGGAGCCGGTTCGTCGTCGAACTTCACGCTGACTCTCCCGTGCGCAGTCGCAGGGCGCGGAGCCAGGCGCTGCGACCCTTCAGGCGGTTATCCACCGGCGGCTGGATAATTTTAATGGTGTCCTCGGGGGTGCCGATTTTCTGGCTGCCCTCCCAGGCGTTGACCCACACACAGGTCATCTCGGGCTTGATCTCGCAGCCGCCGTTCTGACGCACGCCGCCACAGGGTCCGTTGCGCAGGGTTTTAGGGCAGTTCATGGGGCAGGCCATGCCGGTCTCACCCAGCGTGCACTGCCCGCAGGATTGTGAGTCAAACAAAAAGCCCTTTACCGCGCCTTCCACCGCGGCGAAGGGCTTGTCGAGCCGCTCGTGGCCGATGGCTCTCAATAGTGGGTTAAAGAGGGCGAGGGTGCCTTCGAGCGCGGCATAGCATTTTTTCAGCCAGCCTGCGTTGCGAATAGACCAGAGGCGAACCGCTTTCATTCGGCCACCTCGGCAAACCCTTTTTGTTTTACAAGTAGAGCGAGTCGCTCGTCGGATACCTGTGACTCGATCTCCTCACCCAGCCGCTGTGCGATCTCTTCGAGCGCGCCTTCTGCCTCGATGGGGGTCGTAACCCGGCGCCACTCCTCCAGGTAGGCGTCGCTGCCGCCTTTGCCGGCGCGCATCGCTGCGCGGTCGATGGCCTCCTGAAAGCGGGCGGTCAACATGTACTTGCCGCGGTCGCGGCCGCGCTTGATCAGCACCTGCGAGGGAATATCACGCCATAAAATATCAATGCGCTGCATGGGTGGCTCCTGCGCTGCTCGCATTCGCTTTAGCGTCCTGCCACCGCAGTACCTGACCGGCTATCGCCGACTGCAGATCTCCCATGCCGGTCTGAATCACCTCCAGCGGCAGGGCAAGCTGATCGGCCGCGCGCTGGGCGCCAGCCACTAAGGCGGCGTCCTCGGTTTGCGCGAGGTAAACCACCCGTGTGTAGTGGGCGAAGAGCGTGTCCCGCAATGTGGGATGCGTGTTCAGCTTTAAATCCTCGATCACCAATCGATCAAAATGCCGCACCAAAAAGTCGGTGAGATAAAACGTACCCGGCTCGGCGTCTGCCAACGCGTGGAAGACGTTTGCGGTGGCATAGAATTCGTAACAATGGGCGCCGGGTAAACGAGCCACCTGCCAGCGTTCCAGCACGGCATCAAGTCGTCCACCGGTGCCACAGTCGGCATACGCCACAAATCGATGATCGTATTGCTCGGCATGGCGCTCGAGCAGTGCCTCGACGCGCCCCGGGATGTCGTCAGGGCGGTTATGCAGCGCAGCATCCAGACACTGAATGTCGAGATGATCCCAACCGTTGGCGGTTTTCAGTGCGTCGACTTCCCGCGCGAGGGCTCCGCAGGCGATGACCAGAATGGATGCGGGCATCGCCGTGAAGGTCAGGCGCTCTGTGCCAGCCGGCGCTCACCCACCATGCGCACGGCGGTGGTGGCGGCTTCGGCGGCATCGCGGCAGTAGGCATCTGCGCCCACGGCCTGGCCAAACTCTTCGTTCAGCGGCGCGCCGCCCACCAGCACGATGTAGTCATCGCGCAGGCCTTTTTCTACCAACGTGTCGATCACCACTTTCATGTAGGGCATGGTGGTGGTGAGCAGGGCCGACATACCCAGGATGTCAGGCTTGTGCTCTTCAAGGGCAGCCAGATAATCCTCGACAGCATTGTTGATGCCAATATCGTGGACCTCAAAGCCCGCGCCCTCGAGCATCATCGCGACCAGGTTTTTACCAATGTCGTGGATGTCGCCTTTAACAGTGCCGATGACCATGGTGCCAAGGGGCTTAGCACCGGTTTCGGCGAGCAGGGGGCGCAGGATCGCCATGCCACCTTTCATGGCGTTGGCGGCGAGGAGTACCTCCGGCACGAACAGGATGCCGTCGCGGAAATCGATGCCGACGATGGTCATGCCATCCACAAGCGCCTTACCCAGCACATCCTCGGCACCCCAGCCACGGTCTAGGAGTATCTGGGTGCCCTCCACAATTTCTTCCGTCAGACCGTCATACAGGTCATCGTGCATCTGCTGGACGAGGTCTTCGTCCGAGAGCTCTGACAGGACGATATCGTCTTCTTCGTCTGACATGGCAGGATCTCCTCTCAGTAGTCCCGGTCGGCAAATGACGCTTTCTGTTTCGTCATAAATGCCTGCAGTGCTTCATCAATAGCCGGATCCAGGTCTGGGGCCTGATACTCGGCTAGCATTTGTTTCCACAGCGCGTTGGCGCGCTGCGCTGCATCGAGGCTACCCTCGGCAGACCATTGCTCGTAGCTATTGTTATCTGCCACAGTGGAGCGATAGAAAGCAGTTTCGAAGTTGGCCAGCGTGTGCGCTGAACCCAAGAAATGTTTGCCCGGCCCAACCTCTTCAAAGGCTGACATCGCCTGACCGTTCTCGGACACATCCACCCCGTTCAGGAGCACAGCGATCATGTTCGCTTGGTCGCAGTCCATGATGAATTTCTCGTAGCCCATTGCGAGGCCTCCCTCAAGCCAGCCCGCGGTGTGCAGCATAAAGTTGACGCCGGCCAGTGCGGAGGTTTGCAAGGTGTTCGCTGCCTCGTAGGCCGCCTGGGCATCGGGCAGTTTGGAGCCACACAGGCCGCCGCCGCTTCGGAAGGGCACGCCCAGTCGCCGTGCCAGTGCGCCGGCCGCGTAAATCACCATGCTGGGTTCGGGTGTGCCGAAGGTCGGCGCGCCTGTGGCCATGGAGACCGCGGCCGCAAAGGTACCGAAGATGACCGGGCAGCCAGGGCGAATCAGCTGTGTCAGGGCAATCCCTGCCATTGCCTCGGCAAGAATCTGCGTGACGGTACCCGTGACGGTAACGGGTGACATGGCGCCCGAGAGAATAAAGGGTGAGACCACCGTCGCCTGATTGTTCTTGGCGTAGACCTTGAGCGAACCCAGCATGGTGCTGTCGAACACCAGCGGCGAGTTCACATTGATCAGGCTGGTGAGTACACAGTTTTGGTCGACAAACTCGTCGCCGAAGACGATCTTCGCCATGTCCACCGAGTCCTGCGCACGACGCCAATGCGTCACCGAGCCCATCAGCGGCTTGTCGCTGTACTTGAAGTGGCTGTAGACCATGTCGTAGTGACGCTTGTTCACCGGCAGGTCTACGGGCTCACAGACGGTACCGCCCGAGTGGTGTATGCCGGGCGCCATGTAGGCGAGCTTCACAAAGTTCTGAAAGTCTTCGATTGTGGCGTAGCGGCGGCCTTTGTCGAGGTCATGCACGAAGGGCGGTCCGTAGGCGGGTGCCAGCACCGTACGCTTGCCGCCGATGGTGACACTGCGCTCGGGGTTGCGGGCGTGCTGCACGTACTCACTGGGCGCCGTCGCCTGAATGATCTGCCGGCACATCCCGGTGGGGAAGCGCACCCGGGTACCGTCGATATCGGCGCCGGCTTCTTTAAACAGGTCGAGGACTTCGGGATCGTCAAGAAAATCGATGCCAATCTCAGCCAGCAGCCGGTCGGCGTTGTGTTCGATGAGTTGCAGATTTTCTTCGCTGAGAATCTCAACGTAGGGGATGTTGCGTTCGATGAAGGGTGCGGTGGCTGTGGCAGACTGGCCCCGAGCCTCACGTCGTCCGGCCCGACCCCCGCCTTTTCGTCTGCTCGCACGTTCACTCATCGCGCTACTTCTATCACGAGGTGTTGCTCACCTCTTGCCTTTGTTCCGGTCTGATCGAGCCACCTCTGCGGGTGTTAATACTCGATGTTGCCGGGCCAAGACGAACCCCGAAAGCATTCGTTTACTTTACTGGCAAAGCCCGTAAAACGGTACTTTTTTCGCCGCAACGCCCCCGCAAATTCTGGGCGCTACTGTGGAGCGATTGGGGCTTTCAGGATTGGCCTAAACCGACACGCATCAGACCAAAAGCGACATCAAAAAATGGAAAATTTTGCCAGTGCTCTTGGCGGTGTTGCTCGCACGATTTTCTGCGGATTCAGACGGATTAGCGGAAAGGAATTGACCCTTTTTTGTAGGGAGAGTTACGCTCCCGACCATAAGAAAGAGGGGGGTGGTATGGCGATCGATTCTCAAGCCAAGATTGTGATTGTCGGGGGCGGCATCATGGGTGTGGCACTTGCCTATCATCTTGCCGAGGAAGGCGAAACCAATGTCATGTTGATCGAGAAGGGTGAGCTGACCTCGGGCTCGACTTGGCACGCAGCCGGGCAGTGTCCGAGCCTCGTGGGCAACTACAACCTTGCCAAAATCCATGACTACGGGAATCGTCTCTATCCTACGCTCGAAGAGAAGACCGGCCAGTACGTGAGCTGGCATGCCTCGGGCGGTATTCGCATCGCGCGTCAGCAGGCGGATCTCGACTGGTTTCACTCCATGAAGGGCATTGCCGACAACGTTGGCTTCCGCATGGAGATCATCGATCCCGCCAAAATCAAAGAGCTCAACCCGTTCTATGACATCGACGGTGTGATTGCGGGCGCTTGGACAATGGACGATGGTCACGCCGACCCATCCGGCCTAACCAACGCCATGGCTCGCGGTGCCACCGACATGGGCGTGAAGATCGTGCGCCATAACCGGGTGATGGATATCAACCGGTTGCCCTCGGGAGAATGGGAAGTCGACACCGAGCAGGGCAAGGTCACTTGCGAAATCGTGGTGAATGCCGCGGGCAGTTTTGCGCGCCAGGTGGCGCAGATGGTCGGGGCGGATCTGCCGATCTGCAATATGGAGCACCACTACATTGTCACCGGCGCGATTCAGGAGTTTGTCGATCGGGACGAAGAGTTTCCGGTGATGCGCGACCCCTACGCCTCGGCCTATATCCGTCAGGAGCAGAAGTCGGGTCTGATTGGTATCTATGAGTCGACCGGGCTTACCGAGGCCTGGGGCCCCGACGGGCTGCCGCCGTGGTCTTCGGACAGCGAGCTGTTCCCCGACGATCTCGACCGCCTCATGCCCTGGCTTGAGCGGGCCATGAACTGCATGCCGCCCATGTTGGAGGCGGGTATCAAGCGCATCGTGAATGGTGCCATCCCTCACTCAGCCGACGGGCCGCCCTTGTTGGGACCGGTCGCCGGCATCGAGAATTTCTGGCTCTGCTGCGGCTCTTCCTTTGGCATTGCTCAGGGCGCGGGCTGTGGCAAGTACCTCGCACAGTGGATGATTTACGGCGACTCAGAAATCAACATGACGGGCTTTGATCCGCGGCGCTTCGGTGACTTTGCAGATCGTGCCTATATGCACGCCAAGGGTTTTCAGGATTACGGCCTGACCTATGCCACGCCCTTGCCCGGTGAGGAATTCCCGGCGGGTCGGGACTGTCGGCTGACACCGCTTCACGACACCTTGAAAGCCAAGGGGGCGGTGCACACCCAGGCGTTTGGCTGGGAGCGACCCAAGTGGTTCTCTTTGGACGGCCGTGAAGAAGAGCACAGCTACCGACGCAATAATGTATTCGAGGTGGTGCGCGACGAATGCAAAGCCGTGCGCGAGCGGGTAGGACTGATCGATCTGACCGGCTTTGCTAAATACGACGTGACGGGCGCCGATGCCGAGGCCTTTTTGAATCGGATCCTGGCCAATCGCATGCCGCGACGCGACGGCGGTATCGCATTGGCGCACTTCCTCTCGAAGAACGGCCGCATCCTCGGCGAGGCGACTGTGACACGGATATCATCCGAGCACTTTTATCTCCTCTCCGCAGCCAGCGCCGAGCTCAGAGACCTCGATCATCTGGTACAGCAGGTGCAGGCGGGTGAGCAGATCGAAATTCGCAATACCACTGAGGAGCGCGGTGTCATCGTATTAGCCGGGCCGAAGGCACGAGACGTGCTGGGTGGTCTGACCAAGGCCTCGCTGGAGAATGCGGATTTCCCTTGGCGCACTGCGCAACAAATCGAGATCGCCGGGATCCCGACCTTGGCCCTGCGTATCAACTATGTCGGTGAACTCGGTTGGGAGCTCCATCCGGCCATGGGGGATTTGCCGGCGCTCTATGAAGCGGTCTGGGCGGCGGGAGAAGCACATGGCATTGCCGACTTCGGGCTCTATGCCATGAACAGCTTGCGCATGGAAAAAGGCTATCGCGGCTGGGGAGCGGAGCTCACCAACGAGGTGAGCATGCTCGAGGCAGACATGGCGCGCTTCTACGCAAGCACCAAGGATGACTTCGTGGGTAAAGCCGCTACCGAAACCAATGAGGCCGGTCCGCTGCGTTTGGTTTACTTCGAGGTAGAGGCGCAAGACGCCGACGTGCGCGGTGGTGAGCCCATTTTCCTCGGCGATAACTGCGTGGGCGTGACCACCTCGGGTGGCTATGGCTATGCGGTCGAGAAGAGCCTGGGTTTTGGTTACGTGCCCCCCGAGCAGGCCGAACCGGGGTCGGTGATCGACATTGGCCTACTCGATGCACGCTGTCGCGCGACGGTCTTGGCTGAGCCCATCTACGACCCGGCCAACGAGCGGTTGGCCAGCTAATGGTGGCATTACCCGATCGCTGTGAGGTGGTTGTTGTCGGTGGCGGTGTCATTGGTGTGTCCGTGGCGTATCACCTCGCCGAGGCCGGCATCCAGGATGTGGTGCTCCTCGAGCGCAAGGAGCTGACCAGCGGCACCACCTGGCACGCAGCGGGTTTGGTGGGGCAGCTGCGTACCTCGATCAATATGACTCAGCTCGCGCGCTACACCAGCCAGCTTTACCGCGGTCTCGAGGAAGAGACGGGCCAAGCCACAGGCTATCGGCAGTGCGGTTCGATCTCGATTGCGGCCACCGCCGAGCGGTTTGAGGAGCTCAAGCGCAGTGCTTCCATGGCGAAGGTGTTTGGGCTCGAGGTGAATGTGCTGTCGGTAGCTGAGATCGCCGAGCAATATCCTCTCATACAGACCGACGATCTGTTTGGCGGAATCCATATTCCCTCCGATGGCTACGCCAACGCGGTGGACATCACCCAGGCACTGGCAAAAGGGGCGAAGAGCCGCGGCGCCCGAATTTTCACCGACACCAAGGTCGAGGCAATTCTTCGGGACGGAGACGAGGTCACGGGTGTGCTCACGGCAGAAGGTGAGATTCGAAGCAAGTATGTGGTGATCTGTGGCGGCATGTGGTCCCGCGATCTCGCGGCGTCGGTCGGGGTGAACCTGCCGCTCCACGCCTGCGAGCACTATTACGTGCTGTTTGAGGGGGTAGAGGGGTTGAACCCAGAGCTCCCCGTTCTGCGAGATTACGACGCCTGCACCTATTACAAGTATGACGCCGGCAAATTACTGGTTGGCGCCTTCGAACCCTCGGCCAAGCCATGGGGTATGGAGGGCATCTCCGAGGACTTTTGCTTCGATGAGATTGCCGGTGATTTTGATCACTTTGAGCCAGTGCTCCACGACGCCATGAAACGCCTGCCGGCGCTGGAGCAGGCGGGTATCCAGAAGTTTTTCTGCGGCCCCGAGAGCTTTACACCCGATGTGCGCTATCACCTGGGTGAGGCGCCCGAGCTGAAAAACTGTTTTGTCGCGGCGGGGCTCAACTCGATCGGTCTGCAGTCGGCGGGCGGTGTAGGCAAGGTCACCGCCGAGTGGATTCGCGACGGCAGACCACCGGTGGATCTGTGGGAAGTGGATGTACGGCGCAACATGCCGTTTCAGGGTAACCGCCAATATCTCGAGTCTCGCGTGAGCGAGAGCCTCGGTTTGCTTTACGCCACCCATTATCCCTACCGCCAATATGAGACCGGTCGTGGCGTGCGCAAATCCGCCATCCACGATCGACTCGCGACAATCGGTGCCTGCCATGGCGAGGCCTTTGGTTGGGAGCGACCCAACTGGTATGCCCCCGCAGGTGTGGAGCCCCGATACGAATACAGCTACGGCCGACAAAACTGGTTTGAGCACTCCGCGGCAGAGCATCGCGCTGTGCGCGAGCGGGTTGCACTGTTCGACCAGTCGTCGTTTGGCAAGTTTCGGCTGGAAGGCCGCGATGCGGTGACAGTATTGAACCGGGTTTGCGCCAATAACGTCGATGTCGCTGCGGGTAGGGTGGTATACACCCAATGGCTAAACGACCGCGGGGGCATCGAGGCCGACCTCACGGTCACGCGCCTCTCCGAGACGGCGTTCATGATCGTGGGCGGTGCCGAGACCGAAGTACGCGATTTTTATTGGCTCAAGCGGCAGATTCCCGATGACGCGCACTGCGTGCTGACTAACGTGACATCGAGCATGGGGGTGCTGTCGATCATGGGGCCGCGAGCGCGAGACCTGTTGCAGTCGCTGACGCGGGCAGACATGAGTCATGCGGGCTTCCCCTTTGCCACCAGTCGCGAAATCGAGCTCGGTTACGCCATAGTGCGAGCCTCGCGCATTACCTTTGTGGGGGAGCTGGGTTGGGAGCTCTACGTGCCAACTGAGTTCATGCAACACGTCTATGACCGCATTGTGGAGGCGGGCGAGGCAGTTGGGCTCTCGCATGCTGGCTACCACGCGCTCAACTCGCTGCGGTTGGAGAAGGGCTACCGCCACTGGAGTCACGACATCACCGATGAAGACTCGCCATTGGAAGCGGGGCTCGGTTTTGTGGTCAAGTTCGATAAGCTGGGCGGTTTTATTGGGCGCGATGCACTGCTGGCGCAGCAGGATAAGGGTGTCGCGCGACGTCTGGTGCAGCTCAAGCTCAACGACCCCGAGCCGCTGATTTATCACAACGAGCCGATCTGGCGGGGCGAAGAGATCGTGGGTCACATCACGTCCGCGGCCTTCGGGCACACCCTCGGAGGAGCAGTGGGGCTGGGTTACGTCAGTGCTGAACTCGGCGCACCAGCTGATTCGGTGCTGGGCGATACGTATGAAGTGGAAGTCGCCTGCGAGCGATTTTCAGCAGACGTTTCCCTGCGACCGTTGTACGACCCGGATAACGCACAGATTCGGTGCTAGGGACGGGCCAACACGGTCAATTGGCACGCCCTTTGCAATCAACATACCTAGACGTGATGTAGCGTTTTGCTGAGCAAAACCCCGCGGCGCTTCAATGAACGAGCAAGGCGCAATTTAGGCTGATTTGCTGACTAACATTGAGGCTCTGCGCGGTTTATGGCGTGTCTATGCGCACAAGCTGAACTGATTCAGCCAAATGTGGGGCCCGGTTTGCACGGCAATGCGTTGCCTTTGGAGGGCAATGACTAGCCGCTGAAAAAGCAACGGTGCATCGCAGGACACTTTTTTACCACGACTTTGACGAGAGACTCGCGTCTATTCGCAAAGCCGATATTGGATTACGACAGAAAGGAGAAGAGATGTTCAATGTCACGCTGGGTATCTATGAGAATATGCGGCCTCACAGTGACCCCGTGTCGCGTGCTGTCGCAGAGAAGCCATCAGCGGCGCAAGATTTTCAATCGATTCTGAATACCGTTGAAAGTCATCGAGACCCCAAACAGGCGCGCCAAGTGGCGTCTCCGACTGTCAAAACACCGGTCCCGGAACCGCTTAAACAAATGCCTTCGGTTGCGCAGCATCAATATGAGCCACTTCCTGAGGGCTGCACGACACCCGAGTCCAGCTGGTTTATTCATGCCTATTACTGTGAGGCGAGCGGGCCAGCAACAAGCGCATCACACCCAAATTGGGAGGCGGCCGATTTAGGCCAGACGATTGGTGGTCATGGAGATACTGACGGCATGGGGAATCCGCTCATCTGGAGCAGTCCGATGCGAGAGACCCTGGCAGCGGGCGAGGTTTTTGAGACCCCCGCAGGCAATTATCAGGTCGTGACAAATCGCTATGGCGATCTTGTGCTGAGACCCCTCGATAATGCATGGAGAGGCGGAGGCGAATATTTCAGGAGCCTGACTGTGGCAGACCATCATATTGGTGTGCATCCTCAAACCGGTGAGGTGTGGTACCAGGGCCGTGCCTAATCCGCGCGCGATGGCAACGCAACTCGCTGCTTAATTGCCTCAGGCGCTCTCCACCAGATCTTCTGTCATCAGGCGGATCGGAAACTTGGCGCGGATCTCGGCGTCGACCTCGGGCGGGATATGTGTCGGCACATAGGTCGCTAAAATGTGGTCGCGGGTTCGAATGGCATTGTCGATCGCCAAAGGTTTATCGGAAGCCTCCCACACAGTGGGGCTGAACCGGTTGCCCACCTCGGGGTAGAGGTACTCGCTCTGCATCACCGCCAAGGTATGGTCCGAGCCTAAGTAGTGCCCTTTGTCGCCCAGGCAGACCTGGGCGAGGTCATCAAAACCCAGCGTCTTTTCGTTCACCTCGATGCCCCGCACTGCCCGCAGCGTGGCACCCAATACATCGTTATCGAGGATCAGGCTCTCGGGGCACACGCCGAGCAGGCTCGAGTACATGCCCGCCGCCTCGTAAATCAGGTTAGAGCCCGCTAGTGCCGGAGGCATCAGCGTATGGGCCCGCTCCGCACCTGCTTGAAAATCAGGCATGTTGGCATCGGTCATGCCGCAGGCGGTGCCGAAAGGCAGATCGAAATAGAGCCCTAGCTGGGCGCAGCCACTGGAAATCAAGCCTTGCTCCGGCGAGCCGCCGCTCATGGCGCCGGTACGGAGATCGGAAACAAAGGGCCACGCGCCGATAATGGCAGGCGCACCGGGCTCAATCGCGTTCACATACACCAGCCCGCCAATGCATTCTGCCCAGGCCTGACTCACTGCGCCGGCCAGTGTTGCCGGTGTGGTGGCGCCGGCCTGCCCTGCTGACAGGAGCAGCACGGGCATGCCGCCCTCGACCGCGACGCGAAGGCACTCCAATGCCTCCTGCGCGAACTTCATCGGCGGCACGACGAAGCAATTGGATTGGCTTACAAAAGGTCTTGCGCGCCATGCAGCCTCACCGCCGGCAATGATGTGTAGCATCTCCAGCGCTTTGCCCAAATGGTCGCAGTTGCTCCAGCTCGCACCCACGTGCTTCCGCGTGCCCGCCACGCAGCAGTACGTGGTGTTGAGGTCCATCTCATAGGTGTTCTCGAGATCGCGCAGCACGCACATGCGCTGGAACATATGAATGTGCTCGCAGTTGTCGGCGATGCGCGCAAGGTCATAGAGGTCGCGGGTAGTCGACTCGCGGTATTCGTTCTTGACCGAGTCGGCGATCATCACGGCCGCGCCCGCCGTTGCAAAGTGCACGCGCGAGCCGGACAGATCCAGATCGAACTCCGGGTCCTGCGCATGAAGGATGAGGTTGCGTTTGGCGTGCTTCAGCGCCGTGTCGACCACGGCACGGGGCATCCGCAGGCGACCATCTTCCCCGAGGACTGCACCGACGGCCTGACAAGTTTCGATGCAGTGGGGTGTGGCATCTTTGAAGCCAACCTCTTCGAGAATACGGTAGATATTCTCGACGATCGCTTCGAGGTCCTGATCGGTAAAAGGATGGTAGCGGCCGCCGCGTTCACCGGGCCGCACAGGCTTCATGGCTTCTTCCAGTGGCGCGCTCCGTTGAGCATGTCGCGCCTGTCTGCCTCCCGCACGTCTCGCCATCGTCAGGTCCCCCCCTAAAGTCG
>Ga0255756_1004596_pt1 | contig 13309 bp, 14 predicted proteins | sample 011ome_20_FD_179956 | JGI IMG/M metagenome (GOLD analysis project Ga0255756, IMG submission 179956) | Coastal salt marsh microbial communities from the Groves Creek Marsh, Skidaway Island, Georgia - 011509CT metaG (version 2) | ecosystem: Environmental > Aquatic > Marine > Intertidal zone > Salt...
GTGAGTTCACCGACCCTCGGAAGGTGGGTTTTTCGGCGGCTGTCTCCGAGCGAGCATTGAAGGTGGGGAACGTAAGGGTCAATTCCTTCGACCAGGAGGGAACCAGAGACCATCTCGCAGGACCCACTAATCGACCACTCGACTCGGAGTTGACCACGATAGGAATGGTTGTGGTGGGCGCAATATTCCAGCGGGGGAGCCACTCGGGAAAGCGATTCGTCTGCGCCACAAACTCCGCCACGATCGCATCGGTAGTTTGGTCCAACGCAAAACGTCCACACACACTTCAAGTCTGGACTCTCGAGCTCTACTCTGGGTAGATGGGAACCGATGATTTTGTAACGCCGGGTATGCGCGAGCAGCTGGACTCACCCTCTTTTCAGGGGCTTGCAACCTTCGGGATGCAGCCTTTTGTCGCGGATGCCAAGGATTTGGACACCATCAAGCCTGACATTGGTGTGGTGGGGGCGCCTTGGGATAGCGGCACCACTAATCGCCCAGGAGCGCGTTTTGGTCCGAGAGCGCTACGAGCCGATGCTTATGACCCTGGCACCTATCACCTGGACTTGGGAATCGAAATCTTTGACCACCTCTCTGTGGTCGATTTCGGTGATGCGATCACCAGCCACGGTCAATGGGAGAAATCGAAAGCCAGTATTTATGAGCGCGTGAGCGCGCTCACCACCCGAGGCATTGTTCCGGTGATTCTGGGCGGTGACCACGCTGTCACCTGGCCCAGTGCCACAGCGGTGGCAGAAGCTCATGGTTTTGGCAATGTGGCGATGATTCATTTTGACGCTCACGCTGACACCGCGAATGAGATTGAGGGCAACTTTGCCAGTCACGGAGCGATGATGCGCCGATTAGTGGAGTCAGGGGCTTTCCCGGGAGACCGATTCCTGCAGTTGGGATTGCGCGGCTATTGGCCCGGCGAAGAAGACCAGAAGTGGATGCGTGAGAACAACCTGAAGCACTACATGATGCAGGAGTTCTGGGAGCGGGGAGCGATGCCCGTTCTTGACGACGTCATAGCGGAAGCTCAGAAGCGAGCACCGAAGGCCTACATCTCTATCGACATTGATGTACTGGACCCAGGCTTCGCTCCCGCCACGGGAACACCCGAGCCCGGTGGGTTCGCCCCGATTGATTTGCTGCGCATTGTGCGCAGGCTCACTCTCGAGCTTGATGTTGTCGGGTTTGACGTTATGGAGGTCGCCCCGGCCTATGACCATGCCGATGTGACGGTGAACAACGCCCACCGGTTGATTTGGGAGTTTTTCGCCGCTATGGCTGTCAAAAACCGCGACAAAAGTTAGTGGCGTTCCTCGGCAACAGAGTTTCCGCCATCCACAATGATGGCCTGCCCCGTCACGTAGGACGCACCAGGGCTCACTAACCAGGCGATCGCGGAGGCGACCTCTTCGGGAGTGCCCGATCGACCGATCGGCACCGTCTCTCCCTGCTGAACTTCCGACTGGGTTTGCGACGATGTCGCAATCCATCCCGGGGCGACGGCGTTGACGGTGATGCCTGATGTCGCCTCATCAATTGCGAGGGCTTTCATGAGACCCGTGAGCCCCGCTTTCGCCGCTGCATAAGAGACTTCGTGCCGCATGGCCATGTGTGCGCCGGTGATACTGGTCACCATCACGATGCGGCCAGGAGCTGACTCCCGCATGATTGGCAGCAACGCTTTGGTCACGCCAAAGGCGCTGGTCAGGTTTCGTGACAGTGCGGCGTCAAAGACTTCGCGGGACGTTTCATCAATCCCGGCACTCTCTCCGGTTGCCTCCATGGGCGAGTCGACACTGGTCATACCCGCGTTATTGACGAGGATGCGCAGGGGAGCCTCGAGCTCATGGGACTTCTCCACCAGAGCCTCGACGCCCTCTGCCGTGGTCAGGTCAGAGGATACGGAATGAGCCATGTGCCCGGCTGCCAGCAGCTCGTCTGCGCGCTCATGCACTCGGGAGCTAGAACCGGACAAGAGGACTTCCGCCCCTAGTTCCGCAAGGACGCGAACGGTGGCAAATCCAATACCTGTCTCACTTCCGGCGCCAGTCACGATCGCCGAGGAGCCCGTGAGGGAAAAGAGTGGATGGGATGTCATGACTCGAGCATAGATTCGCGAGGGTTAGCCGCGAAGTGGCAGAGCGATTCCAATCACAACGAAGACCCCACCGAAGGTCTGGTTGACCCGTTTTCCAAACTTTGCCAGGAAGGGTTGGACCTTCTCGGATCCCAGGGCAATCACCGTTTCGGTAATGATTTCAATTCCCACAAAGGTGAGGGCCATGATCGCGAATTGAATCAGCAGCGGCGAATCGGTGACCAGGAATTGGGGCAAAAACGCAACGAAGAACAGGATACCTTTGGGGTTCGACACGGCAGCCAAGAACCCCTGCCGGAACACCTTTGTGCGGGTGACCACCGCCGCGCTGGAACCGGGCAGGCTCCCTATAGCTGGCGATCGCCACACCTGGATGCCCAAGAACACCAGGTAAGCACCGCCTACCCATTTGAGAACGATGAGGAGCTCAGCTGAGGCAGCCAAGAGCGCCCCGATGCCAAAGAGTGAGAGCGCAATCACGGAGGCGAAACCGAGTGCTCCTCCCGCAATCGTGAAGGCTGTCTTCTTCACGCCATAGAGAGCCCCGTGGGTGAGAGCGAGCAAACCATTGGGACCAGGGGTGATCGATAATCCCGCCGCAGCAGCGGTGTAGAGAAGCCAGGTACCCAGTTCCACCAGCTCAGTATGAGGCCTTGAAGACTATGAACTCCACAGCGAGTGGTAGTCGTGACCGAGTCCCCGGATTAGCAACCGCAGCGCCGAGGCGGACATTCCGACTACTGCCCAGGGGTCACCCTCAAGGTGACTAATGAGCGCGGCCCCGCGGGCGTCCAGAGTGAATGCTCCCGCGACATTGAGAGGTTCGCCCGTCTTCACGTAGGCCTTTATTTCGGCATCGCTGATGTTCTCGGCAAAGTGGACAGTGGCGTGACTAACGCGACCCAATCCACCATGGTGGGAACCGTCAGAGTTGTCGACCACCCAGAGCCCCGAATAGAGGGTTCCACTCCTGCCCCGCATGGCCTTCCAGCGCTCGGTCGCCACCGAAGCCTTGTGTGGTTTGCCCAGAAGCTCGCCGCCAAATTCAAAGACGGAGTCACCGCCGATAATGAGTCCTTTACGAGACGGTTTGACGACACTTTCCGCTTTGAGCTTCGCCAGGTGAAGAGCAACATTGGAGGCGGTCCGCTCAATGGTCATGGCCTCGACAGCCTTTGCCTCGTCGACATCGGGCGGGACCACAGTGGCTTTCAGGCCGATGTCCGAGAGGATCTTCTTTCTCGCGGGAGAGGTCGACGCGAGATACAGCGTGGTCATGACTACACCTCTCTCCGAGCAAATGTGGCGATGGTTTCCATGTGATGAGTGTGGGGGAAGAGATCCCACGCCTCTACAAACACCATGTCATAGCCGGCCTTGTCGAGTAAACCGGTGTCTCGACCCAGCGCCACCGGGTCACATGCCACATAGATGACCTGTGCTGGCGCAAGCTTTTCGAGGGAGGAAATCACGTCGGACTTTGCACCACTGCGAGGAGGATCCAGAATGACGGTGGCCCTCGACCATTCTCCAGCCGTGGCAGCGCTGAGCCCTGTGACCTCGCGACGAAGCCACCGGTCGACGCGGTCGGCGACCGGGGTCAGGGTCGTTGTGTCGTCGAGATTCTGCATCAAATAGGGCAGGGCGCTCTCCTCGGACTCAACTCCTGTCAGCGTCAGGGTGGAGGGCGAGATATTGGCCAGAGCTGCGCCGAGAAGTCCCACCCCGCAGTAGAGGTCAGCGTTTCTTGCGGTGGGATCGAGTCGATCCCGCTGAACGGCGCGCGTGAGTGCTCCCTGGAGAACCTCGGGCGCTTGGTGGTGGACCTGCCAGAAGGTTTGATCGCTGAGGCGAAACTCCACACCTGAGACAAATTCGCTGAGTTCTTGAGGCTTCTGGTTGTCGATGATGAGGCGAACGCCAGAGAGCGCATCCACCACACGAACACTTTCGGCGCCCTGGTAGGTGGAGTCCAGCACCCCGCAGTTCTGAATGTTCTCAGTGGCCAAGGGAAGCGAGCTCACGGGGATAACGGTGTGGCTCTTTTCGGCATAGGGGCCAAGCCTGCCCTCAGGGTCCGCGTGAAGGGACACTCGTGTGCGCCAGGCAAGACCGTTCTTCTCGTCATCACCGGGGACACCCTGGACGACCAGAGAGTCGACTAGGTCCCCAGAGAGGCCACCAAAGCGATGGAGTGCATCACGGAGAATGTCGGTCTTCAGGGTGCGCTGGTGAGAAAGCTCGATGTGGCCATAGTCTGCGCCACCCGCCCGCATCGCCCAGGGTCGAGACAGGTCAGCCTCTGGCCAGATGTGAGGAATGCGGTGTGGGCTCGGGGACACAATCTTCACGGGTTGTGCTCGCCACAGGGATTTCTTGGAGTCTTCGACGATCTCCACTTCGACGACTTCACCGGGGATAACACCGGGTGTGAACACCACGCGGCCGTCCAAGCGTCCAATGCCGGAGCCGCCGTGGGCCATGGTCGTGATTTCTAGTTCGTGAGTGGCCATCAGGCAAGCCTAGGAGGAGTGGGGCAGAATGGTGGGACTCAGGCCTCGAAAGGACCCCATCATGGACGTTATTGGATATGCAGTGCACGGTGAACGAGAGAAACTTGCACCTCTCGAATTTTCCACCAGAGATGTTGGTCCCGCAGACGTTGCCGTCTCGATTGAGTGGTCAGGTGTGTGTCACTCGGATATCCACACGGGGCGAAGTGAATGGGGAGAGGTCCTGTTTCCCTGTGTTCCCGGTCACGAAATCGTGGGCCGTGTCGTCGAGGTGGGTGCAGACGTCACCAAATTTTCGGTAGGTCAGAGAGTCGGCGTTGGAGTCTATGTCGACTCGTGTCGCGAGTGTGACCAGTGCGTCGGTGGCATGAGCAACTACTGCGCCAAAGGAATGATTGGGACTTACAACGTCCCCGAGCGCGAGGGCGATGGGTACACCCTCGGCGGGTACGCGAGCGGAATCGTGGTGGACCACGGATATGTGGTGAGTGTTCCTGAATCCCTCGACCCAGCAGGTGCAGCACCTCTGCTCTGCGCAGGTATCACCCTTTACTCCCCGCTCAAAGAGTGGGGTGCTGGACCCGGCAAGAAGGTCGGCATCATCGGCCTGGGAGGGCTCGGCCACATGGGAGTGAAGTTCGCGAAAGCCCTTGGTGCACACGTTACCGTTTTCTCCCACTCGGCCTCCAAGAAAGAGGACGCCCTAGGGATGGGTGCTGATGACTTCCTTCTCACCACCGATGAATCGGTGTTTGAGACGCACAAGCAGCAGTTCGATTTGATTATCAATACGGTCTCAGCACCTATTGACTTGAATCTGTATCTGGAACTCCTTGGTCTCGATTCCACTCTTGTCATGGTGGGCTTGGCGCCAGAGCCATACCCCATCAAGGCTCCCACGATGCTTGCTCAGCGTCGCCGTATTGCGGGAAGCATGATTGGGCCGGTGGCTCAACTGCAGGAAATGCTGGACTTCGCTGGGGAACACAACATCGTGTCCGATGTTGAGGTCATCAACGCTGACTACCTGAATGAGGCGTGGGACCGCGTGGTGGAGAGCGATGTCCGCTACCGCTTCGTGATTGACGCCAGTACCTTCGCTACTGCGTGAGGTGAGAGATGAGGCCCTGGATGATGCGCACATCATCCAGGTTCTCTTCGGGGTGCCACTGAACAGCTAATCCAAAGGGGTAGTCCGTCATTTCGATGGCCTGAATGGTGCCATCAAAGCCCCGTGCGGTGACGGTGAGGCCTGGTGCCACCTGGTCGATGGCCTGGTGGTGGTAGACGTGTCCAGGGACTTCACTCTCAGCGAGAATTTGGTGGAGCAGGCTGCCCTCGGTGATCGACATGGGTTCAGGATGGAAGACCCCATCTCCCACCCGATAGCGGTCGTGTCCCACCACGTCGGGGAGATGCTGGTGGAGGGTGCCCCCGAGGTGGACGTTGAGCATCTGGGCGCCCCGGCAAATGCCGAGGATCGGCATTCCCAGTGCGCGGGCAGCACAAAGGAGAGCGTCCTCGAGGGCATCGCGAAGATCTTCAGAGTCTTGGGTGTGGGGACCTCTCTCGTGGCCATAGCGTGCCGGATTGATATCGGCACCACCGGTAATGATGAGGCCATCAAGTCCCTGCAGGAGAGATGCCGCCTGATCAGGGGTGAGGGGTTGCGGAGGAATCATCACGGCCAGGCCACCAGCACGAGTCACGGCTTCGATGTATTGAGCGGGCAACACCGCTAGCTCGGTGTCATAGATGGTCATATGACCGGGAGTTCGGTAAGTCGATAGGCCAATACGAGGTGTGGACACGAGTTATGCGATTCCTCTGGAGTTCGGATGGTGCTGGGGTATGTCCGCTACTCTAAGCGAGCTCCACCAGAGGAAAGTTGATTGTGACAGAACCGTTCATTCAGGCCACCAACCTGGTCAAGACCTACACCGCCGGCAAACGAGTTGTGAAGGCTCTCGATGATTTGTCGCTCAGTGTTCCTCGCGGCACTGTCCAAGCTCTTTTGGGCCCGAACGGTGCCGGGAAAACTACCACCGTCAAGGTTCTGACCACTTTGACGAAGCCAGACTCGGGTTCCGCCACGATCGGCGGAGTCAACGTCATCGAGCAACCTGACCAGGTTCGACGGATGATCGGAGTCAGTGGCCAATACGCCGCCGTTGACGAGAACATGACCGGGTTTGAAAACCTCGACATGGTCGGCAGGCTTTATCACCTCACTCCGGATGAATCCCGGAAACGAGCGCGCGAACTGATTGAGATGTTTGACCTGGTGGAGGCGGGAGATCGCCCCGTCAAAGGATTTTCCGGTGGTATGCGTCGTCGCATTGACTTGGCTGGGGCTCTGGTGGTGAACCCACCAGTGTTGTTCCTGGATGAGCCCACCACTGGTCTTGACCCGAGGAGCCGTCTGGCACTCTGGGACGTCATCAAGCGCTTGGTTTCTGATGGCACGACTGTGTTGCTCACCACCCAATACTTGGAGGAAGCGGACCAGCTTGCTGACAACATTGCCGTCATCGACGAGGGCCGTGTCATTGCTCAGGGAACCAGCGACGAGCTGAAACTCCTCGTGGGAGGACAGCGCGTCGAGGTCACCGTTCACGATGTTGCCGATGTCGAGCGCGCAAAGAGCGTTCTCGCTCCGCTTGTCACCGGCGAAATCGTGACAGGGGCAGACGAGAGAACACTGGTGGGACCGGTCGACAACGCGGCTAAGTCCCTGCAGGCGGTGCTGAAAGCGATGGCGGATGCCGGCATTGAGCTCAACGATGCGGGAATGCGTCGACCGACTCTGGATGATGTGTTCCTGCAACTCACCGGACATAAGGCAGAGGAAGTCACCGCATGACCATGCTGACCCCGCGGGGAACCCCGCTGAGCAGATTTCTCTCCGATGGTTGGGTGACCACCAAGCGGAACCTGCTGAAAATCAAGCGGGTCCCCGACATTCTGGTGTTTACGCTCATCCAGCCGATCATGTTTGTGCTGCTCTTCACCTATGTCTATGGCGGCGTGATCGAGATTCCCGGCAGCTCCTATGCGGAGTTCTTGATGGCGGGAATTTTCGCCCAAACCGTGGTCTTTGGCTCCACTTACTCCGGGTCTGCGATGGCGCAGGATTTGAAGGATGGCATCATCGACAGGTTTAGAACCCTGCCGATGAGCCCGGCGGCGGTCCTGGTGGGTCGCACCAACGGCGACATGTTCATTAACGCAAGCTCCATGGTCGTCATGATGGTCACCGGCTTTATCGTCGGGTGGCGGATTCGCTCCAGCTTCTTTGAAGCAGTTCTTGCTGTGGTGTTGTTATTACTCTTCGCTTACTCCTTCTCGTGGGTCATGGCCTATATCGGCATGAGTGTGAGAAGCCCCGAAATCATCAACAACGTCTCGTTCTTGGTGCTCTTCCCGCTGACGTTCATCTCCAACGCTTTTGTCCCCTCCGAGACCCTCCCCACACCCCTTCGGGTGTTTGCGGAGTGGAATCCTGTATCGGCACTGGTGCAGGCAGCCAGGGAGCTTTTTGGGAACACGGCTCCTGGAACCCCGGTGGGGGATGCCTGGACGAGCCAAAATCCGATCCTGACCGTGCTGCTGGGGATGGCCATCATGTTGGCCATCTTTGTTCCGCTCTCGATTAGGAAGTTCCAATCAATTAGTTCCCGGTAACCTGTCTCGGATGAGTGAGCCAGAGGACCTGACCGCCAACCATGAGGCGGAAGCTCGGGAGCGCTGGGGGGCAACGGAAGCGTTTCAGGAATCTCAAAAGAGGCTCGCCTCCTACTCCACGGTGGAGAAAAAGAACGCTCAGGCTGCCCAAGAGGAAGCGCTTCAGGGAATCCTTGACGTCATGGATAGGGGCTTTGCTCCGACGAGCATGGAGGCAATTGTTGCCGCAGATCACTGTCGTCAAGTGATTTCCCGCTGGTATTTCGAGTGCACTCCAGAAATGCACAAACAACTCGCCACGCTCTATGTCACGGACGAGCGCTTTAGGGCGTTCTACGAATCACGTCGTGAAGGTCTAGCCCAGTACTTCCACGATGCAATTCATGCACGCACTCCCTAGTACTCAAGGCTTAACTCCACGCACACCTGGTGGTCAGAGGTGGGAGGACCGTCATAGACGCCTCGTAGTGGGGGGACATCGGTGTAGTCGCGGCCTCGACCTACGATGACGTGGCGATCTCCCACTTCTCTGCGGTTGGTGGGGTCAAAACCGTGGAACCCGCCGGACCACCATTCCACCCAGGCGTGTGATTCGCCTTCGACCACATCACCGATGCCGGCGTCCGCAACGGGATGCAGGTAACCACTGACGTATCGGGCGGGAATTCCCACACTGCGCAAAGCGCCCAGGGCGATGTGAGAAATGTCCTGGCACACACCTTGCTTGTCCTTCCACGCCTCAGAAGCACTGGAGTGAACAGCGGTTACTCCGGGAACGTACGACATTTCGTCGTTGATCCACTCGCAGATTTCTCGCGCGGCATGATCGGGAGTCTCCGAGGCTGCCGCGATTTTGTGGGCACCCTTGATGACATCCTTGGGCGGTTTGGTAAGAGGGGTAAGCGTGAGGAGCTCGGTCAGCTCCGCTGAGGACAGCGGTGCCTCTTTGAGCTCACCCCACTCCAGACCCTCGGAGGTCACAGGTCGCGGATTGATCTCCACCAAGCTCTCCGCAACCAGGGAGAGCTCCTGATGTGGAGTGAGAATCTCCATCGAGGTGACCCTGGTTCCCCAGTAGTCGGTGAATTGGTGCTGGCTCGAGAGGGGAGTAATCACCATCTGCGAGGACAGAAGGAACTGTCGATCACTCATGTCGGGACGCATACGAGCCTCGTTGTATGACGCTTGCACCTCCGCTTCGTAGCGGAAAGACGTGGTGTGTTTGATGCGCAACCGAGTCATGCGTCCTCCCGTACCCAGATGGGAGCCTGGAGGACAGGGAAATACCGCTGGCGGATTCCTTCGCTCACATCGGACACCCCCGCCTGAATGGAGTCCATATTTTCCGTCAGGTTGCTGATGATGCGCGTGATGGGAGAGAACTCGAGATCAGAGCGAATCTGACCGAGGACTCGCAAGGCTTGATCACTGACCCCAGCTCGGTCGGAGCGAGGTTCAATGTCGTGCAAGCACTTCTCCGCCCGCATGAGCGAAAACAGGATCGACCGGGGGAAGAGTCGGTCGAGAATGAGGAATTCTGCAGCGTTTTCAGCAGAAGGCATCCCCCGGTAGGTCCGCAGGTATGCCTCGTATCCCCCGCAGGAGCGCAAGATTGTGGTCCAGGATGGGCCACCGGCTTCGACCAGGGCTGAGGTCGAGAGAAGTCTGGCGGTCATGTCGACACGCTCAAGACTTCGACCCAAAGTGAAGAAGGACCAGGCTTCGTCCCGACTGGTGGAAGAGTCGACCGTACCGACGGCGAGAGCGCTGCGCTCTCGAACCCAGGCAAAGAATTCGTGGACCTTGTCGGGGGCAACTTTGCGGGGCACTCTCGACCGTGTCGTATTGAGTACTTCCCACAACTCGGTAGAGACAACTTCCCGAGCTCGCCGGGCATTCTCCCGCGCCTGATTGAGGCAATACGCGATAGAGGCGGGTGACTCGCGATCGACCCCCAAGGTGATGAGGAGATCCGAGCGAGTGACTGGCGCATCATCCTCGGCGTGGGAGCCCATCACGCCCAAGAGTGCTCGACAGGCCACGTCCTCTTCCACCCAGGGGTCCTCCAGAAGTAACTGCAGGTGTACGTCAAGGATTCGAGCGGTGCCATCCGCTCTCTCCACGTAGCGGCCAATCCAGAAGAGGCTCTCCGCTATTCGACTGAGCATCATGCACCTGCCCCTTGCTGCTGCTGCTGCTGTTGTTGATCCCGGCGCGCGTCATCCTCCGCAGGGGAGTGTTGCGGGGTTGTGGGATGGGAGTCATACGCGGCCAGTTGAGCTGCAGTGATGATGGGAATCGCCTGGGTTACTGTCGCTTGTTCCATCACGATGGCTTTTACGTCGTGTTCGGTGGCTGCCGACACCCGACCCCCCAAAACCCAGGTGTCTTTGGAGCCGCCACCCTGGGAGCTATTCACGACGAGCTCTCCCTCGGGCAGTGCTACTCGAGTGAGTCCACCCGGGAGCACCCACACGTCTCGACCGTCGTTGACCGCAAACGGTCGCAAATCGGCGTGACGAGGGCGAAGACCTTCGTCCACCAAGGTGGGGATCGTGGAGAACGCCACCACATCTTGAGCAATCCAGCCGCGAGGATCACCGACCAGGGATTTCTTCAGCTCAGCCAGTTTCTTCTTGCTCGCAGCCGGCCCCACGACGAGCCCTTTACCGCCAGAGCCATCCACGGGTTTGACCACGAGCTCGTCGAGTCGATCCAAAACCTCCTCGAGAGACTCGGGCTCTTCGAGCCGCCAGGTGTCGACGTTTGGCAGAAGTGGTTCTTCCGCAAGGTAATAGCGGATGAGGTCGGGGACATAGGTATAAACGAGCTTGTCATCGGCGACCCCGTTCCCGACAGCGTTAGCTATCGTGACGTTGCCCAGCCTTGCCGCCAACATGAGGCCCGGGGCGCCGAGCAACGAATCAACGCGGAACTCAAGAGGATCAAGGAACTCATCATCGACTCGTCGATAGATGACATCGACTCGTGTGGGTCCAGCAGTCGTCCTCATCCACACCCGACCACCAGAACAGAAGAGGTCACGACCCTCGACCAGTTCAACGCCCATCAGGCGAGCGAGCAGGGTGTGTTCAAAGTAGGCAGAGTTATACACGCCAGGAGTGAGAACCACGATCGTGGGGTCCTCGACGCCATTGGGCGCGGCAGCACGCAGCGCTTGCAGCAGTTGGAACGGGTAATCCCCGACTGGCCTCACGCGCATGCTCACGAACAGCTCGGGAAGAGTTTGCGCCATCACACGCCGGTTGGAGATCACATAGCTCACACCGCTCGGAACCCGGACGTTGTCCTCCAAGACCCGCCACACCCCAGCCTCATCGCGAATTAAATCAATGCCAGAGACCTGAATGCGCACTTGGTTAGCGGCCACCACGTTGTGTGCAGCGCGCAGGAAATGCTCCGACGACGTAATCACACTGGCAGGGATGACGCGATCCCGGATGGCTGACTTGGCGCCATAAATGTCCGCGAGGAAGGCCTCCAGGGCGCGGACTCGCTGCTGGATACCCGCCTCCAGGCCCACCCACTCTCCTTGGGAAATAACGCGGGGGACAGCATCGAGGGGGAACGGTCTCTCTTCACCGGCGAAATCGAAGGTCACCCCCTGAGCGAGGTATGAGCTTGCGAGCGCATCGGTTCGACCCCGAAGCTCATCTCGAGACATCCGCGAGAGAGCTTCATGGACCATCTCATAGGGACCTCGAGGAGTGTCCACAGTGGCAAACATTTCGTCATAGGGCGTGGCTGTGCCCGGGAAGACTCGTCGGTCTCCATACCCCTCGAAGAGGTCCACCATAGAAACACAGTACCCCTGGCCATGTGTCAGGGGTGTTTCAGCGCCACTGCCTACACTGAGGGCCATGCCCCGCGCAGCACTCACTAAGAACGGGTTTGAGCCGAAAACCTGCACCCGCTGCGGCTTGCCGTTTGAGTGGCGCAAGAAGTGGGCAAAGAACTGGGACCAGGTCCGCTATTGCTCAGAGAAGTGTCGACGAGGAGGGACGTCCTGATGCCTACGGTGACGTTAGTGACCTCAGTATTCCTCTCCAAAGCGGAAGCTCTCGCCGTGTTGGAGGAAGCCCTCGATGCTCCGTGGAACATCGATGACCCCAGCGATGTCACACTCCCGCTAGCCCTGGGGGTTGTGTTAAGTATCGAGATCCCGAAGTTTGGGGAGGACCTTCCGCTCACGCTGGATCTTCAGCACGCGGATGAGTCAGCGCTCCGAGTGGTTGCCAATCAGGTCACGCACACCCTCGAGACGACTCTCGGGTGGTCTATCCACGAGATCCCTAAGGCAGAAGTCGGTTAGGTCCCCTGAAGAGGAACGTGGTCTCTCGAATACTGGATTGCTCCAGCATCAACATCATCACGCGGGCAAGCCCCATGCCGAACCCACCGTGGGGTGGGACACCGTGGCGGAAGAAGTCAAAGTAGCTCTGGAGTTCATCCAGGTGCATTCCCTTGTCCTTGGCTTGTGCCTCGAGGATGTCAATGCGGTGCTCGCGCTGAGCTCCGGTGGAGATTTCTGTTCCCCGGAAAAGTAGGTCGTAGGACTTCGTGAGCGCATCGTTGTCGGCGTGACGCATGTGGTAGAACGGCCGAATGCTGGTGTCGTAGTCGGTGACAAAGACAAAGGGGTGACCGTGGGTCTCCTCAATGTAGGCGGAGAGTCTCCGCTCCGACTCAGGGTCGAGATCCCCATCAGCGCGGGGAATGTCATATCCCCCAGCCGCCACAATGTCCCTGGCTTCCTGCAGTGTTACACGGGGGAAGGGAGTGCTGGGAACCGAGAGCTCCACACCCATGACCTCAGCAATCTGGGTCCCGTACTTCTCGACCACAGCAGAGATTCCCGCGACGAGAACCTGCTCGTGCATGGCCATCACATCGTGGTGGGATTCCACCCAGCTCATTTCCGCATCCACACTGGTGAACTCGGTCGCGTGACGGGCAGTGAAGGAGGGGTCAGCGCGGAACG
>Ga0255756_1004597_pt1 | contig 13309 bp, 13 predicted proteins | sample 011ome_20_FD_179956 | JGI IMG/M metagenome (GOLD analysis project Ga0255756, IMG submission 179956) | Coastal salt marsh microbial communities from the Groves Creek Marsh, Skidaway Island, Georgia - 011509CT metaG (version 2) | ecosystem: Environmental > Aquatic > Marine > Intertidal zone > Salt...
AGCCGGGATGTAATCCAATTCAAGTTCAAAGCCCGCTATCTCTGCATCTGCATTAGTGATAATCGTATTAACACCTTCGATACTTTGGAGTTGATAGCCTTCAAAATCGGAGAAGTAAGCCGTCGCATTAATTCGAAGCCGATCGTCCAGCCACTGAGATTTCAGGCCCAGCTCGTAGCTCATTAATTCTTCTGGAGCAAAGGGTCCGCTCAGAGCACCGACGTTGATACCGCCAGACTTGTAGCCCTTGGATAGGTTTGCGAAAACCAGCACGTTGTCAGTGGGTGTATACTCTAACCCCACTTTCCCAGTCCAATCGGACCAGGTCTCGTTAAACCCAGCATTACCATTTTGGAGTCGGATACCGTCTAAACCGAAAGCATAAAAATCGCTGTACTCATCGGTTTTCTTTTCGTCTTCGCTGTAGCGTAGCCCCACGGTCACAGCCAAACTATCAGAAATACGATGGGTTGCCTGCCCAAAAGCAGCCAATGACTCGATACTCAAAGTTCCACCGAAGTCGACACCCACCTCAGGATACTCTGGGCCAAAGGCACCCTGAAACAAGAAGTCTGGGAGTCCTGGGTAGGGCCCCCACTCTACCGTTGTTCGAAGCTTTAAATCCTGTTTGTAGAAATAACCGCCAAGAACCCAATCGGTATTGCCGTCTCCATTCGAGGACAATCTGATCTCTTGGCTAAACTCTTCCGCATCCTCGTAGAAGTCGAGATACACACTCTCTGTGGTGCTCGACGTAAAATCGCCGTCTAACCGATAGACTCGATCGTGCTCTCGAGCATCAGTCAGTAAGGTAAGCGTGCTGCTTTCAAAGTTCATCGTCAGCTCAGAAGTAGCATAGCTAATATCAACCTGCTCACCCGCTCGATCGTTGGTGGCATAGGTCTCAAACCGCTCGCTCTTCACGGTCGAACCATAGGAAAGCTCAGAAAACGACAGCCCACCCGGCAAGCCAAAAATAGTCGTCGTGTTGGGTGCGAATGCGGTGCCCTCTTGGCGCACAGCACGGCCGTTGATATCCCATTCGGCGCGGCCTACAGCGAGGAGCCACTCGTTCGAATCACCAAGACTGAAGGCCAACGAAGCACGAATAGACAGACTGTCCTCGTCCCCCAAATCGTTTCCGCTACCTGACTTATCGGTTAGGTAACCATCAGACGCGTGCTGTTGCACAGCTATTCGACCTTTCACCTTATCTGAAATAGGACCACCCAATGCGGCTTCAAGACGAGCGTTATTAAATCGTCCGTAGTCAAGTGCCACATACCCATCCAATTCTTCTGTGGGCCTATTTTGAATCACGTTAATTGCACCACCCGTTGAGTTTCGGCCCCACAAGGTACCCTGCGGGCCCCTCATGATTTCGATACGATCGATGTCAAAAAATGCGGCGGTCGCCGTGACGTTGGACCCCAAATAAACCCCATTACTGTGGGGCGCGACGCCCGCCTCCCCCACACCAGAAAGAATGATTTCGTTGCCCACACCTCGCATGGTGAGTTGCAGCTGGCCGTTACTCAGTGCCGCCGTCAAACTCGGCGCAATTCCGTTTAGATCCGCACCGCTGGTAATACCCTGTGACGAAAGCGTATCGCCGGATAAAGCACTCAAGGCGATAGCTGTAGTCTGAGCGGAGTTGGCTCGCTTCTCTGCAGTGACAATGACTTCCTCTAACATGGCCGACACCGGCTGCGAATTATCTTGCGCGTAGGCTGACCCTGTAATCGCAGCAAGGGCTAATGAGAGGGCAGAAATGGATGGATAGTTTTTATTCATTGTGGCGCTCCCTTCATATGGGTTTGTTTTTTTGAAAAGTCTACGCACCCAAACGAGAGCGGTGTAGGGCGACTACAATCAATGTGAAGGGAACATTTTCCATCAAAAAAAGTGGAATACGGGTCAAAAAAAGCCTATAAAGAGGGAAAAATAAGGCTCCATGCAACGTGCATACCACGTTAACAGGTTACAAAGAGATGGGAAAAAGCGCCACAAGGCCCAACCTAGACGAAGTGTCTCTCGAGTACGTTTATGACTTATTTGGCGCCACACGCGCCAGCGTGCTTATGCGAGACGCGGGCATAGAGGAAACCTCAGTAGAGGCGCACGTAATTAAAAAGACGGACCTGTGGCAAATTTGCATATCGAGTGTGATGCGCTACAACGACGAAGGTCATGGTGCGCTGACACGTGAACTCCCCATGAACAGCTGGAGCATGATTAACGCCAGCGTCAGCCAGATGCCGAATCTGAGTAAAGGGCTGAAAAAGTTTGTGGAATTGGTGCCTTTGTTGCAATGCGGCATAAACGCCCGAATCACAACATCGGGGCGCGATCTAAAGCTATCTATATTCGCCACCGACGCCCTCTCGAACAACACTCGAGTCGAGCGCTACATTGAAGTGATGTCGGCTTATTTTCAAAGCTTCATTGGTTGGACGACCGGGCGAGATTGGCTTCCCGTCGAGATCAGATTGTCTTCGCTCTTAGATGACCAAGAGGGCAGTATCCTCACCGGCATTAGCGGTTGTACTTACACACGCCATGGGACGGGTGTCACCTTTACGTATCAGCAGTCGGATTTAGATTTGCATTTGGGTGTCCGGCCCGTGGATCGCTGGGTCGTCTACGAGACGCAAATTTTCAACAAAGTCATCTCAGGCCGAGTCACTCGTCAAACAATCGAACCGTCCCTAGTAAAACACGTAAGAGCGCTTTTAGACGAGGGGCTCTCTTGTCAAAACCAAATAGCAGACAGGCTGCATATTAGCGTGCCCACCCTGCAACGGCACCTAGCCCATCTGGGAACGAACTTTCGAGAAGTGTCTAGAGAGCAACGATCTAAACGACTGCTGCTTTTGTTGGCCACCACGATGCCGCTCGATGACATAGCTCAAGAGCTCGGCTTTTCTGATCGAAGAAGTCTGACGCGCGCGTCCAAAGAGTGGCTTGGAGTCACGCCCAGCCAGTATCGATTCCAGATCAAAGACACGTGTCGGTAACCCAAAGGGGGTGATAGCGCGGACGGTAATCGCGCAAGAAACCAACCGCCTGGTCCTACCAAAAATAAACCCTTCGGCTTGGCGGGGCTTTTATTTTTGACCCAGCACTCGCTGGGCAAGTCGCGCCACACGCACCTACATATGTCCGCCGCAACCAACGTAGCTAAAGAATAGTACAAATGCTAGTCTCAACCGTTCATACCCCGACACGCAGAGACAAACATGCCAGCCCACATCGGTTTGATCGGCGGAATAGGTCCTGCTGCAACAGACTATTACTACCGAACAATTATTGCGGCGTATGCCGAAGCCGGCCTGGAGCTTGAGCTAACAATCGCTCACGCAGATACGCCGACACTGCTGGGGAACCTTAAGAATGATGACAGAAAAAGCCAAGTAGCGATCTATAGGAAACTCACTGATCGGCTTAAAGCCGCCGGCGCTGATTTTGTTGCTGTTACCTCCATTGCGGGGCACTTCTGCATTGAAGAATTCAAAGATATGTCGCCTTTGCCCGTCATTGATTGAATTGAGGCAGTCCGAGAGGAAGTCGAGCGCAGGGGCGTTAAGCGACTTGGGATCCTGGGAACGGAGGCCGTGATGAAATCGGCATTCTATGGGGGCCTCGGCAAGATTGAGGTGCTTACACCCTCACCGGCACTGCTCGCGGAGGTGCACACCGCTTATGTGGCAATGGCATCTTCAGGCTTGGTGACAGCGCCACAACGCGAAACGCTCAATGCGGCCTGTACCGAACTGATTGAGGACTTTGGGGTTGATTCGGTGTTATTGGGCGGCACAGATCTGGCTTTGGTCTACGACGAGGCCACCTCGGTATTTCCAGTCATCGACTGTGCCGCGATTCACGCTCTAAAAATAGTGTCTGCATCCTCGCAACACGGATACAGCGAATATTGTTTATGGACAGCCGCCGCCGATATTGCACTACTCTACGAGCGGTTGCCCCTGCGAGAGCTCTCGCTCGAGTGCCTTATGCCCAACACATGCCAACGACCCGAATCCGACTGGGGCGTTTTTTATAACGGCTTCAAATTAATTAATTCACTGTGCATTCCCTGCCGAGTAAAGGGCAAATTTTGGTCAAGGTTGGCGGCCATGGGTTCGGCAGCCAATGAAGTGGGTTAAGATACCGACAATCTAAAATACGTTCAGTCTAGGGTAAAATCGGGCAACAAAAAAAAAGCCCCGAGTTCGGGGCTTTACATGAGCCTTGACAGCAACTATTACATTTCAGCTGCGTAGTAGGTTTCACACATTAGTGAGAATCCGTGAATCATTTCACGCTTACCTTCGATTTTGGAAATGATCTTGCTGACCCATTTTTCTGATCGAGCATCCATCATTCGGCCCACCTCGGCAGCATCAGATGATCCAAAAGAAGTCATGATTGTTCCTGCGGTCTCGCCCGTGTCTCCCACAAAGACCTGCAGCGTTATATCGTACCCTCTCTTTTGCATCTCAGCGTGGAGCTCATCGACCACAGCGATGTAGTCCGCAGGGTTATCCGTTCTGACGTAAATATTGTAGTAATACCCTCGCTCTGAGGCGGGTGCTGCACGAACGATCCGCCAGTTATCCCACATGCGCACCTCTCGCTCAACGTTCATATCAGCCACCGCGTCTCGTACGACGGGGTTCATGGGATCGCTGCTCCAAACACTTTTCTGCGAATCAAAGAACGACCACAGGTAGTGATCGCCCATTTTCTGCGCTCCGGAGGTTGGGGAGCACAGCCCCATGGCCATTGCGCCATTTGCTTTTGAGATAGCAGCAGCGTGTTTCTTCGCCCAAGCAGCATACGCTGCAGGTTCTGCCGTATTAACCGTGATTAAATTCATTACTGGCTCCGCTTGGCTCGCTGCACACGCAACGAGCACCAAGGAACCGACCATATTTTTTATTAGATTCATAATCTCTCTCCCTTTTAGATTTACAAGACCAGTTGTTCGCGCTCCGTATTGGAACGCGATCGACTGATTGGTCGAGGCCCGAAGGACTCTCCGCGTCAAACCGAACATGACTTCAAACTCGAACTAGCGTGTGCTGATGCTAGGGCAGGCTCATCACGGGCACGCCCTGAAACGACTGAACCAACACCGCTGTACCCTCACTTTCAGCCATCATTTTTTGGAATTCGGCGTTCTTAGTGATGTCCTCAGAAAATTTAGCCATTGCCTCCCACGAATCCCAGGTCATCAGATAATGGTAGTTGCCCGTGCCACCCACGCCCTCGCGGTACATATCGATGCGGGCACCCAAACTTTCGTGGATTACTTTGGCTTTCGCGAAGTTATTCAGCAAGGTGGCTGTATTTCCCGGAACAGGCCGCCAAATATATACGCGATAGGGTCCATGCGATGCCATATCTTTCGCCTTGACGCTGACATCCATGTTATAACCTTCGAGCGAACGTATAAGCTTCCCTGAGGGATTCTCACTGGCTTGCGCCCAAAACGCCTGCCATTCCTCGGAGTTATTGGACGCTTTTGTCTTCGCCCACGCCGCGTCGTTATCCCAGCGCAGCACGTAATCAAAGAGCTGAGTTGAACCCACATCGTGCTGATAGATTCCCACAGTCGCACCGGATGCATTGTGGATTTTCGCGGCAGCCATCATCCCCTGAATCAATTCTGGCCCTTTACCGGGCATGGGTTCCCAAGTAAATACCTCCAACTTCTCAGCCATCACCAACTGGCTGAATCCGATTACGCTCGCACAGATGCCTATTAGGGTATTTCGTAATTTCGTTTTCATAGCCCGTACTCCGTTCGTTATGGTTTTTTACTTCGCCGTATAAATTTGCTCACATTGCTCGAACTGATCATTCACAACTTCACTCACCATCGCCATGCCTCGGTCCCAGCCGCCGTCGTACGCATTGCCCGCAAAGTAATCGTCGATCACCCGCCCGAATGACGCTGCATCACGAGCCACAGAGCGAACGAAAAGGCTATTGGCTTCAACCGCGCCACCACCCAGCGCTTGAAAAACCCCAATGTTCATGTCGTGTCCCGCAGACCGTACGGCTGTCTCGAGCACAGTCATTTCGTTCACAAAACCCATTACTTTCTCTGCAGGAACAACAACACGCATTGCGCGCTCGTATCCGGGGTCCAACTTAAATGGTTTAAGCGGCTTCCACGTAGCCGAATATTGCACTGAGCGAAGAGAAGCGAACCCAGGTTCAGGGGCCGCCATCGCGTCGTACTTCGTACTGGCGTCGAGCGCATCCGCGACCGAAGCAAATCCATTCCAAACCATCATTTGCCCAGGGTAATCGTGTCCGGTTTTTGTCACGCAAAACCCCGCTACCATAGCGCCTGTCCGCTCTTGTACCTGCAGGTTTGATTTCAGCGAACTGATGTATCGATCCAGATCACTCGTTTGAAGCATGATCGTAGTGAAAGCGCCATCACCTGGCGTCATTCCGGCGTGATCGTCCGCGGCCACGCCATTTGTCAACATCAGTGCCGCTATTACTAGAAAAGATCTCATAACGTTTTTCCTTCTTCTTTTTGAGGTTGATATCAGCGCGTAATGGTGTAGCCCATTTGCTCCAGCGCAAACCGACTCTCATTTATGTTCGCCAAAGCAACAACTTGCCCATCGGCATTGAATTGAAACCGCGACACTGTATGAACGTCCACGGAAGCGCCGCTGGTTTCGTCGGTATTCACCGCTTGCGTCCACGCGTATATGACATCGCCAGATCCGATAACTTCGTGAACCGTATAGTTCTCGTCAGCCCAGTCTTCAGCATCTTGCTCACGCATCCACTCCAACATGTCTGCCTTTGTTATGGTGGATTCGATCGTTCCTCTAACAACAGAGATCTCGATACTCTCACCGTCACGAACGATAACAGCTTCTACTGCCTCACCCGCTTTGCCTCGAAAATCGAGACGTTCCATAGTATCTGGCCCAACCTCAACGCCTCGTACCGAGATAAACTTATCACCGACTTGCAGCACCGCCGAAGCCGGGCTTTCCGGCACGATGGTCTGGACAACCATTTCCCCGGTTTCGTAGCCATCGTGAGTAAACCCAAACCCCACGTAACGAGGGCGGTAGATCACGCCATCGTCTGCCATGTGCGCTTCCACTATCGCTATGGCTTGGGCTTTGTCTTGACTCGCCTCAACCCATTTCCTCACTGTTTCAGAGTTCATGTTTGATTGAGGCGTCATTTCGTTGTTACACCCTGCTAACGCCAACAGCATTGCAATGGCACCCAGTGCTCTTATGTTTTTCTTATTCATCACTTTCTCCAACGGATTTCCTGTTGCTATGGTTTTATGTCAATGTGGGTCCACATCGACGCGTTAGTTATCGAAATCGGAAACTTGTGTTTTGTGAACACCACCGTAATTCGCTGGGGAGTAATGCGCAGACTTCAAGACCCAGCTGCCTTCCTCGTTTACCCAGTTCATGGTCACGCGTGTACGGTAATCGCTCTCCTGACCGGCAGAGCCAACCATCCCTTCCGCATAGAGGCGCACGTGCACTACATCCGCGGCAATTTGAGTCGCCTCTGGATAAAAGTATTGAATCTGAGCGGGGCCGCTCTTCTGCCAGAATTCGACCGACGGGTTAGCTAGCGGTTTATGAAAGCTCCCGTCTGAGTTAGTGTCGAGCGTGCCCTTTTTACTGGACAAGGCAACAACAGTTTCAAAGTCGCGGTCGTTTCGAGCATGCATATATGCGCTAACGGCCTTCAGGACTTCCGCTTCGGCAGTCGAGGCGTGGTCGCCGGCGAATACAGTCGAGCTCAAGACAAAAGAAAACGCGATGATGATTTTAGATATTCTCATTTCTCACATCCTTTATCGCTTAGATTGCGATGATAAAACGTTCAGACTCAATCCATGACTTTGATCAGCAAGTCATCGGAATGGGTTCGGATCCCCAGCTTAGCGTTGTAGAGCTTAGCCTCGAAGATTGGCATTAAACGGCTCACCGCCTTGCTAAACTCCGCATAACTATCGAAGCCACACGTAATGTAGAAAGCCATCTCAGGCCCCCATCCGTGGTCGTATCGGTTACAGGCGCCAAAGGCTTCCTCATAGGCGCCGTAAAAAGTGTCTGCGCTCTCGCTCATTTCAGCGTAGGTCATTGAAGGCGAAAATGTGGTTGTCGAAAACAGAATGTGCTTTGGTAAGGCTTTCATAGCCATCGACGTCATGTTGACGATGTGATCGGTATGGTCGCCGAACAGCTGAATATCATCAGCGGGCGAAGCCGGTTGTTCTTGGTCGGCAATCTTGGCAAAGTGGTCCAGGTTCTTAAAAGTACACGAGGTATAAAAGCCCCTCTGCGAACCAAACTGATGCTGGTACATAACGCAATTATCGAAGCCGGCCTCTTCCTCAGTTTTCAGGTACTCGACCAAACTCGATTTAATTGCCGAAATAGAACCGCCTGCCGGTATTGAATAAGTCGACCATAGCGCCATTGGTAAGGCCTGCGCGGTCTTTTCCTCGTGGTGACCAGCAAAAGTCTGCCCAGCCCCCAGAACCAAACACCCGAAAATCACACTTTTTATTTTCATGTTATCCATTCCCTTTATACGTTTTCGAATTTGCTCGTACCCGATCGCGCATGCTCACTCCAGGAGCCCGACGTCTTCGACCGGTAGGCCTTTAACCGCCTCACAAACCAATCGGAATGCCGGTGGCAGAGCATCTTCACGAGGTCAGCGCGACCCAAATAACGGTAACAAGAATAAAGAGACTGAGGGTGTCGCAAATGCGACACCCTCAGATAATTTAAAAAAATGGTAACAATAGGAAAATGCTAAAAAGCAAGGGGCTCTGAGCTGGGGAGCAAACCCAAGAAAATTCGACCAAATAAATTATGGTACGCCCTACACTCTTTAAGATTAGCTATAGGGACTCAAGGTTAACGCGCGCCTGCAGCGCTGCAATATCAATCACCAAGTCGGTACCAGACCGGTTGATAATGCCCTTCTCGCTCCAATTTGAAAAAATTCGATTTACGGTTTGTCGGCAGGTCATGACGCTGCGCGCCAACTCCACCTGGTTAATATCGTCCGGCAGGGTGACGCGATTGGTCGTGACCTTGCAAAGCGCCGCCACAATCTGTAAAACCCTCGCGGCTAGGCGCTGCTCTATATTGTGGGGCAATCGCGTGCTCATTAAGTCGAAGATATTTTTTTTGCGCTCAACCTCGCTAATCAAAATGTCCTCATAAACTGCCGGATAAGAGCGAAGCACCTGAGAAAAAGCCTTCGCCTCAAAAAAGAAGGCCGTGAAGTCCTCTTTGCAGTATGCGGTAAGCCAGTGCCGCGCGACTCCGTTAACCACTGGGTCGCCAAGCCACTCACCGGGGGTCACGTAAGCAAACAAGACCTGCTCATCAGTCGGTGTATCAACTAAGATCTCGACCTTCCCCGCAAAGGGCAGTGCCAGGCTATCAATGCGATCACCCGACCGAAAAAGATACTCCCCCTTTGGCACCGAGCAGAGTTCCGCTAGATTGATCAGATCGTCTACGAGTTTGTCACTCGCGCGCCTAAACCAATTCGTCTCTTGTATGAGCGCACGAGCGCGCTTGCGTTGAAACGGTAAGATTCGCTTTTGACACATTTTCCTCGCCCCCAAGGATGTATCGATTGATGCCTTTATTCTTATGTGTTTATTAAATAGGCTTTTTTAACCGTTATACGTGATTGATTGAGGCAAGACAAGGTTAGCAACGAGGACACCAGGCCCCGCCCTCTAGCGTCGCTCACAAAAAATTAAGATGGTGGACACCTCAATGAGAGTTAGACAGTATGGCAATTCTGACCCCCGCGCCGTTTCTCAGGGCTCGGCGGGATTCAGTGTGGCAATACGCCATCATCGCACGACCGGAGCTGAGCTATCTGCTTGAACAAAAAAATCCGATCGTCGCTTTAACTGTCTGCGACCACGTTTACTATTGATCAATACCATCCATATACTCAACCTCAGGCGCGCCCGCTACCAAACCACCCAGTTTCATATTAGCGGCTTTAAAGTAGACCGTTTGACCATGAGCGTCGAGCGCGGCTTGATCCTCATAGGATTCCAACACTTTATATATTTGGGGATTGGATTTGCTGCGGTTCAGCGCATAAAAGCGACAACCGGGTTCGTTTGCGAGCACCTGCGCGGCGAGTTCCATGAAGGCGGCCTCGAATTCTGCGTTTTTTCCTTCTTGAACCGGGATAGTGGCGATTACACCGATGGTCATTGGGTCATCCTTTTCATTTATTGGTTTTAGTATTGATCAATCAAAATTGGCAAGCGGGATACATGATCGAACTCGTAGCACACCCGCTAGTTCGGGGGCTGAGTGCACTCCGGCCGCGTCACTCTGTTCATCGATTCGTCCAGAGAGCTTAATCTATCTACCGCTAATTTTCGCCATGAATTCGGCCTGATTCGCCCGCATGTCTGCGTCTATTTTCTGGCTGATTTCGGAGTCGGCCAGTTTCGCCATCAAAGCCGGCAATCCATTTACCGCTGCCACGATATCCATGCCCAAGACCTTAGGGCCAACAAGCTGTGGAATCGCCATCGCGTAGCGGCAGTAAATGTCGGCCAACGTTAAAGTGTCACCACATAAATACGGTGACGGTTTACAGATGTCATTTAACGCCGCGATGCCCCGCTCGAGCGCCGCTTTTACCTCGGTTACCGTATCAGCGTTAGGCTCGCCACCCATCAGAGCAACCGGTAGCAGACGCCGGGCACTGAGCTCGATGTACAACTCTAAAATTTTAATAACCTGCCGGACCTTAGCTCGCGCAATTGAGTCTTGTGGTAGAAGCGGGTGCTCGGGGTAAGCCTCTTCCAGATACTCCAAGATCGCTGTCGTTTCCGACAGATGCTCGCCACTCTCGGTGGTGATCGCCGGCACTTTTGCTGCGGGGCTAATCGTGCGCAATTGAGGATCCGTGGTGTAGACGGTGTTTTCGCTAAACGACACGCCTTTTTCCAGTAAGGCATGCTTTACGATGTTGTAATAATTTGAGTAAGCAAATCCATGCAGTATCAACATATCTATTTCTCGTATCAGGTTGCAATAAACGAAGAGTAACAGGCTCGGGTGCTACTGCGATACCTTCAAAGTACATCGAAAAATCATCTTGAAATAGACCACTGGCTCCGAGAAGCAAGCACGCTCTGTGGGAGTTCGAGGCGCAGGCGACCCCAGCCCCGGATCACCTTGAATTGTCTTTTACTTAGCCGAAGCCGGGCGCCATGCCCCCATGCGGACGGCCGCCACAATAATCACGCCGTAGAGCACCATAGCAAGAGCGGCGGCGCTGTACACCCCAGACAACCCCAACCCAATCACTCGGGTTAGAAGAAGCGCACCCGCTGCCGCCACAACGATTCGTATCACCGTCGCGAAGATTGGCCAGAACATCGCGCCCGCACCCTGGCACGCAAAATACAGTGACAAGCCCAAGCCATTAAAAGCAAAGCAGGGGCCGAGGAAGTAAATGTATAGCCGCGCCGCATCAATGGTTTCGGGATCCGATGAAAACAAGGGGATCCAAATCTCTGCAGACAGCGCAAGACCCACGCCAATCGCGCCAGCAACACACATCGCCAGCACGCCACCGATCCGACCGATGTGCTCTGCCCTGGCAATATCACCGGCTCCGACACTCAGACCAACCAGGGCCGTCATGGCCGCGCCCAACCCGAAAATTAGGGGTATCAACAAAAACTCAATTCTGGACCCGATACCGTAGCCGGCAAGCGCCGTTTCGCCAAAACGAGCGACAATGGCTGTGAGTATCAAAATATTCGTAACGGTCAGCAAAGGCGATAAAGACGCCGGTAGCGCAACGCCCAAAATATCGTTAAATAGTGCACGCTCGAATTTAAGGCGAACCCTTCGAGGTCGAATCGGTAGACGACCCTTCGCCATATTCCAAGCCAACAAACCACTTACTATGCCTGAAGCAACCACGGCAGATACAGCCGCTCCCACAATACCAATGGATTGGATCCCAAAAGCTCCCAGTATCAAAATGGCCGACAAAGGAACCTGTATACAGGCACTCAGAATCATCATCTTGGCAGGAAACAGCATCTCACCCGTGCCTCTGAAGATGGCGCCCAGCACCCCCATAAGCCAGATCAAGATGGCACCCGGGAACAAAACCAAACAATACGCCACCGCTTCTTCGAGGCTCTCACCCTTACCCCCTAAAAAGACTAAAAAGGGTTCACCCATCAACAAGAAAATCACGAGCATCACAACCGCACCCACTGCGGCAGTTGCCAATGCATGCCAGATCAAACGCTCAGCGCGATCAACGTCACCCGCGCCCATGGCTCTTGAAATGGATGAGGCAACGGCACCGCCCAAGGCACCGCCAGACAGTGCTTGATTCAGCATCAGAAGCGGGAAAACCAATGCGATAGCCGCGAGCGGCGTAAGCCCGAGCTTTCCGATAAACCAGACCTCCGTCAAGCTGACGCCCGCCTGAATTAAGAAAGCAATCGAGTTTGGCGTCGCCATAGAGACCAACAAGCCGAGTGGCGGTTCATGGAGCAACTTGCATGTGCGGTCATCCATCATTTGCTCCTTTACCTATAAACGTCGGTTTTCTAGAAAAATGTGTGACGTCAGTTGCGCCACTCCGAATATAAACCACCCTAGCGCTGCCCAGAGGGGCGGTCCACAGTTGCTGCACGGCTATTGGATTGATCTAAAGCGCAACGGTCCAAGTGGCTGGCAAGAAGGGCCATGAGAGTCTCTTTGTATCGGGTCAACTCCCCTACTTCCGTTAAGCTTCGTGCGCGAGCCCAAAGGCCTTGGCTTGCTGTGGCCAAAAAGTGGGCCATTGATTCAAGCTCCACCGGCGCAAGTGTGCACCCCCGCTGATCGACTTCCTTCAATAAGGCATGCAGAAATGCACTCTGTAGTTCTCGCATGTGGTCAACGATCACGTCGCGGACTCGAACATCATGAGATGCGAGCTCCGCCATGACATTGCCGCAAAAGCATCCCGGGCCAGGCATGCCGCGGCGGCGATGCAGCTTGATGAAAAAGTCAAAATAAGCACGGATATAAGCCGCATTGCCTCCGGTGAAACGGCGCAAATCATACTGCCTGACTTGGGCGGGTTGGAACTGACTGCGAAAGTCAGCAGCGTTGGCAGCATTAAAGATATCGGCTGGGGGCTTCTCTTTTCAACGATCATTACACTATTCGTGATTCCGGCTTTGTTTTCCGTGGCGCACGAAGCCACCGCCTTTTTAAATCGG
>Ga0255756_1004599_pt1 | contig 13308 bp, 10 predicted proteins | sample 011ome_20_FD_179956 | JGI IMG/M metagenome (GOLD analysis project Ga0255756, IMG submission 179956) | Coastal salt marsh microbial communities from the Groves Creek Marsh, Skidaway Island, Georgia - 011509CT metaG (version 2) | ecosystem: Environmental > Aquatic > Marine > Intertidal zone > Salt...
TTGATACGAACGTTCGCGGCGGGCACGTGGAGCGGTTTGGTATTTTTCGGCGTCGCGACGATCAGGCGCGTTCTGTCCGTGCAAACGTTTTTCACCCACCCACCGCTCGGTTTCAACATTTGATCGCGTTGGTCCCTTTCGACTGACCGATGAACATACTGTATTTCGTACGGAACGACCCGCAGCGGCGCCTCCGTCGCGTTCACCCTGCTGCTCGTGCTGTACGGCAGCGCGGGAGGGCTCGCGTACGGCGCGGTGAAGGCGGCGCCGGCGCTGGCGCGGTTAGAGCAGAGCAGAGCGACGAGACGGCCGCGGTACATTCGGCGGGAGTCGCACTGGACGCGGGAGACGTTTCAGGGCGGGGAAAAGGTGGACTGAGTCCGCGCCGCGGTCGAGTCAGGTCGAGTCCGGTCGAGTCTTCTCTCTCTCTCGCGTGTGGTACACTTTATTACAAAAAACGTTCTCGCCGCGCTCGGACACCTGACCTCAACGCGCGAACCCCCCGACGCGATCGATGGTCTGGACGACCACGCACGTGCGCTTGTCCCCGAGGTGCGGGCACAGCGACCACGCCGCGCCGTCTTCTCTCACGTCGTTGATCTTTCGCGTGATGGCATCGAACGCTTCCGCGTACTTGTCGCGTTTAGACTCGCTCCAACTTTTTGGGAAATCGCACTTCCTGCGCACGTGATCCTCGCCCTGGAACCCCCCGTTGAGATCGAGGGTTTGACTCAGGAAACCCCCGGCGAAGTCGAGCGCGGCCGCGATCGTCTGGTTTCGGTTGAAGCGAAAGTCATGGATCTCCTTGACCTCCTTGTCCGGGCCGACCAGCTCGTCCCACAGTTTCGGCTCGGAGTAGATCATGATTTTACCGGGTAAGTACAAGTGCTTCCGCGCGGGCTCGTTCGCGGGAACGTTCACTTCGTCGCACAGTCTCGTCCACACGTCGCACACGACCTCCCAGAGGCACTTGAGGTGCCTCTTGAAAGGGATCTTCATCTCGAGATTGATCTTTTTCGGAGCGTACCCGTGCGCCGGGTACAGCCGCGCGACGCGCTTGTCGTCGCTCGGCGAGTAGCACTCGACGCTGACCAGGTCACCCTTCGCGGCCGTCGTCTTCGTCGTCGTCGTCGGCGGCGGCTTCTTATTCTTATTCTTCTTCTTATCCGAGGCGGGCGCGGTCTTCCTCTTCTTCGCCTTCTCTTTCTCTTTCTCTTTATCTTTCTCCGCGGCGGAAACTTTCCGCTTCTTCCGTTGTACTCCTAGCGCGAGCGGCTCGCACTGGGAGTGAAACGTCCAGCACGTCAGCGACTCCGCGTCGCCGTCGTCGTATCGCACGCTGATCGGCCACCTGTCGCCCTTCACCACCGCCTCGACCGTCCCCTCGAACCACTCGCCGTCGAACTTCTTCCGGACGCGATCGCCCACCTCGGGGAGGGGCGTCCCCGGTCCCTCGGACGTGTCGTCCGCCGTCTCGAACTTCGCGTGGAACTGATGGGCCGCGCACGTCTCGACGTCGCCGTCGTCGAACTTCACGGCGATAGGGTAGCGGTCGCCGGGGGTCGCCTCGAGCACCTTCCCCGAGTACCACGTCTTTCCGAACTTCTTGCGGACGCGATCGCCCACCTCGGGGAGGGGCGGCGAGGCGGAGGATCTCGTCGCGGAGGATCGAGTGTCTTCACACTGGTCCCCATACGACCGCGTTCGCGTTGTGAATGCCGATCCTTAAGGACTTTTCCTTCCTCGCTCACAACGTTCGACCCCACGCACGCACGACGCCTTTCAACTCCGACCGACGCCTCGTCGCCGCGCGTCCTCGGACGAATCCTCCGAACTCGGCGTCGAATTGCGCGAACGTGCACGTCTCGACGTCGCCGTCGTCGAACTTCACGGTGACGGGGTAGCGGTCGTCCGGCTTGGCCTCGGCGACGCGTCCATGGTAGTCTTTCCCGTCGAAGTTCTTGGTCACGCGCTGCCCCACGGACGGCTTGCCGGCGGCCATGGCGCGCGGGGATGTGAGCCACGACGAATCTCTCTCGGAGAATCCGAAATGTTATTAATCCGCCCGCGCCCCTACCCCTCCGGTCTTGTCACACAGGCGGCGCGGTCCGCGGTCACTCCACGCCACGCCGCCGCACGTCGTCGCGTTCTCCGCGCGCCGGCCGCGATGCGCGCCGCGCGCCCTCTTCGCGGCGTCCTCGTCCTCGCGTGTCTCCTCGCCGCGACGTCAGCAGCGACGAGCGACGACGTCCTCATCGCAACGGTTCGCGGCCGCGACGACTTGGACGTCCATCGCTCAGCGACGACGAAACGGTGCCGCCGCGAGGCGCACGACGCGCTGTTCGCCGCGGAGTCCGCGAGACGACGACGACGCGACGACGCCGCCGCCGACGAGTTCTTCTGCGCGAGCGCGCTGAGGGAGCCGGAGGCGGCGTGCCGCGTCGCGGCCGCGGCAACGACGTGCCGCCTCGAGCGCGGACGCGCGCGCGCGCGATCGGCGCCGTGCGTCGACGCGAGGCACTGCGAGCGGTGCATCGCGCGCGCGCTCGGCCGCGGCGAGACGTATCGGTCGTCGGACGACGCGGACGACGATGAAGACGATGAAGAGACGATGAAGAAGAAGGAGGAGACCCGCGGCGTCGCGCGCGTCCTCGCGGACGCGCTCGGTCGCGCGCTCGCGGGGGGCGACCGCGGCGGTGACCGTTCGGCTTCCGTCGGGGAGGTCGGGGAGGAAGCCGAACGGTCGCGCCCGCCGGTCGACCGCACGATGGAGCAGGCGATGTACCTCCAGGAGCTCGACGCGATCGATCGCGAGTGCGAACACCTCGAGACGCGATGGCGCGGCGAGGAGGCGTCGCGCGCGCTCGCGAGGATGGCAGCCGCCGCGCGCGACGCCGACGCCGCGTCTGAAGAACGATTCCGACGCCTCGCCGCCGACGTCGCGTCCGTCGACGACGCCGTCCGCGCCGCGTCCGCGCGCGCCGCCGTCCTCGCCGCGACAGTGTCGGACGTCCACGGCGGCGTCGACGACGTCCGCGCGCGCGTGGACGACGCCGCGGCGAGGGCGAGGGCGCACGAGGTCGAGACCGCGCGCGTCAACGCGGAGGCGCGAAGCGACGCCGCGGAGACGCGCGCGGCCGTCGCCGCCGTCGCGTCCGCCGTCCGCGACGCGCTCGACGCCGCGGACGCGCTGCGCGCCATCGTGCTCGACGCGAAGCGGACGCTCGAGCGCGTGCGCGCGTCCGTCGCGACGCTCGTCGGCGCGCGCGCGTCGGCGCGCGACGCGCTCGCGCGCGTCGCCGCCGTCGTCGCCGTCGTCGCCGCGGCGCCGCGCGACGGAAAGTCCACCGCGACGGCGCGCGTCGTCGTCGTCGGCGTCGCGGAGGCGGCGGCGGCGCGCCGCGCGGTCGCGTCGGGGGTGGTCGCGGAGGAGGCGATCGTGTGGGCGCGGCGCGCGGTCACGACGGCGTTGGTGTGCTACGCGATGATGCGCGCGTTCGGAGGCGGCGGCGGCGGCGGCGGCGGCGGCGGCGGCGGCGAGGTGGACGCGATGAGGGTGTCCAAGGTGTCCGCCGAGGTCGCCGCGTTGCGCGCGGAGCTGCTGCTGGAGCGCGCGTCGTCGCGCGGCGCGCGTCCACCGCCGCCGACGAAGGATAAACGATCGTCGTCGCCGAAAGAGAAGCCGGAGGCGCGCACGGCGACGCGGCGACGGAGCGTGCGACGAGCGAACGGGTAGCTTCTTTCATCGTGCATTCATCGTGCACAGTGCTGCTAATTCATTCACAATCGCCTCGTGTTGACTATTCGTTCAACCGGAGACGAACTGCTGCGGGGAACTCGGGACGGACCCTCCAGACCCCCCTCCAGACCCCCCTCCAGACCCCCCGCCGTTCCCGCCCCCGCCCGCCCCGACCGCCGCGCTCAACATTTCGAACACGCGACGCATCTCTCGCTTGATGCCTTCGAGCTCGCCGCCCAACGACGCGCCCTGCGCGCTCAGCGACGACTTGATCGACGCGACGTCGCGCTTCAACCCGTCGACGTCCTCCGCGAGCTCGGCGTGGCCGCGCGTGGTCGCGCCGGCGCCGGTCGGGGTCATCGAGAGCTTCCTCGACGCGGTCGATTTCGGTTTCGCGTACGACGACGGTCTCGCGACCGCGGGGGCGGGTTTCAGCCTCTCTTTTTTTTGTCGCGTCGTCGCCGCCGCCGGCGCCTTCGCCTTCGCCGCCGCGGACGCCGTCGGCGCGCTGAACGAAAACCCCGCGGCGGCGGGCGGCGGCGGCGGCGGCGGCGCCCTCGTCGACCTCGCCGCGCCGCCGTCCTTCCCCGCCGCCTCGCGCTCCCTCGACGCCTTCGCGGCTCTCACGCGCCGCGCCGCCGCCGCCGACGCCTCCGCCGGCGTCAGCGATTTTCGTCCGACGCCGGGAGAGTAGTAATACGACCCCCCCGGGGACGCGTACGACGCGTACGTCGCCGCGGTCGCCGCGGGGCTCGCGCTGCTCGGTCGTTTCGGGCTCGGTCGTTTCGGGCTCGGTCGTTTCGGGCTCGGGCTCGGCTTCGGGCTCGGTCTCGGCGACGCGCGCGGCGGCCGCGCCGGGGACGGCGCCGCCGCCGCCGGAAAGAGCGGCGGCGGAATCGGCGCGCCGCCCGCCGCCGCCGTCGCCGCGAGTTTCGAGATGTTCTCCACCGTCCCCGGCGACCCCGTGTACCCCCACGCCGGTCGGAACCGCGGCGTCGACTTCGGGTCCGCCTTCGTCGCCGCCATCGCGCGTCTGTGCCGCTGCCGCGTGAGAATATCCGCGCGTCGCTTCCGCAGTCGCGTCAACTCAGCCTCCGCGGCGTCGACGGCGGCGCGCGACCGCGCCTTCGCCGTCGCCCTCGCGCGGACTTCGTTCTCCCACCGCAGCGCCGTCAGCGCGCGCTTCTCCTCCGCGATCCGAAGCCGCTCCTGCCACGGCTTCTTCCCCCCCAGCGCGAATCCCGGGTCCATCATCGCGGCGAAGTCCCAGTCCACGAAGTCGACGTCGTCCTCGAACCGCGTCACCGGGACGTTCGTCGGCCGAGCGCTGAGGGTCGTTCCATACAAAGCGACGTCGGGGTGGAGATCAAAGGCGTCAGTTGGATTTGAAAGGCATCGATGGCGGGGATTGAAAGCGGGGGATGGGCGGAGAGAGACGCGGGACAAAGTCCTTAAGGATCGGCGTTCACCACGCCGACGCGGTCGTATGGGAACCAGTGTATAGAACGCGCCTGACGTGCGGCGACCCGCGCGGGCCCGTCGCGCCGTGCATCCGCGCGAGCGCCGCCCTCGCGCGCTCCTCCTGCGCCGCGAGCCTCGCGAGCTCTCTGTCCGCGTCGTCCTCGGAGTCGTACCCGGGCGGCGCGGGGGAGTACCCGCCCGGCGCTTCCGAGACGCGTCTGATGAGGGTCGAGGGTCCGTACGAGCGAATCGTCGGGGTGGAGTTGAAAGGCGTCAGAAGCGGAGTTGAAAGGCATCGAGGTGTGTCGGGATTGAAAGCGAGGGACCCTGGGCGGAGAGAAACGCGCGCCAGGAGAGAAAGTCCTTAAGAGACGGCGTTCACCACGCCGACGGGGTCGTATGGGAACCAGTGTGACATGGGACGCGCCTGAGACGCGCCGCGGCGAAGGCGGCGCGCGCCATCTCCGCGGCTTCGCCGGCGGAGTCCGTCGTCCGCCGCGCGTTGATCTCCGCCTTCAGCGCCTCGATCTCCCGCCGTTTCTCCGCGAGCGCCTTGCTGGTGTGCCGCGACGGCGTGAGCGCGTCGTCGCGCGCGTCGTCGTCCGCGTCGTACTCCGCGGGCGGCGGCGGCGGCGACGGAAACGTAAACTTCTCGCGTTGGCCCGACGGCACCGCGCGGTACAGGCGTTCAAAGACGGGCAGTCGCGCGCCGTCGCGCACGTCGCCGTCGCCGCCGTCGCCCGCCGCGATCGCGGCGTCGTCGCTTCGAACGTCTTCGTCCCACCCGTCTTCGTCGTCGTCGCCGCCGCCGCCCGGCCCCGGCGTGCCGCGCACCGCGGCGGCGGACGACGGCGACGCGGATGACGCGCCGTTCCGAGCGTTGGCGTTGATGAACCTTCGAGCCCGCGCCGCGTCGAGTCGGTTCGCCGCCTTCGCCGTCGACGCCGCGAGCGCGCTGAAGTTTTTCGCCGCGGCGGTCGACGCGCGGACGTCGTCTGGGGTGTGGAACGTGATCGAACGCTTCGACGCGCTGCTCGCGCGCGCCGCCGGCGTCGTCGTCGTCGTCGCCGTCGCGTCGGAATCGTCGGCGTTGGCGGTCGTGTGCCACCACGGATCGCGGTGCGCGCCGCCCCCCTTCGCCGGGGACATCGCCTCGACGTTCTTCCACGCGCCGCCCTCTCTCGCGTCGCGTCGCGGCTTCGGTTCCACCCACGGCGGCTTCGGCCTCTCTCGCGGCGGCGGCGCGCTCCGAGGCGTGAGCCCAGCCTCGGCGAGGAGCGACGGCGAACCGTCCGCGAGGCGCATGAGCAGCGCGTCCACCTCCGCCTCGGACGGCGTCACGGGGGGCACGCCCGCCTCGCGCAGACCGGCGTGGAAGTCGACGTCCGCGCGCATCGCCGCGCCCGCGACCGCGCGTCGGCTGCGGTCGTAGTACGCCGCGGATCCGGGGGTGGACATGGCGGACGGACGCGCGAATTCGCGCGGAGATATCCGTTTGGTTGAACGATCGATCGGGAACGCGACGCGCGCGAATCCGACGGGGGCGACGCGGACGCCGGGTCGCGCGCGGCGCGGCGCGCGGCGCGCGGCGGCGCGAGGTCGCGCGGCGACGGACGGACGGACGGTCGTCGCCCGACGCGCGGGGTGCGCGCGGTGTGTGGCCGCGAGCGGCGCGGCGCGCGTCGGTCGAGCGAGCGAGCACACCACGACGAACGAACGAACACCGCGCTCTCGCGCTCAAGTTTGGTTTTTTCTTCAACGCGTCACTCAAATGTGATTAAAATAATACCCGTACACCCTCATCACTCCTTCGCGGCCGCCGCCGCCGCCGGCGCCGCCGCCGCCTTCGTCCCCTTCATCATCCCGTACGTCATCAAATCGCAATCGAACGCGCGGTGCATGCGCTCCAACGTCACGATCTCGCGGATCGTCTTGTACCAGATCCGCGGCCCCGCGAACACCACCGGCCACGGGTCCCAAACGCCGACCCAGATGCTGTGCCGCCAACTCCGTATCGTCTCCTTCACCCAGTTCGCGCTCCCGACCGTGGCCATCGCGCCGGTGCCCTCCATCAGCCGGACGTACTCCTCGATCGACACGAAGTACGGGTGCGCCCACTCCTCGTACAAAAACTTGAGGTTCGCCTTCTCCTCGTCGGTGAACGCCGGCGGCGTCTCGCGCTGAGGGCCATCCCATACAAAGCGATGGCGGGGTGGAGTTCAAAGGCGTCAGGTGGAGTTCAAAGGCGTCGAGGGCGGGGATTGAACGCGAGGTGTGGGCGGAGAGACGCGCCAGGCAAAGTCCTTAAGGAATGACGTTCACCACGCGAACGGGGTCGTATGGAAACCAGTGTATAGAACGCACCTGACACCACGTCGCGATCACGATCGTTCCCCCGGGCTTCAACACGCGGATCATCTCCTCGACGTACTTCTTCTTGTCCGGCATGTGCTCGCCGCTCTCGCACGCCCACACGAGGTCGAAGGTGTCATCCGGGAACTCCATCTCGAGCGCGTTCATGACGCGAAACGACGCGTTGTCCACGCCCTGCATCGCCGCCAACTCCGTCGCGCGTTGCACCTGGTTCGGCGACAGCGTGATCCCCTGGACCTTACTACTAGGCCCGAGAGCTTTCGCGAGGTGCCGCGACGTGCCGCCGATGCCGCAGCCGACGTCCAGGACCATCGCCGGGTTCGGAGGGCATCCGCTCCACTCCAGCATCTTATCGACGAAGTCGAACTTGGCCTCGACGAAATCCTTCACGCGGCATCCGAGCAGCGTCCCCGCGCCCTTCGCCATGTCCTCGTCCGTGTAGTACCCCAGGTGGATGTGCTCGCCCCAGTAGTGCTCCAGGATGCCCTCCTCCGTCCACGCGTCGTACTCCTCGCCGACGGTGCCGATGGAGTCGCCGCCCGGGCCCTGCACGTACGCGCGCGACGGTTTGTCGAGGATCGCCTTCGCGCCGAGCGCGAGCGCGAGCGCGCCGGCGGCGACGAGCGCGGGCGTCGGGACGTTGTGCGGGAACGCCGGCGCGGGCGGCGGCGGCGGCGCGGCCGCCGCGCGCCCGGCGACGGTCGCGATCTCGTTCGCGCCGTGCGACGGCAGCGCCGGACGCGCGAGGTCGGCGACGGACAGCGTCGTCGTCGCGCTCCGATCGGACGTCGCGGCATCGCGATGAGCCGACGACGCCGACGCCGATGCGATCGTCGGGCAGCGCGCGGCGCGACCGCGCGCGCGCGTCGACGGCGCGACCGCGCGACCGCGCGGTCGCGCGGCGCCGTCGAGCGCCGCGCGCGAGGAGCTCAGCGCGAGAGCGTTGACCGCGTGAGCGTGCATCGTGTGCCGACGCGCGGGGGGGTGTGCATCGGCGGACGCGCGCGACATCAGCCCTATCCACGCGAGCGCGACACGTCGACACTTTCATCGGTCGTCGTGACATCAGGACGACAGTGCACTGTGTGTGAGACGCGCGCGTAACGAAACGTTTTCGTCTGAATACGACAGCTTCTCAACTAATGCCATCGTCGCCGCGCGCGCGAATCAGCGGTCGAACGCGCGCTCTCTCCCCTCGCGCGGACGTCCCGCGAGCGACGCCGCGCGCCGTCGTTCGCGAGCCGTCCGCCGCCGCCCGCCGACGGGAAACTTTTTCTCTCTCCATCGGACTGGATCGGATCGTTCGTCGCTCTCATCAAATCACTTCCCGCCGAAGAGCCCCTTCACGAACTTGATCGCGTTCTCGTTGATGAGCGGCTCGTCGAACTTGTCCATGAGCTCCTTAAACCCCGGCGCCGCCTGCACCGCGCTCAAGGACGGGTCGGTGCGAATCTTCTTGAAGTCCTTCCACCCCGCGCCCATGCACTGCCGAAGCGCCTTGAGCGAGTTGTCCAGCTGTCCGAGCTTGCTGAAGCAGCACGCGATGTTGTACTGCGAGACGCGGTAAATCTCCGTCGCGGTCTCGAAGTTATCCGACATGTAATTCTTCGGCTCGAGCGCGGCGACCTCTTCGAAGATGATGAGCGCGCTGTCGAAGTCGCTCTTGTTGTACAGCGCGATGGCCTCGTCGAACATGTCGAGTCGCTGCACCTCGAGCTCCTTCTTCTTGGAGTAGTTCTGCATCTGTTGCTCCTTCGTCCCGGCGCCGTAGTTACCCCCCGCGCGCTCGTTCTTGAACCCGCTGCTCTTCTCGTTCTGCTCGAGCGCGGACAGGTCGCCGTTCATCTGTCTGAGCTGGAGGTAAATGTCGCCGTTCCTGTTCTTCATCGCGTAGATGATCTGTCCGTACGAGTCCGCGTCCCAGATCTCGTCGCCGAAGCTCGCGGAGACCTTCGTGACCTGCGGAGGACGGGACGGGACGGACGGAGGGCGCGACGGCGGCGGCGGCGCGCGGGGGTCGATGGACGCGTCGGTCAGCGCGGGTGCCAGAGGACGCCGGGGCGACGGCGTCGACGCGGCGTGAAGCGCGAATGGAACTCTCTCGATGCTTCCCCGCGGCGGACGCGAGAGACGAAGCGAGCGACGAACGACGGACGAATGGATCTCGGATGGATACGTCTCGATGGACGAGAAGAGGACGCGCGCGCACCTTGTCGCCGATCGCGAAGCAGTCGTACATCGGCTCCGGGGGAATGGAGACGACGTACGCGCCGCCGTCGTTCCCGCGCGCGAACTTCACGCCGACCGGCTTCGGGAGCGTGACGTCGTACAGGCCCTCGTTCGCGGGGTCGTTCGGCACGCCGCTGCGGTCGAGCGTGCGGCCGTCCGCGGGGAGGACGTCGGCCGCGCGGACGACGGTTCGCGCGCTCGCGCGCGCGGCCGCGCGGCGCGACGTGAGCGCGCGGCCGGTCACCGCGGCGGACGCGGAGGCGGCGAGGGAGGCGACGGAGGCCATGGCGTGCGAGGTGGGTGCGGCGGCGCGGTCGGGGGCGTGCGACGTGCGTGCGGGCGCGACGCGATGTCGCGCGCGCGTCGCGCCTCGTCCGCGCGGGGTCCGTCGTGGCCAGGAAATCGAGGCCACGTCACGGGCGCAAACGCGCGTGATTGGGGGAGAGACAACGTCAGGTTATGGCTTTTTTTTTCGTTTCGGAATTCGTGTCATACAACGCTCTGAACGAGACTCGCCGCTACTTCTAACGCTGCTACTGGCTACGGCTGCGCGAAGGGGAGACGAGAGCGGCGACGTCAGCGAATCACACGGCGCGCGAGGAGGGGAAGAAGCGAACGGAACAGAGCGCGCGAAGAGAAGACGAGACGCGACTCGTCCGTCGAGCGAATGTGGTCCGTAAAAAAGTAGAGCCGCCGCGTGAACAAACCCGGTAAGGGCGAAGTCGGCGTCGGCTCTGTGGAGTGAAGACCCCCCGGTTGTCTGGCCGGCGTCCTCGCGAGAGAACATGGTTCGTCTACGCAACTGAAGTAAGAAGCGATACCCACGGAAAAGAGCCGCTTCAGGCATGTTGCGCTCGGGCGCCGTGGTCGGGTAAAACAATAAAACGCCGCCGCCGCCGAGGAAACGCGCGCCGGACGCCTCGGATAGTTTGAGGCAATCAAATCTTAAAACGTCAATTTGTATTCCGATGTAAGATGTTTCGTCTTAGACGTCCGTGAGTGCTTCCTCGGGTCGGGTCGGGTCGGGTAGGGTCGGGCACGTCGTCGTCGCGAAGCGTTCCGCTCGGTACTTCTTAGAGGGTGAAGATATTAGTGCCTCACGGGTTGATCGGCGGCGTGTTATCGTCAACGCGGAACACCCCGGACGACGACGACGACGGATGGACGGACGGACGCGCGTGAAAACTGTCGGTCGAGAGATTGAGCTACCGTTCATGAGTTTCCCGGCGCTCACCCATTCCCGGTCTGTAGGCTTTACCTGAAACTGACGGGAAAGCAACGCAAGGGAATAATTGCTCTCTGCTTTGTTCAGGATGCGAAAAAGACGCGCCGACGGAACTGAACAGGCGCGGGGTCGCGGTCGTTCGCGCGCCGTACCTTGGCGGAGTCTGTCGTGAATCCTCTCGCGACGCGATGACGCCGAAGACGATCGTCGACCTGCCTGCGGTGGAGATGAACGCGTGGACGAATCGGAGGTGGTCAGCGACTGCGCGAGGGCGGTTGAAAAAGACGACGGCGGCTGCGGCGGCGGCTCTTCTCTCGGTTCTCTCTCGTCTCTCCTCGCGTTGCGGTCAGTGCAGAAACGATTCACAGGCTATGTAATGACCGGGTGATGCCCGTGTTCACCCCGGGAAGCAACACTCAGCGCCTCCCCGCCGCGGCGTACCGGGCGGGTCGTATGTTTTCTTCTATCATTCCGCAGCGAAGAGAGAGAAGAGAGAGCCGAGAGCCGAGCGCGCCGCCGCCGGCCAGCCGACATGTTTGTTGATGCTCCATGGGAGGCGTCTCCGCACGCGAAGCCGAGCACCTACGGAGTAGGAGCACCCTGTGATTCTGGCCCTCCTTCAAAATACACGCCGATTGTGCGGTGTTCTACGTCGCACTTTCTCAGATAGCATTCTGCAGGAGGGCGCGCGACGCGCGACGCGCCGAGCCGAGCCGAGCCGAGCCAAGCCGAGCCGAGCGGATTAAAAAAAAAAAAAAACGACTCTAGCATCGCGGACGCGGTTGCTTCGCGTATCAGTCGAAAGATGGTGAATATTGATGTTGATCTTCACCGTTCATCAGTCTTTGGGATCAAGTTTTGCATCACGTACGAGCAACCGCGTCGAAAGAAACCGCCGCCACGGGGCTGGCGGGCGAACGCGATGTAAGACGAATTAGGTTATGCATCTGGAGACGGACGATCGCCAGATAACCGTAGATTTCGCCAGTCACTCTGGGCACGGAAAGTACAACCTTCAGAGTCGCGCAGCGCGGGTTATCAATCCGCCCGCGAGTCTGTACACACTCGTGCCGTGTTTGTTCGCGCGCGAGCGGGCGCGGGCGCGGGCGCGGGCGCGGGCGGGCGGGGGCCGAGTCCGGGGGACGCACCTCGTCGTCGTCGTCGTTCGGGGTGCGCTCCCCTCCCCGGGCGAAGGTCTCGGCCGTTCGTCCTTCCTCTCTTCGCGACGACGTCGCTCTGCGTGATGACGCGGTCGCGGCGGAGGAGGAGGAGCGCGACGATCGTCAGCGGGGCGCCGCGGACGAGAGAGCGCGGGTCGACGTCGAGCGCGAGGCGAAAAGAGAAAAAAGCGCGGCGAACTCATGCGCGTCCGGCAAGCCGTCAGACGATAGCTCGAGTGGCGTCATGGCCGCGCGAGGGGTTTTGCCCGGTAACTAGCCGGCCCCTCGCGGGACGTCAGTAGCCAAGCGTAAATACGGTTTCTTCAGAGGCGAGAAGACGCGGAGTTCGCGCGGCGCCGGGCGCGATTCTGACTGACGACCGTCGATCGATCGCGAGCGAACGATTCTCGCGCGGCGGGAGCGCGCGCACCGTCGGAGACGACCTTCGCCCGCCTCGAGCGGGGGATCCGATCTGCGAGGGATCGGTCCCGCGGCGGCGGCGCGGCGCCATCGCGTCTAGACGACGATCGCGCGCGCCAGGTGACTCCCGCGCCGCGCGCGGGAAGTGAGGAACCCGCGTCGGATTGCCAGACGAAAAAGCGGCGCGCGCGAAGGCGGCAGGGACCGCGGTCGGCAGCCTCGGGAGTTCCGACACCGACGCAAAAGCTTCATAATTTTTAAATTCGCCACTTGGGCACTTGGAGTCTTCCATCGACACTCCGGTTCACAGAAGACCGGTTCATTCCCCGAAAGGGGGCAGTAGCTCAGATGGCAGAGCGCTCGCTTAGCATGCGAGAGGTACGGGGATCGATACCCTGCTGCTCCAACCCTTTTGCATTTTTTTTCGCGATTTTTCGCGCGCGCGGTCCCCGCGACGCCGTCGACCACTCCGCGGAGTTTCAGCGCGTTCGGCGCGCGCGCGGAGGCGGCGGCGGTCGCGGGACGCGCGCTCGGAGCGTTTCGGGGAAAAAAAAACGGCGGCGCGGACGCGCGCGCGACCGACTGACGCTCCCTGGCGTCGCGCGCGCGAACGCGAGCGAGGACGACGCGCGGCGGGCGCCGCGATGACTCGATGCCTCGTGCCGTACCGTGCGTATCGACTCAAAATTAATAACACGCGA
>Ga0255756_1004629_pt1 | contig 13255 bp, 5 predicted proteins | sample 011ome_20_FD_179956 | JGI IMG/M metagenome (GOLD analysis project Ga0255756, IMG submission 179956) | Coastal salt marsh microbial communities from the Groves Creek Marsh, Skidaway Island, Georgia - 011509CT metaG (version 2) | ecosystem: Environmental > Aquatic > Marine > Intertidal zone > Salt...
CGTCCGCGCCGCCGTCGCAGGAGACGCGCGGGGATGAATCACCGGCCGCGAACGCCGCCCCCGCGCCGCTCGCGCCGAGGTCGCTGAACGCGTTCGCGAAGCTCGGCGTGAAGACGACGACGACGAAGGGCGCGGGCGCGAAGGCGACGATCGCGCCCCCGGCGAAGGCCAAAAAAGGGACCGTGATGGCGTTGTTCGCGAAAGCGCAGGGCGGGGAGAAACGATCAACAGAGGGGGACATCGAAAACGATGCGGGGGACGGTGAGAAAAGGCGAAGGCACGCATGAGCGTATTTATTCTTTTCAATACGAAAGAGCGACTGAATTCTCGCATCACCGCGGCGGTCCGGTCCTATCGACGCCGACCACTCGATCGAAGGCGCACCTCTTCGTTCTCCTCCCACAGCTGGATGTCCTCCGTGATGCCGTCGGCGTCGTACTTCACCATGTGCGACCGATTCCTCGCGTTGTACGCGGTGACTTTACACGGGTAAAACGTCTCGTCATCAGGCCACAGAATCTCGAGGGCAGTCCCCACCGCTTTGGCGCCCATCGACGCGACCTTCGCGCCTTCGTGATTCCTGAACGCCGATTCCTTCATCGAGACGTCGTAGCATTTCTTCCCCTTCCTGCCGATGCAGGTTTCGCACTCGCCGCATTTTCCGAACGAGGGCATCTCGACCTTCCCTTTGTTCATCTGCAACTTCAGCGCGCCGCCTTGTGACTTACCCCCGACCGTGAAACTCACCTTGAGCTGCCCTTCTTTCGGTTTCTTCGAAGACGGCGGTTTCCACCCGGGGTCCTGGCACAATTTCTCGTCGTACACGGACAAAGGCTCGGGGAAAGGATGCCCGGGAATCGCCTTGTTCAGGGTGTTCTTGACGCACTTCCGAAGCGTATTTGCGTCCTCCCACAGCTCGCTGTGCTCCTCGTTGTACACCTGCGCGTTGCTGAACATGAGCTCCATCGCGCAGAGGAAGCTCCACATCGTCTTGTAGCCGCGCTGTTTGAAGCACTTCGCGATGGACTGAAAATCGATCGGGTTCGCGATTTGTCGGTAATAATCCGGCAGCTGCTTCCGCGTCGGCAAGAGCTCGAAGAGCTCCGCGACTACCCGTCCTTTGCGATCCTTCAGCGCGCGCGCGGTGGATAATATCGTCTTGCACGCAGCTTCCTGCGTCGGCGACAGACCGTCGTAGGTTTCCTCCTCGTCCGAGCGATACCCGCCGCGTTTACGCTTCGAATTCGCCTGCGCTTCTTCGTCGAAACGATCGTTGAAATCATCCTCGTCCGGCTCCACGTAACGCTTCTTCGACTTCGAGCGGTTGGACGTACGCGACGGGCCGTAATAATCGTCGTCCGCGTCGTCGTAGTCCAAGTTCGGGTTGAGGCTGAACTTGCTCCCCGTGCCCGTGAGCGATTCCACGAACACGTCCGGGTGTTGTCTCAAAACGCTGAGGATGGTCGACCCAGGGCGTCGCGCGCCCGCAATCTCCGGCGCCTTCGCCTTCTCCGCCGCGGCGACGAGGTCGTCGAGCGTGAGCGGCTCTCCGCCCGCCTCGTCCAGCGCAGCCTTCGCCGCGGCCGCGGCTGGGCCGAGAGGCGGCCCCGCCAGCGACTTACGTTTGTGCCCGCCGCCGCCGCCGCCGCCGCCTCGGCTGCGCGTGCCGCCGCCGTTCCTCTTCTTCGGGTCGTACCTCTCGTCGTCGTCGTCTGCTTCGTCGTCGACGTACACGACGTCCCTCTTCGGCCGACCGGGGCCCCGGGTGACCGACGGGGCGTTCCAAATCGAACTTTTGCCTCCGTACACGGCACCACCCGCCGTGATCGCTCTCGCGACCGCGCGTTCTTCGTCGTCGTCGGCCTGGGCGGTTTCCCAGTCCAACGGACCAAACGGATCGGGCTCGTCCTCGACGTCTTCCACGCCAGGGGCGGACCATTTCGGCGGTCGAAGCCACACCGGCTCGTCGCAACACTCGTACAACTTGAACTTCGACGGCAGCGGCTGACCGGGGAAGCGCTCGCGCATCGCCGCGATGAACGCGTGTCTCAGGATCCCCGCCTCTTCGTAAATCTGCGAGCCCTCGTCGTTGTACACCTGCGCGTTCGTGAGCATCAGCTCCACCGCGCACGCGAATAACCAAGGCGACGCGTACGAACGATCCGTCGGGCGTCTCAGCATGCGCTCGATGCTGCGGCAGTCCACGGGGCAGCGAATGATTTCGTAGTACTCGGGGAGCTCGCGAGGGGTGGGAAGCTTCTCGAAGACTTCGATGAGAAGCCGCGGAGGCTCTTCTTCGTCGTCCGGGTCGTCGTCCGGGTCGGCAACGTTCCGCAGGATGGTGAGGATCTCGAAGCACTTACGGCGCTCGGAGTTGCGCATGCGCATCTGCGCCGGGTTCATGACCCAGATGTCGAACGCGCCCATGGTCATGCGCGTCCGACCCTCGGGGCTTAAAATGCCCTTCGCTTCTTCCTCGACGCGTTTCGCCTCGCGCGCGGAGGCCTCGACCTCCCACGCCTTCACCGCGGCTAAAGCCTCGTCCGATTTGATCTCCTCCGCCGTCTTTTGATCCTTCGCGGTGGTTGCGAGAGTATCTTCTGAGCTCGCCAGCGTGCCTTGCCCTGCCTTGCCGACGTCCGAGTTTAACCACTTCACGCGCTGCATCGGGAGGAGTAAATCTTCAGCCTCGCCGTCGTCGTAACGAACCGTGTGCTCACCAGTCGTCGGCATGAACTCATCGACGGTACCGAGGTAGAAGCACTCGTCGAGGGGCCAATACAGACCGATGCGCCGCCCTACGATGGACTCGCCCTTCTTGCCTCCTAGGTGAGCGAGGTAATCCCCGATCGCGATGCCCTCGCTGCCGTCTTTCTTCACGACGTGAATCGATTTCCTCCACTTCTTCGACTGACCGCAGCCGCCGAGGCGCTCGTACTCCGCCGGGGTCACCGCATCTCCGCCTTTCCCCGAAAGAATGATCTTCTCTTCGCGCGGACGACCGTATGTTTGCCATTCCCCGCGCGGCGCGCTGCCGCACATGACTTTAATAGGGGTGGGGATGTCTTCGGGGCCCTCAAGCTCCGCCATGACATCCTCGTAGAGAAATCCAGTGGGCTCGCCGTCGTCGCCGCCGCCGCCCTTGTTGCTGCCGTCCCCCTTGACCCGCTTCGCTCCCTTTCCGGAATCCGCCTTCGGGAGCGGGGGACAGAGAATCGCCGCCTCGCCCGCGATCTCCAGACGAGGCACAGCGCGCGCGTTCCGAGCCTCTCGATCCGCCGCCGCGGAGATCTTCGTCAAGATTTTTCGCGCCCTAGAAACGTGGTGCTCCAGCGCCGCGATCGCTTCCGCGACGTCCGCCGCGCGCTCCTTCGCCTCCGCGGCTTCCCCCTCCGCGTCGCGCTTCTGGCCGTACTTCTCGAGCTGCGCTCGCAAAGACAGCTGCACGTCCGGCTCAGTGTACCCGAACAACGCGATGCCGTCGATGTCGTGCTCTCGGTAGGCCCTCGGGCGGACCATGCTCGGCATCGCGAACGTCGTGGGGAAGAGCGAGGGCGAGGACGTGCCCGTGGCGAGCGCGCCGTAGCCCGCGAAACATACCGCGGCGGATCGCTGCACGTAAGACGCCTGCGCGGGGTAATCGTTGATGCGCTCCACCGTGGACGCGATGACCGGCTCCGAGTCCGCGACGATCGCCGCCGCCTTCGCGAGAGAAGAGTTTTGCGGATCCGTCTTCACCTGGTACACAGCCTCTTCAGTTACCGCGACCATGGGAGGGTACGGCGCGTAAATGTGCGCAGCCCATCTCGGAGCGGGAGCTCCTTCTTCCAACACCTCGGGAAAGTCATCCGCGCCAACCATCGCGGGCGTGACGAGCCCCGCTCTCGCGCACTTGACCATATTTTGAAAAAACGCGTTCGGCTTCGAGGTGTACGGTTCGAAGATGGCCGTGAGGTTATCCTCCTCTTTCTCATCTTCCTCCTCTTCCTCTTCGTCGTCATCTTCCTCATCCGACTCCTGTTTCACCGGAACCTTCATCGCGCTGATCGGCAAGTCGTCGCCGTGTTCGTCTCCTTTCGCCGCGCCGACCGGCGCGGACGAGACCGCGTTCTCGAACGTGGTCTTCAACTTGTACACGAGGGGCTTCGCAGGCTCTTGCCCAGGTGGTACCGCTCGTTCGTAGTCATCGTCCATCACCCCCGCTGGTCGCAGACGCCCTTGGGTCGCCCAATACATCCCACACGCGTTGCACAACGACCCGAGACCGGAGGGTCCAGGTCGCATCTTCGTCGTGTTCTCGCGCAAGCAGCCGCAGTTGCGACATTTTGGTTCCGAGGGCCCCGAGGTCGCCTTAGTGATGCCTTTAGGCTTCGTGTGCGCCTTCTGCTTCCGGACGTACGGCTTCGTCCTTAACTTAACGATAGGGTTCGAGCCTTCTTTCTTGAGCGGTGGCAAGTGCGCCTGGTGAATGCGAATGCCGGTCGGCTCCGAGACGCCCTCCCCCGACGTCGCGCCGAGCAGCTCCAGGCGTCGTCGTTGCATCTCGCGTAAGATGCACACGCACGCGTCCCCGGCGCTGATCGCTCCTCCGTCCTCCGTCTCCACGTATCGTTGGTACTCGCCCTCGCTGTCGCCCCACATCACCCGGTGCGTGCCGTTGATGTCCGTCCACGCGAACAGAGGTTCGGACATGAAATCGCCCTCGGCGAAGAATCCCACGGGGATCAGCGAGCCGTCGGGCAGCGTTCGCTCCGGATCCGCGATGCCGAGGCACACGATGTCGAGCTCGACGATGCAGTGCGGGTGCGATCGGATCGGTTGCTCGATGTGGACGTCCTTCCACGCCGTGTGCTTTCGTTCTTCTTGCAGGCGTTGGATGCGGCTCGAGCCCCGCGACGGCGCGACTTGGCCTCGCTTTTTTCGCGGGACGCCCGGCGTCGGTCCCCGGCGTTTCTTCTCCTCCGTCGGTTTCAGCTTGTCCGCCATCTTGTTCAGGCTGAGGCTCATCATGAGCTCGCGGTTGCGCTGGATGTTGAGCTGCCGCAGTCTCTCGTACTCCTCCCCGTCGGGTTCGTCGTCTTCGGACTCCTCCTCCGACTCCGACTCCTCGTCGTCCTCGGGCGCGTCGGCGTCGGCGACGTCGTCCCCCGTCGCGGTCGCTCCCTCGTCGCCGCCATCTGGATCGGAAGCCGTCGGCGGCGCGGGTTCGGACGCTTCATCGCGCGCATCAGGAGGTGGGTTCGCGTCGACCTCGACCGTCGGCGCGGGCTCGCGCGCGTCGTCGTCCATGTCGCCGTCGCGCCCGCCCGCAAGATCTTGGAGATCTCGCGCCCGCCCGCTCCTCCGGACGTCGTCGTCCTTTCGAAGCGTCGATTCCGCGGCCGAGCGCGATCGCGCGGATGACGGACGCTCTCTTGGTAGGTGCCGACCCGCGAGTCACGGGATGGGCACCTGCTCTGCCCAGGTTTGAACGTGACTCCGCTGCCATGCCAAACAGAACGAGCATCCGCCGACGCGAGTCGACCAGCCGCGTTTTTGAAAATAAATGGTATCGAAGTTTTGGTCTCGAGCTCTTCTCGACCCTCGTGAGGACGCCGCGCGAGAGAAGCGAGCGCGCGAGCGCTTCTCGGGCTAGATTTATCGTTAACATGCTAAAGTCAGCTCACGACGCAACCGCAACCTTTCGCGTCGGGCGCTTTCGCCTTCTTCGCCTTCTTCTTCGTCTTCGTGCTCTTCTCGTCGTCGGGCGGCGGCGCCTCGGCGCCGACCATCTCGTGCCATGACATCTCCTCCGTCTCCGCTTCCGCCGCCGCCGCCGCCGGGGCAGCCGTCGTCGCGTTCGAGTCGCCGAAGGCCTCGTCCGTCGATACCGCGTCCTCGTCGACGCCGATCGACGACGACGTGACCCCCGACCTCGGCGTGTCAGGTAACGTCGCGTCTTCATCTTTCGTGACCGGAACGTCCGGCAACGCGAACGCACCCTCCTCGTCGTCGTCGTCGTCGGCGTCGTCCATGGTGGACGATTTCGGCGTGTCAGGAAGGGCGTCGTCGGCGTGGCTCGAGGCCGCGTCGTAGACGACGACGCTCGATTCATCCTCCTTATCCTCGATTCGCGATGTCGGCGTGTCCGGCAACTCGGCCAACGGGGAAGAAGGCGTACCGGGCATATCCGGGAGAGCCGCCGCGGACGACGTCAACGACGTCGGCGTGTCCGGGAGAGCCGCCGCGGACGACGTCAACGACGTCGGCGTGTCCGGGAGAGCCGCCGCGGGTGATGACAACGACGTCGGCGTGTCCGGAAGATCCGCCGCAGGGGATGGCAACGACGTCGGCGTGTCTGGCAAACCCGGCTCGATCACGTCGATGGAGATATCCCCGAGCTCCGCCGGCGGCGCGGGTACTTTGATCCGAAGATCAGACGCATCGGATCGAGTCTGAGAAACTTTCGCAGACTTCAGCGAAGATGAACCGACGACGGATAGCCAGCGACGCGCGGTGTTCTCTTCCTTCAGCGCCTTTGCCTTCTCGTCGGATTCCTTGAGTTTTCGCTCCGTCGCCGCGGTGGACTCGGCGTGAACGCTCTGGAGTTTCTTCAACCTTCGCTCGGTCGCCTCGCGAGCTAAGACCTCGTCTGCCGCGGCCGTCGTCGCCGCATCCTTCGCGAGCTTTAGTTTCTTGAGCTCTCCCTCCGCCTTCTCGACCGCTGCTCTTGACTCCACCGTCGTCGCCGCCTTTGCGATTTTTAGCTTCGTCAGCTCCGCCTCCGCCGCCTCCGCGCGCGCGAGCGCTTCCTCCGCGGCCACTCTTCTGAGCTCAGCCGCGGCGGCAGCCTCCGCCTGCGAACCCTTCATCAGTTCGATCTCTTGCTCGGCCGCGCGCGCGCGAGCCAGCGCCTCCGCGGTCTCTGGAGACGGCTGCGTCGACGGCGGATTCGAGCTCGTCAACGAAAGCGAGTCCACGTCGATCTCAAACTCGGATCCAAACCTCCGGTGCGACGGTTTACTCCGCGTCTTCTCCTCTGCCGCCGCCGACGCGGTCGCCGCGCATTCCTCGCTCGACGACGACGACGACGACGAGCTACCCGACGACGACGACGACGACGACGACGACGAACTCTCGGATGAGCTGTCGGACGAGCTATCCGAGGTGCCACTGCTCGACGGGTCGATCGGCGCCTCGGTCGGTTTCGCCGATGTCGACTCAAACCGCAGCCTTCTCCTCTCTCCGCCGCGCTCAGACCCATCTCGATCCTCACGCCCGATCAAACCTCGCAAGCTCTTGACCCCGCGTCCGATGATGTCATCGTCGTCGTCGTCTTCGCTATCATCCGCGTCGACTCTGATGTCCCATTCCTCCGCGTCTACGTCGACGTCGTCGTCCAGAGATAAAATGTGAGCGACGTCGTACCTCCCCTCTCGCGCCGTCGCGTTCGCACCCGACGTCGTCCCCCCCATCGCCGCGAGAGCCGCGTTCACCGCGGCGGCTCGCCTCCCACCGTGCCCCCCGCTCGGCGCGCTGCTCCTGGACATCGCCGCGATCGCGGCCAGGCCCGCGGCGGGCGAACCGGGCGGGAACAACTTCGTCGAGTCCATCAGCGCGAGTTCGTGCGCGGCGAGACCGGCGGATAACCCGCGCCACGCGACGAACACCCTGCGCTGGCATCTCCGCTGATACCGTCGCACGGACGCGTGCGCGGCGATCACGAGCGCTTCGTTCGTCGCCGTCTGCGATTGCCATCCGCGCAGCCACGCTTTCGTACGACCGCGAAGCCATCGACGTTGGAGTCCCTCCACGCGTCTCGCGAGAACCGCTTCTTTCCGCGCCCACCCGCGCCACACCGTGAGTATCATTCTCGCGCCCAAGGACCCCGCGCCTAACCCGCGCCCTAGCGCCACCGCGAGCGCGCTCGATCCCGAGTCCGTGACGGCCGCGTCGTCCGCGTCGTCCGCGTCGTCCGCGTCGCCGCGCGCGCGAAAGGGCGTCCCCGGCGACGGCGCGAGGCTGCCTGGGGGCATCTTCTTCGCCGCCTTCAAGCGCGTGTACAGCACCAAGGTCTGCTGCTGCATCGCCTTCAGCCTCTGACGCTCCGCGCGGTAGCAGCGCACCGCTTTCTCGCGCTCGGCCGTGAGCTGCTCCTTTTGTTCTCTGCTCGAGACGGTGAGCGAGACGAGGAGTCAGAAGCCGCGGGCGAAAAAACAGAGTTGACGACGGGGGACGCGGGTTGGGAGGAGGGCGAGGGGTAGGGGCGAGGGACGCACTGGACGGCTCGTATGAGGCTCGACAGCTTGTCATGTTTGCGCGCGTCGCCGTGAGCGACGCGCTTGCCGTACTTCAGCAGCGCCGCCTCCGCGCTTCCCTTCTCCGCGTCGTCGCTCTGGTGATCCGCGCCGAGTCTCGCGGGCCGCGCGCCGGGGTCTTCTTCAGAGGGATCCTTGGCGCGCGATGACCTCTCCAGCAGAGCCGGCGACTCGTACGGCGGCGGTGACGTCTTCTTCAAGGCACCGTTCCACGCGGGCCTCGACATCGAGGGCGAAGGTGGAGCCCTCGCCCTCGAGCCCGTCTCGCCGCGCTCGGAGTTATGGTTCGGATAGGAGGTGCCCTTCGAATTATATTTGTGGTGACTGACCACTCTGTTGCCAAAATTTCCGACGCTCGCTCGCGGCGCGACGACGAACGGCGCGCGCGTTCACGCGACGGGCGATGGTTCCAGGCGAGTACTGCGCGTGGCGTGTACCATGGCGTGCGCGCGTTACAATCACGGTATCGACTAGCGCGCTCGTTTCGACTTTTTCTCCTCCCCGTCCCCCGACTTCCTCTTCTTTGCTTTCATGATGAACTCGTCCCCGTCGCTCTTCCCCGCTCTTTTCTTCTCGTCCCCGTCCTTCTTCGATTTCGATTTCGCCTTGAGCGACGCCGCCATCGCGGCGACGTCCTCGTTCCCGACCTCGGACTTCCTCTTCTTCTTCTCGCCGCCGCCGTCTCCGCCGTCGCCCGCGTCCTCCTTCGGCGCGATGAACGCTTCGTTTCGTTTCTTTTGCGACGCGCTCACCGCCTCCTTTTGCTTCTCGAGCTTCGCCGCCGCCGCGCGCCTTCGCTTCGCTTCTTGAGACAGGAAGTACTCTCCGGACTCGATCTGCTGATCGAGCTTCGACGGCACGGGCGCGGGGGGGAAGACCTGGTCCTTCTTCCCCTTTCCAATCTTGCTCGGCTTCTTGCGCTTGACGTTTTTCTTCTTAAACTTTGGCAAGAACCTGTCCCAGCTCTGAGACGCGAGCGCCGGGTCCTTCGCGAGCTCGCGCTTGATCATCAGCTCCTTGATGTGATAGATCGGATGCATGTTCTTCATGCAGTCCTCTATGATCTTCCTCACCGTCTTCAGACCTTTCCAGCCCCCCATGCACGAGACCGTGTTCCCTTGCACGAGGACGTAGCACCCCGTCAGCATCTCGATCGCTTTGAGCGTGCTCCCGTTCGGGCCTATCAGCCGCTGCCTCCTTTTCACGTACCTCTCCTTGTTCCTGACCATGCCGCCGATTTTGATGACGTCGCACTGGACGTCGTCGGAGAGAATCTTCAGCGCTTGCGGCGCGGGGACCGAACGCGATAGGAGCTTGATGAGATCGCGCGACTTGATGATTATGTACGGGTCGAACGTCTTCCTCGTCGTCCTGACCGTCATGGAGCCCTCCACGAGGTTGAGCTCGCACGCGATGCCGCACTCCTTCAGCGCCCGAGTCACGGACGGCCACACCTCGCGCAGGTACTTCTCTCTGTATTTCGGAAACAACGTCGCGAACGAGGATTCGTCCAGGAGACCGTCCGGGTTGTCCTCCTTCGTGAACGGGTCTACTTTCCAGTGGTCGATCCCGGCGTGGTCCTGAGGAGCGAGAGCGAACGACGCGGGCGACGTGAGCGGCGGGCTCACGGAACGAACGCGCGAGCGGCGGGGGGGGCGCGGATTCGGTCCACTCGAGAAAAGTCGGCGGCGGAGAAGAAATGCGGCGCCGCTCACCCAAGGTTTGTCGCGACGGTAGCGCCCCTTCTTGCCTCCTCCAGACGCTCCCTCGCCGTCGCCGTCGCCGCCCTCGGCGGTCTGGGGCGGGTCATCTTCTTCGCCGCGGTCGGCCATCGTGCGCTGCGTCGAAAGTTGTGCCGAGGGAAGCGCGGCGGCGGAACGATGCGCTCTCCGCGGTCTAAAGAATCACTTTTAGTACTCTTCATCAGGGAGCCAGGTAGCCAGGCCAGGTTGCCAGGCTGCCAGGCGCGCCGCCCGACCGCGACGCGTCTGGTCGCTGACCAACCAGAACGCGAACGCTCATCATCAGGCGGCCTGGAGTCGGCCGAGTTCGAACGAACGACGTCGAGACGCGGCAGCCGGAGACCCGGTCGCGCTCGTCCCCGCGCGAACGACGCGAGATCGCCGCCGGATCGATACCCGTCATCGTCGAGGGCAAGCCAGACGCGTTCTCGAGGCGCGCGTCGGGCGCGGAGGCGACGTTCGATCGTCGACACGGAACACCGGAAGTTTGAAATGTCGCGTCAGATCGTCGAGATGACATCCGCCGTCGGGCGCAACGTCCCCGTCGGGCTCTCGTCGAGATGCCGCGTCGCGCCGACGCCGGCGGCACTTCGCCGGCACGGCTACTCCCGCCGCGTGACTTCCTCGACGACGACGACGGCGGCGTCGTCGTCCAGCGCCGGCGTCGGCGCGCGCGAAGACGCGTCGCTCTCCGTGGCGGACCTCGTTCGCCCCGTCCTGCCGTCGCACGGATCGACGACGAGGTCGCCCGCGTCCGCGGTGTTCCAGGTCGCGGACCTCCCTCCGCCGGTCCCCACCCCCTCCGCGAGCGCTCGCGGCGCGGGCGCGCTCGAAGTCGCGATGCCGCCGGCGAGTCACCTTCTCTCCGCGACAGCCGCGGGGCTGTCCCTCGCGTTCGCGTTTTGCAAGCTGAAGAAGAACCTGGACACCCCCGGGCGTCCGTGGATGGACGAGACGACGGTGGGGAAGGAGTACGACGCGTGGACGGACGAGAAAATTCTGGAGTATTACTGGGGCGAGCACATCCACTTGGGGTATTACAAAGACGAGGACCTTCGCAGAGGCGCGGGAACGTTACGCGGGAGCCGCGTGAAGGACTTCGTCGAGGCGAAGCTCGACTTCGTGGACGAGATGCTCGTGTGGAGCGGGTTCAACGGAACCCCGAGGAAGGTGCTCGACGTCGGGTGCGGCATCGGCGGCGCGACGCGGCACCTCGCGAACAAGTTCGGCTCGAACACGCGCGTCACCGGGGTGACGCTCTCGCCGAAGCAAGCGCGGCGAGCGGGCGAGCTCGCGTTGAAGCAAGGCGTCCCGAACGCGGAGTTCCTCGTCATGGACGCGCTCGAGATGGACTTCCCAGACGACCATTTCGACGTGGTGTGGGCGTGCGAGAGCGGGGAGCACATGCCGGACAAGGGTAAGTACGTCGAGGAGATGGTGCGCGTGTTGAAACCCGGCGGGACGTTGGTCATCGCGACGTGGTGCCAACGCTCGACGCCGCCCGCGTTCACGCCGAGAGAGGTCGTGAACTTGAACTACCTGTACGAGGAATGGGCGCACCCGTACTTCATCTCCATAAACGACTACGCGATGCTCTTGAAAGGCACGATGAAGATGGACACGGTGGAGACGGACGACTGGACGCGGCAGACGATCGCGAGCTGGCGGCACTCGATCTGGGTGGGGGTGTGGGACCCCATGCCGGTGTTCTCCAGGCCTCGCATTTGGTACAAGACGCTGCGAGACATCGTGTGCTTAGAGCGCATGCGACGCGCGTTCGGGTGCGGGCTCATGCAGTATGGGATGATCAAAGGGACGAAGAGCCGCAAAGGGACGTGGAGTTCGTTTTAGAGAGTTTTGATAGCAGTACGTGTACGTTTAGTACAGCTGGTGTCCAGTGTGGACCGAAGGTCCACTCTGCCGTCACTCTTGGTCCTTCGTCACTCTTGGTCCTTCTCACCTTTTTCATCAACGAGGCCAAAACAACGAACAGACTCGCGCTCGCCTCGGATCCGCCCATAGCGCTGCCGCGCGTGAACGCCGGTGGCCGGTTTCGAGACGCGCGCGGGCCCGCCAGTCGCGCGAGGTCGTCCTCGGCGCGCGTATCGTCCGCGCAGGGGACTCGATGAGTGAGACGGAGCGCGAACGCGCGGAAGCCGCGGGGCTGATATGAAATCGCCGACGATGCCGCGCCCTCTCCGCGCGGGTTGGCTCCTGCTTCTCGTCTCCATCCTCGCGTCGCTCGCGAGATGCGAAGGCGCCGGCCCGCCTCGCTTCGCGGACGGGTACCCGCGCGTCGAGCGCACGGGCGCGCTCACGTTCGTCGTGTCGCTGAAGCTCGACCTCCCCGGGGCGGTAGACGTCGTCGCGGCCGCGGAAGGCGATTACCCGTCCTGGGGAGCGGGAACGTCGCTCGCGAGCGTGAGGAAGGCGGCCGCGGAAGGCGGCGAGATCGTCGACCCGCCGGACGCGTCCACGCCCTCGCCCGCGTTCTTCCGCGAGACCGTGTCGCTGCCGACGGCGGGGACGGAGGCGTGGGTCACGATACGCGGCGCGTGGAACGCGCGACATCCCGAGCGCAGCGGCGCGCACAACGCGTTCGTCGCTCGCCCGAACACGACGTACCTCGTCGCCGCGGCGCCGACGGACGACGCCGCGGGGGACGACGACGTGCGCGCGGTGGAGGCCACGACGGCGGCGACGATATCTTCGGACGCGTCGTTGCGCGCGCTCGGCGTCGGCGGCGTCGCGTCTCTCGTCCCCGCGTTCGACGCGTCCGAACGGGACGACGCCTCCGCGGCGACGCGCGTCGCGGAGGTCGACGCGGACGCGGAGAGCGTCGTCGTGTACGCGTCGCCGAACGCGGGGGCGGTCTGGCGCGTGACGACGCGCGACGTAGAGATGAAGATAGGACGCGGGGAGCACGGGGAACCGCCCGGGGCGCACGTCTCGCCGCCCGCGAGGGTCTTCTACGGGACGAACCGCCCGTTCGAGGTGGTCGTCACCGCGGAGGACCGGGTCACGACGCGGCGGTACCGGCTTGCCGTGTTTCGACCGAGGTCCACGGAAGCGCGTCTCGCCGACCTCGTCCTTCGCTCGCGAGATTTGAACGCGAGGTTCGACCCGGACGTGTACGCGTACTCCGCCGCGGTGCCGCACGACGTCCGCGGCGTGAAGGTGGTGCCCGCGGTGATGGACGAGCGCGCGCAGGCGATT
>Ga0255756_1004640_pt1 | contig 13235 bp, 10 predicted proteins | sample 011ome_20_FD_179956 | JGI IMG/M metagenome (GOLD analysis project Ga0255756, IMG submission 179956) | Coastal salt marsh microbial communities from the Groves Creek Marsh, Skidaway Island, Georgia - 011509CT metaG (version 2) | ecosystem: Environmental > Aquatic > Marine > Intertidal zone > Salt...
ACGAGTTATTATCCGCAATGCATCAGGACTAGAACTGATTTACAAGCCAGTACAGCGAGGCTGCGAGGCATGCTGAGGCGGGAACAGTGATAATCCATGCGCTGGCAATCGAGACAATAAAACGACGTCTCACGAGTTTGCGTTTCGAGCGCCCACTATTTTGATTGCTGTGAATGGCTTTGGCCTGATTTGGCGGGCGCTCCAAGAACCGACCAGAGCGCGTAGGACTCTCAAGAAATTCGCGTAAAAATCCAACGCCGAAAATCGCACCGATTGCGATGTGAGTGGAGCTTACGGGGAGCCCCAGTGTGGTCGCAATCAATACCGTGACAGCTGATGATAGTGCAACACAATAGGCTCGTGCTGCATTCAACTTCGTGATTTTTTCACCCACCGTTTTGATGAGCTTCGGACCAAATAAGGCAAGTCCTAGAGCGATACCAACGGCACCTACTACCATGACCCAAAATGGGATTCCAACCTTAGATTGAATGGCTCCTGTATCGTTGAGTGTTGAGACGATGGCCGCTAGAGGGCCAACTGCATTGGCGACGTCATTTGCCCCATGAGCAAAGCTGAGTAAAGCGATACCGATGATGAGCGGGAGATGGAAAAGTGAATAGATATCTCGTTTTCTATTTGAGAGGTCTTCTGCTTTTATTGCGATGTATGGGCGTGATGCGACCCAACTAACCACTGCTGCGACACATGCGACTAAGATGATCGCATTACCATCTGCCTTCCAAATTTTCTTGAGACCCTTCGTCGCCATGTAGGCTGCTAAAGCTCCCATCATTAGCCCAATTAAAATTGGGACCCAGGTCTTCGCGCTTTCTATCCGGTTGTACCGATATAAAATGCGGTTTTTGATTAAAAACAGCAGGCTAGCCGCGATCAAGCCGCCTATCACTGGCGAGATTATCCAACTCGCAGCGATTTTTCCGACTGTTGGCCAATTCACGACCGCCATTCCAGCAGCAGCCATACCTCCACCCAGGACTCCACCCACGATCGAGTGTGTTGTCGAGACAGGGGCATTTAGGGCGGTTGCCAAATTGATCCAGAGCGCAGCTGCGAGAAGTGCGCAGACCATTAATGTTCGGAATGATTCAACAGAGAGAGATTCGTCAGGTGATATGATGCCTTTAGCAACTGTTTTGACAACATCGCCGCCGGCGAGCAACGCTCCAGCACTTTCGCATACCACAGCAATTAGTATCGCAGTTCCTACTGAAATGACACCGCCACCAACAGCTGGCCCCATGTTATTTGCAACATCATTCGCACCAATATTGAGTGCCATGTAGCCACCGATGACGGCTGCAATAATCAATAAGCTGAGTTGACCCTCAGGTGCTGAGACAGTTTGGCTAATCATGAATGCGACGAGCAAAAGGAATGCGAGAGCTAGGCCAAATGTGTACATCGGAAATCCGCTAGATGACTGATTCCCAGATGCTTTTTGAGCTTGTTTGAGATCATTGATGTAGCGGTTGCCACCCGAACTGCTTTGATTTTCGTTACTTGGATCAACGGGTGGCATGCAAGTGTTCCCATAGCTTTCATTAGTTGTCATCAGACTGTAACAAAAGGTGGGTCAAAATGCGCTTCGGAGTCGGGGAGTACCTCGATACTTTTGTGTGACTCGTTAAACAACTAGGAGTGCCCATGTTTACTCGTATTACAACAGCTGCAGCCATAGCTGCAGTCATTAGCTCGACAGCGGTAGCGCGCGACTACATCAGCATCGCCGGATCATCAACAGTTCTTCCATTTGCAACGATTGTTGCTGAGCGTCTCGGACGGAATGTTAACCAAAAAACACCAGTCGTTGAATCTGGCGGTTCTTCTGTTGGTAAAAAAGGTGTTTGTGATGGCATCGGTACACAGTTTATTGATATCGGTAATGCGTCTTCGCGCATGAAGACAGCTGAGCTTGAGTACTGTGACAAGAATGGCGTGAAAATTACCGAGATCAAGGTCGGTTATGATGGAATCGTGGTTGCAAACTCTAAGAAAGCAGATCGATTGAAAATCTCTCTTGCAGACCTTGGTAAAGCCTTGACTGCTGAAGTACCAGTTGATGGCAAAATGGTCGCAAACCCACACAAAAAGTGGTCAGACGTGAACCCAGCTTTGCCAGCGATTGAGATCCGCGTTTATGGTCCGCCAACAACTTCCGGAACACGTGCATCATATGCTGAAATCGTGAATGAAAAAGCATATTGCGGCAAGGATGCTGAAGCCAAAGCCGCATTGAAAGCTGCTGGCAAAAAAGCCAAATCATGTCGCGCGATGCGGACTGACGGTGCATATGTCGAAGCAGGTGAGCAGGACAATCTGATCGTACAGAAGTTGCAAGAAGATACAGGCGCATTTGGCATCTTCGGTTTCTCTTACCTTGATCAGAACTCTGACACATTACAGGGTGCTGAACTGTCAGGTGTTGTGCCAACTTTTGAAGCAATCGCGGATGGCAAGTACAAAGCGTCTCGTGCACTATTTTTCTACGTTAAGCATCAGCACATTGGCGTTGTACCGGGCATCGAAGAATACATGACTGAGTGGACCAAGCATTGGGATGAAGATAGCGTACTTGCTGATGCGGGTATGATTCCAATGCCACAAGCTGAGCGTGATGAAATGGCTGCACGCATGAAAAATCTTCCAGTGTTGGTTGCAGCTGATCTGAAGTAATCAACATCGGTTGTTGATAATCCTTTGACCGAACGGGACAATCCGTTCGGTCTTTTTATGTCTGAGGAAAAATTCGCGTGTCTTTTACGAATTTGATGCTGACAGTACTGGTGATAGGTGCTTTGTATTTTATTGCTGGTCAGCGAGTCGCTCTAGCGTTGAGGTCAAATAATGCAGGGAAACTCCATTCTTTGCCTCATTATCACGGGGTATGGGCTGCGGTCACCTCTGCTCTTCCCGCGCTGTTCGTTTTATTGACGATCTTGATTGGCAAGGATCTCTTGTTTCAATTTTGGGCTAGGGATTATTTTCCAGAGGACGTTATGAGCGGTGATACTGTCGATCGGGCGATTGCATTAGCAAAGGTAGCGAACGTCATAAACGGCATCAGTTTTGGTGAGGTCGAACCTTGGGTTCAAGCTGCGGGCGATGCGTGGATCCGATGGAACGCTAATGCGATTGTCGTCGCAAATTTCCTCGTCTTATCGGTTTCGCTTGTCGGTGGCCTTTTGGGTTATCGCAGAATCAACTTGGCATTCCGTTCGCGTAATTACGTGGAACGGATTTTGACCTGGATGTTAATTGGAAGCTCTTTGGTCGCGATTTTGACAACTATCGGTATTGTGTTGTCCGTTCTGTTCGAATCAATCCGTTTCTTTAAGTTAATTCCGCCTCAGGATTTCTTATTTGGTCTTGAGTGGAATCCCCAGTTTGAAGGTGCTGAGCGCGCTGGATCAGGTGGTGGAACCGCGACTTATGGGATGGTTCCGATGTTTGTTGGAACATTTTTAATCTCAGCAATTGCACTTACTGTTGCGATACCTATCGGGTTATTTAGTGCAATTTATTTGGCTGAGTATGCAACTCCGAGAATACGTGGAATCGTGAAGCCACTACTCGAGATTCTGGCGGGAGTTCCTACAGTTGTTTATGGATTTTTTGCAGCCTTAACAGTTGCTCCTTTCGTCAAATCTGTTGGTGAGTCAATGGGCCTTGAGGTTGCTTCAGAGTCTGCTTTAGCTGCAGGTTTGGTTATGGGCGTGATGATCATTCCATTCATCTCATCACTATCGGACGACGTGATTAATGCAGTCCCCCAGTCATTGCGTGATGCAGCATATGGACTCGGTTCGACGCGTAGCGAAGCCGTTCGCCAGGTTGTACTACCGGCAGCGCTTCCTGGAATCGTCGCCGCAGTCATTCTCGCAGTATCACGTGCTGTGGGTGAAACCATGATCGTTGTGATGGCTGCTGGCTTGGCAGCTAATTTGTCATTCAATCCGTTGGATGCTGTTACAACGGTAACATCCCAAATTGTGACGATCTTAGTAGGGGACCAAGAGTTTGAGTCGGCTAAGACACTGTCAGCATTTGCGCTGGCGTTAATGTTGATTAGTACGACGTTAGCGCTGAATTATTTCGCGTTACAAATCGTTAAGAAATATCGAGAACAGTATGACTGATCGTACGTATCAAAGACTGGATCCTCAGCAGGCGGCGGAGCGTGTTAAAGCATCCATCAACTTACGTAAACGGAAAGAGACGCGTTTTCTATGGCTGGGAAAAACCGCAGTAGCCATTGCGTTAGGTTTTCTTGTTTTGTTGTTCGCTGGAATCTTAAGTAAGGGAATCCCCGGACTGTTTCAGTACTACGTGACTCTGGACGTGCAACTTGACGCACGTCAGTTAGATCCGAGCGGCCAGCTGACGGTCGAATCGATTGCCGGTGGTGACTTTGATGGTGCGATTTTAACATCCTTATATGAGGCTCTTGGTAACCCAGAAGGTCGGAAAGCAAAACGTGAGGCGCGGCGTCTGATTTCTTCGGGGTCTAGTCAGCGATTGATGAGCTATGTACTAGATAATCCAGAGCAATTAGAGTCCATGGTTTCTATTCAATTCGCCGTTGATGATGATGTCGATACTTTTCTTCGAGGTCTGATTTCTCGTGAAACGCCAGAAGCAGATCGTCGCATCAGTGATCAGTTGATTGGCTACATTGACGCCTTAGAGGCTGAGGGCCGCATCAGCTACGAAATCAGTGACTATTTATTTTTCGGTTCTGCATCCCGTGATGCCGAAATGGCGGGTATTCGAGGCGCGTTGGTCGGATCAATTTTGACACTATTAGTGTGTATCGTTATTGCCTTTCCGTTGGGGGTTGCGACGGCTGTTTATCTGGAGGAAATGGCTCCAAAGAATCGTTTCACCGAAATTATTGAAATCAATATTAACAATCTTGCTGCAGTGCCTTCGGTGGTTTTTGGCATCATGGGTCTCGCTATCTTTATTGTTGCTTTTGGAATGCCTCGTTCGATTCCACTGGTTGGAGGTGTCGTTCTTGCTTTGATGACTTTACCCACAATTATTATTTCATCTCGGGCTGCAATTCGCGCAGTACCTCCTAGTATCCGAGATGCTGCTTTGGGAGTTGGCGCATCAAAAATGCAAACCATCATGCATCATGTGTTGCCGTTAGCCATGCCTGGCATGCTAACTGGAACAATTATTGGTATGGCACAAGCCTTGGGTGAGACAGCGCCACTTCTGATGATTGGTATGGTTGCATTTATTGTTGATGTGCCGGCGGGTGTCACTGATCCTGGCACGGTCCTTCCGGTGCAGATTTTTATGTGGGCCGATTTTGCAGAACGTATGTTTGTTCAAAAAACCAGTGCGGCAATTATCGTGCTGCTCGCGTTCCTAATCAGTATGAATGCGGCGGCGATTTTGCTTCGTAAAAAGCTAGAACGTCGCTGGTAAGGGGATTAAAGTAATGGAAACAATAGTGAGTGATTCGATGGTTCAGAACACCAACCAAGTAGAGGGTCGAGCTGTCCCTGAGAAGACTCTCGGCGAAATTCAAGTTGATAACCCACGAATGACAGCTAGAAACGTCAATGTTTTTTATGGCGAGAAACAGGCTATCGATAACATCAGTCTTGATATCGGTATGAGTCAGGTTATTTCATTCATTGGCCCATCCGGATGTGGCAAGTCGACTTTCCTTCGATGTCTGAATCGAATGAATGACACTATTGATATCTGTAAGGTTGATGGTGAGATTAAGATTGATCACCAGAATATCTATGATCCAGCGATTGATGTTGTGTCATTGCGCGCTCGTGTCGGTATGGTGTTTCAGAAGCCGAACCCGTTTCCGAAATCAATTTTTGACAACATCGCTTATGGACCGCGAATTCATGGTCTCGCTGCAAGCAAAGTCGAGCTTGATCAAATTGTTGAATCATCATTACAGCGCGCTGGGCTGTGGGAAGAAGTTAAAGATCGGTTAGATCAGCCTGGCACAGGCCTATCAGGCGGACAGCAACAACGGTTGTGCATTGCTCGGGCGATTGCAGTCAGCCCAGAAGTTATTTTGATGGATGAACCGTGTTCGGCATTGGACCCAATTGCAACAGCGAAGGTCGAGGAATTGATCCATGAGTTACGTGAGCAATACACGATTGTCATCGTAACGCACTCAATGCAACAAGCGGCGCGTATATCGGATAGAACAGCATATTTTCACCTTGGCAAACTGGTCGAAGTGGGAGATACAAAGCAAGTCTTTACGAATCCAAAGCACGAGTTGACACAGGACTACATTACAGGACGATTCGGATAAAAATGAACGACTTAAATGACGATTTCTTTCGACATATTTCCAGTGAGTTCAATGAGGAATTGGAAGCTCTGAGACGGTCGATCTTGGAGATGGGTGGACTTGTCGAAGAGCAATTAAGAGCTGCACTTCAATTTTATTCTACTCAAGACTCATCCCTACTCAGTAAGACAGATGAGATTGAGAAAAAGATTAACGCAGCCGAAATCGATCTGGATGAGCAGGTTGAAACTCTTATCGTGAGGCGACAACCAATCGCCTCAGATTTGCGGCTAGTGCTTGCTGTGTCAAAGATCGTGCGTGATCTCGAGCGTATGGGAGATGAATTGGAAAAAGTTGGCAGTCTTAGTCTTGAGTGTTTTATGAGCGGGAGCGATGTTGGAGTTACTGAAATCCAACAGATAGCCGAGCAAGTCGCTAAGATGTTGAATGAATCTTTGAATGCGTTTGCCAGATTGGATCTTGATCTTGCGAGAGAAATCTTCCAGCGTGAGCGTGAGGTCGATAAGGTATACCAATCTGCCCTCAGGGCTCTTGCAACATTCATGATTGAAGACCCAAGGAATATCGGACGTATACTTAATATTGTCTGGATTGCGAGATCATTAGAGAGGGTCGGCGATCATGCTACTAACATTGCCGAATATGTCATTTATTTGGTGCAAGGCGTGGACGTTCGGCATCCAGCAGTTAATCAGAATAGTTTTGAGTAATCGGATGCGCTCTATCGAGAGGAAAAATGCATTGAATGCATGTTCCCTCTCCGAGGCGTGATTCGATTTTGAGCGTCCCGTTGTGCCGAGTCACAATGTGCTTGGCGATTGATAATCCAAGACCGGTTCCGCCAGTTGACGATGAGTGACTGTTGTCAACTCGATAAAATCTCTCGGTTAGTCGCTGGATGTGTGACTCTGCAATACCAGGGCCGTTATCACGCACCTGAATCATTGCACCATCTGCATGAGGCTCAATCGAAATGATGATATCTGATCCATCTGGGCAGTAACGAATTGCATTACTGAGTAGGTTTGAGAGTAATGAATAGATCTCGTTCGTACTACCGATCATATCCCATCGATTGGAGGTTGATAGACCGATGTGCGTCTGCTTTTTGTCGAGATTTTCTTTAAGCAGTCGCGCCTGCTGTACGACTTGACCCAATAACCCGTTAAGGTTGAAAGTCGTTTGGTCAGGACTTTGCGAGGTCTCAAGTTGGGATAGAGTCATCAGATCTTGAATGATAGTGCTCATGCGTTGGCTCTGAGACCAAGCATTCGAGACGGCTTTGCTAGCAACGCGATCGACTAACCCGTTGTCGATCAGTGTTTCGAGGTAGCCATTGATGACCGTCAGTGGTGTTTTGAGTTCATGGGATACGTTCGCTATAAAATCTGAGCGCATTTTGTTGAGCTTTTGGAAGCGCGTCACATCTCGAACCAAGATTATATAACCACTGGACTGGACGGGGCCGAAGAAAAACTCGATTGATTGGTTGTCATTACGGAAATTATCGACGATCAATGGATCATCGAATTGTTGCGAAGAGATGTAACTTTTGAGTGCTGGTGACCGTAGTAAGGCGAATAGATAGCCATCTACGTCATCTGGGTGTCGTAAGCCGAGTAGCTCTCCACCATGCGTGTTCCACCAGGTTAATGCCCAAGTATCATCTGTTAAAACCATCCCGATATTGAGGCTACTTAATGCATGCCGCAGGTTGTGTAATTGCTCAGACAGTTTGTCTTGTTTTTGTTTTGTATCTTCACGATCAAGCTCGATCCGTCTAACAACATCCCTCCACAAATCGGAGGATAGTAAAACGTCGTTTTTTTTATGCCCCTCTAACCAGCGATATAAGCTATTTCGACGCCAAAGCGTTAACCCAAGATAACTGGTAGACACTATAAGTGCAGACGCGGTGAAGTGACCTGATATGGTGCCGAGAGCACTGGTTAGAAGCAGCAGCGAGGTAATTTCTATAACTGTTGTTGAGCCGGCATTTCTCATATGAATCTTTTAAATGATCTGTGTTACAAGTTTGTAATCGAAATGCTTTACCATCAAGGAAAGACTGCGGTTTAAGGATGACACCTTGGTAAATTACCCTACGAATGACAAAGAGCTGAGTTGGCTTGCGTTCAATCATCGCGTGTTACAAGAGGCGATGGATAAGAGCAATCCGCCAATTGAGCGGGCTCGATTTTTAGGGATATATTCCAACAATCTCGATGAGTTCTATAGGGTTAGGGTAGCAGATGTTCGACGTCGAATATTGTTACACCAAGAAGTTGGTGGTGATCCAGAAGCTCGAAGGCTTCTCGACCTTATCCAGAAGCGGACCGTTGAACTAAATGCAGAGTTTGAGCTTGCGCATCTGGAGGTGATTCGCACCTTAGCGCGCCACAATATTTTTTTAGAGAATGAAGATCAGCTGAGTGATGGCCACAAAGAATGGCTGCGTCGTTATTTTCACCAAAAAATACGAAAGTTTATTTGCCCGATTATCGTATCGGGTCGCGTCGATCTTGGTGATGTGCTCGCTGATGATGTGACCTATCTTGTTGCTGAACTGCGAAATGGCGAAGAATTTACCTACGCGCTAATCGAAGTACCAACAGACCATCATCCGCGATTCATTGAGTTGCCCGCAGAAACGTCTCGAAGAAAGAAGCCTTTGGTGCTTTTGGATAATGCGATTCGCGTTGGTCTTACAGAAGTCTTTGAAGGGTATTTTGAATTCGAGGACGTTCAGGCTTGGTCGATGAAATTGACTCGGGATGCAGAGTATGACCTTGCCGGGGAAATCGATGACAGTCTCATGGACCGTCTGTCTTCGGGCCTGAAGCAACGTTTGACGGCTGAGCCAACACGCTTGGTTCATGACCGCGAAATGCCAGAGCGCGTTGTTGAGATGCTTAAGCGAAAACTAGGTATTACGCGGATAGATGCGATCATTCCTGGTGGTCGTTACCACAATATGAAGGATTTTCTGAGCTTTCCGTCGATTGGCAGGTCCTCGCTTCAAAATGCAGAGCTGCCACCTTTAGCCTCTAAAGCACTTGATAATCAGCGTAACTATTTTTCCGTAATTAAAGAGAAGGATGTGCTACTACACTATCCCTATCATGATTTTTATCATTTTACTGAGTGGTTGCGTCAGAGCGCGCATGATCCAACGGTCGAATCGATCCGAATCAGCCTGTATCGGGTTGCAAGTTCTTCATTGGTGATCAAGTCATTGCTTGATGCGGCCGCTAATGGCAAAGACGTATTCGTTGTTGTTGAATTGCAGGCACGTTTCGATGAGGAGGCAAATATTCGATGGTCGAAGCTCCTCACTGATGCGGGTGTCCGCGTAACATTTGGGATCACAAACCTAAAAGTGCATTCTAAGCTGTGTTTGATTACCCGAAAAGAGGGTGATCAGCGGGTCCGCTATGCGCACATTGGGACCGGTAACTTCAACGAAAAGACAGCCCAGATTTATACAGATTTTAGCTTGTTCACGGCACGCCCTGAGATCACTGGTGAAGTCCGCGAGGTCTTTGCCTTCGTCCAGGCACCTTATCGCCGGGTGAAATTCAAACATCTCTGGGTGAGTCCAACGACTCAGCGGTACGAGATCTATCGACGCATCGATCGAGAGATTGAATTGGCCGAAACCGGCCGTCGAGGTCGAATTCTGATCAAGGTGAATAACTTAGCTGACACTGATCTGGTGACCAAGCTGTATGAGGCAAACCGAGCTGGAGTCCAGATCGATGCCTGTGTTCGAGGAATGTGCACCTTGATTCCAGGGATTCCTGGATTAAGTGATCGTATTCGTGTGATCAGTATTGTTGATCGCTTTTTAGAGCATCCCCGTGTTGCAGTTTTCTACAACGATGGTGATCCAGAAGTCTTTATCAGCTCAGCAGACTGGATGACACGAAACCTGGATAACCGCGTCGAGGTGTCCACACCAATTTATGATCCAGACCACAAGAAAACCATTATTGATTTGATGGAGCTTCAGTTTAAAGACACCACCAAAGCCCGATGGATCGACGAAGATCAAACCAATCCGTACGTCAACCGAGGTAATCGCCGGAAAGTTCGCGCACAAATGACCACCTACCACTACATCAAGCAGTTAGAAAGTGACTGATCAAGACACAAACGATGCCGGGCGTTTGGTTGCTGCGGTTGATCTGGGGTCCAATAGTTTTCATGTGACGGTCGCTAAACTGACCTCATCCGGTCTGCAAATTGTGATGCGAGACCGTGAGCGCGTGCGACTGGCCTCAGGCCTTGATGATGCTGATCAATTGGATGATGCTTCAATTGCGCGGGGGGTTGAGGCGCTGCAACGATTTGATGCTCGATTGTCAGCGGTCGAACCTGCTGATATTCGCGTGGTTGCAACGCATACGCTCCGTGAGGCGCGTAATGCAGATGAGTTTATTGATAGAGCCAGCAAATATTTTAGGGCGCCAATTGAAGTCATCTCCGGCCCAGAAGAAGCGCGACTGATCTTCCAAGCCGTCGCGCATACTCAGTCAATCGACGGTCGGTTCTTAGTTTTCGATGTTGGAGGTGGCTCAACCGAGTTTGCGGTTGGGCATGATTACGATAGTGAGTTTCTCTCGTCGAGGACACTCGGCTGTGTCACTTTTACTAATCGATACATGCAGAAGGTCAATAAAAAAGCTTTTGCAGAGATCGATCTTGCCACGCGGAAAGCAATTGAACCGATAGCCTCACGGATTAGGGCATTTAACGTCGAAAAATGTTTTGGATCATCGGGTTCTGCGAAAGGTGTGAGTGCACTTGGCAACTTTTTGGGTTTTGGGTCTGTGATCACCAGAGAGTCATTAGAGGCCTGTAAGCAATTTGTTATGAACGATATCAATCGTACGACTCCCAACATTCCAGATGTAAGTCCCGAGCGAATGCAAGTATTGCCCGCAGGCCTAGGAATCATTGCTGCTGTAATGGATGAGCTCCGTTTGGGCGAGATTTATTTTGCGGATGCTGCACTTCGTGAAGGTGTTCTCTATGGTATGGATGACCGGTTAAAAGCATCGGACATACGCGAGAGAACTGCCCTTGACTTAGCAAAGAAGTATGGAATTGATCGTGATCAGGCGACGCGAGTTCGAGAAACAGTTGAGCAGATTTTTGAAGTTGCTTGTACTTCTTGGGCGATGAATGCCGACGATAAACAAATGCTTGTTTGGGCAACCATACTACACGAGATAGGTCTACAGATTAATTACTCAGGTTATCACCGCCATGGGGCTTATATTGTGATGAATACGGCAATGCCTGGGTTTAATCGAGAACAGCAAGCAGTGCTTGGCACGCTCATTCGTATGCATCGAAAAAAATTAAGTAGTGATTTGATTCCGCGGCTTAGGTATTGGTCTGAACATCGGATTATTCGGCTCGTTCGATTGATTCGTATCGCCTATGCAATGCACGTCGGTAGGCAATCGAACATCCCGCAGTTTAAAGTCTCAGTTGATAAAGAAACGATCGCTCTTCATTTTGATCGACAGGTATTCGATTCGCATCCAGTGATGCTGATGGATCTTGAAGAGGAAGTGCGTAAGCAACGAGACGCAGGCTATCGGCTCGCTATTCAATGAGAATCTTCTAATTCAGTTGTGGTGAAGCGATATCCGGTTCCTCTCACTGTTTGAATGAGATCTTCATGCACTGAGCCTAGCGCTTTCCTGAGTCTCCGAATATGAACGTCGACGGTTCGCTCTTCCACATATACATCGCCCCCCCACACTCGATCGAGCAGTTGAGTTCTCGAAAAGGCACGATCGGGATTGGTCATGAATAACTGAAGTAAGCGATATTCGATTGGGCTCAACGTAAGCAGCCGCCCGAAAGCAGTCACTCGTTGTCCGACAGGGTCTAAGCGAAGTTTGGCAAATTCAACTGGCTCTTCGACGCCCTTGGGTGTCGTACGTCGGAGGATCGCTTTCAATCGAGCTACTAGCTCACGCGGTGAAAAAGGCTTGGTGATATAATCGTCGGCAACTTCTAGCCCAGTAATTTTGGCATCTTCCTCTCCGCGAGCAGTGAGAAGAATGAGAGGGATATTCGCAGTATCTGGATTCCGTCGTAATCTTCTACAGAGTTCAAGTCCAGAAACTTGCGGCATCATCCAGTCGATCAACATTAAATCAGGTAAGGATGATGCAACTTGATGGAGAGCCGTGGATGCGTCGTCTGCCTCCTTCACTTCGAAACCAGCCATCTCGAGAGCAACAGCTAACATTTCACGAACTGCGGGTTCATCATCGACGATAAGCACCCGACGGAGAGGCTGATGGCTCATATCTTTTCCTGATGGTTTCTATTGATAGGATAAAACCATAGGAATATTACAGAAAGGTTACGCTTGAAATAAAAATGTCATAAAGAACCGAGAACCGCACCGACAAAGAGGGCTGCACCGAATCGGTGGTTTTCGATGAAGGCTCGGAAACAGGCATCACGGGATCGAGTGCGTGCGATGCGTTGCTGATGGAGCGCAAATCCAATTGCTCCGATAATCCCAACGATGACCATCGGATGGAGTTGGACAAGCCAAAATGCATAGGAGAAGCCAGCCACGGCAATGAGTTGGCAACAGCCAATCGCGATGAGGTCAAACCGTCCAAATACGATGGCTGTCGACTTTACTCCAATGCGTAAATCGTCGTCGCGGTCGACCATGGCATAGAAGGTGTCATAGGCGAGCGTCCAAGCCACATTGCCGGCAAACAGCGTCCAGACCAGTGGATCCAGAGGTTGTTGATAAGCCGTGAATGCCATGGGTATTGCCATGGAGAATGCCAGGCCGAGTCCGATTTGTGGCCAAAACGTGATGCGTTTCAGCCAGGGGTAAATGATTGCAAGCATGAGTGCGATGACC
>Ga0255756_1004650_pt1 | contig 13210 bp, 8 predicted proteins | sample 011ome_20_FD_179956 | JGI IMG/M metagenome (GOLD analysis project Ga0255756, IMG submission 179956) | Coastal salt marsh microbial communities from the Groves Creek Marsh, Skidaway Island, Georgia - 011509CT metaG (version 2) | ecosystem: Environmental > Aquatic > Marine > Intertidal zone > Salt...
CGCTCAAATCATCAAACAAAACCTGCGAGAACGAAGCGACAGTTGTCTTCCCTAGAATCTTATTCTTCTCCAACTTCAACGTGTTTTCGTTGTTCTCTCCTCCGACGTGATCACCACTATCGTTCATTTTTTCATTTTGCTGCTTCTTACAAATCCCCAGCGCTAAATCGACGTCCTCAGAACACATCTTCCGAAAAACTTCCTCCCTTTCGCGTTTCAAACACGTCGTCACGTCGCCTTCCTCTTCCAACACCTCCGCCTCGACGACTTCGATGAACGCGCCGTCGATGCGTTCACACAAACGATCAAATCTCGATTCAAATTTATTCATGCTCTCTTCGTCCTTGCCAACCTCTTTCCCTAAGTTTTGCAACCGCTCTACCGCTTCGCCCATCTCCGTCGCTTCCAATAACCTCTTTTTCGCTTCTACCCCGCCTAACAACGCGCAACTCGCCGCGAACAACGGCGCGCGATGCCCGCTCTCGATGACCCGATCCCAAACCCGGAACGTACATCGCGTCGGTAACACGTTCACGAACAGCGTCAACAACCACTGCGAACTCGTAATCGCGCTGACGATGTTATCCGCGCCTAACGCGTCCAAATGTACCCCCAACTCTGGTTCAATCTTATTCACGACGCGCGAAAACACCCGCTGGTCCTCCATCGCTTTCGCCATCCCTTCGGTAAAATATCCCGGCACGATTCTGTTCACCAACCCGTCCAAACACCAAAAAGCGCTCTCCTCGTCCATCCCAGAGAGAAGAAAAAATGCGCAGATAAAATTCATGGATTGCACGTACCCAGTCGCCGGATCGTGCGCCGCGAACGCCAACAGAATGTGCTTCATCGAATCCCACATCTTCTCCCCGGGTTTGCTCAACCCGCACTTCTCAAACGTGCTCCCACTCCTCGGTAAATCCTTCTCGATTTGCGATATCGTCTCTAACGTCGTTTTCGTCGGTTCCAGTCGGGTTTGTTCCAGTAACTGTCGGTAACGAGCGTTGCTTTTCGCGCTGTTCGTCGTCGTCGTCGATGATGATGTCGACGGTGCCCCCGCTACCGTTAGCGTTAACTTCGACGCCCACCGACGCGCTCTCGTTTCCTCGGGAAAGAGCGAAGACTGGCGCCATTTTTTCAGAGTTTCGACGTCGAATTCTCCTTCTTCTTCTCCTTCTTCTTCGACGCGTCGAAGGGACGACGCGGTGTCGTCGTCGTCGCCGTCGTCGTCGTTGCCGTCCATCATTTTATGTGGTAAAGAGCGCGCGCGGCTGGAACGGGAGCAAAAGGATTTTTAAAACCCTAAATTATTTTTCAAAATACGCGAAACCACAAACGACGAGTTCACTCACTCTCGCGATATACGACACACAAAAAGAGGAATCTGATTTGGCGACTTTAGGTATTTTATTAACGTCGTCCTCGCTCCACCTTGAATTCGTCCTCGTCGCGTTCGATCGTTGGCTTTTTTCGTGTTACGTTTGTGCGCGCACACGAACGCGCGCACGCTCTCTCTCTCTCTTTTTTTTCTTCGTCTCTTTCCGGCATCTGATTTCAAATTTGAAACTTGTTTTCTCTTCTTTCTTTAGGAGATGGATCGCGCGTATTTACACGCGAGGTTAGAGCGAGAAGTCGAGGAGACGTACGACGTGTTTCCTCTGATTTCGCTGAACGCGAACGGCGGCGCGTCGTCTTTGGCGCACGCCTCGGAGAACGACGAGAGCGCGGGCAACGACTGCGACAACCCTTGGGTTACGCACGGGTTGCTTCTCACGCGATTTTTCAAGCGGTTGACGGACAAATATCGCGAGGTGGAGAAATGTTTTCTCGGCGACGCTGCGTATTTAAAGACGGGCGAGTCTCGAGAAGTGACGAGGAGCGGCGAGAAGGTGCCGTTTCAGTTTTTCATGCCGAGCCGGCCGAGCGTGAGAGAGCATGGCGTGTACGTAGAATGCGCCATCGAAAAGAAAAAGGTACCCGCGGTGAAGATATGCGCGGACGCGACGAGTTTCGAAAAGAGCGAGTTACGGTTGAAATTTTTAGACGAAGACGAAGGCGACGAAAGCAGAGCGATGGCAAGGAACGAAGCGAGAGTTTTGAGGGTGTTGCCGGATGCCGTGCTCAATTATTTGACGAAAGAAGAGTCGAAGTTTGAGTCCTTCGGGTGGTGCGAGCAAACGTGCGCGAAGAGATTTATTTTGAGAAGGAATAAAGAGACGCCGACAACGACGACTGGTAAAGACTTCATCAACTTTACCGTCGAAGGTGTGGAAGTCGAGCGGCCATTTGTGAGATACCGCGGGTGTCGAAGTGCGACGGCTCGATCGATATCGGAACGAAATACCGCGAGCGAGTCCGTATCGAACGCATCGTTGGAGATTACAAGCGTTCGGCCATTCTCTATGGCGTTGAAACGTATCGGAGACTTGAAGATTGCGTGCCAGCGCGCGAACGTTCCCATTGAAAGCATGGTCCCATTTTTCACTCCGAAAGCTGGTAAGAAGAGAAAAGCAGCTGAGTTAGAGAATGGTGGATTCGAGGAAGAAGAAATATCCGTCTTAGATATTTCTTCGACACCCCTTTCCGTTGTTGCTATTCCGAGAGTGGAGAAGCAAGCCATAGTGATTTGTCTCCGTCGCGAATTGCCTTTATCGCTCGGATTCTCAAGCGACGAAGATTATTGCGAATCGTTCGCGGCCTTTCATCACTTGAGCATAGATAAGGGGTCGTTGATCGACCGAGGTTTTGCTTCAGATATACAAGCAAAAAAGGAGTATTACGGTGTGAAATACGCGGATGTAGTGTTTGAGAATACGTCTGAACGATGGGTTTATCCAATCACTTTGTTGCTCAAACGGAACGGTGCAACTGAAATCGTCGCAAGAAATACCGAGGAATACTCGCAATCGCTAATCGTGAAAAACTTTGCCGAAAGCATTGAGAATACGACGCACTTGGGTATCTCCGTCTCCTTCTCTCGAGACGAAGAGAACGGTGGTGCGATAGAACGCGAGGCCATGGCTAATGGGAACAACATGATTGCAAATGAAGGTGATATTCTGGACGCAACTGCGGGTCAAATCTCTATAGATCCGCTCTTGCAGGCACTGCAAACACACTCGCCACCATTTCTCGGGTTTCGCTTGGCCCTCGATGAGTACAACGACCCGATTCTTGAAAGTACGCCAAACACTAGACGACAATTGCGAAGAGCGTCATCGATTTCGGCCGGTGCAAACTTCAGCGATGTTATGCATGACTTGAGAGGATTGCCAACGCAGAACACGATACCGGTGACGCTTGATTTAAACCAACCACTCGCGATTGATGAGCACGAAAAAATGAACGTTGTCCTGGCGCAACAACAGCATTTTCTTTTGAACAGCCCCGTGCAAAACGAGGATGCGGTCATGGCGTTTACGACTTCAGATGAGATAAAGGCAAAGAAAGCGAAGCCGACACCAGCGAAAGCTACTAAAACTAAGTCGACGAAGAAGCCAGCACCACCAAAGAAGACGAAAAGTAAAGATAAGGATTCCGAGAGACTCGACACAATATCGGCGATTTTGCAAGATGCAAAGACGAAAGATAGCAAAAAAGGACCGAACTATCTCACCATAGACGATTTACTGTACTTCTTGGAATCTATTGATCCAACTTTGGGCGCAGATTATCGCAAAAGGAGTGCAAAGAGACAAAGTGGCCAGCCGAAAAGAGCCGACCTGTTGAAGGTTGCGGTACAACTCAATATGAAAACTGCGCGTACTTCTTTCCAGAGGAACAACAGAGTTGCGTGATATCGATACATGTTGGTGCTACTAATTGCTGTGCTATATACGTATTATTAGAAAGGAGAAACACACTCGCATACTTTGTAATGCTAATAAGAGAGACATACACACACAAACATTTTCATTTTAAAACGTCTTGGCGGCGACATCTTTTACCACCGTCGCAATTTTGCTTTCGTCATCTACGCTCAATTCGCCAACTGAACTCGTATTCATCGCTTCTATCACGTCTGGGATATTGTTTTTTGCTTGTGCAATGCACGCGTTAGCAAATTCTAACATTTTTTCGCCGCTCACGTCTTCTCTCTCCGCGAAGGATGTTTTCGTCATGGCGTACACCCCTACGAACGATTCGGCAATCGAACGCACCTCTCCTGGCGCTTGCTTCATAAATAGCCCGACTGCGTCCGATTTAGCGTTCAGTTTTCTTTTCTCCTCGCCAGACTTACCGTATGCGGACATATCGTCCGACTGCATGAGTTGTAAACGAAGCTCTAACGCGTTTATTTTCTTAAATGCTTGGGCTTGGCCCGGCGCGCCGATGCGACTTACGGACATTTTTTGATCCCAAACCCAACCGGTTTTAGGATCAAAATCTTTGATGAACACTTGCCCATCCGTGATAGACATAAACTCTTCCACCAATGGACGCGGTTGCGTGTACGCGTTTTCCGGCGCGCTCGTTTGATTTTTGCGTTTGGCAAAATTCGTCGCGCTCGACGCTTTCGACGCAGCTTCGGCTTTCTTTTGCAAACCATCGGCGAGCTTCTTTTGCAACACTTCTGACATGCTCTCGAAGTTTGCAACCGTCTCTCGCGCTTTTTGCATGTAATCGATCGTTTCTTCACCATTTACACTTCCGGCGTAGTCTTTGTCGTACGCGCCAATCGGATGCGTCATCGCCCCTAACAACGTGATCGACCCACCCCCTAATTTATCATTCAATCGAGCTACTCTTTGTAAAGTCGTTCCTAAAAACCGCCTGCGTTCTGCCATGGCAGCACTCACTAGCATACCTTCAATCTCCTCCTTATTTTCGTCGGATTCGTCGTCTAATTTTGCATCTGGGGCGAGTTCAGCCATTTCACGCGCAAATCCCGTCATGCCGCTAAAATCGTCGATGCACAAGAGCGCGTCTTGGCCACTTTTACGCGCACCTTCCGCGATAGCGAAAGCGGTTAGAGTAGCGACGTATCTTTCCGCAATCGTAGCGTCTTTGGAAACCGTCACTACAGTTGTCGACGTGTTCGTATCATTCTCTTCTAAAACGTTCAGCGCTTGAGCAATCTGCTGCGATTTATCTTTACTCGCTCCCACTGCAGCGTACACGCATCGAACGTTGCTCTTCTTTTGCGCGTTCACTGACATTTGTAAAAACTCGGAGACTCCCGTATTTGGTTCACCGGAAACGAGCAAGCACTGTCCTCTTCCAATCGGTGTCAAAACATCCACCGCGGACGCGCCGGTAATTAGAGGCGTCGTGATTGGTTTCCTCGCGTCCACCGGCGGTGGATCCGCGATCAATTCCTCACCACTTCGTTCGCTCAAATACGCTTCCGAAATGGCTTGAAATCCGCTCGCACTCATCGGTGCTCCCAAGGCGGAAACAATTCTTCCTCTCAAATCCTTCTCCGGCGGAATCTGAAACGTCTTCGCTTTTCTCTTCTTATCCTCCTCGTCCATCTTCTCCACCTCCAACGCGTCTCCGACTTTAATCTCCGCCACGTTATCCGAATCCGGCACGTGCACCGCACCCAACTTCGTCGCCAGCATCGCGAACGACTTCGGCTCTCTGTGACCCAACAAAATCGCCTTCGCTTGCAACCCGGGAAAGCGCAACACCGACCCGAGTTGTACGCTCGACCGCAAACCTTCCACGACGAGCAAACCGCCCGGTTGAATCGAAGTCACCGTGCCGGTCTGCCCGATCGACGTCTCGCCGTCCGTTTCCTCTTTCGTGGCGTCTATAATTTCCTGACCTTCAAACGCATCTTCTTTCGATGATATTTTTGAAAACATGCCGACGCCGTCGTCGCCGCCTCCACCTAAAGCTCTCGGAACGTTCCCGACCACTCGAGAAGAAGAAGAAGAAGAAGAAGACCTGTGCTGCTGACGCAAATACCGACCACCAACGGAGGAGGACGTGCTCTTCACGTGTCTCTGCATTAAACGTCGCATGTTGATGGTATTGTTCGCAGAAGAACTCGTCGTCTTTCTCGCCGCCAAAGCCGCTTTCGCCAACCCCGCCGCCGCGCGTTGATGATGATGTCCTCGCGTCGTGGAGAGTCTCGGTTGGATTGTTTCCATTCAAGCGCGCCGAGGAAAGAGAGAGAGAGAGAGAGAGAAACGAGAGATTGGATAAAAGCAAAAGAGAGTTTAACTTTTATATCTTCTCTCGCGAAACGAAACGACGAGCGGAAAGAAAGAGAGCGACGACGTGTAAATGCAACGCACGATGCGAAGGAATATCACGCGTCAAAGGTGACTCTCTCTATATCTGCCGGGTGTTTTTTTGTTCTCGCGTAAACGCTGTTGCGATAGATAGAATCTTCTTTTTGTGACGATGCAAATCCGGCATTTTTTTCTTCCCCGAAAGCGCTTTTGCGCAACGCCGGAAGAAGACCCCGCACGACGACAAACGACATGCCTTGGTATTTAGACGCGGCGTCGAAAGCGGCTCTGAAAGCCCGCGAGGAGAGCGGGAAGGAGAGCGGCGGGAGTTCTCTTTCCGCCGGGGAGAAGATGAAGAAGAAGAAGGACGGAGAAGAAAAGAGAGCGCAACAACGAAGCGGCAAAGACGCCGCCGGCGACGACGGAACGACGACGAAGGAGAAGAAGAAGAAGAACAACGACAAGAACAAAAAGAAACGGAAGAAGAATAAGCTGAAACGAAAACAGAGCGACGAGAGAGACGAGGAAGAGGAGAAGCCCGCGATGAGTGCGAAAGAGAAGCGGAAGAAGCTGCTGGACGAGTCGAAAGCGCTGCTGGCGAGCGCGCCGTCGGTGTCCGCCAATTGGCAAAAGTTGTTGGCGAGAGGTGACATCAAGACGAGCGAGAAAGGGAAGCACAGGAAGCACGATTTCGAGCCGTCGTCGTCGACGAGAGATAATCGAGACGGCAGAGACAACGACGACACCAATAGCAACGAGAACGGGGAGTTTCGGCGACCGATGCCGACGTCCCGCGACGCTTCCGTTACGGAAGTTTTAGCCATGGATTGCGAGATGGTCGGCGTCGGCGAGGACGGGACGAGGTCGGTACTCGCTCGAGTCACGGTCGTGAACGAACACGGGAACGTCGTTTTAGATACGTTCGTGGAGAGTACGGAAAAAGTGACGGATTATCGAACCAAAGTTTCGGGCGTGCGGCCGAGAGATTTGAAGAACGCGCCAAAATTTGCCGACGTGCAAAAGATGGTGTCGAAACTCATCGAGAAGAAAATCGTCGTCGGTCACGGATTGAAGAATGATTTTAAAGCGTTGCTCTTGCATCATCCGAGAGAGCGGACGAGAGATACGGCTTTATATCATCCGCTGACGAGACCGTTGCGATCGCACGAGCGGTGCGTCGAAGGTGCGCCGAGAGGGAGAGGTTCTAGAAGTTTGAAAGAGCTGACGAGGACGCACTTGCGCATGACGATTCAAGAAGGCGAGCACTCGTCCGCGGAAGATGCTCGAGCGGCGTTGTTTTTGTACGCAAAGTTTAAGAAGAAGTGGGAGCAGTCGTTGCTCGTCGCGATGAAGAAACGACATTAATAGTTTGCATTTGTGATTTAGTAATTGTATATTTAGTTTTTAAGCGGACTCTGCGCTTTCATATTCGGATTCCGAGCTGAATTAATTATTAGGCATTTGACTCCCCTAAAAACTTGAAAGAGAGAGAAGAGTATCGGCGCGAGTGAGACGCAGTAATGGTACAAAATTTCTCTAAATACAAACCCGCTTGCTTGCTCTATATTCTATATCTACTCTGCTACGCGAAAAGCCTTTGATAAGAAACGTTCCAAGTCATCGAAACTTGCCTTGCTTTTGCTCTTTCATCCTCAACATGTCGTTTTGGTAGCGAACGAGGTCGTTCGGGCCCCACCACCCCCATCCGGCTTCGCGCGGATACACGATCAAAGGCTCCAACGGGGTGCAATTCTTCGAGACGCGCAAGTGCGCGCGCATGCGTTCGGCGCTTCGAGTTTCGTACCCTCGTCCATCGTTTCGGTAGATGAATCGAGTGGAGTAGCCTTTATTGTGAGGGCCGTTTTGACAGCATCTCTCGTCGCAGCCGCAGCACCTGAAATACACCACCGGCTCGTTGGAGATTAACCGTTTCGTTTCTTGCGCGCCGATTAAGACTAATATGATCGACGAAAACGCAAAAACGGAGGATAACACCACCCCCGTGCCTACCGTTAAAGAGACCAACCCGCTCTTCGCGTACGTCGGTCCCAAATTGCCAAACGCGTCCTTGACGTACTCTACGATCCCGTCGCTCGTGTTTATCGTCAGGTAATAAAATCCCACGGCTGCAACCGCACACACCACCGCGGAAGCCCAAATCGGTCCGGGCGGTCTGTTCGCCGGCTCTCTTCCACCCACGAGTTTCATCTTTTCCTTGTTCACTTTTCGTCTCTGTTCGTTCTCCGTCAGTTCCTTCTCTTCCTCGTACTCTCTCTGCTCAAGCACGAGCTTCTTCTCCTTTTCTTCTTTCAAGCGTTTCACTTTCTGCAGCAACGATTTCGCTCTCGCTTCCTCCGCTTTCAGCGCGGTCTCTTTCACCAAAACTTCCGCTCTGAGCTTATCTTTGTCCAGAGCAGCTCTCGCGCGAAAGCTTTCGCCGAAGCGTCGTCGTTGCGCTCGATCGACGTTTCGTCGTTGTCGTTGCGCTCGATCGACGTTTCGTCGTTGTCGTCGTTGTTCGAAAGGACGATGCGTCGTTGTCGTCGATGTCAGACGCGAAGGAGACGCGAAAACGGTGCCGCGCATACTTCGTGCGGACGTCTTCTCTCTCTCTCTCTCTCTCTTCACGCTCGCGACTGCCTGTCTGTCTGTCCGCGCCTTTCTCTCTCTCTCTCTCTCTCTCTCTCTCTCTTTGTTTATATCGAGCGCGTGGGGAAATTTTGAAGATACTCTGAGTGAGATATTTCCCCAAAAACGCCAAAAGATTCGCGCGCAAACCGGACACACACAAACGCACACGCAAGAGAGGGAGAGAGAGAGAGCAAAAAACGAGCGGCGACGCTTTCACGCGCGCGCGACGAGAGAGAGAGGGAGAGAGAGAGAAAAAAGGGCGCTCTCGCACGGTTTCATGCGCACCAACCACAAGTGCTTTTCGTTGCTTTCAAACTTCATCTTCGGGAAGAAATCTCACAATAACAACAGAGCTTTTCTGATACTCGTGACGGTATTGACGTGCGTCCTCGTCGCGCTCGTTTCTCGCGCGAAAGAGACGAAACGCGCGTTAGTTTCAGCGTCGAGATACCGATACGGTCGCGAAAAAGCGAGCGGAGGATCGTCGGGTTCGATTTCTGCGCGAGGAAGATTGGTCGCTGAGAAGATTGAGTTGGTGCCAGAGGAGGAACTGCACGCGTGGTCGACGGGACGGTTGCGAAAGACTTTGGATGTTTTAGAAAAGGAGAGACGAGAGATTCAGAAGCAGATTGGAGAGGGTGCTTTTGCGGAGAAGTAGAGCCGATACGAGAGACAAAGAACAACAACAACATCATCATGTCGTCGTCTTCCCGGCCTCACGTTCTCGCCAACGCGCAATACAAAGTGCACGAGGTGAAACCGTTGCAATCGAAGCAGTTTAAAGACGATGTGCACGTCGCGAAGGATTTGTTGGATAAGGCGTGTTGGCAAGTGCAACCAATCATGAAGAAGAGGAAATGGTCCGTGCCTGTGGTCGCGGAAATGCCTCCCAAAAACACGGGGCCGATTGGCGTGAACTACAACGCCGGGAAACGAATCACTTTGATGTTGCGGAAACCGACGAAATACGGAGGTGGTAAAGACGGGAAAACGTTCTTCGATTTAGACCACATTATTTTGGTGTTGTTGCACGAATTGACCCACATTGTTCGTGGGCCTCACGACGACGCGTTTTGGAAACTGTTGGACGAGTTGAAGGAGGAATACGATCAGTTGAAGAAGGAAGGTAAAGGCGGCACGGGCGAAGGATTCGACGCGAAATCGGTAGGAAAACTTGGCACGAGAGGCTTTGGCGGCGCGTGGGATAAGCAAAAGTTAGGCGCGACTCCGAGAGAGAGCGCACGAAACGCCGCGTTGAAGCGTTTGGAACAGCACAAGAAGATGATCCCAATCGGCGGCGTAAAATTAGGGGGCGGCGACGCAGTGAGACCGGACGTAGATCCTCGAGAAGCTGCGCGAAGAGCGGCGGAGCAACGGATGAGAGAGACAATGGATTTCAGCAAAAAGTTTGGTTTAGATTTGGACAGCGAAATTGTCGCCATAGATTTGGTTAGCAGTAGTGATAGTGAAGAAGAGGAGAAAAACGAGCGGGGGAAGAAAGGAAACGTGGTCGTGATTGATTTGCTGAGCAGCGATAGCGACGACGAAGAGGAGAAGGAGGATTTGAAGGAGAACACGAAGAACGACACAAAAATGACAGGAAAGGGACATCTGTTATCACTCAATGCCAAACGCAAGTGTTTGTGTTGTTCGAGTCCCGGAAAGTTTTGCCAAAAGATATAAATAGAACGACGCGCAAAAAATATCGCCATTCGCAAAAGCGCAAAAGTGTACAATACATAGTAAAGCAAGAGTTTTGAAAGACAAACGCAACAAATATATACGCAAACATACACATACTCATACACATATCAACCCACTAAACTCGTTCCTGGTCCCATAATCGACCGTCTTTGTCTCGGTTCTTTAACCACCAAACGCATCGCCCTCGGTCTCTCCACGTCTACAATCAAATACCCAAACGGTTCCTCGGCGTTGCTCGGATCGTACTCCGCGTGCACGGTTGCGTTCCCTCGCGCACCTCTCGCGTGAAATTGCACTCTCACTACTTCTCGCCCACTCGCTGGATCTCTCACGATCGTGTGCGGAATCCTCTGTCGCTGACTTCGATTCCTCGACTCGCTCCCGTACCCGGTGATGCTTTCCCCGAGCGCCGACGTGACACGCGGGTCCAACTCAATCTGTTTCAAAGCCGCGTTAAACGCCACGTATTCTTTCGGACTCATGAACAACTCTTTGCTCGCGAAAAACAACGCCGATGCGGCTAACCCTAACCCGAGGATAATCACCACGGAATACCCCGCCGTTTCCGCTTTCGTCACCGGTTTCTCCGGTATCCACTTGTCGGTTATCTCGTCGAATTCTTCGTCGTCTTCGATGGTTAAAGCTTTCGTCGACTTGCCGCTATTCTTCTCGCTATTTTTATTGCTATTACCGCTACTACCGCTACTGCTACTGCTCGCGTATCCTCTGTGCGAATATCTAAACGACGGGGAAGACGACGACGACGACAAAAACGTCCTCGCGTCGTTGTTGGATCCAATTCTCATCTTCCCCCAATGCACAACCTCCCCGTTACGACAGGAAGCCGCAACAATCGCCGCCGCTTCCGATGAAGACACATAAGAAAAAGAAGAAGACAAAGAAGAAGAGCGCGCGGACAATGCTCCCTGCCTCGAGATTGCGTTTAATATCTTTGTTGATCTCGTTCTGAGCATCGTGTGTTTTGTACCGTGACGTGCGTGTGTTTTTTTTAGGTGTTTGATGGTGTAAAACAAGTGCAGAAAGCTTTTTTCCCCTATAAAACCCTAAACCATAAACCCTAAACACGCGAGTAACGACTTTTCTCTCTCTTCTTCTTCTTCGAGTAAAATTTCCCCCACGCGTAGGGTACTTTGAGAATGTTTTTCGGAGGTTTGAACGACCCGTCGGAAAAACTCCGTCGGGAACAGAAACGAGAGATGGAGAAGCGCGCCGCTGCCACCGCGAGAAGGAAAGCGGCGATGAAGGCGCCGGGAAAACCGTCGTCGTCTTTGTCGTCGTCGCATTCCAAAAACGTCGTCGACGGAGACGAAGAGAAGACGAGAAGAAGAAAAGGAAAAAAGAAGAAGTTTAACGTGCTGTGGAAAGCAAACTTGCGATGCGAAATCGACGACATCGCGGCGAAGAGAGGGATTCGGGCGAGGCAGCGCGATAAGATTCAGCTTCCTTCGAGCGCGCTGAGAACGCTGGAGAGATTAGATTTCGAGACGAGGCAACCGGCTTTTTTTTACGTTCGAGCGGTGGGAAACGAAAACGAAAACGACCACGATGAAAACGACGACGAAGAAGTGGGATGTTACTGCGCTGCTTTGGATTACCAAGCGAACGAGAATTGCGTGGTCGTTCCGCGAGACTTGGCGAAGAGATTAGGATATTCGTTGTTAGAAAAAGAAGAACGAGTAGAAAAGAGAGTCCTCCGCGTGGAGTTTCGCTCGCGAGCGCTCGAGAAGTGCGAGTGGGTGAAGTTGCAACCGGTATCGAACGAGTTCTCGAAGTTTTTGAGTCGACATCCCGAGGCGGACGTGAAGATGGTTTTGGAACAAATTTTGGTGCAAAGGTCTGTCGTGCACGTCGGGGATGTCTTTGAGGTGGACTTTTCCGGATTCGTTTCTTCTTCTTCTTCGCCTTCGGAGTCGTTCGTGTTCGAGTTGAAAGTCGTCGCGTTGAAAGTTGAAGGCGGTGAAGAAGATACCGTGGCGAGTTTAATAGAAACAGACGTGGAGGTGGATTTAGCTCCGTCGATAGAACACGACGAAGTCGTCGAGCGCATAGAAACGTTGAATAGAAACGACGAGGAAGAGAAGAGAAGAGAGAGGGAGAAGAAACTCGCCGAGGAGCGAGAGGCGCGAGCGCGACTCGAACGAAACGAAGAACGCAAGGAGAAACTGCGTCGTTACCGAGAAGCGATGGCGAAAAAACTCCCGTTAGAACCACCGGCTTCCTCGTCTACGAACGACAACGTCGTGAGGGTTCGGATATCTTTGCCTTCGGGCGAAGCCATCGATCGAAGATTTTTTAAGCACGACGACGTGTCCTCGCTCTTTGACTTCGTCTCGGCGTCCTACTCGTTCGAAGAAGAAGAAGAAGAAGAAGAAGATAGCGACGTAAAGAGAGAGTTTTGCTTAGTCACGAGAGGCGGTAGGTTTGGAGGAGATGAGAAGAAGAAGAGAATATGTAGAAGCAGTGGTAGCAGCAGAAGTAGCAGCAGCATAGGCGCAGCCGGGGTGGAGAGTGGAGACGTACTTTTGGTAGAAAAATTAATTAATCGAACGGATATTTAGGGTTACAAAAACCAACAATCTTTCGAAACGGTTTCGCGCTCTTCCGCGTCAGAACGCGCGCTTTCGAGAACGCACGCGCGCAAAAATCAATTTCTCGCGACAAATCGTCGATGT